>OLGM01000033.1_pt1 | contig 90452 bp, 73 predicted proteins | sample 1606001 | NCBI WGS metagenome assembly OLGM01 (sample SAMN03283294) | human gut metagenome | biome: human-associated habitat; material: feces | host: Homo sapiens | place: Peru | collected 2012
ATTCCAGTCCATATTTCCATTGTAATATAACTCACTATCATTCCTCCATAAATTCAGGTTGTATAACAGTAGTCTAACACATGTTGATAAAAAATACTATATACAAACTAATGTCTATGATTTACTTTCCATAAAAAATTCCTTTCAAAAATAAATTATACTTTTTATATCTTAGTATTTGAAAAACAGCTTCATAGACGTTGATTAATGCTTGTACTCATTACCTTAAAACCACAACCTCTTGATACAGACGCGTAAAAATATTTATAGGCACAAGAGAAAAAATAGACGATTTTGAAATAGTCTGAATATTTCGGACATTGTCAGAAAGTAGGTGTCTATGAGTACAACAGCAGTTGAAAAAGGATTACAGTTTGAAAAAGCTGTAGTAGACATGCTTAATAAGTGTGGTTTTAAATCAGCGTTTTCTAATTGCATACGCAATTCGTGAAATGTATAATTATACTGTTGATACATCAGACACACAAATGTAAATAGGGACAAATGAAATGAAGCGAGCCCCGGAAAGCATTTCTGTTTTCCGGGGCTCGTCTTATTCTTTTATTCTCTTATTCTTTTATTCTCTTATTCTTTTATTCTCTTATTCTTTTATTCTCTTACTGTAACTTTCTTCTCTCTCTGACACCGGAAAGATCTTTGATGACCTCTCCTGCCAGAATCAGTCCTGCTACGGACGGCACAAACGCTACACTGCCCGGGATATCACGCCGCTCGGTGCATTTTCTTGCGGCGCCCGGAGGGCAGATGCAGTTCGTCCGGCAGCTGATGCTCATATCCTCAAGCGGGCGCAGCGCCTTTTCTTCGGAATAGACAACTTTGAGCTTTTTCACGCCGCGCTTCTTCATCTCGCGCCGCATCACCTTTGCCAGCGGGCACATGTTCGTTTTGTAGATATCGGCCACGCGGAACTTCGTCGGATCCAGCTTGTTTCCGGCACCCATGCAGCTGATGACCGGCACATTGCATGCTTTGGCGCGCATGATGATCTCAATCTTTGCTGTCACAGTATCGACCGCATCGACGACATACGAATACTTTGTGAAATCGAAATCATCCGCATTTTCCGGCAGATAGAAGCATTTGTATACCTCCACCTCCGCTTTCGGGTTGATGTCCAGAATACGTTCTTTCATTACGTCTACTTTATATTTTCCGACGCTGCTTCTCGTCGCAATGATCTGACGGTTGATATTGGTGAGGCAGACCTTGTCATCGTCCACCAGCACAAAATGGCCGACACCACTCCTTGCCAGCGCCTCCACGGTATAGCCTCCTACACCGCCGATCCCGAATACGGCAACGGTTGCATCCGCCAGAAGATCCATACTCTCGCTTCCAAGCAGAAGCTGTGTTCTGGAAAACTGATTCAATGCCATTTGTTTTCCTTCCTCCTTGTTTATAAACTCTATCACAATAATAGGTTATTTGCTTTTGTCTGTCAACACCTTACGGAACCAGCTCTGCGGAAATTCAAAGACGAAGAGAATCCCAAGTACAATCGCAACCGCATCTTTCAGCGTCAGAAAGCCTCTTGCACCGGCGCGCTCCAGATCATTTGTTACCACATAAAAGGCAGTCCAGTAGATGCCGCTTCCCGGCACCAGCGGGAAAATTCCGGCGATCAGAAACACCGTTACCGGGCAGCGCTTGTAGACGGCAAAGCTGCGCGACAGAATAATGACGAGCACGGTTGCAAAAAAGATGGATACCGGCTCTGTCGTATACGGGAGGATCAGTTTGTAGCAGATCCAGCCGCACGCACCGGCAATGCCGCAATATAAATAGTATTTCCGCGGCACCTGGAACAGAAGCGCAAACGCGATCGTTCCGATGCAGGCGGCGAAAAATTCCGCGATTAAACGAATCGTTTCACTCATAGCTGCAGTCCTCCTGCCAGTTGATGGTAGCCTGTGATAACAAGGCCGACGCCGAGCGCAATGCAGAAGGTTACAAGCAGCGCATCCAGCATCCGCACCGAGCCCGCAATGTAATCCTGGTCTGCGATATCACGGATGGCATTCGTAAAGTTTACGCCAGGCACCAGCGGAATGATCGAACCGATGATGACCTTGTCCAGATGGTGGCCGATCCCCGCCTGATACAGGAACACGGCGATCAGCGTGACGAGCGCACCGCCGGAAATGTTGGTCGCAATCTTTGACATTCTGCCGCGCAGCAGATACAGCAGATAGAAATACAGGACAAAGCCCGACAGAAATGCTACCATACTGTCCACGACATCGCCGCCGAACAGAAAACAGAAGCACGCGCTTCCGACACCGGACGCAAGCACCTGGTGCCATCTTGGTTTGTCCGGCATCCGCTGAATGTCGAGCAGCCACGCTTTTGCCTCTTTCGGCGTATGCAGGCCCTCCTCGATTTCGCGGGAAAGCTGGTTGACTGCCGTTACCTTGTCGAGCCGCGCCGCCGACAGCGGGATGTGGCGCACACGGGCAAATTCCTGTCGTTTGCCGCTCTCAGCAGTCAGAAAAATGCCGCTGCTCAGCACAAACGCATCGCTGGAGCTGACGCCGTACGCCCGCGCAATGCGCTCGATCGTCTCCTCCACACGGAAAATTTCCGCTCCGCTCGCCAGCAGAATATCTCCCGCCAGCGATGCCACATCGAGCGCTTCTCTCGTCGATTCTGCGTTCATCGTCTTCCTCCTTTTTCAAAGCCATACACCCATTTCCCTTTCAGGAACAGATACAGGAAAATGGCGGAGCTGATGCTCCAGGTCAGCGGATATGCCCAGAAGATCACGCGGATATCCGGGATCAGACGGACCGTCACAGTGATGTAGCTGACACGGAACAGACACCAGACGCAGAGCATGACAACCATCGGAATCGAGGCGTGTCCGGAACCGCGGAGCACGGCCGCGATGCAGTGGGAAAATGCCAGCAGGAAGTAAAACAGCGCAATCGTTCTCGCCTGCATCACGCCGTAGTGGACGACCTGCGGATCGCTGTTGAATGCCGCAATCAGGGTCGGTGCAGCAGCGTAGATGACAAATCCGATCAGTTCGGCAATGATGACCGAGCAGAGAATGCCGAACCGCGCTCCCTTTTTCGCACGGTCATACTGTTTTGCGCCGAGGTTCTGGCTGACGAATGTGGTCAGCGCCATCGTAAAGCAGGTGACCGGCAGGAAGGCAAAGCCCTCAATTTTCGCATACGAACCGCAGCCTGCCATCGCCATTTTTCCGAATGCATTGATGTTTGTCTGCACGAAAACGTTTGCAATCGAGATAACTGAGTTCTGGAAGCCCGACGGCACGCCGTTGCGGATGATCTCGCCGAGCACTCTGCCGTTAAACTGGATTTTGCTGATGTGAAGCTGATACTCTTCTTTCGTCCGCATCAGGTGGATCAGACAGAGAATCGCACTCGTAAACTGTGAGATCACCGTTGCAAGTGCCGCTGCTCCGACACCCATGCCGAGGCCTGCGATGAAGAAGAGGTCGAGTGCCACATTGATGCACGACGACAGGATCAGATAAATCAGCGGGTGACGGCTGTCGCCGACGGACTGCAGGATTCCGACGAAAATATTATACATGACAAAGCCAAGCGATCCTGCGAAATACGTACGGAAATACTCGACTGACTGCGGAAGCACATCGGACGGTGTTCCCATCAGCACCAGGATTTTCGGTGCCAGATACATACCGATCGCAGTCAGGGCAAGTCCTGCCGCAAGACCAAAAGCCACGGTCGTGTGAATCGCCTTCTGCAGATCTTCCCTGTTTTTCGCTCCGTAGTACCTCGCGATGACGACACCGGCACCCATCGCGATACCATTGATGAAGCCGACCATCAGAAAGATCAGATTGCCCGACGAGCTGACTGCCGCCAGCGCGTTGCTGCCAAGAAAGTTTCCCACGATCAGGGAATCCGCCGTGTTGTACAACTGCTGAAACAGATTTCCGAGAAACAGCGGGATGGCAAACAGGATGATCTTCCGGGAGATACTGCCCTCTGTCATTCTTGTTTTGCTGTCTGCGCTCATGATACAAAACCCCCATTTGTAAAATTGATAAAATTTGATTTTCCCGCAGCTTTTTCTAAAAAGCCGCAACGAAAACCGGTCACCTGCGGGTTTCCGCAACTGACCGGTTCCTGGAATATCCTTTTTTCTATTATATCGAACCTGCATCCGAATGACAAGATACAAATTCGTCAAGCAGCCGGTCCATCCGTGCCAGCATCTCCTCCTCGCTGCAGAAATACTCCGGTTTCAGCGATTCCAGATAATCGTAAAACGCCGTCAGGATGCTCGGCTCCTGAATGCTCAAGTAGATCAGGCGCTCTGTTTTCGTCTGGAACAGAAGATAGCCTTCATGCGCATTCAGCGAGACATTCAGCGCATGCTCGGCTCTGCCGTCCTCTTCCCGGATCATGCGAAGATTCGTCCGATCCCGCAGTGCCAGAAATCTTCGCACCAGCTCGACTCTCTCATCCGGCTCGAGCGGAGAATAACACTCTCTCGGGTACTCGTCCACGCGACCCTTCGCAAGGAAACTCCGCACACCGTTCTCCGAGAAAAACATCGTCGTTTTCTGGTCCAGCAGCCTGCCCTGCATCATTTTGGCATACTGCGCAACGGCCTGCACCATCTGGCCTCGCATCGGCATCTCCGACACAAGGTGGCGCTCCAGCATCTCTTCGGTCAGAAGACCGGAAAAGCACGGCATGTGCTGGAAAAAGTACCGCGGGGAGTCCGATGCGATAAAGTGCTGTACCAGCGTTTCGGTGTAGCCAAGCTGCGTCTGCACCGTGTCGAGCCGTTCAAACAGCGGATCGGACTGGCGCAGATATTCGCCGAACATTTCCCGCAGCATCCGAAGTGTTTCTTCCGCCCGGAACAGGATCGCATTCTGGTAATCTGAACTGAACACCAGCGCGCAGTGCTCCGTCAGTATCAGGTACGGGAACAGGCGGAATTCGTTCAGCCTTGCCGCCACATTGTCGTAGTAATATCTCGCATGATAGTCGCAGCCACAGGCGCAGAGTGGAAGAATTTTCTGCAGACAGTACAGATTATAGTTTCTCCGCATCGCAATGAGCTGGTCATTGTTGTTCAGGCAGAACAGATGGTGAATCGTAAGTCCCGGGTTCTGTTCGCCGAGCGTCTGCAGCAGATCCATCGCAAACTCGAAATCCGGCTGCACCATCACGGCGATTTTTCCATTTTCTTTTACAGCCTCGCCGGTGAAGAGCTGCAAAACCGCATGACGCACATGCGCTGCGCCCTGAAAGGGAACTGCTCCGCTACCCCCCCCCGTTCATTTCGAGTTGGGCATGCTCCATTTCTGCGAAGATATATTCTTTTCTGCCCTCGCGGCGGCTGAAGGTTTCGATCAGTTCCCGCACCGATTTCCGCCGGTAATACACTTCGGCTCCCATCTGTGCAATGTAAAACGCGTCCATGAAATCTAATTTTTCCTGCGGCGTCAGATGCATAAACTGTGCCATCTTCCGTACCACATCCTCATCGGACGGGGTTCTCTTTCCGTTGATAATTTTATACATGGAGGAACGGTCAAGTCCGCAGAACTGCGAAAGCAGGTAAACCCCGACATCCTTCATGGTAATATATTCGGATAATAAATCTGAAAAAACTGACATAGAGCCTCCTGTATCTTTATATTTTGCGTCGATTCCTTTTCAAGATAGTCAAAATTTTACCATATTCAGAGAAACTTGGCAATTCTTCCATCCGACTTTGCATATTGTTTTTTATTTTTTGCCAAAAATTTTACAGAATACTCTTTCGTCCCGCGAAAAAGCCGGCGGAAAATTCCGCCGGCTTTGGTCTGTTTCGCTATGTTTAATTTTCTTTGATTCCAAACACAGTCAGTGCCTGGCGCGGTGAAATGCCGAGTCCGCCGACGCTGATCAGCGTATCCTCCGCCTCTAACAGAAGATTTTCCTTCTGGAATCTTATGATCATGCGGCCGCCGCTTAAACCGTCCATCCGGCGGAGTTCCATCTCAAGTGTGTTGAGGGTGCGCCATGCAGCGGATCCAGCGTAAATATGGCCGTCCGCTTCGCTGTAGGCGAAATCCTGACGCATCGAGAGGACAAATTCTTTTTCTTTGCCGCCCTCGGTTACTTTCCAGTACATCCGGTCGCCGCCAAAGGAAAAGCGCATCTCCTGGATCGGGCTTGTCTCCAGGTTAAACAGTCCGCTTCCGCCGATCAGAATTTCTGCGGAATCCGGCAGCCGGTCATTCATCACCGGAACAGACACGTAAACATGACTGCTTACTTTTTCTTCCATGAAAGGATTTCTCGTTCCTCTGCGCGGCTGCAGAGCCAGATCTGCGGTACGCTCTTTTACCACATCGGCAAGTGCGGACGGCGGCAGCTCTCCTGCCTCTTTCTTCACATACGGGATCAGCTCTTCCTGCAGGGCACTCAGTTCCTCCTGGGTCTGCTCTGTCGCGGTTGTCAGAATCACGATCAGGTCGAGATCCGGGAATACAACACCGAACTGGCCGTAGGCGCCGTCTGCGCGGAACGAACCCGGATAGCGGCACATCCAGCACTGATAGCCGTAGCCCTGTGCCCAGTCTTTTACGTGGCCTTCGGAATCGCCTTCCGTCTCAATCTGTTTGCGGCAGGCGCGTGCGAACCAGTCTTTTCGAAGCAGCTGTTTTCCTTCCCACTCGCCCTGTCTGGACAGGAAATAGGTGAATTTCGCCATATCCTCCGTCACCATCTTCATACCGCCTCCGCCAAGCTCCGTTCCGTCACCGAGCAGTGCACAGGTCAGGGAGGTGATGCCGAGCGGCTCCAAAAGGCGCGGTTTCAGAAACTCTGTGACGTTTTGGCCTGTCTTTTTCCGCAGAACGGCCGCCAGCATGTTGGTTCCGGCCGTGTTATATTTGTAAAACGTTCCCGGCTCATGAAGCACCGGGTGATGAAGGAATGTGGAAATCCAGTTTTCGGAATTATCCGTAATCTCTGTCTCGTGGCCGCATCCCATGATCAGCAGGTGATGCAGTGTGATTTTTTTGAGATTTTCGGATGGATCTTCCGGCAGCAGATCCGGGAATATATCGACGATTTTTTCATCGAGCGACAAGATTCCCTCCTGCTCTGCAAATCCGATCGCCGTTGCCGTCAGTGATTTGCTGAACGAGTACAGCGGATGACGGAATTTTTCATCATACGGCTTCCACCAGCCCTTTGCCGCGCACTTTCCATGGCGGATCACCATAAAACTGTGCAGCTCGATCTGGCTTTTCTCGATCCGGTCGAGAAAATTCAAAATTCCTTTCGAACCAATTCCAACTGATTCTGGTGTCACATCTTTAAAGTATCCCATTCTGCGTTTTCTCCTTTCCTGTCGGTCCTATGCCTCGATTTCGTAAAATTCTACGGAAAGATCACCCTTCCAGCTTACGCGGTCGTACGGTGTCTCCGGATAAACAACGGTCGAGATGGCATCTACGCCGTCCTCGGCGAACAGTTCCAGAATCGAAACGTCAAACACAAGTTCCAGATTCCATGCGCCGTCTTTCTTTCTCGCTGCCGTACTAATGGAATATTTCTCCGTCATGAAATGCTCACTGAATTCTTTGTATCCTGCCATCGTACGGTCAACCGTGATTTCGGTATCGGTTACATAGATTTTCAGCTTCTGACCCACCGAGTTTTTCAGGGAAATTTTTGCATCTCCCTTTCCGGAGATCTTTAATCCAAAGGTCTCGGTACGAATCGTAGTGTGGTTCTCAATCGGATAGCTGCTGTGGCGGAATTTTTCCAGTCCGACCGGGGCAGCCACGAGGGTCAGATCGCCGTCCACTTTCGTCAGTGACAGTTTTCTTGCCAGAGTTGCCTGACCGCAGTAGTCTTCTGTCGGTGTCTGTGCAGCATACTGCCAGTTCATGCCCCAGCCCATCATCAGAACGTCTTTTGCGTTCTGGAAGGTAACGGCCGCATAGTTATCAAAGCCTTCGTCCAGCCATCTCGGCTCATCGGACGGGTAGGTGCAGAGGAATTTCTCGCCGTCGAAATCGCCCAGGAAATACTGCATCTTGCAGTGATCATTCTCAGAAGCTTTCGTCATACTGACAACGAGAACCCATACGTTTTTGCCTTCATACTCGATCGGGAACAGATCCGGGCACTCCCATACGCCTTTGACATGGTTTCCTTCCGGTCCGAATTCACCAGTTTTCTCCCAGTTTTTCAGATCCTGGGATGCATAGAAGAAAACACGGTCCTGTGCTGCAAGGACAAGGCCCCAGCATCTTCTGACCGGATTCCAGAACGCTTTCGGATCACGGAAATCGGAAATTCCCGGGTTTTTGATGACCGGATTCAGATAGGATTTCTCAAAATGCCGGCCTTTATCATTGCTGTATGCAATGCTCTGCTGCTCCAGGCCGTCCTTGTGATGACTCGTGTAAATGGCAATAATCGGCGGATTTTCATTGGTGCCGTACTCGGAAGAATTCTGAATATCGTATACTGCACTTCCTGAGAAGATAAATCCCAGCTCATCCGGGTAGAGTGCAATCGGCTGATGCTCCCAGTGAATCAGATCGCGGGATGTCGCATGGCCCCAGTGCATCGGGCCCCAGTTGGTTGCGTATGGATACTTCTGATAAAAGAAGTGGTACACGCCGTCCACATAAACCATACCGTTTGGATCGTTCATCCAGCCTGTTTCCGGTGAAAAGTGAATTTTTGGTCTGTAGTCTCTCGTTTTTGTCATTTGTTCAAACCCTCCAAATTATCCCAATATAGTACAAGTGTCTGCAAAACCACCTATATCCCGGTTTTGCAGACACCAGCCGTTTTCTTTATTTTACTTTAGTTTACGAATTTTTGCACCCCTTATTTTTTGATGGTATACATCTTCACTTCCAGATCGCCGTCTGTAGAAACCACCTGGTACGGCGCATCCGGGTAAACGCATACGGAAGCGGTCTCCAGACCACCATCTGCATAAATCTCCAGATAGGAAACGTCAAAAATAATCTCCATGTTGACATTTCCGCGCATGTAACGTTTTGTTGTGGATACCAGCAGATCCTCTTTTTTGAAGAGCTTCGGATCTACATCATCAAAGTAACTAAGGTCGCCGCTCTTAGAGCGGTCCACCGTGATGCTGTCCACCGTCACCTCGATGACTACTTCCTCACCTCTGCTGTTTTTCAGTGCAATTCTTCCGAAATTGCCCTGCACGAGAAGTCCAAAGCTCTCGGTCAGCAGCGGTTTCTGATTTCCGATCGGGAAGGCGCCCGCACGGTATTCATCGATCCCGAACGGTTTTGTTTTCAGGCGGTAGCCCTCCTCGGTTTCACAGAGAGAAAGTTCTCTCGGCAGTGTCATCAGGCCGGAATACTCACCGGTCGGAACGAAATTCGCGTAGAGCGGATTAACGCCCCATCCAAGGTAAACCGGACGGTCATAGTTTCCATACGTTACGCCGGCATAGTTGTCGAATCCGAAATCAATCCACAGCGGCTCGTTTGTGATCTCGGTACACTGGAAGGTGTCTCCGTCAAAATCACCGACAAAATACTGTATATTGGCACGGCCTTCGGTTCCCGGATGTATCATACTGACTATCAGAATCCATTTGAACCCGTCAAATTCATTTCCTGTTTTAACACGGATCAGATCGGTGCATTCCCATACGGTCGGCACTTTATTGACACCGACACCGAACTCGCCTGTTTTCTTCCAGTTTTTCAGATCCTGGGATGCATAAAACTCTGCGTGGTCGCCGGATGCCAGAACAAGGCTCCAGCAGTCCTTTTTATCATTCCAGAAGACGCGCGGATCGCGGAAATCCGGTACGCCCGGGTTTTTGATGACCGGATTGCCATAATATTTTTCAAAATGCTTTCCCTGATCCAGGCTGTATGCAATACACTGCTGCTCCAGGCCTGTTTCCATATTGTGCGCCGTGTAGACAGCCACCATCGGTTTCTCACCGTATTTCGCAAATCCGCTGCTGTTATTTTCATCGTATGCCATACTTCCGGAGTACATTGTTCCGATCTCATCCGGGTACAGGGCAACCGGCAGATGCTCCCAGTGAATCAGGTCTTTCGATACTGCATGACCCCAGTGCATCGGTCCCCATACAACATCATTTGGGTTATGCTGATAATACAGATGCCAGATACCATCGATGTAAATCAGTCCGTTCGGATCGTTGTTCCAGTTTTTCTCCGGTGTAAAATGAATGTTCGGTCTAAAATCTCTTTTTCCCTGTTTACTCATATGCTCCCTCTTTTCCTGTTCTCTCTTTTCCTATTTTATCGTTTTCCATTTGGAACTTCAACAAAAAAGAAATACGAACGAAATAGTCTTCTTTTTAAATATGGCCATGTTATATGGATACAACATGGCCACATTTGGAATTTCTTTAGTTATAGAACATTAATTGCAAATCGTTTACGTTACTGTTTTTTCGTAATCGCTTTTCGCCCGATTTTTAGTTTGCTGCAGAAGCTGCTCGATCTACTGCGCCCTGGTAAATCTCAACCAGTTCGCTCAAACCAGCGCCTTCCAGCTCTGTCTTATAGGACTCCCAGCTTGCATCATCAACGCCGCCGGTTACCCATGTAGTGATGTAACGGTCAACGATATCGGAGACGGTCGGCTGAATCTGTGCCAGACGCTGAATCTCTTCCTGGGTCATCAGAACACGCGGAATGGTGTCATACTCTTCCATGATGTCATCTTTACCGTTTTCTTTCTGCATCTCGAGAAGTTTTACAGCATCGAAGGTGTAGCCGCAAACGGTGTCATAGTACTCGTTCTGAACGATCATAGAACCACGGCAGGTTGTGGAGTTTACACGAGCCTCACCAAAGTTCTTATATTCCGGATTCAGAGGTTTGTAGTTTCCGTTTTCATCGAGCGGTGTACGAAGAATGCCGTCTTCGTCTTTCTCATAGTTGTATCCGATTGCGCCCCAGTTAGATGTAACAGAGATTTCCGGATCGCCTACCATGTAATCTACAAATCTTGCAACAACGTGCGGGAATTTGCAGGTCGTTGTGATTGCTGTGTCGGAAGAATCCTGCAGCTCAGAGTAGTTGCACTCGAAACCGGTCATACCGTCTTCGCCCTGCAGTCTCGGAACTGCTACGTACTGATCATGCACTTCCTGGTTTGTAATTTCCTGATCACCCCAGACACCGAAGGAACCGATCTTTGCAACATTCTCTTTGATCAGAGAAGATTTGAATGACATACTTTCATCTGCCTCGAAGGAACCGTTCCAGATCAGTCCTTCTTCATACAGCATGTTGAAAAATTCTGCTGTTTTCTTGAATGCTTCGTCTGTTGCAGTGAACGTAACTTTTCCATCAACTATTCTTAAGTGATCCGCATAGGAGTTTCCTCCGCAGTAGGAGTCAGCGCATCCGAATGCACCTGTGAAACGATAGAACAGGTTGTAGGAACCAAAGGTATCGGTTGCGCCGAACCAGGTTGCCATCGGGATTTCATCGTCTTCGCCGTTTCCGTTCAGATCGCCGCCGTCGCGGATTGCTTTCAGGCAGTCTACCCACTCGTCTACGGTTGTCGGCACTTCTTTGCCTACTTTATCCAGCCATGTTTTGTTGATCACGAATGGTCCAGGTGTTAATACAAGACCTTTCATTTCCTCTACGTACGGGAATCCATATTTATGGCCGTTCGGAGCGGTGATCTCAAGCTGATACTGCTCATTGTCATCGAGGAATGCTTTCAGGTTCGGCATGTACTCTTCGATCAGACCTTCGGTTGGAAGGAATACATCCTGGTCTGCGTACTGAACTACGGTGTTTCCGGATTTACCATCGCCGAAGTTCCAGAATACATCCGGAAGATCCTGTCCGGAAGAAAGCATCAGGTTGATTTTCTCTGTTGCGCTCTCCTGCGGGATTGGCTGCCAGTCAAACTCTACTCCTGTGTCCTCGAACCATTTCTTGCACATAGCCAGGTCGCCTACTTCTACGGTTCTGTCTGCAGAGTTTACGATCAGAGCGGAAATTTTTCCGTATTTCTCTTCGAATTTTGCCGGATCTTTGATGATCGGAAGGGTACCGTCGAGCTGGATAATTCCCTCATCTACTGCTTCCTGCTCTTCTGCTGTGAGACCTGTGTCACCTGCTTCTGTACCGGATGCAGATGTGGTGTCTCCTCCTGTGCTTCCTGCACCGGAGCTGCTTGAGCTGCCCGAGCTGTTTCCACAGCCTGCGAGCATGCTGGTTACCATAAGGCTTGCCAGTAATACGGATACGATTTTTTTCTTCATGTTGTTCCTCCTTTATTTTGCTGCCTTTTCGGCAGTGAAATACGTAAATATTTTTGTGTTTCTACTATAAAATCATGTCTGCTGCAGCCATGAACTCTGTAACGATAACTTTTGTAACAATAAATTTTCTGTTCTGCATCAGCCCTTAACTGCACCGATCGTAACACCTTTTGCGAAGTATTTCTGCAGGAAAGGATATACGCACAGAAGCGGGAATGCGGAAACAACTACGACACAGTATTTTAACTGCTCAGCCAGTTTCTGTTTTGTTACCATCTCAGAAGCACTACTTCCCATCTGGTTGGACTGGTTCATTAGTACCAGGTTTCGAAGAACGACCTGAAGAGGCATCTTGCTGTCATCCTGCAGGAACATCAGTGCGTTGAAGAACTGGTTCCACATTGCAGTTGCATAGAACAGACACATAACTGCGATGATAGTTTTCGACAGCGGAATTGCAATTTTGAAGAAGAATCCAAAATCGCTGCAGCCGTCGATTTTTGCTGCTTCGAGAAGCTCGACCGGAATACCGCTTTCAAAGAAGGAGCGGCATACGATCAGGTTGTAAGCGGACACTGCTACCGGAAGGACCATAGCCCATGTTGTGTTGTAGATGTGCAGCTGCTGTACGGTTAAGTACATCGGAATCATACCGCCGCTGAAGAACATCGTGAAGGTGAACAGGAACATAATCGGTTTTCTTCCTACCATATCGTATCTGGAAAGTGCATAGCCGGCCGGAATGGTGCAGACCAGGGAAATCAGCGTTCCTAATACGGTATACTTGATGGTGTTTGCATAGCCGGTCCAGAGCGGCTGGTATTTCAGTGTTGTTTCATATCCGTTGGTGTACCATGCTTCCGGATAGAGAAGGATTTTACCGGAGCTTACAACAACCGGGTCTGTAACAGATGCCAGAAGCACGTAATACAGAGGATATACAATTGCAATACAGACAAGGATCATGATGATGGTATTGATCACGGTAAAGACCTTGTCTCCCGTACTCATTTTTACTTTTTTCTTTTTCACAGTGTTATTATTTGCCATTTTTCAAGCCCCCTGACTCTTAGAAAATACTGATATCGCTGGTCTTCTTTGCAACTGCGTTTGTGATAACCAGAATAATGAAGTTTACAACGGAGTTAAACAAGCCAACGGCTGTCGCAAAACTGTACTGTGCGGTCTGGAGACCTACTTTGTATACGTATGTCGAGATGATCTCACTGACGGTTGTATTGGTACCGTTCTGCATCAGATAAGCTTTCTCATATCCCACGTTCATAATGTTACCTACCTGAAGGATCAGCATCAGGATGATGGTCGGCATAATCAGAGGTAAATCAATGTAAAGGATTTTCTGAAATCTGGAAGCACCATCCATCGTTGCTGCTTCGTAATACTCCGGGCTGATTGCGGTCAGTGCTGCGATGAAGATGATGGCATTGAATCCCATCGTCTGCCAGATATTACTTCCGATGAAGAGTTTGCGGAAGTACTCCGGAAGGCTGGTGAACATGATTGCTTTTCCGCCGGCTCCCATAACTGCGTGGTTTACAAGACCGTTTGCGGAAAACAGTACGGAAATCAGGCTGACTACAACTACGTTTGACATGAAGTACGGTGCGTAGGAGATGGTCTGGATGATTCGTCTCGGTCCGCTTCTCTGTACCTGGTTCAGTAAGAGTGCGAAGATAACCGGAATCGGGAATCCGATGATCAGGCTCTCCAGACTGATGATGATTGTGTTCTTGATTGCCGTCATGGCAATACTGGTACTGAAGAACATCTTGAAATACTTGAAAATCGGATCTGCCCACGGGCTTCCCATGATTCCCATGCGGCCTTTAAAATCTTTAAAGGCGATGATCAGGCCGTACATTGGATAGTAAGCAAAAACGATCAGCCAGATCAGTGCAGGAATCAGCAGGATGTACAGCTGCCAGCACGAGAGCGCTTTTTTCAATTTTCCACTTTCTGCCGTTTTCGGCGATGACGTTTTTTTCTTCATAGTTCCCTCCTTATTTCTCTAAAAGCTTTACCAACCGCTTTTTGTTCCACATTTGCATTGTTTCCGTTTCGGCACTTTGTCTTGTGGAACCTGTTCCATATCTGTATCATAGTACGCAGTTCGCCCAATGTCAACGAAATTCCAATATTTTTTCGTCGTTTTCAACATTTTCACAATTTTTATTTCGTGTTTTTGTGCAATATGCACCTGACTTTTTCAAAAACTCCACACTTATTTCTTTTCTTCTCCCATTCCACTGTTCCACATTTTTCTCTGTTCCATGCGTTTTTGTTCCATATGTTCCACTTTTCCGTTTTTCACTATTTTTTCGACATTTGCAACTGTTTCCGTAACAATTTTATGCATGAAAAAGAGACACCCTTTCTTTTCAGATCGAGTGTCTCTGATATCTGTTCTTCTTCTGTTTTATTGCATTCCCGGAAAATAATCCAAAATTCAGTGCTTCCCTGTTTCGTTATTTTCAGGTACTTTCCCCTTTTCGGAAGGTCACATCCACAATCTGTTCCATTTCCTCAATCTTCTTTCCGTCAATCATGCGGATGACCGTATCTACGCTCCGCTTGGCGATTTCCGGCACATTCTGACGGACCGTCGTCAGTTCCGGTGTCAAAAAGCGGGTAAAATCCAGGCCGTCATAGCCGACCACTTTCAGTTTTTTCGGAATCTTGATTCCTTTTTTCTGCAGCATCTTCATGCACACTGCCGCTGTGACATCGGACGTAAAGAGTCCATCAATTCCATCAAAATGACAAATATATTTTTTCCAGATCGTCGGGCCGGTCTGAAAATTCGGAATCTTGCTTCCTCCATCAATTGCTGTAACCTTACATCTATGCTGTTTGCAGACTTCCGCAAACCGTCGGTAACGATCCATCGAATAACCATGTTCTGTTGCACTTGATGCAAAATAGATCACGTTCTTGCATCCGGCGCTCAAAAGTGCCTGCGCCGCAAGCTCACCGCCGCGCTTATGGTCGGAATGTACACACGGAATCCCTTCTGCACCACAGCGGTCAACCATGACAATCGGGCGGTGGATTTCTGCCAGACTGATAGAAGACGGGATATCCGCACAGCAGATAATGCCGTCCATAACGTTTCGCTGTAGCATTTCCACAAATTCCTCAATGCGGTTCTGATTGTCTCCCACCTCGCAGAGCATGCATTTGTAACCGTTGGTGTACAGATTGTTCTCAACATGCTTGACCAGAGATGCCATGAACGGGTGTGAAAGGTTCGTAACAACAATTCCGACAAAACCAGACTTGTTGTGGAACAGGTTCTGAGCAAGCTCATTTGGTTTATAGTTCAGTTCCTCCACTGCCTGCATGATTTTCTGTTTTGTTTCTTCGGAAATGTATCCGCTTCCATTGAGCGCACGGGATACCGTTCCAATTCCTACTCCCGCTTTGATCGCGACATCTCTAATACTTGCCATAGTTTCTCCTAACTCCTATTCTTACACTGGGCTGTTTTCTCTGACTCGTTCCGGCTTCTTCCCCCGCTGCCGGTCTGTGGAGCCCGTTCCACAATGCTTTATTACTTTCATTTTAAAGCACCGCAACCCACAAATCAAGTGAAATACTGCGAATTTAAGCACAAAAAAACAGGAGACTGTTTGGGTCGTTTCTCTTTTTCTTAGTGAAACCAGCCAAACAGCCTCCTGTTTTTTTATCACTTTTGTCTTATTTCAAAAAGGCACTCATTCAAACAAGCATGATTCGCGATTTTTTCGGAATTTCGTATAGCCCTGAACAGTCACAAACGCTTAATCGTTTTCCAGCGAGATATCACCATCCTTTGTCATCAGTTTGATTCTGCCCGCCGCCTGATCCGGTGCATAAGAAAAGCTCTGCTCGTCCTCCTCTTTCTGCAGCAGATTCTCCATGGTATCCGGTACATCGATCTCCCCAAAATCTGTCTTTGCTGTAATTTCCAGCTGCTCCAGATCTTTTTTACCCAGTTCAAGGTCAATATCGCCGTAGGAGTTTTCCACCGACACGTCTCCGGAAAGCTTCGTGTTTTGGATTTTCGCATCGCCATCATCCAGCGTGATCGAACCGTTCTCCCATGTTCCGCTTTTCAGTTCTACATCGCCGTAATCTGCTTTGCATTTGATATTCTGCATGTCACATCCGAAAAGTGTGATATCTCCATCCGCATTTTGCAGGCTTCCGCTTTCTGCCCGGATGCCATTCATCTGCACATCGCCGAATCCCATCGTTACCTCTATTTTTTTCAGCGCCTTCTTTTCCGGCATATACAGAATCACTCCTGTTTCCGACTCTTTACCGCCGCTTAGGATTTCTCCCGTAAAGTCAATATCGATGTGAATCGTATCGGACACTGCGTTTGTCTCTTCGATGCTCAGAACACCGTCCCGCACGCGATATTCCACTGCAGCCCTTCCTTTTTTCGACGGAATCCGCCAGGCGAGATAGCAGGAATCATCGCCGGACGGAAGGATGCGCAGATCACCGATCGCAAGATCTGCCTGCAATTTTTCGAAATCGTCTATTTTTATTTTTTTCTGTACAGAAATGCTTTCTTCTTTTTTTGCTGAACCGTCAAATGTATTCAGATCATACGTTTCCACATACGCTTTTCCGCCGTCTGCCCATCCGCAGAGCATAAGTGCTGCACCGGCAATGCAGCAGGCACAGCCTGTCAGTAATGCTGCCTTGGTCCATTTTTTCATGATCTTTGGCCTCCCTTTTTTGTTACCTTACGTGCACACCACACAAAGAGCCATCCCATCCATTTTGCAAAGGATACACCGAACACAATACACAAAATACTGATTCCAATCAGCAAAATGCCCATTCCGGTGATAAGAGAAAATCCGCCGAAGGAAACCGTAACTGCCAGAATTCCCCGCAGCAGCAGCTTGATTCCGACTGCCACGCCGACCGCTGCAGTCAGAAAGATACTCATGTCGAACAGCGCTACGCAAAGCGCCACGCAGAGCAGGACAATGATGACGCTGATCAGAACCGGTGCTCCGATCGGAGCCGCAAACAGGGCGAGAACGGCGATCCAGATGATGTTGGCACCTGTCGTTTTTTTCTTTTCTTTCCTTTTCTCCTCCTGTTCCATGGCCACGTATTCATCCGTCTTTTTATCCAGAAGATTCATCATCAGCTCGGCGGCCGCAAGCTTTGGTGTTCCAAGCTCCTCTATCACTGCCTGTTCGTTTTCCGGTCCGGCATCCGCGAAGTACTCAGTAAAGTACTCCATTGCATCTTCGTAATCACTCTGCGGAAGTTTTTTCAGATACTTCTGCAGTTGATTCAAATATTCCTGACTTGTCATCCTTTTTTCCTCCCCTCGATGATGCCGTCAATGATGTCACGGTAGGACTTCCATTCTCCCTCCAGGTACACCATCTGTATTTTTCCCTCTTCTGTAATCGAATAATATTTCCGTTTTCTTCCCTGATACTCTGCGGAATACGTCGTTACATAACCGGCTTTTTCCAGTTTTTTCAGGATCGGGTACAGTGTCGACTCTTTGATGTCGGCGACCAGCTTGATCGTCTGGCTGATCTCATATCCGTAGGAATCTTCCCGGCTCACAATGGACAGGATCATAAATTCGATCAGCAGTGCTGATACCGGAAAATACATAAAAAACCACCTCCGTAAGTTTTTGATATGTAAAATATTTATATATATAAATTTTATACATATCATAAGACTATGGAGATGGTTTGTCAAGGGGGAATATATAAAATTTTTACATATTCGCTGTCATGTCATCATCTGTGTTTATTTCAGGGCTTTTCCGGAACCGAATGCGTCGCCGACTTTGTCGCCCATGGCGAGATAGGTGTTGTTGACCGGGTCGAAGGCGATTGGTTTCAGTTTTTTCGGGTCGATCTTTCCGTTGGTCAGAACGCTCTCGTCTGCGCAGACATTTACGATCTCGCCGACCAGAATGCCGTTGTCAAAGCTTTTCACTTTGCACTCCAGTGCCATCGGAAGCTCGTCAATCAGCGGCGCGTTGACGAATTCGCTCTTCGTTGCGTGGAAGCCGGCGCGTGCAAATTTATCCGGAACTTTTCTGCCGGACTCGATGCCGACGTAATCGCAGCCAACAACGGTATCCTCGGTTGCCATGCTGACGGTGAAGGCACCGGTTGCGGCAAGGTTGTCTGTTGTCTTGTGGTCGCCCATGCTGATGGAGATCTCATTGAAATCTGTGACTACGCCCCATGCAGCATTCATGGCATCCGGGTTGCCATCTTTGTCGTATGTTGCAATAATCAGAACCGGAAGTGGATACATGTTTGGTTTTGCTCCAAAATTTACTCTGCTCATGGTTGTTCCTCCTGTTTCGCTTGATTCTCTTTATTATAACGCTTACAGCAAACTTTAACACAAGAGATTTTCTCTGCAAATTTTCTTAATCGTTTAATTTTCTCGTCATATCATGCCATTCCTCGCCACCCCAGGTGGATGCGGAGATTCCCTCGTCGTGGAAGTTCATCTTTTTGTACATCTCCACCTTATCCTGCAGGCAGGTCAGAATGAGCTGTTTTCTTCCGTTTTTCTGTTCCCGGCGGCTGTACTCTTCCATCAGCGCATGGGCGATTCCCTGGCCGCGGTATTCCGGCAGGACACTGAGACCCAGCAGCATGACGTTTTCTCCCTTCGGGTCGTACAGACTGATTTCATCGAAAAAGGCATCACGGAATTTTGTCTCGTTTGTTGCAAGTCCGTTCAGCGTTCCGGCGATTTTTCCGGTTTCTTTGTCTACTGCCGCCAGAAACAGCTCCGGCGCGTACTGCACCCGCTCGCGCATGCTCTTTTCGGAGCACGCCTCATTCGGCGGAAAGCACGCCAGCTCAATGGCAACGCCCTGTTCCATTTCATCCTGGCGGATGGTTCGAAGTTCATATCGTTCCATTTTATGGTATTCCTCCATTGCCCGCTCAAAAAACTGCAGAAAACCGTCTTCCACGGCAAGCTGATCGAGCGCGGCTTCTTTTTCATTCAGATCATAATAATATTTTCCGGTCCGCAGATCGATCGACAGACGGTCGAGCGGAAAGCCTTTTTTGCTCATCGGATGGGGTGTGCTGACCATGCGGAAAGGAGCGCTCTCCATCGACGGGTCCATCGCGTCATAGCGGTGGTCCGCATCAAGAATCAGCGAAACTGCGTTTTGGTAGCGTCCCATCAGGCCGCCGTACTTTTCCGCAAGGGCGGCGTAATGTGCGGTCATTTCTTCATCGGACAGATACTTTCCGTTCACGGTCCGCACATGAACACCGGGCTGGTCGTCCTCTGCCACGTTGTCAAAATACAGACCGGAATCACAGGAGAACACCGGCATATGAAGCGCGTTGAAATACGCCTCCGCCTTTTTCCTGGCATTTTCCAGCGGCGTTTTTCCATCTTCGATAATCTCTGGCTGCTTAACACCGCCAAGATCTTTCAGCCCGATCAGCTCAATCCCAAGACCCGCAAGGCGGTGACGCATCGCGTCGAGTTTTGCCGGGTTGCCGGTTCCGTACAGTAACTTCATTTCTGCCCCCCTTTATGCCTCGATGCCGAACTCTTCCGGGCGGAAGCGCGGGCAGACATTTTCCGACGATGTGATGACGGATGTAGCAAGACGCGTACCGATTTCAACTGCCTGGCCAAGCGTTTTTCCATAGGTCAGACCGGCGGAAACACCTGCACAGAACGCATCACCGGCTCCTGTTGTATCTTTTACCTGTACTTTCTGCGCCGGGCAGAAGCCGCTCTCTCCGTCTGCTTCCGCATAAACTGCTCCGTCGCCGCCCATTGTTACGACCATGGCCGGAACATTCGCCGCTTTCAGGCGCTCAGCGAGAATCTTTTCCATCTCGGCCGGTGTTTTTTCGCTGTAATCGTCGGAGAAGAAAACACCTGCCTCGAGCTGGTTGCAGATCAGGCAGGCAAATTTCTGCAGAAGATCGCGTCTGCCGACCGCGATGTTCATGTTGCTGACAACGCCGTACAATTTTTTATCATACTTTTCACAGAGCTGTACCAGCTTTTTGATGATCTCTTTGTCCATATCGATCTCCGCCACAACAGAATCGCAGTTTTCGATAATTTCATCTCCATTTTCTTCCAGAATATTGAGAATCGGCATCAGGTTCGGGCGCTGGGAAATGGAGCCCGCCAGATCACCGTTGTGATCGAAGACAGCAAGCCATGTTCCCATACCGTTTGGGATTTCTTTCATGTATTCGGTGTTGACTTTATGGCGCTGCAGTTTGCGCACAACATCCTCGCCGAGTGCGGTATTGTCCGCAATTCCAAGGAAAGTCGGGCGCAATTCCAGATTTGCGATGTCCTCCACCACGTTTCGGCTCACACCGCCGTGGATGTACTCGACATGACCGGCATTTCTGCCGTCCGGGACGTAGATGTCCTCCGGGAAGCCCTTGATATCTACGAAAACTGCTCCTAATACTACGATTCCATTTTTATTTACTGCCATGTTTCCTTATTTCCTCTCCTGTTTTTCATTCCTTCTTTTTTTCAGACAAGTCACTTCGTCCGCTTCACGAAATTTCTTTCTTCTCAGCATCCAAATAATTTCGCTGTTTTCTCCATGCGCTCCGCAATCGGCACGCCGAACGGGCAGCGGCTCTCGCAGGCATGACATCCGACACACTCGGATGCGGTGTGCTCCAGTAATTCATAGTGCGATTTTACAGTCGCCGGGACTTCCGGCTGCATCGTCGCAAGATCATAGAATTTGTTGATCATTGCGATATCGAGGTTCGCCACACACGGTTTGCAGTGGCCGCAGTAGGTGCACTCGCCGCGGTAAGAATGGAACGGCGCGTTTGCGATGACGGATGCATAATCTTTTGCCTCCTCGGATGCTGTCTCGTATGAAACGGCGTCGTCCACCTGCTCCTTCGTATCGTAACCGCACATGATGGAACAGACAGCCGGTCTTGTGAGCGCATAGTGGATGCACTGCACCGGAGTCAGCTTTACGCCGAACGGGGAGCGTTTTTCATCAAAGAGACGGCCTCCGGCAAAGCCTTTCATAACGGTAATTCCGACGTCGTTCTGCTCACAGACTTTGTATAATTTTGCACGGTCCGCGTCGATGCCTTTCAGGTCCTCGTCGAATTTTTCAGCAAACATCTGGTCAATGTTGTCGCTCGCCGGAAGCATATCAAACGCCGGGTTGATGCTGAACAGAATCATCTCCACATAGCCGGATTCCGCTGCTTTGACAGCGACTTTCGGGTTATGGGAACTCATGCCGATGTGGCGGATCACACCGCTGTTTTTCAGTTCCATCACATAATCCATGTAATCGGAATGCTGAATCTGCTCCCACTCCTCCTCGGAGTCGATGTAGTGAATCATGCCGAGGTCGATGTAGTCTGTCTGCAGCCGTTTCAGCAGATCCTCAAATGCCGGACGGACATATTTCATATCTCTGGTACGGTAATACTGACCGTCTTTTAATGTGGAACCGATATGTCCCTGAATAAACCATTTATCCCGGTTCGCCTTGATGCCGTTTCCAATGATATCACGCGATTTCGCATCCGGCATCCAGCAGTCGAGAATGTTGATGCCCTGCTCGGAAGCGTAGTGGATCAACTCCACGCCTTCCTCCTCCGGATGACGCTCCAGCCACTCACCGCCAAAGCCGATCTCACTGACCTGCAGATTTGTTTTTCCTAAACGTCTTGTGTTCATATGTAAAAACCTCCTTAAAATTTTCTTATGACTTATTTTCTGGTTTTTCCCAGCTCCACGCTGTACTGTCCAGACCTGATTTTCCTGCGGAAAGTGTTTTCATTTCTTCCACACAGAATTTCACTGCGCGGGTGATGTATTCATCGGCCATTTCTTTTGTAAATACCGAAAGTTCTTCTTCCTCCATCGGGGCGAACTCCCCGCGGACTTCTTCCGCAAGACCTTTTGCATCAAATTCCGCAAGCTGTGCCAGCGGCTCATCGGCGAGATCTATCTCCTGAACCATCTCCCGGGAAAGACCATATTTTTCTGCTACATACCCATTGAGTATCTCATAATCCCGATGCAGCTTCTCCACATTCCCCGGAATACTCGAATTCCAGCCATGCTCTCCGTACAGAAATCTCCGATAAAGCATGTCCTGAATCAGGTGAAGATAGTATCCGAGATACAGGTCATCTTTCTTCATATATGCGCCGTACTGCTCCCGAAAAATTTCCAGATCATACGTATATCGGGTATTCTCACAGATCTTCTTTTTTAAATGACTATTCCCTTCCACCGCCCCATCCGGCAGAATCACCCCAAGCCGCAGGCGGGCGATATCGCGGAAAGAAACTTCCTTCATCATTTCCTGCACAACCGCCAGATGAATCATACTTGATGCCATCGTGTTCCTCTTTTCTTCTTATGTCCAAATGAGAGTCTTTAAGTTTTTGAAACTCAAAGGCTCTCTTTTCTCACATTTTTCTTCTCAGATTTATGTTTTCTAAACAAGCGTAAGCTCTTTTCCACTAAGAACTGTTTCTACCTCTTCTTTTGTTTTTCCTGTCACCTCTGCAATTTGTTCTACAGAAAAACCTTTTTTATCCATTTGAAAAATAATTCTCGTTTTTTCCTTTTCTACTCCAATCGCAATTCCTTCTTCCATTATCCCTTCACCCAGATTACTCATACCTTTCACTTCCTCTCTCAACGCTTCTTCTATGGTAGTACCATATTCCGTTTCCATAATATCCAGTTTTTCATCTACCGTAAGTTTTTCTGATAACAATGCACCTAACAGTCGATGTAATTCATATATTTCATCATGCTTCGGCAGCTCTTTTCCCAAGCCAATCATAATGATATTCAGCAGTTTCAGATCCCCTTTCCATCCTCCGGAACCAATCAGATCTTTTTCTGTGAGATGAATATAGCTCATACTGTTTTCTTTCATATTCATACACACCCAAATGGAATAAACCCGCTTGATATCGTCATAATTCGAATTTGTAAAATCCCGTTCCTTCTGCGAAGAAATCAGCCTGCTTCCATAGAAAACCGCCCTGTTTAAAATTTTATATTCACTCGTTTCTTTTCTCTGTGCTTCTATGTTGATGATCATCTGCGACAGTCTATATTCTCTGTTCTCCTCGGACGTTAATGGTATGTTTACATAAAAAACAATATCAAACCTTACCATTCCCTCCTGCAGTTCCTGATTTTCCGTATTCAGCCCGACCAGGCGCTCACCATTCTTCTCATAAACGCAATTCGTCAGACCTGGTTCTGTCGGCACTGTCATAACATACGGTGTCCCTTCAATATATGCGACAACATCCTCCGGCTTCATTCCCCGAAATTCATCTACTGTTTTCACCAGTATATGTGCTAAAATGCTTTTCTGCGCCAGCAGCCGCTTTGCACTGGCATCGTACTGTGCTGTTTTGTCCGTTGCATTTACTGCATTTTTCAGTTCGGTATTCATCGGTCTTCCTCCCTTGGATAAACGGGAAGCTCTGTTTCTAAAAGACATCTGACCGTACTTTTATTATAGCTTACCCATTTTCTTTATACAATTATTTTTTGTTTCAGATCCTAATCTGAATAATCATACAAATTTTCCGGGAGTGTTTGGCTCTGTATCGTTTTCGCTTTCAGAAATAATTTGTTCCACTTCCTGAAAGTAAACAATCGTAAGAGATTTATCTGGTATTACGATTGGATTTTCTTTTTTGTCAACGATCCTCCATTCCACTTCTGACTTGTTGATGATATAGAGATAATCTGTCCAGTTCTTTCTGACATCAATCATATTTTCTTTTGATTCGTATAAAGAAATCAACGGCTCTTCATAGCCAAAATTTCGTTTATTGAATCGGTAAACAAATCTTTCATATTTCGCATAGCAGGAGAAAAATCCCTCCTCAAACCATGCTATGATCTCATCTCCATGCCCCTCCGGGTACATATCACCATTAAATTCTGTCGTACAGTATACCTTACCTTCTTCAAGAAATAAAATCTTTCCTCTTGTCATGATGTGACCTCCCTTTTTCTTTTATCATAGGTCACTCACAACATTTTTTCATTGGCCGGATAGTCCAAAATATGGTTATGCTGCCAAGCCACGCAGATACGCCCGCATTCGTTTTTCAACGCTGTCCCGATTTTCCGGAAAGAGTTCGCAAATTTCTATATTAATTATTCTCGTGTATACCAGTAATTCTTCCATATGTAGATGATACAATTCACTTAACCTCAGAAGATGATCCACAGACGGCAGAATAATTCCTTTGTACCATCGGTAAATCGACTGTGGGCATGATAATCCAAGATATTCCTGTATATCTTTCACACTGTACCCATAGTGCACGGACAATTTTTTCAGTTTCTCCCCTGTCCTCTGAATATCAATCCACGTTCCTGATAATTCCATTACATAGTCTCCCATCTAATCTAAAATCCGCACCTCAACCATTTACTTTCAGATACAGAAATAAGAGTCTTTAAGTTTTTTGGAACTCAAAGGCTCTTAGCTTCTCAATAACTTCCATTACTAAAAACAGGATCTTTTTGGGCAATCCTGGTTCAACGTAATTCCTGTTTTACTTTTTCCACCCATTCCTCAATCTCACTCTCCGGCGTTTCCAGGTGGTCTTTTTCCATGGAGTCAAAGCGGATCTGCATTTCATGCGCAAAATCTGCGCCTTTGCAGTTTGCTTTCATATCTTTTATAACATGACCCGGCCAGCCTCCGTTTGTCATGAAAGGGATTACTGTTTTTCCAGTGAAATCGTGGGTTGTTAAGAAAGTAAGTACAGCCAGGGCCATTGTGTACCACCAGGTCGGGGTTCCGATGGCGATGACATCATACGCGGAAATATCTGCATCCAGTGGTTTGATCTGCGGCATAAAGCCTGCTTCTACTTCTCTTTTTCCCTGCTCTACAACGTCTTCATAGCTGCCCTCGTATGGCTCTGCCGTGTCGATTCTGGCAAGATCTGCTCCTGTTTTCTCTGCGAGCTGCTTTGCGATTCTTTCTGTGTTTCCATTTGACCACGAATAGTATACAACTAACATTTTCTTCATTTTTATTCATCTTCTGATCTTTCGTATTCTGTTTTTATTTTACCTTCCCACTGCCCATTCTGCAATGTTTTTTACGACTCCTGTGCATTCCACTTTCATCAAAAAATACCACCGGTCTTTCGACTGGTAGTATCAATCATCTGTTTTGCTTAACCGAAGAATTACTGGCGGGTGTGCCCCTTCCCGCATTTCTTTTGACCCATAGGGTGTGTAGCAGCACCTTCTCTACTTCAATAACTCTTCGATTAAATTTATACTTATTATACTCTATTTTTCTTTTTGTAAAACAAACTATTTTCCCTGAATTCTATCGCTATAAAATCAAGATCTTTTCTGTTTTTATTCTTCTAAATCCAGGTTTTTCAGCCGTTCATCATCCATCTTAAAGCCTTTTATCATGTACTCTTTTAGTCGTTCTGTGGCCACCGACGGAAATTTGTAGCAATCTTTGATTTCACTCTATATCCAAGGGAAATAATCATATCAAAATTAGTATTACAGTTGTTCCATCAGATGCAGTTGTTCGGAAATTCCGAACAACTAGATCTTCTTCCAATTCTTCCTCTTAAAAATCAGACTTTTCTATTTTCTGCAAAGTAAGCAGACTGTTTCCACATGCTCCGACCATGCAAACATATCATACCCCCATGCTTCTTCTGCCCGGTACCCGTGTTTCGTCAGGTAACGCAGGTCTCTTGCCAGTGTCTCCGGATTGCAGGAGACGTAAACGACTTTTTTCGGTGCAAGAGTTACGACGGAGGACAAAAAGGCTTCGTCGCTGCCAGCGCGTGGCGGGTCCATGAATACTACGTCTGCTTTTTCGCCTTTTTCAGCCATGGAAACCATGAAAGCGCCGGCGTCGTTCTGGTAGAAGGAGACGTTTTTGATTCCATTCCGTTTGGCGTTGGTTACGGCATCGCGGACGGCGTCCGGGTTCAGTTCTACACTGATGACTTCTTTGGCGTCACGGGATGCGATCAGGCCGATGGTTCCGATTCCGCAGTAGGCATCCATGACGCGCTCGTTTCCGGTCAGACCGGCCAGGGAGATGGCTTTTTCGTACAGGTTCTTTGTCTGAACCGGGTTGACCTGGTAGAAGGACTGCGGGGAGATGCGGAAGGTGCAGCCGCAGAGTTCATCTTCGATGTAGCCGCGTCCGAAGAGGACGATGTCGCGTTTTCCGAGCACCATGCTGTCGGTGCGGTCGTTGACGTTCAGTACGATGGTCGTGATCTCCGGGTGGAGCTTGCGCAGGGCTTTCACGAAATTGTTCTTCGACGGGAAGACCGGCGATACGCAGACGAGGACGACCATGATTTCTCCGGAGGCAAAACCGGTGCGCACCATGACGTGGCGCAGGAGGCCGTAGCCGCTGTCTTCGTTGTAGATCATGATTTTGAAGCTCTTCAGCAGACTGCGGATATCGCGGATGATGGCATCGGCGCGCTGATCCTCAAGCAGACACTCTTCGACCGGGACTACTTTGTGCGTTCCTTTTTCGTAGATTCCGGATACGATCGTTCCGTCTTTTTTGCGTGCAAAGGCGGAGTTGACTTTATTCCGATAATGGTAGGGATTTTCCATGCCGACCATGCCTTTGACCGGGACAATGCCTTTCAGTGTTTTCTTAATGAACTGCTCTTTTTTCGCAAGCTGCTCCTCATAGGAAAGTTTCAGATACGTGCATCCGCCGCATTTTTTCTGGTATGGACATTTCGATTTCGACGAGGATGCGCCCTTTTTCTGCTCTGCCTTTGCCGGTGCTGCTTTCTCTTCTTTTCTGAATTTCTTCACCGGCTCCGCATTGTTCCCGTTTTTCTTTCCTTTGTCCTGTCCAAACGTTCCCCGTTTTCCGGTTTTGTTTTTCTCCTGGTTCATATGGAATTTTTCAACTTTCCCATCACCGGTTTTCTTTCTGTTCTCCCGAAAATCTTCCTTTTTCTTTCCGGTCACTCTCTCACTTCTGTCGCCAGAAAATGCTTTTCTGTTCTTCTCTCTTTGGTTTTCCACTTTCTCTTACCTTCTTCCTCTATTTCGCAAACCCGCGCAGCAGCGCGATCTCTTTCGCATATCCGTCCAGCTCATTCGGTGTTTCCAGATAGAACGGCAGTCCCACAAGCGCCGGATGCGTCACGATCCGCTCAAATGCCGCAAGCCCCAGCGATCCCTCGCCGATCTTCTCATGGCGGTCCTTATGGCTCTCAAACGGATTCTTGCTGTCGTTCAGATGAATTGCTTTCAGCTTCGAAAGTCCCACCACGCGGTCGAACTCCTCGAGCACCTCATCGAGGTGATCCACAATATCGTATCCTGCATCGTACACATGGCACGTATCCAGGCAGACGCCCATGTGGTCTTTTAATTCCACGCGATCCAGAATCGCCGCCAGCTCCTCAAACGATCTTCCGACCTCGGTTCCTTTTCCTGCCATCGTCTCGAGCAGCACAGTGGTCGTCTGCTCCGGTTTTAAAATTTCATTCAGCATCTCCGAAATCAGACAGATTCCCTCTTCCGCCCCCTGTCCGGTATGGCTGCCCGGGTGGAAATTGTAGCAGTTTCCCGGCGTGTATTCCATCCGCTTCAGATCATCCGCCATCGTCATCCACGCGAACTCTCTCGTGTGCGCATCCTTCGAGCACGGATTCAGCGTGTACGGCGCATGCGCCAGAATCCGTTCGATTCCATGCTCTTTACTGTAAGAAAGAAACGCTGCGACATCCGCCTCGTCGATGGCTTTCGCTTTGCTTCCTCTCGGGTTTCTTGTAAAAAACTGAAAGGTATTCGCCCCGATGGACACCGCCTCTTTTCCCATGGCAAGATATCCTTTGGACGATGATAAATGACATCCTATTGTCAGCATAACTTCTATTCTCCTTTATTTCCAAACCACAACTCACCGATTCTCTGCGAGCCGCATTACTTAAAGCACAATTTTCCGGTACGGAATTCCCATCTCCGAGAGTGCTTCCTCCTCCCGCTTCTGACACGTAAAGAGCAGCACCTGCGTCCGGTTTTCCGCCAGCCATTTCAAAGTTTCTTTCAGCCGGTTTTCATCGTAAAACGCAAACGATTCATCAAGAATCACCGGCAGCTCCTCCTCGCCGCAGAGCACATCCATCGCCGCCATGCGGAGTGCAAAGTACGCCTGCTCGATCGTACCGCGGCTGACCTGCTCAAGCGGCACATACTCATCCGCAGTGTGAAGCCCGATCCGCAGATTTTCATCCATATTCACCTGCAGATAACGGCCGTTCGTCAGCGATGACAGCGTTTTTGACATCTGCTGTTTTAAGCGGTCACCGATCCGGCTCTGCATCTGCACGGAGAGACGCTGAATCGTCTCCCCCGCCAGGGAAAGCGCATTAAGTTCCTCCTGCAGGTGATCTTTTTCCGTCATGGAAATGCAGAGTTCCTCGTATTCACTCTGCAAGTTCGACAGCACCGTCTGTTTCTGCCCCAGCTCCTGCTTCAGGCGGTCCACATTCCACTGCTGGCGGCGGATCGCCTGCTCCTCCGGCTCCGTCACGACCTGCTCGACCTCCGTTTTCCGGTGGCGGAACAGACTGTACGCCAGATACAAGAGCGCCGCAATCGCAAGCCCGAGTCCCGTTCTCGTCAGCAGCGAATCAATATGGAAGAACTGCAGAATGCATAAGAACAAGAGAAATCCAGCCAGCGCCACGCACGCGGCACCCCATTTGCGGCTCTTCCGAGATTCTTTTTTCATCTTCCGCACCCGTTCGATCGGCACATTCTTCTGATAAATATCCCGCTTCATCTGCTCTTTCGCCTGCTGCAGATTCTCCTCGCTCTGACGGCACTCCTCCGTAAAAATGGAAATTTTCGTCTCAAGTTCTTCCTTCCGTTTTTCCAGTCCCGCCAGCGTCTTTTTCTGTTCCTGCTCCAGGCGCTTTCTCTTCTGCTTCAGCAGATCCAGCGCCGCCGCCACATCGAGCTCTCCATCGCTGCTCCCCTGGTAATTTGCCATATAGTTCCGCAGCTCATCCGCAAGCCCTTCCTCGGTTCTGCCTTTTAACTGCCCGATCGAAGCCGTATTATCATACACAATCTCACTGACACCGCCGAGCAGCATGGAAAGATCACCGTCCTCCACGGAAAGCACCTCGCCGTCCGTCAGGCACACCAGTTTTGCATCGGCGTTCTGCCGCCCGAAATTCCGTGTCAGGCGGAACCGTTTGCCGCCGCTTTCAAACACCATCTCTCCCGCATAGTATGCCGGATTTTCCCATGGCTCATAACGGCTGTAGACATCATTTTTTGCCGCCCGCCCCCGGCCGCGTGTCATGCCGAACAGCATGCTGCGGATGAAGGTATGGACGGTCGATTTTCCGCTCTCATTTTCCCCGCTGATGAGCTGAATCCCATCGGAAAATTCCAGTGTGCGGTTCTGCATTTTTCCAAAATTGCGGATTTCCAGTTTTTCTATTTTCATCTTCTACGCCTCCCGCAATCTTTTTTTCAGCCGTTCCTGCGCGCCGCCAGCAGCGCCTCGAGTCCATAGTCGAGTGCTTTCTGCGACTGCACATCCGTCTTCGTTTCAAATGCTTCAATGTAGGCACTGATCAGACCCGCGCCATACGTTTTCTTCAACTGTTCCAGATCATACGCCGGGCGTGTTTCATCCTCCACCGAGATAATTCTTCCGCAGTCCATCAGCCGCTTCGGAGAAAATTCCAGTTCGGCGGCACGGTGCCCCACAAGTTTCAGGCGGATGATTTTCCGGATCTTCCCATCCTCCCGCAGCGCCAGCTCCTGTTTCAGCTTCGTCTCCAGCGCATACTGTGTCAGATCCTCCGTCACGTTCAACACCAGATCTTCGTACTCATATCTGGCAAACGGCACAAACTGAATCCGCGTGCCGTGCTCGTCCACCGTTCCGCGGATGTAGCCGTGCGGCCCCAACTGCGTCTCATCCGTCGGTTCGAGTGCGCCTGCGTATGCCATTTTGTCGGGAATAAGAATCCCCGGCTTATGAATGTGCCCGCACGCAATATAATCAAACCCAGCCTGCACCATGCGGCCCGGATTCCACGGCATGTGGCGGGCATCGCCGCCGTGCGCGAGCAGCAGATGATATTTCATTTCGCCCTCCGGCCGCACGCCGTCCAGCCGGTTTTCCAGGATCTCTTTTTTGTCGTAACTGCATCCGTACACCGCCGTCTTCTTCTCCGGAACTTCAACACAGTCCGGCTCCGGCGACAGGAGCATTACCACGTTGTCTGCCCAGTCGAAACCGCGGTAAAAGCTCTCCCGCTTCACATAATCGTGGTTTCCGGCAATCAGCACGACAATCGTCTCCGGGATGGAAGCAAAGAGATCATTAACCTCTTTCAGTTCCCGAAGCAGCGGCTGACGCTGGAACAGATCTCCCGCGATCAGCAGAAAGTCCGTCTTTTCCCGACCGGCCAGGCGGATGATCCGCCGGAAGCTCTCCCAGATGGCCTCCCCGCGCTCCTCGCTCCAGGGAAATCCCGCATCCGGCTGCATGCCGAGATGCACATCCGCAATATGAATAAACCGCATACGCCGCACTCCTTTCTGAACTCTTTTTCTCTATTACTACAATACGGACGTCAGGCGCACCAAATCCACATTGGATTCCACTGCACCCGGCATCCGTATTTTTAAATCTCGTAACTATTCAGAGCCCCATCTCGATTTCGCTTCGCTACATCTCGATATGGCTAAAAGAACGCTCATTCATGCAAGCATGATTCGCATTCTTTTCTTCCATTTCGCATGGCTCTGAATAGTTCTATATTTTCTTTTTACAGCTCGCAGTTGTTTACTGTTCTCGGGAACGGGATGACGTCGCGGATGTTGCCCATTCCGGTCAGATACATAACGCATCTCTCAAATCCCAGTCCGAATCCTGCATGGTGGGTAGAACCATATTTTCTGAGGTCCAGATAGAATCCGTAATCTTCCTCAGCAAGTCCCAGCTCTTTCATACGGCCAAGCAGTTTCTCGTAGTCGTCCTCACGCTGGCTTCCGCCGATGATCTCTCCGATGCCAGGAACCAGACAGTCCATAGCGGCAACGGTCTTGTTGTCATCGTTCAGCTTCATGTAGAACGCTTTGATCTCCTTCGGATAATCGGTAACGAAAACCGGTCTCTTGAAGATCTGCTCGGTCAGATAACGCTCATGCTCAGTCTGCAGATCGCATCCCCAGTATACTTTGTAATCGAATTTGTCGTTGTTTTTCTCCAGAAGCTCGATAGCCTCGGTGTAGGTTACACGGCCGAACTCAGAATTTACGACATGGTTCAGACGCTCGATCAGTCCCTTGTCCACGAAACTGTTGAAGAACTGCATTTCTTCCGGTGCATGCTCCATAACGTAGCGGATGACATATTTCAGCATTGCCTCAGCAAGCTCCATATCGTCCTCCAGATCAGCGAAAGCGATTTCCGGCTCGATCATCCAGAACTCTGCTGCATGGCGGGTGGTGTTGGAATTTTCTGCACGGAAGGTCGGTCCGAAGGTGTAGATATTGCGGAATGCCTGTGCAAAGGTCTCGCCGTTTAACTGTCCGCTTACGGTAAGGCTTGTCTTCTTTCCGAAGAAGTCCTGTGTGAAATCAACAGCGCCGTCCTCGGTTTTCGGAATATTGTCAAGATCCATGGTGGTTACCTGGAACATCTCGCCGGCTCCCTCGCAGTCGCTTCCTGTGATCAGCGGAGTGTTGACATAAACGAAGTCTCTCTCCTGGAAGAACTGATGGATCGCATAGGCGCAGAGGGAACGAACACGGAATACTGCCTGGAAGGTGTTGGTTCTCGGACGCAGATGGGAAATAGTACGAAGGTACTCCATGGAGTGGCGTTTTTTCTGCAGCGGGTAATCCGGTGCGGAAGCGCCCTCTACGGTAACTTCTGTCGCCTGAATCTCAAACGGCTGTTTTGCCTGCGGAGTAGCAACAAGGATACCTTTTACGATGATGGCTGCGCCGACATTCATTTTGGAAATCTCAGCGAAGTTTTCCATCTCGTCGTGGTATACGATCTGCAGGGTTTCGAAATAGCTTCCGTCGTGCAGAACGATGAAACCAAAGGTTTTGGAATCACGTACGCTGCGCACCCAGCCGCCTACGGTTACTTCTTTGTCCAGGTATGCTTCCCGGTTTTTATAAATCTCTCGGATGGTTGTAAGTTTCATTGTCTTTTTTCTCCCTAAATATTCATAGTGCTTTCTTTATTCTAACACTTTTTGCGTCATTAGAAAACCCCGCAAATCACTCGATCTTTACTTTTTTAATATAACTGATGAAGACATTGCCGTTCTGTGCGAACAATGCATCGCTGTCATCGTCAGAAAGTGCAGTTGTCTCGCCCGTTGCCGGGTTATACAGCCAGGAATTTCCAAAAATATCGTATCCGGTCAGAAGCAGACTCTCGTTCGCGCCGGTCTTTACAACAACGCCGCAGCCGCTGCTGATCATGTAGAGAATTTCTTCTCTTGTGCAGCCCGTCAGGTTCAGCAGTTCGTAATCATCACCGAGTGACTCTTTCAGCACGTTTTCGTCCAGAGATGCACTCTGGAATCCCGACGGCATCGTTGTCTCGTCGAGGCGCATGCCCTGCTGGCGGTTTCCGCGCTCCCATACGTAGGACTGGCTGCTGTTCAGCACAACGCCGACATTCTCATCGGCAAGCTGTACGGCCTCCGCCGGGGAGCTTAAAATGGCGATCAGTTTTCCTTTTCCATATACATAGTAAAGATCTGCGCTGCCCGTGTCGTACGACATCGTAAGATCGGTCCGTAAGGTTGAATAGATATATTTCGGTGTCAGTGTCAGAAGCGACTGAGTTTTGCCGCTCGTCGAAAATTCCAGGAGGAACTGCTGCTCTCTTCTGTCATCCACCGTTGCCAGACGGCCCGTCACCAGCTCCTGGCTCTGCTGCTCGCCGTTCATGATGTGATCCTCCGATGCATCCGCATAGCCGTTTTCCTGACGTACCACGCGGTCCAGCTCCAGAAGGCCGTCCGAAATCGACACGCCTGTCACATAATAGCCGTCCTGGTGATACTCTTTTTTCACGGTTCCGTCGATGCTGACAATCCGCACCGTATGCATGGCGAAAACTTCATTGCCGGAAATATCTTTTAAAATATCGCTGTCGTTTGCCATACCATAGACAAAGTCTTCATTGATAAAGCCAAGTACCCGGATCTTCTGTCCGTCATCCGCCGCAAAGCGCTGCGTTTCCCCGCTCTCCAGATTCATCACGGTGATGTTCGTCGCGCTGCTTGCGTTGTCCGCATCCATCCATGCGATGCTCTCCTGGCTTTCCGATACTACGAAGCAGTCCTCCGGGATATTTTCCCGGACCACCGTTGTCGTGCCGGTTTCAATATCGACCTTGCACAGGTCCTCGTTCAGATAGAGATACATCTCTCTCTGCTTGTTGACGTAGGAGAGGCGGTCGAGCTGTTTTTTCAGCATCTCGTACGAAATATCCGCCGGAACGAAAATCTCCTCGGTTGCCACATTCCGCTCGGCGCGATAATAGTAAACGGCTGCTCCCACTTCACCCTCGTGGTTTCCGCGGTTCATATAGCCGTAAACAACAAACGTCACGTCACCCGCATCATCCACACGCACAATATTGACATCGTGCTCTCCATGCTGCTCCCTGTCATCCAGACTGCCGTTCTCGCGGAAGCTGAACACGCGGATCGTCTTGTTGGCACTGCGGTTGTAGCACCAGAGATCGCCGTTTACCACAAACGCGACAATATCACCTGCCGTATTCGTCACATACTCGGTATCCTCGCCGGTCACACCGAGGTTGATGCCGGATTTCGTCAGAACACCAAGCTCCGGATCAAAGATCTGCTGTGCGCTCCGCTCGAAGTCCAGCAGAATAATCTCTCCGTCGGACTCTCGCATCCGGTAGAACTCGCTTACGGTATAATACTCCGTCTGTCCGTTCTCATCCTGCGCACTGATCATGTACTCCTGTGTGATGCTGGTCGTCGTCTCATTCGCTTCTTTGATCTGCTGCACCGGCTGCTGTACGATCGTCGGTGCGAGGCTTCCCCAGGAAATCTGGTCGAGGCTGGAATGAATGTTGACATTGAGGAACGAAGAATTATCCCCCGTCTCATCCGGCTCAAGCTGCGGAACGAGCGCTTCCGCCTGCGTTTTATCCAGGCATGTCTGCGCAAACATCTGCGTGTAGGCCAGATAATCGCCGACCTCCACGCCGTTGCGCTGTACAATGCGGGTGTAATACCAGGCAGACTGGCCGTCCCCGTAGGCAACCTCGAGCTTCAGCGTATATTCCTGATTCATCAGAATCGCGGTCTCTAACTGGAAGTCTGCTTTCAGATAGCTTCCGTCCTCGTCAAACGATTTCAGCACCGAGTTTTCAATCAGCGCTCCGCCGTCTGTGCTTTCCACCGTATAGGTCACGTTTTTAATTTTCTGTCCCTTCGCATCAATTTCAAGCGTAAGCGAACGGTCCATCGGCAGCGGTGTCAGGTTTTCTCTTGTCGTTACGCCGTTCATCTCCTGACGGTATCCGTACATGCGGTTCACTGTCGTGTCCGCGGTCTTCATGTACAGCACCGGAAGACTCGCTGCGTCCAGATCGGTCGCATTCTCCGTCGTCTCGTGGCTCATCAGGTGTGTGAACACAACGACTGATGCGGCAAAAACAAGAAAAAGGATCAGAATCCTTGCTGCTCTTTTATTCATCACGGCTCCTCCTTTTCTGTGAGGAGGTCTGCCAGTGTCGGCTTCACATGGTACGCTTCCATGCACGCTTTCAGTTCTTCCGGCAGTTTTTTCGAGCCTTCCTGGCGTTTTACCGCGCGGATCAGAAGATTCTTCGGCGTGTGCTCCATGTCGATGAATTCGAGAATCTGTGTCTCATAGCCTGCATTCTCCAGAAGCTTTGCCCGGATTCCGTCGGTCAGAAGCGCCGCCATGCGCTCTTTTAAGATGCCGTAATCCATGATCGGATACAGTTCTTTGTTTGCAATCTGGCGGTTCAGCTCATGCTGGCAGCACGGCACGGAAAGAATAACTTTTGCATTCCATTTGACGGCCTTTTCCAGTGCATAGTCGGTCGCCGTATCGCACGCGTGCAGCGTCACCACCATATCGACCTCGTCGCGGCCGGTATAAGAAGCGATGTCGCCCTGATAGAAATGCAGCTTTTCATAGCCGTATTTCTCCGCCAGTCCATTGCAGATCGCGATGACATCCTCTTTCAGATCGAGTCCGATGATGTTGACATCCAGTTTTTTCAGTTTGCGGAAGTAATAATACATCGCAAACGTCAGATACGATTTTCCGCAGCCGAAATCGAGAATCGTGATCTCGCGGTCCGATGGGAGCTGCGGCAGGATATCTTCGATGAACTCCAGAAAGCGGTTGATCTGGCGGAACTTGTCGTAGCGGGTCCGCACGATTTTGCCTTCTTTTGTCATAACACCGAGATCCTGTAAAAAAGGAACCGGGATTCCTTCTTCCAGAATATACCGTTTCTTCCGGTTATGCGCCAGATTGACGGGTTTGCCGGTTCCTTTCATATGCGGTTTCTTTTTGATCGTCATCGTTCCCTTTTTGCTGACCAGAACGGAGGCGGTGCAGGTGTCGGATTCGAGCTGCATCTGCTTGAAGGTTCCGTTCATCCAGTCGCTGATCTGGGTGATCACGTCGTCTTTTGTCATATTTTTATGAAACTCCTTCGCGCCGACCGTTTCCTGGCACTGAAAGAGCAGTTTTCCTTTTATTTCAACCGGGCGGATTCTCACTTTGGACACTTCACTGTCCCCTCTTGGGCCGCTGATCGTAATGCGGTACAGCCCTTCCCGGATTTCATCCTGTAATAATTTCTGTAATTCCATTTATACTCTCCAAACTTCCTGAATCGTTTGTAAACATGTGTAATAAAGCCCCTTTACAACCCCGCTAATATTGTAATCTGTTTTCCGCAAAACCACAACAGAAAAATTATTAAAAATGTGTTACCCTCTTATTACTTTATGGCGCGGTTAAAGCCACAGATTGTAATAATGTTTCCTCCTGCTCCGCCTCCGGAACATTTCATTATAAAAAAGAACGCCGATCAGATCGAGCAGTTCCTCTTCTGCCGTTTTCTCATCCTTCCCGCCGTTTTCCCTGCCGTACTGACGTGCGATATTCCGGCAGGTGTGCTCCATCATGAGCCGGTCCGGGAACTCGTCGTACATCATGCTGCCGCGGTAATCCATGCGGTCACACTCTGCCTCCACCAGCCGCTGCAGATCAGATGCCGTCCGGGAATAATACGACTGCATCCGCTGCCGTTCCCGCGCTTCCTGCTGCTCCACCATACTTCTTCCCCATAAGGGCTGTGCCGCAAAAAACGGCTCCGGCCGTTCCATCGGATTTCCCTGATAGGAATTTCTTCTATCTTCATATACTCTATCCTGATTCATGCCTGTTTTATTTCCTTTTTGCTCTTCCTTATACCATATGCACACCGCCGCCATTCTGCCGTTTCCCAGATCTCAAACACAATTTCACTTGCCAAAACCGCCGTTCCGTACTAAAATACAACCTGTATCTATTTTTCCGATACATCATATAGGAGTGAATATCATGAATCTGAATATGCAAGCTTTCAACATCAACACGCTGCTTGGCGGTCTCGATAAAGTCCGGGACGTCATGGGTGTTTACCAGCAGCAGCTTCTTCTGATTGTGATTGTTTTTGCCCTGCTGAACTGTTTCTTCGGCTATGCGCTCCGCAAGCTCTGGAGCGTCATTCCCGGATTTTTTCTCGGCGCGGCCGCCGGTTATGCAGCGGGTACCTACACGAATCAGACCACGACGATCACCCTGGCGCTTGCCGTCGGCACCGGTCTTCTGACCGCAATCATTGCCTTCGTCCTCTACCGGATCGGACTCTTTCTTCTGATCTGCGGACTCGTCGGCTTTTGCCTCTGGCATCTCGTCAATCCAAACGACATCACCGGCTATGGGCTCGTCGCCCTTGTCGCTTTTGTGATCGGCCTGATCTGCGTTCCGTTTGAGCGCATCTCTGTCATCCTGGTCACCTCCATCTGCGGCGCCCTCACGACGATCCGCATGGCATATTTCTTCAAGGACCTGGACCTGAACATGATGTTCTGGATTGTCTCTGCCATTCTCGCTGCAGCCGGCATGCTCTTCCAGTTTAAACCGTGGAAAGAAGCGGACTACTGGGAGGATGACGACGAAGAAGAACGCGAACACCGTGCAAAGGCGCGCGCCAGACGGAAGCGCAGATCCGGTTTCGATCCTCTTCCATCCAGAAAGAAGAAAAAGAAACGCCGCAGCTCCTCTTCCTCGTCTTCCGGCAGCGCAAGAGACCCGTACCGCAGCTATCAGAAACCGTCGAACCGTACCCGTGTTTCGCAGAACACCATGTACGATTTCCGTTTTGTTCCGGAAGAACCTGACGATGACGACGATGAAGAAGATCTTTCAAAACTCATCCGCCGCCGGCCATCCGCAAAACCGGCCGCTCCGGAGGAGTTTGACGAAGAAGAAACATCCCCAAAAGCTTCCATGGGCGATACGAAGCCGTATACCTCTCCTTCCAAACCGCAGATCACCGAAGACGGCATCCCGGATGTCGATCTCTCCGCGATCCGGCAGCAGATTTCCGAAGAGGTACAGAGAATTTACGAAGACGATCAGAACTCGTAATCCGCACTGCAGCGCAGAAAACCCGGCAGGCAAAGGAACATTCCCTTGTCTGCCGGGTTCATTTTTTATCTTATAGCAATCCCCGAAAATAATTTTCAGTTATAAAGATACTTCTGATTTGTCTCCAGATCGATCGTGTCTTTGTCGAGCCACTGATATCCCGTATCGATCTTCTGATCTACCGGAAGTCCCTGAATCGCGCGGACGGCCGCCACGATCGCCGCATAGCCAAGACCGTACGGATTCTGCGTTACGGTACCGTACTCGCGTCCCTCCTGAATCGCTTTCTGCTGTTTTTCACCGGAATCAAAACCGACAATCTGAATCTGCTCAGTATTTTCCATATCCGCCAGCGCATCCAGCGTCTGGTCTGCCATGTCTTCGTTCGTACAGAAGATTCCCTTCAGAGCCGGGTAGGTTTCAAGTGTATTTTTCAGCATGTCCGCGATGGATTCTTCTCCATCTCCGTAATTCACCTGAACCACTTTCACGTCGGTATATTTTTCTTCGATCTCTTTTTTAAATGCTTCCACGCGCTCTACGCTGCTCTCGGTGTTGTACTGATGTGCAACAATCGCAACCTCTCCGCTGTTGCCGATCGCCTCACAGAGATGGTCTGCGGCAAGCTTTGCTGCCGCTGCGTGATCGGTCGCACATGTCGAGGTGATCAAATCACTCTCGATACCGGAATCCGCGATGATGACTGGAATCTGGCTGTCGGAAGCCTCTTCCATCTGTGCCTGTCCCGACTGCTGGTCAATGATGCTGAGGATCAGCGCGTCCGGATTTTCCGAAATGACAGAGTCGATGATATTGATCTGAGAGTTGGTGTCACTTTCACTTTCCGGGCCTTCAAATGTCATATAAACTTTGTCGTTTCCGGTATAGCCAAGCGAGGCGTTCAGATCGTCAAGTGCCTGCTGCGCACCAGCTTTTACGGCTTTCCAGAAACCGGCACTTAAGTCTTTTGCAACCACGGCGATGTACGAGCCTTTTTCAACGGTAAGTCCATCCACGGTGTCGTACAATGCTTCCATGCCGTCTTTGTGCGGAACGGTGATTTCTATTCGTTTTTTGTCTGCTTCTTTTCCTTCATCTCCAGAGCTTTCAGAAGATGTGGATGCACTGGCTGACTCTGCTGTAGAATCTGCGCTGGACGATGAGGCCTCCGGGCTTTCTTCTGCCGCCGGAGTTTCTGTCACTTCCTGAGACGACGATGCTGCGGTGCTCTTGTCTGTCACTGCTTCTTTTCCGCATCCAGCTGCCGAGCACAGCAGGATTCCTGAAAGCAGTACTGCAATCATTCTGCGTTTCATAATTCTCCCTTTCTGCTTTGCCTGATGAATCATTTTCCATTACTTTTTACAGTTTTGTTACATAACCTTTCTCTATTATACACAAACCGTAAAAATAGTCCAGTCCTGTTTTCTTATGATTTTCTGAACTTTTTTCAATTTCACATGGCTCTGAATAGTTACACAAAGCTGTGGAAGATTTCACCTTCTGGTTTTGTGGTAAACGAAAGCCGTTTGCCTGTCCGTGGATGCTTCAGCTCGAGATGATGCGCGCACAGCGCCAGAGATCCTTTCTCTTTCGCCCCATATTTTGCATCCCCCGCCAGCGGATATCCCGCATGGGAAAACTGGACGCGGATCTGGTGGTGGCGGCCCGTTCCGAGGTGGATCTGCACCAGGGTTCGGTTCTCCTGTGTCCTTATCACTTCATATTCCAGCACCGCTTTTTTCGCTCCGGCGGTGCCTGGCTGTACGACTCGGGATGTGTTGCTCCGTCCGTCTTTTACAAGGAAATTCTCAAACTTCTGCACGCCCTGTTTTTCGATTTTTCCCTCACAGACGGCGAGATACTCTTTCTTCATCGTCCCGTCCTGCACCTGCCGTCCCAGTTTTCCTGCGGCGTCTTTGTTTTTCGCAAATACCAGCACGCCCTCAACCGGCTGATCGAGCCGGTGCACGACCGCCAGATATGGAATCTGAGTCCGCGCCTGACCCGGTGTTTTCGCCCTTGCCTGCTTCGCCAGATAATTCAGCAGCGCATGCTCCAGATCCATCTGTCCCATCCGCGCATTCTGCACTGCCATGCCCGCATGCTTGTGAACAACAAGAATATCGTTATCTTCCATTAAAATATCTTCTCTGCAAAATCCAGCCACTTTCTTCTCCTGTCCTGACTTCTCATTTTCGATACACGGATTTCTCCGCTGTTATGCTTTAAGAAGTATGCACCATTTCCGCCGCATCTGTCAAGAAAAACATGCCCGGCGGACGAATTACACAGCACAGAAAGCGATCGCCATACCAATCATTTTTTCCTGATACAGCGACCGCTTTTTCTTTATTTTCCATATTCAGTTTTTTCTCTACTTTCAAGGATTTTCACTGGTTTTCTTTCTTTACCGATCTGTGATCTTTGTTTTCGCTTTCGTTTGATATTTCAAAGATCGTTTCTCTTCCATTTCCCTGTTGTAGATTTTTTTTCGGGAAGATGTTCTTTTTCAGAGGCTTTTCCTTTGCGGTTAAGATTTCCACTCCGAAAATCTTTTCCTTAGGATTTCCTGAGATCTGCTCTGATCTCATGTTTATCAAAAGGTTTTCTTTCGAACTTCTTTTGTATGGATCTTTATCTCAGGTTTTCTTTCCTTTTGGAAGTCTCTCATCTTAAGAACATCTTCCTTTTCCCTTTTTTCCATTCTTCTATAGAAGATTTCTCGTCTCTTTCTATGAAAATGGTTTGTTCTCTTGAAAAGGGGGTCCCAAGTCTTTCTCTTTGTACCTCTTGGTTAGGTTTTTGTTTTCTTGTTTCTTTGTGATTTTAATATAACAGATCCTCCATCATTTGTCAACACATTTTTAAAATATTTTTACTGTTTTTTTATATCACTTTTTCTTTTCTTAATTATTGTGTCTATTTTCTGAATTTTATATTGTTTTCTGATATTTCATTTCAAATAAGTGCGCAGAAAAAGAGCTATGAAACAGACTTTTCTCCTGCCACACAGCTCTTTCTCAAATACTTATCCTCTATAATAGTTGATCAGGCATCCCTTGCGGATGATTTCTCTCTCATCGTCGGTCAGTGCGCCTAAGGTCATCTCGAATGGAACGAGTGCGCCGTCTTTCACAACGTACGCTTTGATCACATCAGCCTTCTCTTCCACCGCCTTGCGGATCTCCGGTACAAAGATATAATCTCCGTTTGTAAACGGCAGATCTCCCGCCGGGATCAGGAATGGAAGCATGCCCCAGTTGATCAGGTTGGAGCGGTAGCGCTTCGTTGCATACTCGTTGGCGATGTTTGCCCAGCCGCCTAATACCTTCTGGCAGGAAGCTGCCTGCTCACGCGCAGAGCCGTCGCCCGGTTTTACAGCGAAGATGGTGGATCCGACACCGACATTTGTCTTGTCGATATCCGGGTACTGGGTATGGATGGCTGCGAAGACCGGTTTCAGTTCCGGAAGTGCCTCTGCCGGGCAGTTTCCTTCCTGGATGGCTTTCTCTGCGACCTGTACTTCTTTTGCACGTCCCACGTAAGCCGGATCTTTTCTTGACAGGGTGAACTCTGCCAGTCCGAGCGGGTTGGAACGGAAGGAAGAAGTCTCGCCGGATGGAATCAGCTCATCGGTTGTCGTAACCGGATCGTGGATCTCGGAAACAACCTTCAGAATCAGGTTCTCGGCAAGCTGCGGCATAGCCGGCCAGTCTTTGATGTTCGGTCCGAACTGGATTTCTACAGACGGATCTGCCACACCCTTGCTGTCGAAGACACGGTTCTCGTAAATCTTCTTGTCGAAGTGGTATGCCGGTTTCGTGTATGTTCCGGTGAACTCGTCTGCTGCGGTCAGGAATCCCTTGTTTGCTGCGGTTGCTGCAATGGAACGTGCATCCATCAGGGCAACGGAAGAAATCTGGCCGTTCTGGATCTTGGATCCCTCGCGGTTCGGGAAGTTTCTGGTGGAGTGACGGATTGAGAACGCATTGTTTGCCGGAGTATCGCCTGCGCCGAAGCATGGTCCACAGAATGCGGTTTTTACGATCGCACCGGTTTCCAAAAGGTCTGCCAGTTTTCCGTTTCTTGCCAGCTCCATATAGATCGGGGTACTTGCCGGGTAAACACTTAAGGTGAACGCATCGTCGCCAATGCTGTGGCCTTTCAGGATATCGGCTGCGTCGCAGATGTTCTCAAATCCGCCGCCGGCGCATCCTGCGATGATTCCCTGGTCTACCAGGAGTTTTCCGTCGTGTACTTTATTTTTCAGAGTGAACGGAACTTTTCCGTCGAGGCTGATGGCTGCTTTCTTCTCTACATCGTTCAGGATGTCATCGAGGTTTGCTTTCAGCTCTTCAATGGTATAAACATTGCTCGGATGGAACGGCATTGCGATCATCGGTTTGATCTTGTCGAGTTCTACTTTTACAACGCCGTCATAGTAAGCAACAGCGCCAGGATTCAGCTCTTTGTAGTCTGCGCTTCTGCCGTGGATCTGATAGAACTCACTGATCTTCTCATCGGTTCTCCAGATGGAGGACAGACATGTTGTCTCAGTCGTCATAACATCCACGCCGATCCGGTAATCTGCGCTTAAGGAAGATACGCCAGGTCCTACAAACTCCATGACTTTGTTCTTTACATAACCATTTGCAAAAACAGCGCCGATGATGGCAAGCGCAATATCCTGCGGTCCTACGCCCGGCTGCGGTGCGCCTGTCATGTAAATGGCGATCACGCCCGGCATAGCGATATCATATGTTTTGGAGAGAAGCTGTTTTACCAGCTCCGGTCCGCCCTCGCCCATAGCCATGGTTCCGAGTGCACCGTAACGGGTGTGGGAATCCGATCCGAGGATCATTTTTCCGCCGCCGGCAAGCATCTCGCGGGCAAACTGATGAATTACTGCCTGATGAGGCGGTACATAGACGCCGCCGTACTTCTTCGCACAGGTAAGACCAAACATGTGGTCATCTTCGTTGATGGTTCCTCCGACTGCGCAAAGGGAGTTATGGCAGTTGGTCAGCACGTACGGTACCGGGAATTTTTCCAGTCCTGACGCGCGCGCGGTCTGAATGATTCCAACAAAAGTAATGTCATGCGATGTGAGTTTGTCAAATTTGATCTGCAGATTTTCCATGTTGCCGGAAACATTGTGGTCTTTTAAGATTCCATAGGCAATGGTTTCTTTTGCAGCATCCGCCGGACACGGCACAGCGCCGGTACGCGCTTTGAGTTCCGCGCGGCCTTCTTCCGTATCCGGGATGATGTCGATTCCGTTGACAAGGTATGCACCTGTGTTCAGTAATTCAATCATGTCTTCCTCTCCTCTTGTTGTTGATAAAATGTTGGGGGCAAAAAGTCTTTTGACCCCTCGATACCAAGAGTTCAGAAATCCTCTTGCAAGCAAGCCTGCATCGGCTTTCTGACCTTTTGACCCTGGTATCTGCATATAACAATTCAGAGCCACACAGCAATTCTGTACGGCTCTGAACGGTTTTACAGATTTTCGCTGTTGTTCATATACGTCATGTAGCTTACGACCATCATGGCAATTTTAAAGGTCAGCGCATCGTCAAATTTACGAATGTCGAGACCGGTGCTCTTCTCGAGCTTCTCCAGACGGTACACCAGAGTATTTCTGTGTACATAGAGCTGACGGGATGTCTCGGACACATTCAGGTTATTTTCAAAAAATTTATTGATTGTGGTCAGTGTTTCCTCATCGAACGTATCCGGCAGATTTTCGCCGAAGACTTCGGTCATAAACATTTCGCACAGCGGGATCGGGAGCTGATAGATCAGACGGCCGATGCCGAGGTTGTTGTACGGTACCACGTTTTTGTCTGCGTAGAAAATTTTTCCTACTTCGAGTGCCATCTTCGCCTCTTTGTAAGAACGCGATACACTCTTGATCTCGTTGACCGGATTTCCGTAGGAAACGCGCACCTGGGACATAGCCTCCGCATTCAACATATCCACCAGCATTCTTGCGGTCTGGTTCATATCCTCGAAGGTGTCGGTGTCTTTCAGTTCTTTTACAATAATAATGCTCTTCTCATCGACCGCGGTGATAAAATCCTTCGGTCTCGATGCGAACAGGCTCTTTACGGTTTCCTGCGCGCTGATGTCTTTTTCCATCTTCGTTTCTACCATGAAAACAACGCGGCGCACGTCGGTGTCGATGCGCAGCTTTTTCGCACGGTTATAGACATCCACCAGAAGGAGGTTGTCAAGAAGAAGATTCTGGATAAAGTTGTTTTTGTCCAGACGCTCTTTGTATGCAATGATGAGGTTCTGAATCTCGCATACTGCAACTTTTCCGATCATGTAAGCGTCATCGCTGCTGCCTTTGGAGATCAGAATGTACTCTACGTTCTGGTTGTCATATACTTTAAAATAATGATATTCCTGTACAATCTGGCTGTCCGCAGCGGATAATACAAAAGAACGGATGCTTTCTGCATCAATCGCGGTTTCCGGGAATGTGGTCACCAGCAGAACACCATCCGTATTCGTCACACATAAATCAATTCTCGTAATATTTCTTAATTCATCAAGGGTTTTCTGTAATACCTGACTTGATACCAAATCTGCCACTTCCTTTCTCCTGGCGTATTTTACTCCAGGGTGCATCTTATCTATAACTATAGCTTATTTTTTTCTCATTGGCAACTATTTTTTGCTTTGCAAAAGGAGGGCCTTGCATATGCAAAAAGGACCGGCATCCAAACAGATGTCGATCCTTTTTCTCTATGTTTGCGCATACGCGCTGATGTTCCTATGGATTAGTTGGTAATGGTGATCTCTGTCTCTTTGTCGAACAGATGAACTTTTTCCATATCCAGAGCAAATTTAACGGTATCACCGCTTCTTGCAGTTGTACGAGGATCTACGCGGGCTGTCATTGGGAAGCCTTCGCAATCGAAGTACAGGTAAACTTCTGCACCTAACAGCTCGTATACGTTGATCTTGCACTCAACTACGCTGTCTTTGGAAGTTTCGATGAACATCTGAGAATCATGTACGTTCTCAGGACGGATACCCATAACAACGGTCTTTCCGTCATATCCGCCGTCGATAACAGCTTTTGCTTTGGAAGCCGGCAGTTTCATGTTGTATTTACCAACAGTAAGAGTAACGTCGTTTCCGTTAACTTTTACTTTTGCATCCAGGAAGTTCATCTGCGGAGATCCGATGAATCCTGCAACGAACAGGTTGCCCGGTGCGTTGTACAGGTTCTGCGGGGTATCTACCTGCTGAACAACTCCGTCTTTCATAACAACGATTCTGGTACCAAGTGTCATAGCCTCGGTCTGGTCATGTGTTACGTAGATGATGGTAGCGCCCAGTCTCTCATGCAGTTTGGAAATCTCGGTACGCATCTGTACACGAAGTTTTGCATCCAGGTTTGACAGAGGCTCGTCCATAAGGAATACTTTAGGATCACGTACGATTGCACGTCCCATAGCAACACGCTGTCTCTGACCACCGGAAAGAGCTTTCGGTTTACGGTCAAGCAGTTTCTCCAGGTCAAGGATTTTAGCTGCTTCTTTAACCTGTTTGTCGATCTGATCTTTCGGAACTTTTCTCAGTTTCAGACCGAATGCCATGTTATCGTATACGGTCATGTGCGGATACAGAGCGTAGTTCTGGAATACCATTGCGATATCACGGTCTTTCGGCTCTACATCGTTTACTACTTTATCGTCAATTTTCAGAGTACCATCGGAGATCTCCTCAAGACCTGCGATCATACGAAGTGTTGTAGATTTACCACATCCAGATGGTCCTACGAAGATGATAAACTCTTTGTCAGCGATTTCCAGGTTGAAGTCTTTTACTGCTTCAAAACCGTTCGGATATCTTTTTGTAATGTGCTGTAAAGATAAACTTGCCATTTTTGAATCCTCCCTAAATGAACATCATGCGTTTTTTATTATGAGTTTTGCGTTTTTGCATCTCTCTTGCTTATGGGACTAGTATACCTTTTCTCACCCGATTCGACCATGCCATAATTACACAAAGTTTCCATCGGCAGATTGGCAATTCTGCTTTCGGATTTTTTTAAACAGTTTTCTTCTGTCCACTTTGCACAAACAAAATGTTCACTATTATACAAAATGACGAAACGAAAAGTTTATATTCTCTTCATTGCTTTTTTCTGAAAAATTCGCTATACTTTTAGGTAATGTCTGCCAGCCGGAACGCAGATCGGCGGCAGATTTAATTCAACAGAAAAGAGGAACAAACTATGAGTTTTTTCAGCCTGGACAGTAAGTTCTCGCAGATCATGAGCCGTGTTTTCGACCTGATGATGCTGAACATTATTTTCCTTATTATGTGTATCCCGATTGTGACGATCGGCGCAAACTTCACAGCAATGTACTACGTCACCCTGAAGATGATTAAAAACGAGGAGACCTACATCTTCCGTACCTACTGGAAATCGTTCCATGAAAACTTCAAACAGGCAACCGCTATCTGGCTCATTATGCTGGCAATCCTGATCGTTCTGATTCTCGATCTTCTGCTGGTTATGAATATGTCTGGCGCGATCACTTACCTGCGCTTTGTTTTCCTGGTGCTGATCTTTTTTGAGGCTATGGTCCTCTCCTATATTTTCCCGGTACTGAGCCGTTTTGACAATACCGTGAAAAACACGATCAAAAACTCCATGCTGATGGCGATCCGCCACCTGCCGTGGACCATCATGATCCTGCTTGTCAACATCAGCCCGATGCTGATCTATGTATTCTCCACAACAAAGATTGTGAGCTACCTGATCCTGCTGATGTTCCTGCTCGGATTTTCTTCTGTGGCACTTGGATGCTCCTGGTTCTTCGTGAACAAGATCTTTCCATATTATATGCCGGAGGAAGAGAACGAGGTTCTGACTCCGGAAGAAGAGTCCTTACGCGCACTCGAAGCGATGGACAGACCAAGCCCGCTGACTGATCGTTCCGATGACGCTGCTGCGGCTGAACAGCCAGAAACAGACGAAACAAACGAATAAATAAACTGCATTTCATAAACAACGCCCCGCCGGAAACCGCATCTGCTGCGTGTTTCCCGGCGGGGCGTTTTCGTTTTCTATTCTCTTTTGTTTTTCAACACTTCTCAGACACCCTGCTGTGCTTCCTCCTGTACCGGTTCCGGTACGATCATCGGAGGCATCGGTTTTTTCTCCTTTACAGCTTCATCAAACGTAATCGTAACCTTGAACAGGTCGCCGTCCAGATAAATATTGAAGGTTCCATGCTGCAATACCGTCAGGTTCTTTGCGATTGAGAGACCCAGGCCGCTGCCCTCGGTGCTCCGGCTGACATCGCCGCGGATAAAACGCTCCGTCAGTTCATCCGCCTGGAAGTTCAGCGGGTTCTCGGAAATGTTCTTGATCGAGAACTGAATCTTTCCGTCTTTTTTGATGGCATCCACATAAACCCGCGTTCCCGGCATGGCATATTTGCAGACATTTACGTACAGGTTCTCAAGTACGCGCCAGATGCGGCGGCTGTCCGCACGGATCAGAAGCGGTTCCGGCTGGAGAATACAGATCAGGTCGAGATTGCGGCCCTCGAACCGCTCCGCAAATTCTCCGTTTACCTGCTGTACCAGTTCATTCAGGTTCAGGTTCATGAATTCCAGCTTGATGTTTCCGGAGCTGATCTTCGATGCCTCGACAAGGTCCTCCGTCAGCTGTTTCAGGCGCTGTGATTTTTCGTCGAGTACGCGGATATAATCTTTCGCTTTCTCGTTTTCAATATTTTCCCGTTTCAGCAGATCGACATAATTAATAATAGAAGTAAGCGGTGTCTTGATATCGTGGGATACGTTAGTGATCAGATCCGCTTTTAAGCGCTCGCTCTTCATCTGCTCCTGCACCGCTGCTTTCATTCCCTCGCCGAGCGAATTCACAATTCCGGCAAGCTGAAGGTTGTCTTCCCCCTGCAGCTCCGTCAGGTCAATCTTGTAATCCAGATCGCCCGCAGCAATCTCTTTTAAGCCATGCTCAATCTGTTTTCTTCCGGATGCCACGCGCAGCAGAAGAAGCAGCACTGCGGCATCCATCACCAGGGTAAGGAATACGCCGAACATTCCGAATCCGCAGCAGAGAATGATCTGCACACCGCAGAAAACACAGAACATAAGGATTGTTCGCTCCGACTCCTGTCTGCCTTCATAGAAGGTTCTTCCGGCAGACACGATCCGGTGGCCGACGCAGTACACAAACGACTGTTTCCAGACGTTGTGCGCTTTGATCCGGCGCACCATTGAGCAGTACGGAATCAGTGTAATCAGAAATCCGGCGAGGATGCCCGATGCGGCCACCAGGCTGCGCCATGTATCTGCTTCATTTCCATAGGATCCGCTGTAGATGTAGTTTCCGTCGAAATTCTGGATATAATGAACGCCGCCGTAGGAAAGTTCGATGCAGACAGCAACGATTCCAACTGCTCCCATCACTATCAGGATTGCGGCTGCAGCTGCAATTTCCGTGTACCACTGATCGAAAAAGTAAAGGCGGATTTCTTTGTTTTTTCCATTTCTTCCCGCCTGCAGTGTGAACAGAACCAGGCAGACCAGCGTTCCGATTCCACCAACTGCAATCATAAGAAGAAGGAGCTGCATTTTCGGAAGCCACTGGCTGTAGATCTCACTGTACTGGGAAAAATAGTCGCTCGCCGCCAGATCCGGGTCAAGTGCAACGAAGATCTTCTGATAATTATCTGCGATCTGATTGTTCAGCAGATAGCTTCTCGCTGCTTCCACGGCCGGGCTGTTTTTTCTGGCTGCGTAAGAACGGACTTTGTCGGCACCGCCGGTCCGGTCAACGGCAAAAGCGAACGGGTAGGACGATTTCTGTGCAATGGCTGTTGTGTAACCATTTTTCCAGGAGTCCACATTCGTATAGATATTTCCCTCTTTATCTTCCAGACAGTACCAGAGGTTGGCATCGTCCGCATTGACGTTGATGCCGCTCTCCTGGTTTTTAAAAGCTGCAACTTCTTCCGTGACCTCGTGAAGTGTCATATACAGATCGCGGATGGATACCTTTTTCAGATTTGCCGCCGCGTACTCATAGAGGTACGTTCCCGCTTTCGTCTTCTGCGTTTCCAGGCTCATTCCCTGATCGTAGAGATACAGGAACTGGGAGGAAACATCAGCAGGATCAATTTTTTTCTCTTTCAGGCTTTTGACTGCATTCTCGGAAGGAAAATAAACCTCGCCGTCCGGGGAAAAGCTGTCAAACGTCTCTGCATCTGCCGCGCTCAATGCGGCTACATCCGTCTCTTCTGTTTCCTGGCTCACGTCAGTTCCATCTTCGTATGCAAGATAGGCTTCTTTGTCAATTCCGGCATCGTTCGTCGCATAATTGTCTGCGGTATACGCTGCCACCTCATTGAGGTCTGCGCTGCTGCCGTCATCGTACATCTTGCCAAGCTGGTCAATGGTGTACGTTGTACTGGCACCGCCGCTTTCCTTTCCATCGGTTGCAAAGGCACGGTAATCAATCTCTTTTGTTCCGTCGTATCGGCCGTTTGTGCCGAATTTACTCATATCATTATAGTAGCTCATGACATTATGAAGCTGCCGCTGCACCAGTGTGCCGCATGCGGTGGTTTCTTCAAACGCATACTTTTTTGCTGCCGCATTCGGCGTCAGGCCGACACTGGAAAGCATCAGTGTCTGAATGCCCCCGAACAGCGTGCTTGCAGCAAAAACGATCAGCAGAAGAAAAACGATCAGCTTCCCCGTCAGGCTGTAGAGTTTTCGTTCTTTCACAATTTTTATTCACTCCTTATTATTGTTTCTCAATCTTATACCCAATTCCCCATACAACTTTCAGATAGCGCGGCTCCTTCGGGTTGATTTCGATTTTTTCGCGGATGTGGCGGATGTGAACCGCAACAGTGTTGTCCGCACCGATCGCCTCCTCGTTCCAGATACTCTCGTAGATCTGTTCAATCGAAAATACCTTGCCTGGATTTTTTACCAGCAGCAGGAGAATGTTGTATTCGATCGGGGTCAGTTTGACTGGTTCGCCCTCGACGCTGACTTCTTTTAAGTCATCGTTGACGAGAAGCCCACCGACCTGATATACATTTTCTCCGTCGTCCGCCGGAAGATTTCCAAGTTTCGTGTAGCGCCGTAGCTGAGATTTCACCCTCGCCACCAGCTCGAGCGGGTTGAACGGCTTCGTCACGTAATCATCCGCGCCGATGTTCAGTCCCAGAATTTTGTCTACGTCCTCTGATTTCGCAGACAGAATAATGATCGGAATACTGCTCTTTTCTCTGATTTTCAGCGTCGCACGGATGCCGTCCAGTTTCGGCATCATGACGTCGATAATCAGCAGCTGAATCTCCTCCCTCTCGAGCATCTGGATGGCCTGCATGCCGTCATATGCCTTCAGCACATGATAGCCCTCCTGGGTCAGATAAATCTCAATGGCGTCTACAATCTCTCTATCATCATCACATACTAAAATGTTGTACATTTCTTCTTTCTCCACCTTTCGTTTTTCTTTTTCCGGCACTTTTTTTCCGCGCCGGACCTCCCACATGATTCAAGGATGATTGTACCGCAAATTCCCTCAAGTTGCCAGATGTCTTTTGTTTTCATCCTTACTGTACCAAAGGAATCTTTAGGTCCGCAAAGGAAAATCTTAAGTTTCTATAAAGTTTTGTCTGTAAATTCAGAGCTCAAACATTTTTTAGACAATTGCAATTATTTTCTTAGCACATCCTGCGTTTTTTTGTCAAAATCATAGACAACAGGTTTTATTTCTTCTATAGAAAGTATTGGCCATCTTCTTTCCAAATATCAGGAACTGCCCTGCGTGCTGGTTGCGTCCAAGCACGAGCCATATCCGAGTGTCAATTACGACAACAGCCTCGGCATCCGCGAGGCAATGGAATATCTGATCCACACCCTGGGCTACCGCTGTTTTCGAACGAATTTGTATACGGCCTTGTGCTCTGTGATCTGACAGAAAATCTGTTCAGCAACGCAGAGTTCCTGCTGAACCAGATGAGCTCCGCGGCAAAGAATTCGCATGGCTTTCGAAAGACATGGATTCCACACTTCCGGAGATGCTCGCGCATGCGGATGCAATGCTTTACAAGGAGAAACAGAAACGAGATAAGAATGTTGCAAAAATTTTACCAAAATAGGAATTGATTTTTTTCCGGAAAGCAGTTAGAATACTTGAGGGATGATTTTTGAATCCCGTATTTCAAGCGAAACAGACCGGCAAAAACGGCTGTTTGATCAAAAAATTTCTAAAAAAGGCAGGTGAACAGAATGGATAGTTGTGATTCTCATGGGCGAAGTACCAGCATAGGACGGGAACCGGAAAATATGCAGGATGACGGCCATCCTTCTGTCCTGCTTTAATCTTAAATATTTTCCCTTCTTATCCTATGAAAACCCGAAGTAAGACACATGATCCAAACCAGTTTTGAAACGTAATTCTCTGGTTCTTTTTTCGTGTGCTTTTGCTGCCCTGTGAGGGTTCCAACATGCTTTTTCAAACAGACACGCATGTTTTTTTGCGTTGTCAAAAAAAGAATGGAGGATAACGAAAAAATGGAAAAACGAGTACAGGATTATACCCAGGAAATTCTGGATACCATCCGAAGCAACTCTTCTCCGGCTGTCATGGGCAGCCGCCTTGAAGATTACCACGAAAACGACCTGGCAGATGTTCTGCCGCTTCTTACCGTCCCGGAGCGCTGCAAGCTGTACCGCATTCTGGACACGAACATGCTGTCCGATATTTTTGAATATGCCGAATCCGACAATGTTGCGGAGTACATCGAAGAGATGGATGTCAAAAAAGCCGCTGCTATCCTTTCCAAAATGGAGACCGATGCCCTGGCTGAGGTTCTGCAGAAGCTTGACAAGACAAAAAAAAGACTTCTGATTGATCTTCTCGATCCGGATGTAAGGCACGATATCGAAATGATTGCATCCTTTGACGAGGATGAAATCGGAAGCCGTATGACCACCAACTGTATCATTATCCGCGAGGATCTGAATGTCAAACAGGCAATGAGCTGCCTGATTGACCAGGCAGCCAAAAACGACAACATTTCTACTATCTTTGTTGTCAACGCACAGCAGAAATTCTACGGCGCAATTGATCTGAAAAACCTGATCATCGCAAGACGCGACGAGACGCTCGAGGATCTGACCGTAACTTCTTACCCGTACGTATATGCAGAGGAGCCGATCAACGAGTGTATCGAAGAACTGAAGGATTATTCCGAGGATTCTATTCCGGTCCTCGACAATGACAACCGCCTGCTCGGTGTCATCACATCATCAAACATCATCGACCTGGTTGATGATGAGATGGGTGAGGACTACGCGATGTTCGCAGGTCTGACCGCAGAGGAGGATTTAAAAGAGCCGTTAAAAGACAGTATGAAAAAACGTCTTCCATGGCTGATCATCCTGCTCGGTCTTGGCATGCTGGTTTCTTCTGTAGTCGGTATTTTCGAACAGGTTGTCACAACCCTTCCGATCATCATGACCTTCCAGTCCCTGATCCTTGACATGGCCGGAAACGTTGGTACCCAGTCCCTGGCTGTTACCATCCGTGTCCTGATGGATGAGTCCCTGACCGGAAAACAGAAATTACAGCTTGTTTTCAAGGAAATGCGCATCGGTTTCTGCAATGGTCTTCTGCTTGGTGTTCTGTCCTTTGCTGTCATCGGACTTTTCATCTTCTTATTCAAGGGAAAGACCATGATGTTCGCATTTTCCGTTTCCGCCTGCATCGGCATCGCACTGCTGCTGGCAATGCTGATTTCCAGTGCAGTCGGCACCTGCATTCCGCTGTTCTTCAAAAAGATCCACATCGATCCGGCGGTTGCTTCCGGTCCGCTCATCACGACGGTCAACGACCTTGTCGCTGTCGTTACGTTCTATGGCCTGAGCTGGCTGTTCCTGATCGAGATGCTGCATCTCGCAGGCTGACCGCGTAATCTGTACCGTAAAACAAAAGATACCCTTTTAAGAGGCAGATATCAACTTTTTCTGGTTTCGGAAAAAGCTGATATTTGCCTCTTATCTTTTCTCTTCCCTTCTTTACATTCCAAACAGAAACCGATATAATAGCAGATAACGGTGCTTTTATGCTTTGACGTTTCACAGTGCCGCAAATATTTTGAAATGAGGGTTTTTGAAAACATGATTGTCAATCTCATCACCACAGTCTACAACTTTCTCTGGGGCGATCTTTTTACGATTCCGCTCCCGGGCGGCGGCAGTCTCGGAATCTCCCTTCTGATTCTTCTGCTGATTCCAACCGGCATCTATTTTACGATCCGGACACATTTTCTTCCCATCCGTCTGTTCCCGGACATGATCCGTGCCCTGTCGGAAAAGAAAAATGAAAAAAGCAGCCTTTCTTCTTTTCAGACACTGATCGTTTCCACCGCAACGCGTGTCGGTATGGGAAATCTGGTCGGCGTTGTCGCTGCAGTCTCCGCCGGAGGCGCAGGTGCTGTGTTCTGGATGTGGGTGACGGCTATCATCGGCTCGTCTACCGCGTTTATCGAAGCTACGCTCGCACAGCTTCACAAAGAAGAAGATCCTCTGTACGGCGGCTACCGCGGCGGTCCTGCCTACTACATTCACGATCTGGTTGAAGACCATCTCAAGAAGAAAAAACGATACGTTCTGCCGGCTGTTCTGTTTGCCATTGCCGGCCTGATCTGCTGGTGCGGCATCAGTCAGGTAATCAGCAACTCCGTGGCTTCTTCTTTTAAAAATGCATTTTCCATTCCGCCGCTTTATACCAGTATCATGCTGGTGATTCTTTCTGCGATCATCGTACTGCGGAAAAATGCAACCGTAAAGGTGCTGGATTTTGTAGTTCCTGTCATGGCAGTCTGCTATTTCTTTATCACACTGTTTATCATCGCAGTCAACTTCCGTCAGATTCCTTCTGTGTTTGCGCGCATTTTTGAGGAAGCCTTCGGACTTCGTCAGATGGCAGCCGGCGGTTTTGGTGCGGTTCTGATGAACGGTGTAAAACGTGGTCTGTTTTCGAATGAGGCCGGTTCCGGTTCCGCTCCATGCGCCGCTGCCGCCGCAGAATGTGACCGCCCGGCCAAAGCAGGTCTTGTACAGGCACTCGGCGTTTTTGTTGACACAATCGTCATCTGCAGCTGCACCGCAATGATTATGCTGCTTGCACCAAAGGATCTGATCGATGGCCTTTCCGGCATGGATCTCTTACAGACCGCCATGCAGTATCATCTGGGAAAATTCGGTGTGATTTTCATCGCACTTACGCTGTTTTTGTTCAGCTTTTCCACGTTCCTCGGCATTTTGTTCTATGCCAGAAGCAACGTTGCCTACCTGTTCGGTGACAAGTGGTGTTTCCAGACCGCTTACAAGGTTCTGGCACTTGTGATGCTGTTTATCGGAGGAATTGCCGCTTACACGTTTGTGTGGGATCTCGGTGATGTCGGCATCGGACTGATGACAATTTTCAACATCATTGCGCTGTATCCGCTTGCCGGGGAGGCACTTTCGGAGTTAAAAGCATATGAGGCTTCGAAGAAATCATAAGTCATCCATACTTATTGTTTCTTACAGAAGGGGTTTACCAAAAAGGAGGTTTTTACACATGATTATTGAACCATCAAATTATACGTATGAGACAATGCCGGACTACGAGGACGCAGTGGACGGTGCTGTGGAGATTCCGGTGACCGGAGAGGAAATTGAGATCCGCTATGCCCATGAAGTTGTCTACGACGAGGCACACAATCTTCATCTGGAAATTTTCACACCATTCCAGATGGCGCACCCGGAGCGCACCTGGCCGTGCATCACATTTATTCAGGGATCCGCCTGGATGAAACAGTATGTCTACCAGAAGGTCGGCATGATCGCCCGTCTGGCGCAGCGCGGCTACGTTGTTGCAATCGTCGAATACCGTCACAGCGGAATCGCACATTTCCCGGCGCAGATCATTGACGCAAAAAATGCCGTCCGTTTCCTTCGCGCGCATGCGGATGAGTATAAGCTGAATCCGGCGCAGATGTTCTTCATGGGAGATTCTTCCGGCGGACAGGTTTCCTCCGTTGCCGGCATGACCGCAAAGAGCGGAAAGCTCGATGAGCCGATCAATGGGGAAAGCTGCGAGGTATGCGGTATTATCGATCTGTACGGAGCTGTTGATGTGACACTGCCGTACGGCTATCCGACAACGCTGAACCATCAGAAACCGGACAGCCCGGAGGGCATGCTGATGGGCTATGACATCACCGGGCATCTTGAGGAGGCTAAGGCAGCCTGCTCCAAAACATACGTGAACGAGGATTTCCCGCCGATGCTGATCGCACACGGCACGAAGGACACGATGGTGTTCTGCCAGCAGAGTGTCGATCTCTACCACGCATTAAAGGCTGCCGGAAAAGATGTACAGCTGTATCTTCTTCGCGGCGCAGACCACGGCGGTGCAGCATTCTGGACCGAGGAAATGATTACCGTTTACGATAACTTCTTCAAAAAATGTTTGGGTGAATAACATGAGAATTGCTTACTGCGAAGATGAACCGGCGCAGCGTTCCCGGATGGAAATGCTGCTCCGCACCTTTGCGGAGCGAAAAAGGCTTCCTCTGACCGTGGAAGCCTTTTCAGACTCCGCCGCTTTTCTGTTCCAGTATCCCGGCTCGTATCCGTTTGATCTCATCTTTCTCGATATTGATCTCGGCGGAATGGACGGCATGGCGCTGGCGCGGAAAATCCGTGAGACGGACAGTGAAGTGCCGATTCTCTTTCTGACGAATCATAAAGAATATGTTTTCGAAGGATATGAGGTGCAGGCGTTCCGGTATCTCTTAAAACCGGTGACAGAGGATACACTGTTTCCGCTGCTCGAGGAGCTGCAGGCGATGCGCGGACAGGAAAAGCCGCATCTGCTGCTTTCACTTGGCGGGGAGACGCAGAAGCTGTTTCTCTCTGACCTGCTTTTTGTGGAATCCGATAATCATTATCTGACGCTGCATACAGCCGCCGGAATGGAAACGTTTAAGAAAAATCTGTCGGAGTTCCGCGAAGAACTTTCTGCCGCATGGCAGGCTTCTGGTGGGACAGGAGAATGTTTTGCAGCCGCACACCGGAGTTATCTTGTGAATCTCGCTCATGTGGAGCGGATCACACGGACGGAATGTCTCTTGTCGGACGGAACAAAAATTCCGGTCAGCCGCGGATGCTATGCATCACTCAACCAGGCGTTCCTGCAGTTTTACCGGCCGAATGCGTTTTAAAGGTTTTACATTTTTTAATTTCCAATTCCGAACGAACCGAGGTGATGTTTCATGGCGCACATTCCTTTTTTATCCCATTATCTGGAGCGCAAAAATATCGAATACCAGAACCAGCTTCTCGCCCGCCAGGTCGAGGAGGTGCAGAACATCTATCTGACGATGCGCGGGTGGCGCCATGATTATCACAATCATCTGCAGTCGATGAAGGCGTATGTCGAGATGGAGCAGTATGATAAACTGCAGGAGTATCTGGGGCTGCTCGAAAATGATCTCGATCAGGTCAACCAGCTCTGCGATTCGGGGAATGTGAATCTCGATGCGATTTTAAATTCCAAAATTTCACTCGCCGAAAAGAACGGCATCCGCGTGGATTACAAGGCAGCCTGCCCGGCCAATCTTACGGTGAGTGATATTGATCTCTGCGCGCTGATCGGAAATCTGATTGACAATGCGGTGGAAGCATGCGAGGGCCTTGCGGATCCCTATATCCGGCTTTATATTGGTGTGCTGAAAAACCAGCTGTATATTTCCGTTACGAATGCAACAAAGGATACTGTGCGGAAGCTGGACAGCGAGTATATCACCACGAAGCGCGGAAATCACGGGCATGGGCTGAAACGGATCAATCTTGTTGTGGAAAAGTACGAAGGATATATCAACCGGCAGAACGAGCCCGGCGTTTTCGTGACGGAGATTATGCTGCCGCTGTAAAAAGCTCTTTCCAGGATTTTTTGATTTTGTCCGATGATTCTACAGAGAAATTTTGCAGAACGTGAACACTTTTTTGCTGTTCGCGTTCTTTTTTGTTCCATTTACGTACTTTTCCCCCGTGTTTTGCATGAATATGGTAGGATAACTACAGTTCACGAAAGACATGTGACAGAGGAGGTCTTTATGTATTCATTATGGTCTAACTACATTTATATTCATCGGGAGCTGTGGCATTACAGCAAAAAGCCGTTTCTCTTTCAGGCACTCGAAATCATCTCACAGGTGCTCACCGGCTTTTTCGGGATTCTGCTTCCTTCCGGAATTCTCTTTTTTCTGGAACAGATCCGCGGCTTTGCCGGGTTTGCGCTTGGAACGCTGGTTCTCTTTCTCCTTTATGCCGTCGTTTTCGTCAGCCATGCGTTTCTGCAGTCACGGAACGCCTGGCAGTATACCGAATTCCGGACCGGCTTTTTCATGCGCCGTCTGCTCCGCCATTTCATGCGGATGGACTACGCCGTTCTGACTGAGCAGTCGACGCTGCAGCTCGTCGAAAAAGCCGCCGATGCCGTTTCCAGCAACTGGGTCGGAGTGGAAGGAATGTTCCGCTATGATGTCACAATTTTTTCTTCCTTTCTCGGTCTGCTCCTCTACGCAGGGCTGATTGGAAGCGTCCATCCAGCCATCATTCTTCTGCTGCTGGTGCTCTCGGTTCTTCAGTTTCTCAGCTACCGCCGCGCGGCTTCCTACGAAGTCCGCCGCCGGGATGATCTGTCCGCGATTAAATTGTCGCAGCGCTATTTTCAGAAACAGTCGTATGACACTGCGGCCGGAAAAGATGTCCGTCTCTACCAGCTGGGCGGATGGATTGATGGTGTCTACCGACAGATCAACAAACGATACCAGAAAATCCTGTTTCACATCCGCAGCGCCTACTTCGCGAACGATCTGCTGACCCTCACGCTGCAGCTTCTGCGCGACGGCATCTGCTATGGCTTTCTGATTTACCGCCTCGCACACGGAACGATGACTGTCTCCGGCTTTGTGCTGGCGCTCGGCGCGGTTTCCGGTTTTTCTTCGTATTTTAACGAGATTACTTCCAGTCTTTCGAAATCGGTACTCTGTCTCGAACAGATCCGGTGGATGCGGGAATTTCTTGATCTGCCGCTCCCGGCCGGCCACACGCTGCCGTTCCGGCCGGAATTTACCGAAGAAGGACCACTCGAAATCTGCTTTTCCCACGTCTCCTTCTCTTACCCGGAAAGTGAGAAAAAGATTCTCGACGATATCAGTTTCACACTCCATGCCGGTGAACACACCGCACTCGTCGGCATCAACGGCGCCGGAAAATCCACGATTGTTAAGCTGATCTGCGGGCTGTATCAGCCGACAGAAGGACAGATTACCGTCAACGGTATCTCCCTTACGGACCTGAATCCGGCGCAGTATTACGAATCGATTGCGGCGGTCTTTCAGGAACCATTTGCTCTCTCGTTCTCCATTGCAGAGAACGTGAGCTGTTCCACACTGGAAGAAACGGACCGTACCCGCTGCCGCGAAGCACTCACCCGCGCCGGCCTCTGGGAGAAAATTGCAGGTCTGCCGCAGAAAGAGGAAACGTATCTCGGCAAGGATATGACCGACGACGGCGTCACCCTCTCCGGCGGTGAGATGCAGAAACTCATGATGGCGCGGGCTCTCTACAAAAACTGCCGTCTGCTCCTGCTCGATGAGCCGACCGCTGCGCTCGACGCAATCTCAGAAAATGAAATGTACGAAACCTACAGCACCCTGCTGAAAAATAAGACTGCTCTCTTCATCTCGCACCGCCTCGCGTCGACACGGTTCTGCGATACGATCCTGTTTCTCGAAAACGGAAGGATCAAAGAGCGCGGAACCCATGAGGAGCTGCTCGCGCTTGGCGGATCGTATGCGCATATGTTTGAAGTCCAGAGCCAGTATTATCAGGAAACGGAGGAACATTCCTTATGAAAATGAAAGAACGGTTTCATGCCGTCTGCCGCTTTTTAAATATGATCAGCCAGGGCAATCACCGCGTGCTGTTATGGCTGATCGGAAGTGCTTTTGCCGCTGCCACGCTGCCGTATCTCTCGCTGTTTTTCTCGGCGCGGATTCTGAATCTGCTGCTTGCGAAATCGTACCGCGCCTGTCTGTATACCGTTGTCATCTTTCTGCTGGTACAGTATGGACTGGGGCTGTTTGAAAAAATCTGCCGCCAGTATCTCGACGGCCAGAAGGAACTCTGCCTCGCGCTCACGGAACAGAAAATCACCGCGAAGGCGCTGGAACTGGAATTTGAAAAATTTGAAAAAACCGAGACCATGGATGCCATCCGGCGCACCAATGTCTCTTCCATGGGGTCAGGAAATGTGGGTGACCAGCTGATCGTGATCCATACGATGATGACTTCCCTGCTCTCCCTTCTCTATGCGCTGTTCTTCCTGCTCCGCCTGTTCCTTCTGCCGGGCAGCAGCATGAAAAACTTCTTTACCTCGCCGTTTTCGACACTCGCGCTGCTCCTGCTCTGCGGACTGCAGCTGGCTCTTTCCTCCCGCATCAACCGCGAGAGTACGCAGAAAAAAATTGAGCTGAACCAGGGCAACGACCATTCCAACTCCGTCGCTAATTATCTCGTCAATGTGATGCTCGAAGAACGGCGTGCGGACGATATCCGTATCGGTCATCTCGATGGTTTTCTCGACGCACAGTTTGGAAAGGCCATGGCACACTTTCTGCCGATGTACCTCGGCTTCGCCCGTTTTTCCGCCGTCACAGACGGCAAAAATGCGCTGCTCTCACTCCTTTCTAATTTCACCGCATACCTTCTGATCGGCGCCAAAGCGCTGTACGGTGTGCTCCCCATCGGAGATGTCCTTCTGTATGCCGGTTCCGTCACCCGCGCCATGGGGGATCTGCAGACGTTTTTCACAACCGGCTCACAGTTTGACTATATCAATTCGTATCTTGCGACGTATGAGGATTTCATCGCACAGCCATCCATGTCGTACGACGGCACACTCCCAATCGAAAAACGTGACGACGTTCAGTACGCCTTTGCCTTCCACGACGTTTCCTTCTCCTATCCCGGCACAGACATTCCGGTGCTCGAGCATGTGACACTGTCCTTTGCCATCGGTGACAAAACCGCCCTCGTCGGCCGCAACGGAGCCGGAAAAACGACACTCATCAAACTGCTCTGCCGCCTGTATGAGCCGACCTCAGGCTATATTACCTTAAACGGCATCGACATCCGCAAATACAATTACAAAGAGTACACCCGGGCCTTCTCCGTGGTTTTCCAGGATTTCCACCTGTTCTCCCTTCCGCTCGACGAAAACATCGCCGCAGGGACTGCGATTGATGAAGCTGCTTTGCAATCCTCTCTTGCAAAAGTCGGTCTCACCGACCGTGTACAGCAACTCCCGCAGGGCATCCGCACCCGCCTTTACAACAACAACGGTTCCGGTGTGGACCTCTCCGGCGGTGAAGCCCAGCGCACCGCCATCGCCCGCGCCCTCTACAAAGACGCCCCGTTCGTCATCCTCGACGAACCAACCGCCGCCCTCGACCCGATCGCCGAAGCCGAAATCTACGAACAGTTCAGCCAGATGATCGCCGGCAAAACCGCCGTCTACATCTCCCACCGCATGAGCAGCTGCAAATTCTGTGACCGCATTGTGGTCCTCGACCACGGCCGCATCGCAGAGGACGGCACCCACGACACACTTCTTGCAAAACACGGCATCTACGCCTCCCTCTACGAAACGCAGGCCCAATACTACACCACTCCCGCAAACGCCTGAGCCTTCCTTCTTTCGTCCCTCACACCGTAAATGGGAGCCATCAAAAAAACACCCCTCGCAGTTCGTCCCAGAACTTCCGAGGGGTATTTTTTTGATGGCTCCCGCCATTATGCTACTGTAAAAATGCAAACGGCTCCTCATCGTGAATAAAATGCATCAGATGATAGGAACACATAATCGCTACATTTTCTTCCTTTAAGATTCTCTTTGCCTCCTCGCGGTCGGCAAGGACAACTTCGATCACTTCGCTCTCTTCGAGGTATTTGCGGCTGATCTCGCCCTCGCACCAGCCGTAAACGGCAGAGCATGCTTCATCGGTCAGGCCGATTGTGGTGAAGAACGGTTTCTCGTAGCATGGATCTACTTTCAACGGGTGGAATGTAAGACCGGTCTCCTCATGCATCTCGCGCACGGCGGCCTCGTGGAACTCCTCGCCCGGTTCTACCAGGCCTGCCGGGAATTCATAGATGTAGTCATCAATGGAAACGCGGTACTGGCGTACCAGAACAATTTTGTCGCGCTTTTCCCCGTACAGACTGTACATCAGCACGCCGTCCGGCATATTTTTTCTTGTTTTGATCTTCATCTGCTCGATGGATTTTGCGCGGGAAGCCACGTAATAGCGGAAGTGATGGTTTACTTTGTTTGTTCCTTCCACCAGGTAAAGATTTACGAACGGATTTTCCGTCTGTTTTGTGATTTTTTCAACATTCGGCATAAGTAACAACCTCTTTCTTTTCTCTTTTACTGGTCAAAATCTGTCTCGAACACACCCTCCGGGGTACGCATCGTCAGCACTCCCAGGTTGAATTCATCATCCATAACGGTGATGTGGTATTCGAAAATTACATCATCATCAAACTTGGATAATACCACGTACGAACCGTTTTCCTTTCCCTCAATCTGGTCGCAAATGTCATCGTAAACATCGCTTCCCACAATCGGACGCGGATAGCCGGATTCCCGGATTTTCTTTTCAATCATTTCATATAATTCCTTCATATTCTGCCCTCGTTTTCTTTTATCGCTTATGCTTCATTGTACCACTAAAAGACCTGTGTGGGCAATCCATTGCCGCCATTTCCCGTAAAATTTCAAAAGACGGGTTACAAGTTCACTGGTACCCGGCAAACGGTAACCTTCGCAGTCCTCATGAAAAGTTTTGCTTCGCAAAAGAAGTACCGCTCACACCTGAATCACTTTCTTACGCACCAGAACAGCAACAAAGACGGACAAAAAACAGAGGATTTCCCTCTGCATTTTGTCCGTCTCTCTACAACGTATTGATTGGATTCTCCGTTTACGGAAATGATTTCGAAAATGACGATTAGTGCATCGCCTCGCCCTTCAGCAGTCTGCTGATGTGCTTGTACAGAAGCATGGTTACCAGTGATACCACAACACCTTTAATGATATTAAACGGTACAACGGCAAACAGAACAAAGGTCGGAAGGCTTGTAATTGCTTTGTTGACTGCAGATCCCATTCCTACAAGGGCATCCATCGGCATTCCAAAGGCTGCTGCATAAGCCGGAAGCAGTACAAAAGCGTTCAGAAGACCGCCGGCTGCTGCCAGAAATACGGTTCCGACTGCCATACCGATCATAGCATTTTTCTTTGTTTTCTGTGTTTTGTAGATCCATGCGGCCGGCATAACATACGCACAGCCGATCAGGAAGTTTGCTACCTCGCCAACACCTGCAGTGGTACTTCCTTTCAAGACAAGGTTCAGCAGAATCTTAATCAGCTCAATCGCAGCTCCGGCAAGAGGTCCCATTGCAAAGGCTCCGATCAGCACCGGAACTTCGCTTAAATCAATCTTGTAGAAACTCGGGGCAAACGGAAGCGGGATGTCAAAAAACATCAATACGACTGCGGCTGCGCCGAGCATTGCTACCTGTACCATGTAACGGGTTTTTCCGATTTGCGACATCTTTGATGTCTGTTTTGCTGTTGTCTGTGCATTCATAACTGCATTTCTCCTTCTTTTCTGGAGATCTTGACCGGTTCTGCCGGAAGTAACGAGTCCAAATACGCTCCACGAATTTGAACTCGTTTTCGCGGCAGTCGCCAAGGTCTCGTGCAAGCACGGACTTTGGCTCGTTGCCCGCGAAAAAAAGTACCCTGAATTCCTTTTCTTGAATTCAGGGCACCAAAAATATTTCCATGCAAATAAACTTTATTTCATCTTCTTTCATCCAGACTTTAACTGTTGGTCCCGGAGTTGCACCGAGTCAGCCGCTGTTTGATATCGCAGCGGGTCGCGGACTATACCGCCAGTAGGGAATCACACCCTGCCCTGAAGATCTCCGTATTTTGTTTTTACAGGAATATTTTATTCATATTCACACAATTTGTCAATACTTTTTTCAGACAATACATTATCTGGTTAGTTTGCTACGCCCATCTGAATTTTTCCTGTGCTCTTATTTTTCAGCACACGCAGATAGCAGATCCGCATATCTCCCTTCAGGACGAGACGGATCTCAGATACGCCGTTCGTCTGCGGTCTGTCTGCGAGGGAAATTTCAACATCCTCATAAACCGGCTCGCGGTACCGGTTGCGCTCTTTTACTTCTTTCTCCGCATAGCGGTCCAGTTTCGGAGCACTGCGGAACTCGCAGGTTCTTGTGTCACCGGTAAAGCTTCCCATTGAAACACCGTCCACAAAGGCTTCCACACTGCCGCCGCGTTCACTCTTCACATGAAGTGCCAGAACAGCAGCATCGGAAAGATCACAGTCACGGTAAACGAGAACGCCGTCTTTCGTCTCATCCTGCACGCGGACTGCCTTGAAATTGAAGTGGCCTTCCGTCAGATACATGTTTTCGTAATCATCATAGTGGTCTGCCGCGGTAAATGCACTCAGATCGCGCACTCCCCTCTTTCCGCCCGGAATAAAGATTTCTGTGGAAACGGCTTTATCCTTGCAGGATGCGCCTGCATAGATTTCATACGTTCCCTCTTCTACCATCAGTCTGCGGCTGATGACATCGTAGAAGCGAAGCTCCTCTACCGGGATTTCCAGTGCAACGTGTCTCGTCTCGCCCGGGGCAATGTTTTTCACACGAACAAAATCAAGCAGCTGGCAGATTGGTTTCTTCACGCAGGATTCCAGAGCGGAACCGTAGATCTGGACGACCTCGTCGCTTGCGGTATCGCCCGTATTTCTCACATCGAGAGAGATCTGCAGCAGACGGTCGTCTTTTAAGGAAACCTTATAGTTCTCATACGCAAATGTGGTATACGTCAGGCCATAGCCGAATGGATACAATACCTTCCCGTCGAAATAGCGGTACGTTCTTTTTCCTTTGATGATGTCGTAATCGTCAATGTCCGGCAGCTGATCGATACTCTCATACCAGGTCATATTCAGACGACCGGCCGGTGCATAGATTCCAAGCACAGCCTCTGCCATTGCGCTTCCCATATCCTGGCTTCCCGTTGCAGACATGATGATCGCCGGCAGTTTTTCCATCGCTTTCTGAAGTGTGTACGGATAATTCGTAAACAGCACCAGAACGGTATTCGGATTGACCTCTGCGATCCGGTCAAGCAGCATCTCCTGCTCCTCTGGCAGCTCCAGTGTGTTGCGGTCGATCTCCTCTTTCGCATTGATCACGGAGTTACAGCCGAGCGCAAGTAAAACCTGCTTTTTGCCCCGGACTGCAGCAACTGCTTTTTCAATTCCGTTTTCGACAACCTCCATCGTAATCGGAGTTCCCTCCGTCTGCTCGAAGGAGAAAAATCCCTCCGCATCTCTATAAACCGGGTAATGGAAACGGTTGGTCAGCACAACGCTGCCATCCTCCTGCGGCTCCACGTGGAAAATCTCCATCACAAACCAGTCGAAGGCTTCCTCCCGGTCTGCCGCAATCTGTCCCATTTTCGGCTTTTCTCCCTGCGACTCTGAGAGTCTTGCGCCGAGGTATTTTCCGGTACGAACACTCTTGAACGTATAGCTTCCCTCACCCCAATATTCCTTGATAAACACATCCGGCTCATCTGCCATCTGAAGTGTTCCGTCTTCTGCTACGGCAAGACCTTTTCCATCACAGTGGAAAACAACGCGATCCAGACCATCCGCGAATGTAATGCTCTCCTGCTTCAGCGCTTCCATTCCCTGCAGGAAGGTTGTGCGGTATGGTGCCGTTCCGCCGTACCAGTCCTGATACCATGCATCACCAAGCGGTCCGACAATGGCAATATCTTCTGCTTTCAGGGCTTTGTCAAGTGGCAGCACTCCGTTCTCATTTTTCAGAAGTACGATCGATTCACGGCTCAGCGCTTTACAGATTTCACGTGCCTTCGGGGAATCGATATCGTCCTCGGTCACACGGTCATACGGATTCAGGTTTTCCCGATCATAAACGCCGAGACGAAGCTTCGTCTCCATCATACAGCGAATAGAGCGGTCCATATCCTCTTCTTTCAGAATGCCAAGCTCATATGCCTCGCGTGCCGCCTGCTCTACCATACGCGGATCGTCAGACATGGCATCCACACCGGCTTTCAGCGCCGTTGCGATCGTCTCCGCATGCTGTCCGAAATAGTGATGCAGATTCACGACAAGTCCCATCGCACCGCCGTCGCTGACAACGTGACGGAGACCGTACTGTTTTTTCAGAATATCGGTCACTTCCGGATTCAGGATACCGATTGTTCCGTTGATCTTGTTATATGCCGTCATAATGCCCTCTGCGCCGCCATCCTCAATACATCTGCGGAATGGCTCCAGATACAGCTCATATTTGTTCCGCGGGTCAATGGAAGAATTTTTCCATCCGCGGCCGACCTCCGTGTTGTTTCCATAGAAATGCTTTAAGGTCGCTGCACAGCGCAGATACTTCGGATCATCGCCCTGCATTCCCCGGATATAAGCACCGGCCATTTTTCCGGTCAGCACAGGATCCTCTCCGTAACCTTCTTCGTTTCTTCCCCATCTCGGATCGCGCTCAAGATCAACGGTCGGAGCCCATCTGCTGAGTCCATGGCCCTCATGGCGGTGCCATACGACACGCGCCTCCGTTCCCGTCACTTCACCGGCCTGCCTGATCAGCTCCGGGTCCCAGGATGCACTCATACCGATCGGCTGCGGGAAGGATGTTGTCACATCCGGTTTTCCAAGACCGTTCTGATCGTTTCTGCCCTCAACGCCGTGTGCCGCCTCACCGCCCACAGAGACTCCCGGGATGCCAAGGCGCGGCAGATCCGGGGAAGAGCTGGCGAGGTATCCCAGTTTTTCTTCGACCGTCATTTCTTTTAACAGCCAGTCGATTCTTTCCTGATCCGTCAGTGATGCATCCCAGAACGGTGTGTTTTTGTTTACCTGAAACTCCTTCTTTTCTGTCATTTTTCAAAAACCTCCCTATGATTTTGTCTCATGAAATTGTTTGCAGATTTTCCATATACTGTTATCTTTTTACAATGTTTCACATTTCCCATTACTGTCGCTGTATTTAAAAACATGGCCTGACATTTAATAATATCAGACCATGTTTTTGTGCCGCCTTCCGTTCAACGGCAAAACCTTATGTTTTTGCTTTACTTACTCTACATCAACAAGTTTGGTAGCAAGGAACTCTGTCATAGCTTCTTCTGCATCTGCCAGACCATTGTTGGTCAGATCGTTTACCATGGTCTCCCAGTTTCCATCAAACTCATCTTCGGTACCAGTTACGCATTTAACAAGTCCCGGCCAAGCAATTTCGTCCAGAATTGTCTGTTTCTCAGCAAGTTCCTGTGGCTGCTGATATGCCCACAGTGCAGAGTATGGAAGAAGATCGAACTCTTCCGGCTGTGCAAACATGTCGGTCAGCATCTCAAATCCCATAGCTTCGCATCCGGCTTTTTCTGCCTCGTTGTAGTTTGCGATTACAGACTCTTTGGTGGTTGGGGTGTATGGGAATCCGTCTTCAGAATAGGAACCTGTTCCGTAGATCGGGAATCCTGTGTAGTTGTCGATACCTGTGTTCTTGCCATAGTCCGGATCAGACTGAGCTTTTGCAACTTCTTCATCGGTACGATATGGCTGTCCGTTATCATCGAGGAAGTAGTTCTCGCCTTCAATACCCCAGTGATACAGGATCTGTCCTTCATCGGAGCACAGATAGTCAAGGAATTTGATGGCACGAACCGGATCTTCACAGCTCTTGGTAATTCCAATACCCCAGCCAACGGTAGTTCCCTGATACAGAAGGGCTTTTTCTACCTGATCTTCTCTTAAGGTTACAGGAAGTCCAACATAAGTCTGATCTACTTTTCCATCTGCTACCAGAGTAGCTTCGCACTGGCTGTAATGCCACTCAGCATCGGTGATGGCAACAACACGACCGCTGGCAACTTTTGCAATATAGTCATCATCTGTCTGCGTTGCAAAGTTCGGATCCAGGATACCTTCGTTGTACATACGGCACAGCCATTTGAAGTATTCTTTCTCTTCATCTGTTACATGTTTGTAATGTACGTTGTACTCGTCGTCAATGATCCACTGTCCATTATCCGGGGATGCATCAGCGATCAGTCCTGCCGGGTTTCCAAGGGTAATCATCCAGTGCCAGTCAGAAGCACTCATGGTGATACCGATCATATCCAGACCATCTTCTGTTTTTGGATGTGCTGCAAGATAGCTCTTGATCATTTTTTCATACTCATCCAGTGTCTTCGGATATTTATAATCGTTCTCTTTTAATGCAGCCCACTGAATCTGGCAGCTTCCGCCTGTTGTCAGAGTTTTCTGGTTTACACCTGAGTAGGAAAGCTGATAGATTCCAGGATCATCCTGGCTCCATTTCAGTTTTTCCAGCTCTGCTCCGTACATTTTTTTGATGTTTGGACCATATTTTTCAATCAGGTCTGTCATATCAATCAGCGCGCCTGCCTGATACAAATCCGTTGCTGAGCCTTTTGCATAAATCATGTCCGGATACTCATCATTTGCGATCATCAGCGCAACATCTTCTTTTGCATCACCCTGGGATGCTACCGGATAGGAAACATCAAGTGTAACGCCTGTTGCCTCTGTGATTGCTTTTGCTACCGGGTTATCCCAGTTGCCGTTTTTACCATCAGCATTAAAATACTCAAAGGTAATCGGAGATTTGTCATCTGCTGTCTCGCCTGAAGAACTTGCCTCTGCCGCTGATCCAGTCTCTGTGCTGGACCCTCCCTTGCTGCTGCCACTGTCGGAACCGCATCCTGCGAGCATTCCGGCCACCATAGCAGATACTAACATGAGTGATACTACTTTTCTTTTCATAAAAGCCCTCCTTAAAATGATTTATGTCATCCTGCACTCTTTCTTTCGCCTGGCAGGAATAAACATCATCTTTTTCTAAAAATTTTTTAATACTGTTTTTTATCAGTCTTTAACAGAACCAAGTGTCATACCGCCGATAAAGTATTTCTGAAGGAACGGATATACAATAACAATCGGCACAGTTGCTACAATCGTTACGGCCATACGTACGGACATTGGTGTTACGGCCGTCTGTACATTGGTTCCTGCATGGACGTCCATTTTCATGGTCGCCTGGTTCATAATCTCATACAGTTTGTACTGCAGAGTCGGAAGTTTTTTCGCATACAGGTAAGTATCCATGAAGGAGTTCCACTGTCCTACGGCGTAGTACAGACCTACGGTTGCGATAACCGGTTTGCAAAGCGGCATAACGACTTTATACCAGATCTGGAAATCGTTTGCTCCGTCGAGTTTTGCTGCCTCCTGCAGGGCCATCGGCAGTCCATCGATATAGGAGCGGACCAGAATCATGTTGTAAACCCACATCAGTCCCGGAAGAATGTATACCAGGAAGCTGTTGCCGAGTTTTAAAGTACGGATGATCAGAAGGTATTCCGGAATCATACCGCCGCTGACATACATCGTAATAACGAACAGCAGCTGGAATGGTTTGCGGAGTACGAAATCTCTCCGGCTTAAGGTGTAAGCTACCATCGAGGTACAAACGATACCAACGATCGTTCCGATTACGGTTCGAAGAACGGAGATGATTGCCGGGGTGACAATACCGCCGTCTTTAAATACGTATTTGTAGTTGGTTAAAGTAAACTTTCTCGGGATGATGAAGTTTACGTTTTTGATCGTATCCGTGGAATCGTTGAACGAAATCGCCAGCACGTTCAGGAACGGATAAATGGTGATGATGACGAGGAATACGAAGATTACCGCCAGTACGTAGTCAAATATTTTTGCTCTCTTTTTCATATTCGCGTCCTCCTACAGAAGTTTGTCTTCGCCAACCAGACCGGCAATCTTATTTGCGATCAGCAGCAGGGTAACACTGACAGCGGACTGGAATACACCGATTGCGGTACCAAGACCGTAGTTGCTGTTTCCGATACCTCTCTTATAAGAGAACCAGGAAAGTACCATCGTGTGGTCCTCAACCAGCGGGTTACTAAGAAGCATCTGACGCTCCATACCTACGTTTAATGCACCGCCAATGCTCATGATCAGCAGTACGATGATGGTCGGGCGGATACCCGGAAGGGTGATATGCCAGATCTTCTGGAGACGGCTTGCACCGTCCATATCAGCGGCCTCATAAAGACCAGGGTCAATACCTGCCATAGCAGACAGATAAATGATTGCGTTCCAGCCAACCTCTTTCCAGCAGTTGATCAGGATGATGGTTACCCAGATGAGCGGTGTGTTGGAGCTCATCAGATGCAGGTTTCTGCCGAAGATACTGTCAACAACACCACCATCGTTGAAGATGTTCTTTGCAATACTTGCGATGATAACCCAGGATACGAAGTGCGGCAGATAGGAAATGGTCTGCGTTACTTTTTTGAACTTCGTGAAGAACATCTCGTTCAGAAGAACCGCAAATGCGATTGCTGCGATCGTTCCGACCGCGATGTCGAGGAAGCTTACTCCCAATGTGTTGATTAATGTCTGTGTGAATAGACGGTCTTTAAATGCATCTGTAAAGTTTTTGAATCCAACCCAGGTTCTCTCCCAGATCGGAAGTGCGAACGTCGCAGGCTTTACCTCCTGAAACGCCATTGTCCATCCCCACAGTGGAATGTACTTGAAGATGATCAGCCAGATTACAAATGGTACTGACATCAACAGCAGCCAACGCTGTTTCCATAAAATTGTGGGGGTAATTTTCTGCCCTTTTTTCTTTTTTGCCTTTTCCTTCGCCATGCTCCCCATTCCTTTCCGTTGTTTTGCACGTTTTTCGCATGTTTTTTCCGCGCTTCTTTGTGATGTTTACACTATACCAGATGAAGAGCCCATTTTATATTGTGTTTTTTGTCCCTTTCATTGACTTTTTTTATCTTTTTTTGTCACGCATGGATCTTTGCGTAAGCATTTTTACTAATTTATATCTATTTTTTTATGCTTTTTGGTGAGATTCGCAATCATTTGGTAGTTTTTCAATCGTTTTCGCATTAGAATTACTGTAGTTTTTGACATTGGACCGACAGACAGAGATGCCGAAAGATCCCTTTTTCCGGCATCGCGGCGTATGAGGAGGAAACGTTCATGCAAAACATCACAAAGAATATTGACTTTTTTCGTCTTTTTGACGTACTGTCTGAGGAAGAAGTCTACTATAAAGAAAATCCGGCACAGTACCGGATACAATCCCTGGAAAAGAAGGCTGCTGTTCTTTCATGAGTAAAACCATTTATCTGTTCCGTCACTCGGAACCCGCCGATGACCGTACGATTCCAACTGAACAGATTCCGCTTTCGTACGAAGGGCGGAAGAAAATTGCCGGTATGGTGCCGCGGTTTGACCGGATTTCCGACGTCTATTCTTCTCCGTATCTGCGTGCGGTGCAGACCGCCGAGGCATTCGGCATGAAGGTTTCTGTGGACGATCATCTGCATGAGCGCACGATCGGGCGGCCGGAGGCGTTCACGAAAGACCTCTGGGAACTGCAGTATCATGACCGCGCATTAAAGCTTGCCGGAGGTGAATCATTTCTGGAAGCAGGACGGCGGATGCGCCTCGCAATGACCGACATTCTTTCCGGGCTGCGGAACGGGCAGTCTGCAGTTGTGGTTTCGCATGCGGCTGCGATCTGTGCTTATCTGATGGAGTTTGCATCCTGCGAGGTGACGGTGATGGATGCGGATACGAAATCGCGGAAAGTAGTTTTTCACGGAAAAAAGATTCACGAGGGGCCGATTCCGGCGCCGTCGTATTTTGTGATGATGTTTGAAGACGGGGAGCTGGCGGATCTGGATTATCATGCGCGGTAGAAATGCCGTATGTTCCAAGCTGTTCGAGAATCTGATTCATGATAGCTGTTCCTCCGTTTTGATCTTTATCTGAAATTTGTTCTGCATTTTGTTTTTATTTTATTCCATTGTATCATAACCGGACAAGTTGTTTTTTTCTATTGTGCGGATTGCCGAATACATTGTAAAACTTGCTGTTTTGTGATATGCTGGGAATTGTTGTTATGGTTCAAAAATATCATTTTTTTGCATGGATGCTTTTGTTATGAAAGAAAAACTGCAGACGAAATTTGCCACCCGGCAGTACATGATTTCGGATACGTTTGAGTTATACTATTACAGCACCGTCGATGTACCGGTCACGAAGGTGTATCTGCTGTTCGGATTTCACGACTATTCGAGTTTTTACCGCTCGTTTAAAAAAGAGTACGGGATCTCGCCGAAGGATTTTAAAGAACTGCATACCGTTACCAGCGATTAACACGGTCGTTCCAAATGCACTGTTCACTTTGTACTTTTCAGGAGGATTTTTAATATGTTTCAGATGTGGGGAAAATTAGTGGAAAACAATCATATTCTTCAGGATCTTACCGTCTGCATCGACGATGAGGATACCAGAACGCACAAGGTCTTCCGTGCGCTCGATGAAATCTGTGATGCCTGGAATCTGGCGAAGCCGATCTGGCTCGATACGAATATTTCGGAGTTTAAACGGAGATCGAAAACGCGGTTCACACAGGATAATTTTATTGAATCGCTGGAATTTGATTATCTGGAAATTCAGATTACAGAGGAATAATGTTCTCTCGTTTTTGCAGCGAATAAAGCAAATGCAAAAGCCGGGCATCCGGCGGAACCTGGGAGCGGCTGTTCTTACAGTCCCCTCTGCGGTTCCGTCGGATGTCCGGCTCTTTTTATGTATTGTTCTCTTTTTTTATACCACGCGGTTTTCCATGCCGCCTTCCAGGTACGAAGCAATATTTTTCTGCACCAGTCCGATCAGGCGCGTGCGGGCTTCCTTCGATGCCCAGGCGATGTGCGGCGTGATGTACAGGCGGTCGTCGTCCGCCATTTTCAGCAGCGGACTGTCACTGCGGATTGGCTCGCTGGAAAGTACATCGAGCGCTGCTCCGGCGATCAGGCCCTCGCGCAGGGCACAGCAGAGGTCACGCTCATTCACGATCGAACCGCGGCCGACGTTGATCAGGATTGCGTTCCGCTTCATGTTGGCAAACGTTTCGATATTCATCAGGTTCTCGGTCGCCTCATTTAACGGGGCGTGGATGGAAACCACATCCGAATCCTTCAGCAGACGGTAGAGATCGACCCGCTCGTAGTCCGGATCGTCGTGTGCACCGGAGGTGGAGTAATAGATCACACGGCAGCCGAATGCCTGTGCAATCGAAGCCACTTTTCTGCCGATCGCGCCAAGGCCGATGATGCCCCACGTCTTGCCCTCCAGCTCGGTGAACGGTCTGTCCATGCAGGTGAAGAGGCTGCTGGCTGCGTAACTGCCGTTTTTTACGTAATCATCGTAATAGCGGAGCTTCTCGGCCAGATAAAAGTACATCGCAAACGTGTGCTGTGCCACGCTGACGGTAGAATAACCGGCAACGTTCGTCACAGCGATGTTGTGGCGCTTTACGTAATCGAGATCGATGTTGTTGATGCCGGTTGCGGTGACGCAGATCAGCTTCAGGTTCTCCGCGCCGGACAGGGTGCGGCTGCACATGCGCACCTTGTTGCAGATGACAATATCCGCCTCCCGCACACGCTCCGGGCATTCCTCCTCCGTTGTTTTTTCATATACTGTCACTTCTCCAAAACGGGAAAAGCCGGACAGATCCATGTCCTTTCCCAGTGACTCTGCCTCAAGAATTACAAGTCTCATGTTGGTTCCTCCTTTTGCAGATGGTGATTCTGCTTTATCCGGGAAAGCAGTGCCGCCTGTCTGTTTTGAAAGACGGCACTGCCTGAAATATTTTTATCTTAGATACCTGCGGACTGCCGATTCGGAGATATGGTCATATCGATATGCCATGCTCCCCGGCCTGATCCCCTGATATTTACACGTATTCGCTGATAATTTCCCTCATCAGCTTCTCTTCCTCGGGCGTCAGCATTCCGGCAAACCTGCTCTCGGCCGCGGCAGTCTGGCGGATGCCCTCCCTGACTTTCGAAATCCTCGCTTCTTTTTCCGGGTCTGCGAACAGTTCGTTCCGATCCTTTGCGGACTCGCTTCCCGCAGTCTGCGGTTTTGTTTTCGCCGCTCCGGTTCCCGCCTGTGCCATGGCTTCCGCCTGCACGGACTGCACCGGCTGCCGTTCGGTCTGCTGTACGGTTTCCAGCACCGCACTCTGTTTCGTCGCTGCAAACTCATTTTCCAGATAGTCTGTCCAGCCGTTCAGCAGAATTTCCTCTTTTCCGCCGAAATCCAGACAGAGCCGGAAAAAGACAAGGCCTCCGGCAAGCGCGATGCCCGTTCCGAGGTAGCGCATCAGCTCCGCCTCTCCATAACGGTATCGGTAGATCGCCCACAGCGAAAGAATCGACAGCGCCAGAACCGTGAGGATCATATTCTGGCTTCCGCGCAGAAGCGTCGGGACTGCCATTCCCGCTGACCTGCCCTGTGCAATCTGGCTGCGCATAAACGCCCCGGCATTCGAAAAGGGATGCGCTTTTCTCTGACACGTTTCCAGCACCGACCTGGTCCATTTCGATTTTGGTTCCTTCAGCCTTCCGAGATCGCGGATGCCCCGGGTGTAGAAACGGTTATTCCAGAACAGGCACCACACACCGGCGATTCCTGCTGCTATCATTGCGTATAAGAACACATTTTGTTTCACACAAAACTCCAGCATTCTTATTCCCCCTGATGATTTTTGAATTTACCTGTCATACTCATATGCCGGTGCTTCCGTTCCGTTGCGGTGCATCGGCGGATGCCGCGGCAGAATTTGCGCGCACAGGATTCTTCCGCAGGCATATCGGACAGAAGGACGTCTCCTCTTCCGATGTGCCACAGTATAGCACCGCCGGAAAAATTTGGAAACAAAAAACGTTCGTCAAATTCTTTGTGATTCTGTGCTTTTTCGCGTGAATTTTTATTTTTCGTTCTTTCAGGTGACTGCTTTCGTGCCGGTTCGCGTGGTTTCGCTGGTTTTCGCCTGCCCGTTTGTCGATTTTTTCTTCTTGCTTTTTTTAGATTACAGGCGTTTTACCATTTCCTGCAGCAGGTTGACACAGTGGCGGGCTGCCTCGCTCTCAAAGGTCGGGTAGTCCATTGTTGCGCTGTCGTCTGCTTTGTCGGAGATGGCGCGGAGTACGACGTATGGAATCTTGTTCAGATAAGCGCCCTGCGCAATCGCAGCGCCCTCCATCTCGGCGCAGGAACCGTTGAATTCCTCGATCAGATGGTTTTTCACTTCTTTGCTGGAAATAAACTGGTCACCGCTGACCACGCGTCCGCGGAATACCTGGATTTCCGGATTGACTTCCTTGCAGACTTCCTCTGCCACCTCTGCAAGGTGCTCATCTGCCGGGAAGCTTAAAACGCCCATCTGCGGAATCTCGCCGAGCGGGTATCCGAAGATGCGCACATCCATATCGTGCTGAACAGCATCGGTCGAGATGACGATATCGCCGATGTTGATTTCATTCCGCAGGGAGCCTGCAATTCCGGTGTTGATGACACAGTCTACGCCGTAATCATCCACAAGAATCTGCGTGCAGATACCGGCGTTTACTTTACCGATTCCGCTGCGCACAACAACCACTTCTTTTCCGTTCAGGTAACCGTGGTTGAACTCCATGGATGCCTTCGTGCGGATCGTAACATCCGTCATCATTTCCTTTAAGCTTGCAACTTCAACTTCCATTGCACCGATAATTCCGATTAACTTCATGTTTATGATATCCTCCAATAACTTTACATGTACTCTCCGATTCCTTCTGTTCTTGCTTTTATGAAATCATTTTTGTCAGCGGTCAGCCGCTAAAGTAAGAACGGAAAACTCCGGGAGTCCATTTCCTTTTCCTTCTGGTTTCTTTGTAATTCCTGTTACAGCATACCATAAATTTTGGATCTGTGGTATCTTTTTTCTTTGCTGTTTTCGTAATCTATGGTATAATAGCAGGAACCGAAGAATTATCGTGGCTGAAGTTCACGATAATGTTCTAATTTTTTATTCACAAAGGAGGATCTTATTGATGGAATATACAACAAAAGGTACCTGTTCCAGAAAAATTCTGTTTGAGGTAGAAGACGGTAAAGTACACAACGTACAGTTCGTAGGCGGATGCAACGGAAACACACAGGGTGTTGCAAGACTCGTTGAGGGCATGGACGTAAACGAAGCCATCTCCCGCATGAAAGGCATCGACTGCAACGGACGCGGAACATCATGTCCAGACCAGCTTGCAAAAGCACTGGAACAGGCTATCCAGAAATAACTTTTTTTACGCTTGCTCTTTTTTATTATAATAACTCCCTGGGGAATGCTCACCCCGGGGAGTTTGCAATTTATCCACTTCTGTTTTTCTTTTCTGATGCAGCACAGCTTCCCTGCCGCCTGCTTTCTTCCGGTTTTTCTTCTATATTAATAGCACAGTCTTTCTTCCATCCACCGGACTGCTTTATCTGTCCCATTTGTCGCAGAGACTGTTGATCTGATCGGCAAATTTCGAAAGGTCTTTGTTAGCACCGCCTTTGTTTCTTGTAATGACGGTGAGCAGCCGCTGACCAGCCGCAACGAGACGATCGAAGACGGCATTTCCGCTGCTTCTCGTGCGCAGGGTTCCTGCATTTGCAGCACTTTCTTTCTGGATCGGAATGCCGACAGTTTTCTCGATAAATTCATTTTCTTTCAGATCAAATACGGTCCCGGAAAACGGTGCCATCGCCGGATAACGGAATTCATCCCACAGTTTTTCTGCAAAAAGTTCCGTCACTTTATCCTCTCCGTGCGTCACGAAAACGCGGTCCGGTTTTGCCTTGAAGCTGCCGGCCCATTTGAGCAGTCCTTCCTGATCCGCATGGCCGCTCATACCCGGGAACTGGATAATGTGCGCGTTCACCTGAACTTCTTCCTGGAACAGTTTCACTTCTTTCGCACCGCCAATCAGTGCCCTTCCCAGCGTGCCGACGGCCTGATAGCCGACGAAGAGAACCGTACTCTCCTGCCTCCAGAGGTTGTGTTTCAGATGATGCTTGATTCGTCCTGCATCGCACATACCGCTTGCGGATATGATGACCTTCGGGGTTTCGTTGAAGTTGATGGCTTTCGATTCATCGGATGTGATCGAGAGCTTTAAGCCCGGAAACAGAATCGGGTTAATGCCCTGCGCAAGGAGCGCAGCTGCATCGGAATCGTAGCACTCTTTCTGATGATCGCGGAAAATATTGGTTGCCTCAACGGCAAGCGGACTGTCCACGTAAACCGGGAATTCGCCATGGCCGTGAACCAGATGTTCTGCCTTTATTTCACGGATAAAGTACAGCATCTCCTGCGTTCTGCCGACGGCAAACGACGGGATCACAAGGTTGCCGCCGCGGTCGAGCGTTTCCTGAATGATTTTTGCCAGCTCCGGCACGTAATCCGGTTTCGGGCCGTGGCTCCGGTCGCCGTAGGTGGATTCCATAATCACGTAATCGGCGCTCTCCGGGTACTCCGGGTCGTTGATCAGCGGCTGATGGATATTTCCGATATCGCCGGAGAAGAGCAGTTTTTTCGTCACACCGTCCTCTGTCAGCCACAGCTCAATGGATGCGGAGCCGAGCAGATGACCGGCATCGAGGAAACGGATCTGGATGCCGTCCGATAGTGTCACACGCTGATGATACGGAATGCCTTCCAGTAAGCGGATCACGCCGAGGGCGTCCTCCATCGTATATGGCGTGACGTAATCTTCTTTTCCCGCCCGGCGGTTCTTGCGGTTCCGCCACTCAGCCTCGGCAAGCTGAATGTGTGCACTGTCGCGGAGCATGATGTCCGAAAGCGCTACCGTCGCCGGAGTCATATAGATTGGGCCACGGAAGCCGTGCGCATACAGCAGCGGCAGATTTCCGGTGTGATCGATGTGCGCGTGCGTGATCAATACAAAATCCAGCTGGGATGCCGGAACCGGAATCGGCTTGTTTTCATAAATATTCGGTCCCTGCTCCATACCGCAGTCCACTAAAAACTTCTTCCCGGCAGCCTCCAGATAATAACAACTGCCCGTCACTTCATGTGTTGCTCCAAGAAATGTAAGACGCATAAGATGCCTCCTGTTCTCCCGTTTTGTTCGGGGACAAAATGTTGTCACTGCGGGTCAAAACACGCGTTATACGTTTGGCCCGTTATCGCGGCAGTCGTCAAGTTCTCATGCCAGCATGGTCTTTGACGCGTTGTCCGCGAAAATAATCTGAAATTTCTTTTGTATTTTATGTTTATTCTCTCTTTTTTGATTATTATAGCATAATATCTGGCGGATTCCAACGGGATTTTAAGGCAGATTGCACAACAATCTTGATATTTTTGTTCCGTTATGGGCATCGGACGCCGGAAGTGCATAGAAAAGAGGCACCGGTATTCCTGCAGTAATACCGATGCCTCACTTATCGGGGCCAGCCGATGTTCCGTATGATCACTCACACGCTGAACATAATAACACATGATGACTCAGATCTGTGTTGTGGTTGGAAAAAGGAATTTCGACGCGTTGAAAATCCTGAAAGATCTGCGTTTTCGTCTTAATATATTCATTGTTATAAGGTTTCTATAGGGGACTGGCCCCGAGGGGTTTTTAAGGGGTGAGGGAGTGTAAACTGGCTGGGTTAGAAATTATTTTCGATCGTTTACGCTGCCTCTCTTGTGCTTGTATCTATAATTTTTTTACTCGTTCTTGTTCTTAACTCTTATATCCCACGTGGATATTTCGTTATCCAATATAAATACCATCTGTTACGCTACCACCATTTTCAGTGACACCGTTCTTTGTGCAGGAATGATATCCTCTTAATCGATAATAGTAGCCCTTTTCTACTTTTACTTCTTTTCCCATATATAAAGAATCCGTATTATAAGCTACATTTTCCCATTTCTGATAGCTATAAAAGTTGCCATTTCCGTTGGAACGTTCTAAATAAACATTCAATTTTACTGTATTACAATTAACATTGCATTCTGTTCCAGCAGCAATTCCAACGTATCCATTCCCATTATTGGTAATTCTCACAAATCCTTGATGCAGATATGTACTTCTCGCTACACTCAGATATTCCCCTGATGACTCCTGTTCATTTGTCAATACAGATCCATCAATAGTATTTCCTAAATAATCTAAGCTTTCTGCATGTACATTTATTGTATTCAACGCCATAACTAAAACGAGCAGCGCACAAAAGAGTAAGTTTTTTACATTCATAACCTTTTTCATACTTCCTCTTTCCCCTCGTCTCCATCTACATAATGTATACGTACAATGCCTAAAATTATTACAGGTTATACTGCATTTCATTCAAAATCTTTATTAATTCTTCTTTTGCAATTTGCCCGCTTAATTCATAATATGCATCTTTATATTTCCAAACTGCATAATAATTCTCTTCTTCATTTTCGGACATTGTTCCCATTTCTACTTCTAAAACACTATCTAAAGTTTCTATTTGAACTTTTTCCTTATCTTTCCAATTTCCTTGTGATAAATCTTTTTCATTACCTAGCAAATGGAAATATACAGAATGCCCATTATATTTATATTTAATTACTGCCATTTGAGCTTCTGGTATTATAAGAAATTTATTATATTCCATACCTTCTGGAATGTAATAAAATTCCGGTACTTCAATATGTAGTTCATTTCTTATCGTTTGAACTGCTTCGTCCAAACTTCCAGTTGACTCTTCTCTCTCGTCTCCATTATTCATTTTCGCTACATCACCTGTATTTCTCACTCCATTAATCGTCTCCACCAACCGAATCCGATTCGCCTCGCTCGTCATACTAGCTCCAAAAACGCAAGCCCCCACAACTAACACAACACCAGCCGCCTTTGCCGTCCGTACCCAGTGTTTTGTTGTTTTCGCTCTCTTCGCAATCTGTTTCTGTCGCTCCGCCTGCTTCTCGCGTTCCACCTTTTTCTCCACGATCTGGCGGCGGATCTCCAGTGTTTTTTCTGTCGGGTTGCCTTCTGCGTCCGCGAGTCCTTCCTTCTGGAGACGCTGCTGGAAGCGCTCGTACATTGCGTTCAGTTCTTCCTCTGAAAGCGCAGGCGCAGCCTCCGGCTCCTGTTCTGTTGCTGTGTTTCCTTCCTCCGCCTTTCCAACTGCCGATTCCCCTTCCACCGTTTTCGAATCCGCAGCCATTTTTTCTTCCATCGTCTGCTCCAGTTTCTGTTTCAGCTGTTCTTCTTTTTCTATCTTTTTCATCTTCTTCCGTTCCTCGGCATTTTCCATGTTGTAACCGCTCTTGACTTTTTTTCTTCTTGAGGGGATAATAAAAGCCAAATGATATTATCAAATTCCAGGGAGGAATTCTCATGAAGCATATTGTTCTGACAGGCGGAGGTACCGCCGGCCATGTTACCCCGAATATTGCCCTGATTCCAAAATTAAAAGAAGCAGGTTATAAAATCTCTTATATCGGTTCCTACGACGGTATGGAGCGCAAGCTGATCGAAGATCTCGGTATTCCGTATTACGGAATTTCATCTGGAAAGCTGCGCCGCTACTTCGATCCGAAAAACTTTTCCGATCCGTTCCGCGTCGTAAAAGGCTACTTTGAAGCAAAAAAACTGCTCAAAAAGCTGAAACCAAACGTTGTCTTCTCCAAAGGCGGCTTCGTTTCGGTACCGGTTGTCCTTGCTGCCAAAGCATGTAAAGTCCCGGCGCTCATCCATGAATCGGATATGACGCCTGGCCTGGCAAATAAGCTGTGTATTCCGTCCGCTGCAAAGGTCTGCTGTAATTTCCCGGAAACCGTCAAATGTCTCCCGGAAAACAAAGCCGTTCTGACCGGAACGCCAATCCGCCAGGAACTGCTGTCCGGCGATGCGCGGGAAGGCCTGAAGTTCTGCGGATTCAATGCCGCAAAACCGGTTATTCTCGTCATCGGAGGAAGCCTCGGTTCCGTTGCTGTCAATCATGCGGTCCGTTCTATTTTACCAGAACTTCTGAAAGATTTCCAGGTGATTCATCTCTGCGGTAAAGATAAACTGGATGCATCTTTAAATGGCACCGAAGGTTACGTTCAGTTCGAGTACATCAAAGATGAGCTCCCGGATCTCTTCGCTGCGGCAGATCTGGTCATCTCCCGCGCCGGCGCAAATGCGATCTGCGAAATCAGTGCTCTGGCAAAACCAAACATTCTGATTCCGCTTTCTGCCAATGCCAGCCGCGGAGACCAGATTTTAAATGCGCGTTCCTTTGAGCGTCAGGGTTACAGTAAAGTTCTGGAAGAAGAATCCGTGAATGCGCAGACCCTTCAGTCCGCAATCCGTGAGGTTTACGAAAACCGTCAGACCTACATCAATGCAATGAAGAAGAGCAGCCACACCGATTCCATCGGCCGCATCCTTTCCCTGATCCAGGAATGCGAACGCAAATAGTAACTACAGAAATCCCATTTCTCTGGCTTTGTCAGCAAAGTGCTGGCAAAGCCATTTTTTCGTCCGGGTCATTTTCACCCGCAGATTTCCGATGGTGATACCCATTTCGGATGCTACTTCCTTTTCCGGACGCTCATGCACCTTGATTTCACGCGTAATATAATAACCCGATTCATCATGATCTTTCAGTGCGTCCATCATTTCCCGGAAAAAATGATTTCTCTCCTGCTTTTCTTCCTCTGCAAGCGTCGGAAGTTCCATCTCTTCCGCCCGAAGATCCTCATCCAGTTCGTTCCAGTCAAAACGTTGTGCTTTTCTTTGATAATCAATTCCCAGATTCTTTGCAGCGACACGGACCCAGCCTTCTACTCTGTCTTCATCCAGCGCATCAATATTCAGGTACAGTTTCACCATCGTTTCCTGTGCGATATCATCCGCATCGGCTTCATTGTGCACCACCTGCATTGCGGCTGAATAGGCTGTCATTACATACTTTTTATATATTTCTGAAAAGTTATTTTTGTCCATTGTTCTCCGCCCCTGTTCGTCTGTCATTGATTCTGCTCTGGCTGCTGCCAGCTCTTTCTCAGGCCTTCAGCTCTGCCGTCACGCTCTCAATGATCTGCTCTTTTACCGCATCCTCGAGAGTTCCCTGCTTCCATGCAGCAATACCGGCATTGTCACCTTCATATCTTGGAATCAGATGCATATGGAAGTGGAATACCGTCTGTCCTGCTGCCTCGCCGTTGTTCTGTACCAGGTTAAAGCCATCGGAATGCAGCGCTTTTGTCATGGCTGTTGCCATTTTTTTGCCCAGAATCATTGCTTTCGCTGCGGTTTCATCCGGAATCTCATAAATGTTTGCAAAATGCTGTTTCGGAAGAATCAGCGCATGTCCTTTCGTTGCCGGTCCCTGATCCAGAATGACACGGAACTCATCGTCCTCATACAGTGTTGCGGTTGGAATTTCTCCGTTTGCTAATTTACAAAAAATACAATCCATGATCTTTTTCTCCTTTACTTTTTTTAATTTTTCTGTTGTTCCGAATCCCGTTTCGCACGGTTCCGGACAACTCTATTTTCTCACTATTTGTCGAAAAATGTCAAAAAATGCAGAACGCTTTTTGTTGCGCGCTCCCCCTTTTCAATGCTAAACTTTTGCCTAATCAAAAATCATTACCTACGCATCATAAGGAGGATACGGCTATGTCAAAAGAACCAACAACCAATTCACAGGGCTTATCGGAAGAATGTCACGCTATGATTTCCCGGATTTCACATGAGGTTCGAAATCCTGTTGCGATTATCCACAGCTTTCATCAGCTTCTTCTTTTAGCGCATCCGGAGCTTTCCAACGATCTCTATTTTCAGAAAATCCAGGAAAATATGGCTTTTCTGAACTCCCTGCTCGATGAGCTCTCCTGCTATAATCATTCATATCGGGCGGTACGCGCTTACGTGAATCCTTATCTTCTGCTCCAGAATCTCTGTGCCGATACCGGCGTTCTCCTCGAAAAACAACAGGTTTCCATTGAACTTATCAAAGAATCTGCCATTCCGCGCTTTGCCCTTGATACCACGCAATTTCGTCAGCTTTTTCTGAACCTGATCCGAAATGCGGCGGAAGCAATGCCTTCCGGCGGAACGATCAAAATCTCTCTCTGTTTCGACGGTGACTTTCTGACCATCCGTGTGCAGGACACTGGCTGCGGAATCCCCGCCGAGGATCTGCCGACTCTCTTTGACCTTTTTGTCACACATAAGAAAAACGGAACCGGCCTTGGACTTGCCATCTGCAAGGAAATTGTAACCGCACACGACGGCACGATTTCCGTTTCTTCCGTTCCCGGGGAAGGAAGCACCTTTACGGTCGTTTTCCCCTTTTCCTGATCCTTGCCATTCTCGGATAGAGAACCGCCATCAGGACTGCACCTGCCAGAAAACCGCCGATGTGTGCGAAGTTGTCCACATTTGAAGACTGGAATCCGACCAGCAGCGAAAGGACAGCCATGACGGCCATCCGCCGGAAGGTGAGATCCTCCAGCCTTCCTTTTCGAAATGCCAGAAGAACGAGCATCGCTCCGACTGCTGAAAAAATCGCTCCCGAAGCGCCGGCGGAAACTGCCGGTGCTTCCCCTGTTTTCATCAGGGACAGTTCATGCAGATACGAGCACAGATTTCCGACGAGTCCGCCGCCCAGATAGATGACCAGATAACGGATCTTTCCAACTGCGCGTTCCAGGTAATCCCCAAGAAACAAAAGAAGCAGCATATTGTTGATCAGATGCTGGATGCCAAAGTGAAGAAACATACTCGTAAACAGACGATAGTATTCTCCGCTCTCAATCAGCGGCGCATACGCCGCACCGCAGTCCATCATATGTCTGGAGCTCTCTGTCCCTCCGGTCAGTGTGACTGCAAGGAATACCAGAATATTGCATACAACGATGACCAGATTGATGCTGTTTTTTGATCTCTTCCACATACGATCCACGATATCTTCGTTCGGATCGTAACTGTTTTTCCTTGGTTCTTCCATTACATCATTTCCTTATCTGTGCTATTTTTTTATTATAATTTAATTCATTTGTAAATGCAAGAAATCGTCAAATTTTTTTCTTTTTTGATAAACGTTTTTCGACAATTATTGACGCTTCACGACGGCTTTCGACGTTTTATGACGTTATTTTTTACATTATTTCTCTTTTTAGTTTTATGCATAATTTTCTTTTCTATAATATTTTTGTTTCATTCGCATAACTTTTTTCTTCGATCATTCTGCCACATTGTTTCAACTCACAGTCGGTATTTCACGGAGTCTGACATGTCGAAAATAGTTCGACTGTGACTTGCCTCATGTCAGTGGAGGATACCGATTTCTCTCCGCCCGCCACTGCCGTTATGTTTCTTTTAGCAATTCATCCCACCGCTTCAGAAACGGGGGACTTCTTGTCTACTGGTGTTAAAAATAACGCATCCAGCACTTTCTCCAAATCGAAAAAGTGTAATGCGTCATTTTTCTCTAATTTCTGTTTTTCTTTCCCGCCTTATACCGGTATTTCTTCCCGGCAAATGAGATATCGTCTCCATCTTCCAGCTTCCTTTTTGTCTCGCCCATCAAAGGAACGCCATTCACCGTTGTTCCGTTCCGCGAATTCAGATCCAGCAGATAATCTCCCTCTTCTGTACTGACCAGCTTTGCGTGAAGGCGGCTTACTGTACGGTATGGCAGAATTACATCTGCTGCCGCTGACAGTTTTCCAATCAATGTGCTTCCGCGTTCAATCGGAATCAGAGGAAGATCAATCGGATCTATCGGAATCAGATATGCCCTTCCCTCATCCTCCGGGCTGGTCAGCAGTTCCGTTTTTCCAAACAGATCCTCTTCCTGCCCCTCCAATTCCATCAGGCTGTGCATCTTTCTGTTTTCCTGTTCTTCATTCTTTTCCCATATTTTCTCTTTTTCGACTGAGGAATCCCTTCTCCATCCCTGCTGTTCTGTATCGCTTTGCGGATTCCATGTTCCATCTTTCTGTTTTAAACCCTTCCGATTCTGATATTCCGAAAATACATCTCCTGTTTCTTCTTGCTTCCGGATTCCTGCGGCCTTCCCATAGCTTCCTGTTTCTGTTCCCGACTGCCGCTTTTTCCATCGGCTGACAAGTTCCAATGCCAGACTTACAATTCCCACAACAGCCGCCGCTCCTCCCAGCACCAGATACCAAACGGTTTCGGCCTGTGTCCACCGCAGTGCCAGCACACCTCCCAGAAATCCGATGCAGATCACTGCTTCCACAATATTTTTCCAGTTTCCCTCATCCTTTTCTTCCTCCGCTTCCACAAAAAAATTTTCCGCCGCCGCCTCCGCTTCTCGTTCTTCCCAAAGCATTTCCTCCATCTGTACAGGCGGATTTTCTTCCCTGGAACGCTCTTTTCCCTCCTGCTCCGTCGTTTCTTTTTTCTCTTTCCCTGTCTGATATAAGAGTGCCTGGATCGTCTCAACCGAAAAGATCTCCGCCGAAATCTCCCGATACAGCCCATACCCGAGTACCACCGCATCCTGCTCCTGGTGATCCAGCTTCGGCAGCAGATATTCCATCAGCTCCCGGATCTGCTTCTGAAAACAGCCTGTGTGTCCCTGCTTTCCCGGCAGATAACAGAAGGAAAAGTTCTCCAGATTTGCATCTGCAAAAACCAGCTCCGGCTGCAGAACGAGACCGTCCGGCACAAGCAGGTACTGCCCCAGTTCTTCGAGGAGATCCAGCAGCTGTTCAAACAGTTTCCGCAGTACCTCCGCCCCAATCGAGCGCTGTTCAAACACACTCTGAAGCGACTGCCTTGATGTCACCTCATAGTAAAACAGTGTTTTATCATCCATTTTCCCGATTTTGCAGTCCAAAAGCCCTGGGATTGCGTTGGTCAGCAGCATACGGATCTGATACGACGCCGTGTCCGGCTCTTTTTCCTCCTGTAAAATAACATACGTATGGTTCAAATCTCTTTTATAATCAATCTGCATTTCTCCGCTTCCGTCCTTACTTCTGGTTCCAGATCTGTTTTACTGCCCGTATCTTCCGGATCGTTTTCACCGGATTGTTTCTCCTGCTTTCACTCAAAACCGAATATTCCCATGCGTTCCGGCTCCAGATTGGCAAAATGTTTCCTTCTGCTTTTATCTGAATCTCTTTTTCTCTGCATTCCGTCTGTACGGTCACCGGTTCAGCCGGAAGCGGTATCTGGGAAATCCACCACTCCATCCGGCTTTGGGCGGCTGCCTCTCCTTTTTCCACAGACAGCCGTCCTTCACTTTCAGCAAGCATTGTACTTTCATATGCCGCAAACGTATACCAGCTCCGTGCGTGCACAAAAAAGGTCAGCGACAGCAGAAGAAAAATCACCATCAGAACAAGCGGCACGACCAGAACTGCCTCTACCGTAATACTTGCTTTTCTCATTTTCACTTTCAAAGCAGTCCGCACCTCCCCACAAATCCAAGCAGCAGAAACGGCACCAGCGGTATGGAATCCTGTTTCCGTATTTTCTTCCGCATCAGAAGGACTCCGCAGAGTACCGAACAGAGAATGAGTCCCAGCGTCAGAACGCTGAACGTCTGCCCAAATCCCAGCCAGATTCCAACCGTCAGAAGCAGAAGGCCGTCCCCGTATCCCACCTGTTCCCGTGATATATAACTGAGCGTCAGAAATCCCGCTCCCGGCAGCAGGGACAGCAGCCATTCCAGCCACGATGTCTGTTCCACCAGAATCCGCCATCCAATGCCTGCCAGAAACAAAACACCTGTCAGAACAAGGCTGATCTGTCTTTTTCTTACATCCATTCCGGCAAGAATCCCCAGATACAGCAGTATAACGGCACTCTTTACTTCTTCTTGATACACAGTCTCCGCCTCCTTTCTACAAACCCAAGTTTCTGTTCACCGTCTTTCTTTCCGGTCGCCACGGCAGGAGGACACCTGCTCACATCCGCCCATATCCTGCTTTCTTACGCCGCCTTTTTCGCGCATTTCGAGCACTGCGGCAGTCCATCCGTCTGTTCCAATGCTACAAGTTTTACTTTACGTTTCAATCCTTTGCAGGAAAGACTGTTATGATACCGGTTTCCGTATTTCGTATAGTAAACTTCTGCCCCCACAGCGCCATTTCCCACGCACTGTTCACATTCCTTATACTTTTCCCCATCCTGATTCCGTTTCCACGCAAGCGCACCCGGTGAGGAAACCTGGATCGAAAGATTGATATGACTGCACGACGAATCGGTATGATACACACTGCCGTTCTCAGTCACCCACACCATCTGTTTTGCTTCGCCCTCTTCCTCGTCTGCCTCCTCTTCTGTCTTTCCACAGAACAGATGCACTTTCGCACACGCCGCAATTCCCCGGTTCCGCACCGGAACGAGGCGGTTTCCCATTTTCGGCCAGTAAATGGCTTTCAGTTCCAGCCATCCATTTTTCACACGGCTTCCCGCCAGCGTCACCGTTCCATTTTCGCGGATTTCTTTTGGAATCTTTGCTTCTGCATAAGCAATGCATGCGGCCGTTTCCGGTATTTCATACGTTTCTTTTCCCGTCTCGTCCACCGCGTAGGCACAGACGGAAAGATACCGCGCGGACTCCTGCAGAGATACCGTCAGCATTCCATGCAGCCGGTAAAGATCTACGATTTTTAATAACACAAGAACCGCGATCAGAAAAACAGGAAGTGCCAGTGAAGCTTCCACCGTCAGGCTTGCCCTGTTCCATTTTTGTTTTACAAAAGGCTGCTCTCCTGATCCGGATTTATAAAAATTCCCGGAAGAGTGGATAAGTTTTTTGATAAGGTTCCAGAAATAAATGTGCCGTTCAGAAGAACACCCTTTTGTATCCCTGCCGGAGTCATCCCATTTTTCAGGCTGCTCCCTGCATCTCATATCCATAATTTCTCGTAATCTCATACTCTCGTTTCCCAATTACCGCTGTAAAACCGGCTTCCAGTTCATCGACACAGCAATCCAGTCGGAAGCCCGGCTGCTGCTGTTCTGTCCGCATATTGTATTCCACCAGATCCATCGCTCCAAACGTTACTGCTTTTCCCGATTTCTGCATCAGAAGCAGCCGCAAATAGTCGGAATACTCCATGCCGCCCGGTGCATTTTTTCTGCTCTGATCCCCTGTTTCCAGCAGTTTCGGAAGCTGTTCCAGAGAAAGCTGCCACGATTCCGCCGTTTTGAACAGTGCTACTTTTCCACCATCCAGCAGTTCCCGCAGATCCAGAATGCTTTCTGCAAATGCCCAGCACACGGCAAGCGCCATTTTCACAACCGGCATCGCCGCCGGGACTCCAAACGACGCGGCAATCACCCCCGCCATCGCTTCCATCTCACTCTGCTTCTGAGCATCTTTCGCCAGATACACCAGATTTGCCGCCTCCCGCAGCACCAGCAGACGGTTCACGGTTCCCGCCAGATTATCCTGGTCACTGTTTTTTTCACAGAGCACATATTCCACCTGGCACTGCAGCCCCTCCTTCTTCTCCTTGCTGGTATAGCAGGGGAATTTCCACAGAATATATTCGGACGAAAGCATCTTATCCACAAAGCTCAGTTCTTTTCCACGCTCTGCCATGCCAAACCCGCTCTGCAGCTCCCGTTTTGATGCAAGAACCGATACATCCGTTTCCCCCTGCGGCAGTGCCTGCCCTTCCGGGAGAACCAGTCCTAAAATTCCCATTTTCATCACTTTCTGAATGACCTCAATCGGATTCACAAAATCTTCCGGTACCGGCTGCTTCTGATCCGGTTCCGAAGGCGTGCCGTTTCCAGATTCTCCTTCACCTTCTGTTTTTTCTGTTCCCTCTTCTGGCTGTTTGGATTCTTCATACTGTTTTAAAACCTCCTCTTCCTCGTAACCGCTCTGTCCGTCCTCCTGACGTTTCACGGTTTCCTGTTCTCCTCTTAATTTCTGGGAAAGCTGCTGTATTCCATAAGTTCCAAGGCTGGCTTTCATTGCCTCACAAATCTGACGGGAGAAAGCACTTCCCTCCTCGTCTGTCGCAAGACGATAGCCGCCAAGATAAACTTCTGTAACCTGTCCGCCAGATAAACTGCCTGATAGAATTCCCATCCCCGATGCAGTGGGGGACAGAACTTCTCCCGCAGTTTCTGCGACTTTTCTGCTCATGGTTTCAGGTTTCCAGACACCGCTCTTATCCCCGCCGTTATAAAAAAACAGCTCGTACTGTCCCAGCAGTGTTCTGTCATACCCGGCAAACAGAGAATACAGTCCCTGTTCCATTGCGCAGGCCGTCATCACCCGTGCATGGGCATTTCGCACCGACGCAATTGTCCCGGAAATCAGGGAAAGCATCAGTATCAGAACGAGACACAGATATGCTGTTATGCTTCCGGCTGCCCATCTTTTCTGTCTTTCCGTTTCCCTCATGGGATACAGCTCCTTCCACTTTACTTTTACTTTTTCGAACTTTAGATGCCGTGGATCGGATAAAGGATATACCGAGACACAGATATGCAAATGACATATAGGTCCGTACCGGCTTCTAAATTTTTCTTTGGAGTTCCGTATTGGACATTTTCCCGTTTATACGGTGTTGCTCTGGTTTGTAACCTTCTCCATCAGGCTGTTGACCAGACTCACAAGCTGCTTTTTAAAGATTAGTACGAGTCCGATCAGCACAACGAGAATCAGAATCACTTCCACAACACCAACCGCATCTTCCTCTTTCCAGAACTCCGATATCAGCTTCATAATTCCCACCTCCCTCTCTTTACCAGCTGTTGTGGGGATAAAAACATCCCCTATGCATAAAAGGACAAAAATGCCGGAACCGTGAGTATGACCAATACAACCGCAAGCATCATGCCCATCGGAAGAAGAAGCTTTGTCGATGCCTTTTCTCCTGTTGTTTTCGCCTGCCTTCTTCTCTCCTCAAAGGCCTCCTGCGATTCCTGTTTCAATAATTCCAGCAGTCCTTTACTGCCTTTTTTCAGATTCTGCGTCAGCAGAACAGCAAGGGAACGATACGCTCCGGTTCCCATACGCATTCCCATGCGCTGGTACGCTTCCTGCTCGGAAACACCGTTTTCCATCTCCTGGCAGGTAAATACAATCTCTTCATAGGCAAAACGTTTCTGCCCGCCAAGCGCCAGATTTTTCCGGTAATCCACTGCAATCCGCTCAAGTACCTTCCGCATCCCAAGCCCGGCACCCAGAAGAAGAACCATTTTGCTGACAATTTCGGGATAATCCCGCAGCATCTGTTCTTCTCTTTTCTGCCTTGCTTTTTCTTCTTCCCTTCCTTTTGCCGCCCAGCAGGCTGTTCCTGCCGCCGCGGCAAGTGCCATCAGTTCCAGACCTGTCAGATCCGGTACTTTTGACCATGTTACAGTTTCTCCGTTCAGTGTCTCCGGCAGATAATAGGCTGTTTCTTCGGGATGCGCTTCGTTCTCTTTTTCCACTGCTTTTTTCAGTGCCCTAAGAACCGCATCCCGCCCTTTTATCTCCGGTGGACAGACCTGAACCTTCCGTATATATTCTGTTGTTTCCCCCTGAAGTTCCAGTTCCGCTTTCAGCGTAACCTCCACTCCTTCTTCGGGAATCTCGTCTGACAGCAAACCCCGGCTGTCAATCAACAACGGCCTGTCTGTTTCCCAGCTAAGCGCCACCGGGCTTCCCGGTATTTCCGTAACCAGATCCATGTTTCTGTTTACCGTATGAAAAGACAGATTCTCACCTAAGATGATTTCGTCCAGCGCCTCTATCGCCGCACTGAACGCCTCTTCTATCTCTTCTGCGCTGTAAGCTCTTGCAGGTACAGACAATGTAATTCTCTCTGGTTTCTGATTTCCAACAGAAACCTCAAGTTTTTCCTCTGTCGGTTGGCTGCCTAAGGCACCCCGTTCCAGTTGAAGTTCCGCTTTTTCATCTCCTGAAACTTTTCGCACTCCGATCGGAAGGCAGAGTGCAGTGCCCGCTATAAACCCTGTCGCTGCAAGGCAGAAAATCCGTCTCACCAATTTGTGATCTTCCGCCTTTTTTCTCATCCGGAAATACCAGATGAACAGCCCCGCCCATGCGGCCAGACAAATCCACAACATTTGATTCCTCCCCTTTTTGCGGACGAATCGTTATGATTCGCAGTCTTACTTTTTGTTTCAACTCACAGTCGGTATTTTCACGGAGTCTGACATGTCGAAAATAGTT
>OLGM01000034.1_pt1 | contig 88474 bp, 97 predicted proteins | sample 1606001 | NCBI WGS metagenome assembly OLGM01 (sample SAMN03283294) | human gut metagenome | biome: human-associated habitat; material: feces | host: Homo sapiens | place: Peru | collected 2012
GGGCTGATCGTTTTCATCCCACAGGCGGATGCGCCACTGTCCCTGCGTCTTGGGCGGCACAGCGGTGGGCGTTTCGGTGTGCATCACACTGCCCAAAACCTTTCCGCTGATCCACAGCGTTTCGGCTCCGGCGGTCACTTCAATTTCGTAGGCAGTCTGGCGCACGCCTCCGGCGCACTGCCACGACAAAAACAGCGTTCCGGCATCCATGCCGAGGGGGCGGGTCAGATGGTTCGTTTTCAAGTTTGTTGCTTGCATCATCCACATCTCCTTTTTCCGTTTGATCTCTGCTCTTATTATAAAGGGAATCCCACGGAGCAAGGGTATAAAAATTTATGTTATCGTTCAAAAAGTCGTGTCATTTATTATAATCCAAAAAATTCATCTTGCTTCACGACTTTTCATCCGTACTATCTCCGTTTTTCCTGTTATACTTTGGGTAATAAAATCAGAGGGCTGCGGATACCGTTGACCCTGCGCTGGAACAGGCCGCCGTGGCCGTTGCCGCAGACGCAGACGTCGCCGTAATCTTTGCCGGACTCCCTGAGCGGTACGAGAGCGAAGGCTACGACCGCACCACCCTTGCCTATTATGAGCCGGAACTCCATGATTTCTATGCAGAAAGCGGCACTTACCAGATCTGCGTTGGTGCATCCAGCCGGGATCTGCGCCTGACGGGCTTGCTGGAATGGCAGGCAGCGCAGCCGCTGCCGGTACACTTTACCGCAGCCTCCACCCTGAAGCAGGTCATGACCCACCCGGTCGGTGCTGCGATCATCGGACCGATCCTGCAGCGTATGGCCGCAGCCGCAGGCGGCGCGACCGGAAAAAAGGATGATGACGCTTCCTCTATGTCTATGATGATGGGAATCCAGCTGAATACGCTGATCGATTTCCATGTCCTGACCGAGGAGCAGCTGAACGGCATCCTGCGCCAGATCAATCAGGCGTAAGACAGCGCCTGCGTTAAAATGGGGTCGTGTTCCTATGGAACGCTGCCACAACGTAGAACCCACAAAAAAATTTACCGCCCACGCTGCACTGCGTGGGCGGTATTTTTCACCAATAGAACATTAAACAGAATATCCCATATCATAGGCCATTTTGAAAGCGCTCTGGTTCTTGACCAATCCAGCCTCCATCACGTTTGTTGCATAGATTTTTCCTGCAATTTTGTACTCTTCCAGATGCTCTACAAAACCATTCTGATCACCAAGCGATCTTTCAATAATATCCTCACCCAGACCGGCTGATATGATGTAGTAAACCTCTTTTTTGCCAAGATGCTGCCAAATCGGATAAGTACGGTCAATAAATGTTTTCATCTGGGCACTGATCCCATAAAAATAGACCGGAGTAGCCAGTACAAGTACATCTGCTTTCTGAAACAGTTTGAGGTTCTCAGCCATATCATCTTTTAATACACAGGTACCGCCATTTCTCATACAGCCGTCACAAGCTCTGCAAAAGCCGATATTCTGCTCCATGATATATGGCACAGTTTGAAGAAATGCTGAACGATGAAAAAAATCGCATAACAGTAAGTGAATTTTTATTTTTGTATCATAAAACGGAACGAGGTTCCCTTCTCCACCACAAAGCAGGTGTCCGCATGGGGCTTTGCACCCCAGCTGTTGTCACCGCCTACGCCGCGCTGGAACAAAGCGCAGCGGACGATGGTCTTGTTGTCGTCCCGGGGCAGTTCGTAGAGATGGCGGGCGTTTTCCAGCTCATGGGGCGTGTAGGGCAGTGCCGAGAAGGTCATACCGTTCCCTGCAAAGCCGATGCCTATATTCAATCCGCTGCCGGTGAGCGCTGCACTGTACACGCCGGTGCGGCTGCCGCACTCCTGCGGGTAGACCGGGGTGTTCTGGGCAAAATCCTGCCGAACGTTGTAGCTCCACGCGCCCATCTTGCCGCCCGCGGTGCGGTCGGCGGTGGTTTCCCGGGGGCCAAGACCCAGATAGGAGACCTCGGTCAGTTCCCAGCGCAGCGGGAAGAGCAGCCCGAACTCCGGTACTTCTGCTCTTTCGCCCTGCCATGCCATGGTGATGTCGCAGCGACCTGCGCCGTCAATGGCAAACTCAATGGGCAGCGTCTGCCCGTCCGGCAGGGTGTAGTTTGCGCGGACGGTGACGAAATCGCCCTTTGTTTCGGCAGTCAGGTTATCACACCGGGCATACAGACCGGCGGTTTTCCAGAAGGCAAACTCGAAGGGTTCTGCACAGCCCTCGTCGTTGTTGGTGGGGGCACGCCAGAAGTTGGGGCGCACGGTATCGTCCAGCAGCTGCACGCCGTTATAGCGGATGGACACAAGACCCTTGCCGCGGCCGAAGATATACTCAAAGCCCTCACCCTTTACGCCGATGTTGTAGTCCATCTCCACCAGCTGCGGAGCAGGCAGGGTCAGCCGGGCGGCAGCGTGGTTGTGCCATACCTGCCCAAAAGCGGCTTCATAGCCCGCCGGGATGCCGGGCGCTGCGTTCCGCTGGATAGCGGTAACGGTCATGCAGGCAAGCCCTGCTTCCGGCAGAGTGAACGGGAACGGGATGTGCACGGTTTTACCGGGTGCACAGTCTGCCCGCAGCACGGCGCGGCGCTCCGGCTTGCCGTTGACCGTAGTCTCAAACACAAGGTCGTAGGCGTTCAGGTCGGTAAAGAGGTTCCGGTTTTCAATCACGGCTTCCGTGTCGGTGAGGGTAATTTTCAAGGGCGCATAAGCCGCCTTGACCGCATCCATCTTGGGGGTGTTGCGGCGGTCGGGCAGCACAAGGCCGTCCACACAGAATTCCCGGTCGGTGGGGCGGTTGCCGAAGTCCCCGCCGTAGGCAAAGCCGGGCTTGCCGTCCGGGCTTGTCACTGCAATGCCGTGGTCCATGTACTCCCAGATGAACCCGCCCTGATACAGCGGCTCTTCGTAGGCATACTCGGTATAATCTGTGATGCCGCCGCAGCTGTTGCCCATGGCGTGGCTGTATTCGCACATGATAAAGGGCTTTTCCGGGTGCTCTGCCAGAAACTTTTTGATGTCTGCCACAGGGGTGTACATCTGGCTTTCCATATCGGAGGTGGCGGGGTATTCCCTGTTCCAGAAAATGCCCTCGTAGTGCACAAGGCGGCTGGGGTCGGTGCGGCGGAAATACTCGCTCATCTCCCACAGGGTCTTGCCGCCGTAGCTCTCGTTGCCGCAAGACCAGATGAGGATGGCAGGGTGGTTTTTATCCCGCTCCAGCATGGCTTCGGCGCGGGCAAGCACATTCTCCCGCCACTCCGGGCGGGCACCGGGCAGCGTCCATTCGTCCGAGCCGTCCGCGCCCAGTTTCTGCCATGTGCCGTGGCTTTCCAGATTGGTCTCCCCGATGACATACAGGCCGTATTCATCGCAGAGCTGCAAGAAATAGGGGTCGTCCGGGTAGTGGCTGGTGCGCACGGCGTTCACGTTATGGGCCTTGAGGTTCTGCACGTCCCACAGCATCTCTTCCCTGCTGACGGTGCGGCCGGTGCGGCAGCTCCACTCGTGGCGGTTGACGCCCTTGAACACGATACGTTTGCCGTTCAAAAGCATCTGTCGGTCTTTCAGCTCAAATTTGCGCAGACCGACTTTCAGCCCGGTGCGCTCCACCAAATTTCCCTCGTTCAGCAGGGCAATTTCTGCTTCGTACAGGTTCGACTGCTCGGCGCTCCACAGGGCGGGGTGCTCCACCGTAAAGGTAAAGGAAACGTCCTGCACGTCCTCTTCCACGTCCGGGTCAGCCTCGCCCTTGCCGAACACCACACCGCTGTCGTACTCGGCAGGCTCGCCCACCTCGGCAGACTGTTCCTGCCCGTCAAACACCACCGACACCGTTCCCGCACCGCTGACCTTGCAATCAAAGGTGACGGTAGCGCTGGAAAAGTCCGGGGCGAAATCCTGCTTCACAAAGACATCTTCCAGATGCAGTTCAGGCTTTGTGAACAGCTCCACGGAGCGAAACAGGCCGCTCATGCGCCAGAAATCCTGATCTTCCAGCCAGCTGCCGGAGGAAAAACGGTACACCTGCACGGTCAGGGTATTTTCGCCGGGGTGGACGGCGGCGGTCATGTCAAATTCAGCAGAAGTGAAGGTATCCTCAGAGTAGCCGATGTAAACGCCGTTGCACCAAACGGCGGCGGCGCTGTCGGCCCCGTTCAGGCGCAGGTAGCAGCTTGCCCAGTTTTCCGGCAGGGTGAAACTGCGCTGGTATTCCCCGATGGGGTTATAGTCCTGCGGAATCTGGCCGGGGTGCAGCTTTTCGTGGCCGTCCCACGGGTACTGGGTGTTGACGTAATGGGGCGTGCCGTAGGGGTGGCCGGGCTTTTGCAGGCTCTGCAGCTGGATAAAGCCCGGCACGGTCAGGGTGTCCCAGTCCGAAAAAGGCGCGGTCAGGTTTTCCGCATAACGGAAGTTCCATTCGCCGTCCAAGCTGACGGTCAGGGGCATTTCCGGGCTGGTCTGGTCCGCAAAATGGGCATGGAAGGGCAGACGGTTCTGCTGGAAAATTTCCGGGTCGGACAGCAGCGCCGGGGTAATCGGTTCGTGTAAAGGCATAGGTGTCACCTCGCAGCATTTTTTGCTTTCATTATAGCACAGAATATAAGAAAAAACAGCCGCACAAAAACGACTGTTTTTCTGGAAAGAAGCGGCATCAGTCCGCTTCGTCAAAGACCTCGGTGTCCAGCACCGTGTGCCCTTCGGGGATGTGGTACTTCACGGCGGGCAGATGGACGTTGGTGAAGTACAGGCTGGTGTTGGGGTCGCAGCCGATGACCACCGCTTCTCCCCTGCCGCGCACTGTGCAGCGCAGGGTGTCGCAGCTGGCAGTGGCAAGGCCGTTCTCGACGCATTCCTCGTAGCCCGGTGCAAAATTTGGCACAGCAAAACCGCAATCGTAGGCTTCGCAGTCGAAACTGCTGTCAATTTCGTGATGGCGGCGGTGGCCGGTGGCAGTGGGGGTGATGGTGGTGGTGACCTCAATGCCGGGGAAGGGCGACCACTGCGCGGTCACTGTCCCGGCTTCAATTTCCCACGTTTTGCTCACCTTGCGCACGAACACGTTATCATCGATGACAAAGGCCAGCATACTATCCGGTGCGGCCTGATTGAGCACCTCCCGGCTGCGGGAAGCGCAGAAGCCGAAGCGGGTGTCGTAGGCAAATTTTGCGTACTTTTCCGGGAACTGCCCGTGGCCGTGGCCCTCGTTGACACCGGCGGCGTAGGCCGTTACCCGGCCTGCCCGGCGCTGCACCAGCATATTGGCGTAGGGCATGGGCTTGAGCCGCTTCAATGCGGGCATGGGAGCCGCCTCGGCAGACCAGAAGGGGTGGTCGTCCGGCAGAGCAAGCAGCAAAAAGCTCTTCATGCCCCAGTAGGGGCTGCCGGGAGCGTTGTACCGCTCGGCCATGTACATCTGCGGGTAGCAGTAGCCGATGGTCAGGATGCCGTCCCGGTCAAACATTTTCTGCCCCAGCCACCAGTTGAAGTTGCGGACGATGAGTCCCTTCATTATCGACAAGGGCAGTGGTTCCAGCCCTGCCCAGATGCAGGCCGCCCAGAAGCTGTTCTGTGCAAAGCGGTAGGTCAGGCTGCGGCCAAAGGGCAGCGCTGCGCCGTTGGCATCGAACCAGTAGACGAACTGCTGTGCGAACAGCTGGGCGCGCTGGCGGTAAAGGGCAGCGCGCTGCGGGTCGGTGTCGGTGGCAAATTTAGAGTACAGCAGGCCGTAATACTGGATGGCCCACGGGATGTAGTAATCCTTCTGCACAGAGGCGCCATCAGTGGACCAGCCATCGCCGCTGTAATAGCTGTCGATCTTGCAAAGGCCATCCTCCAGCAGTTCCGGGCTGAAAGGCATCCCCACGCTTTTCAGGGCAAGGTTTACAAGGATGCGGAAAAACTGCCAGTTGCAGTCCGGGATGGTGTGGGCGTTGATCTGCCCAAGCCATGCGGCAAGGTTCTGTTTTTCGGTGTCAGAAAGCGGTGCCCACAGCTTTTCCGGTGCGGTGAGGATGCCGCAGGCAATAGCGGCCATCTCCACATAGCACTGGTCGTACTCCCCGGTGGTGCCCCAGTATTCGGGGTTTTCCGGGTCGGCACCGGCGGCAAGACCCTTGCGGTAGATGGTTTCAAACTCCGGGTCGGAGCCGCCGCCCACCCAGAAGGGCACCAGCGCCCACAGCGGGCGGCTGAAGGCTTCCAGCTCGATAGCATTTTGGTTGTAGGTCACGCCCGTCTCGCCCAGATGCAGCCGGGCGCAGCCAGCCGAATAATAGGGCTTGAGGGGGTCGAGAAATTTGTGCATCAGTGCGGTAAAATCCGCTTTGGTCTGTAAGTTCATCACCAGTACATCTCCCAGTCTTTGGTCAGGCGGGTCAGCGCCTCCATGTAGAAATAATCGCCCCAGCTCGTGCATTCATCCACGCCCTCCGGGGTGCAGGTGTTGTAGGGGCTCTTTTTGCTGTAAGTGCCGTGCAGCAGCTGGCCGGAGCCGAGGGTTCCGGGCTTTACCGCGTAGTTTGCGGTGAGACTGGCCAGCATCTGCCGTGCCAGCGTGCGCCACTGGGCGGCTTCTGCTTCGTCCACATATTTTGCCGCTTCCAGCAGACCACAGGCCACGATGGCAGCGGAGGAAGAATCCCGGGGTTCGCCGCTTTCCGGCGCAAACAGCATATCCCAGCAGGGGATCATATCCTCCGGCAGGCGGGAAAGATAAAATTCCAACGCTTTGCGGAACACATCGAGGAACTTTTCGTCGTGGGTATAGGTGTAGCCGATGGCGCTGCCGTACACGCCCCACGCCTGTCCCCGCGCCCAGAAGCTGTCATCCTTATAGCCCTGACAGGTGCGGCCGCCCTTGGGGGTGCCGTCCGGGTTCATAAAGAAGGTGTGGTAGGTGCTGCCGTCCGGCCGGAAGGAGTTTGCCAGCGTGGTGGCGGTGTGGGCGGCGGCAATTTCGCGGTAGTGGTCGCTGCCGGTCACCTGTGCCGCCCAGTACAGCAGCGGCACGTTGAGCATACAGTCGATGATATAGCGGTAGTTGTCGGGGTCATCCATAGTGCCCCATGCCTGCAAAAATTTTCCGCTGGGCTGGTAGCGGGTCAGCAGCTGGTCAGCGGCGGCGATGGCGGCGTTTTTGCCGGTTTCGCTGCCCACCAGCTTCCACGCTGCCACGCAGGTGGGACTGTACAGAAAGCCCATATCGTGGTGGTCCACCTCCACCTTGCGGGCAATGCGGTCCGCAAAGCTGTCCACCTGAATGAGGGCGGCGGTCTTGAATTTTTCCTCTCCGGTGGCTTCGTAAGCCAGCCAGATCTCACCCGGCCAGAAGCCGCAGGTCCACTGGTTATTGGCGCAGCCGGGGTAGATATTATTGACGCTGGAATGGTTCTGGCACTGGTAGGTGTACAGGGGCAGATTGGTCTCCACCTGCTTGCAGGCATCGGCCAATGCCTGCCGTGCTTCGGCATCGGTCATGGCGTGGTTTGGGTAGGTTTTCATCGTAATTACTCCTTAAATCCAAAGGTCGGAATATCGTGCCAGCGCTGGCGCAGAAAGTGCATACCCAGCTTGGGGCGGCGGTCACGGGTGAACAGGCCTTTTTTGTTGCCGTCCACCCGCATGGGGCCCTGTACGGTGTCGTAGTCTGCAAAGTTCCAAACAAATTCTCCCACAAACCACGGGCGCTTGTCAAACTCTGCATCCAGACGGCGGTAGAACTCCACCTGAAACTCCTCGCTGAACATCTCGGCTCCGGCGGTGTGCAGCCCGGCCACGGTGTCCGCGCCGTACTCGCTCATCATCACGGGCTTGTGCTGCTCTGCCCAGAAATCCAGCTCCTGATTCAGACCGTAGCAGGCGGCGTCCATGTCGCCGGAAAGGTTGTACCAGCCGTAGTAGCGGTTGATGCAGACGATATCCATGGTGCGGGTAGTGATATCCTTGGTGTAGTCGTTCTGGCAGCAGACAAGGGTGACCGGGCGGTTCTGCGGGTCCAGCTGATGCGCCAGCTCATACAGCGGGTGCCAGTAATCGTAGGCATCCTGCGGGAAGTGTTCCAGATCCGGCTCGTTGCCAAGGCTCCACAGCACCACGCAGGGGTGGTTTTTGTCCCGCCGGATCATCTCGGCAAGTACCTGCCGGTGGTGCTCCGCAATGGGGTATTCCTTATAAGGATTCACCGCCGCCCCGCCGCCGATGCCCACAGCCGGGGTCTCGTCCATGACCAGAATGCCCTCCCGGTCGCACAGGTCGTAGAATTCCTCTGCGTAGGGGTAGTGGCTGGTGCGCACGGCATTGGCGTTTGCCCAGTGGATCAGATTCACGTCCTTCACGTTCAGCACCGGGTCAAAGCCGCGGCCATGGGCGGTAAAGTCCTCGTGCTTGCAAAAGCCCTTGAAATAGAGTGGCTTGCCGTTCAAAAGCACCTGTGTGCCCCGCACCTCAATGCTGCGCACGCCAAAGGTCTGGTCGTAGATATCTGCCCCGCAGGTGATGTGCAGGGTGTACAGGTAGGGCGTGCCGGGTCTGGGCTCCCAGAGATGCACCGCCGGGATGGTCAGGGTGCCCGCTGCGCCCTCGGCGCTTGCAACGGCGCTGCCGTCAGCGTCCAGCACCGTGACATGGACAGGCGCACTGCCGGTGTTTTTTACCGCGTACTGCACCGTGCCGTCCACGGCGGGCACCACGGTCACATCCTCGATGTACTCTTTGGGGGTGGTGTAGAGCACCACCGGGCGGTGGATGCCCGCATAGTTGAAGAAGTCAAAATTCGGGCGGTTCTGGGGCGCAGCGGCGCGCTTGGCGGCTTCCACACTGGGGATGCCCGCATTGTCCGAGCCAAAGAAAGCCAGCTGCCCATCCTCGTTGCCCACAGGCAGGGTGCTGTGGTTCACCCGGTTGTCGCAGGCGACGGTCAGCAGCGCGGTCTCGCCGGGGCGCAGCAGCGCGGTAACGTCCGCCTCAAAGGGGGTAAAGCCGCCCTTGTGCTGTGCAATGAGCTGACCGTTCAGCCAGACTTTGGCGGTGTGGGTCACCGAGCCGAACCGCAGCACCACCCGCTGCCCAGCGCAGAAGGCGGGCAGGGTGACTTTGCGCTGATACCATGCCCAGCCGTAGTGGCGGCGCAGGGCGGTGGTCTGGTCGTTCTGGTCGTTGTAGCTGGCTGGCACAGCGATGGGCTGGGCATCCGGCAGGGGCTTTGCGGGGTCGAACTGGTTTTCCGCGCAGCTGCCCAGCGCAAACTCCCATGTGCCGTCAAGGCTCAGCTTCAGACGAGAACCATTTTGTTGTGGATATAACATAATGCTTTCCCTCTATTTCTGCAAAAAAAATGCGGGGCGCGGGTACTGCCCACGCCCCGCTTACGGGTGATCTGTTTAGCCCTTGATGCCGGTGGATGCCACGCCCTGCACAAAGTACTTCTGCAGGGAGAGGAACACGATCAGCACCGGGATCAGTGCCACCACAGAGGCCGCCATGATCAGGCCGTACTCTGCGGAATACTGGGTGATGAACATACGCAGACCGATCTGGATGGTCTTGAGCTCGGTCTTGGTCAGGTAGATCAGGGGGCCGAGGAAGTCGTTCCAAGTGTTCACGAAGGTGAAGATGGTCAGGGTGGACAGGGCGGGCAGGCTGAGGGGCAGCATGATGTGCCACCAGATGCCGTACTCGCTCAGGCCGTCAATGCGGGCAGCCTCACACAGCTCGGTGGGCACGCCCTCGTAGAACTGCTTCATCAGGAACACACCGAAGGCGCTGAAAGCCTGCAGGCACATAATGGCCAGATGGGTGTTGTTCAGGTGCCAGGAGCTCATCATCATGAACTGGGGCACCATGTAGGCCTGCCAAGGCACTGCAATGGTGGCAATGTAGCCGAGGAAGAGCACATTCTTGCCCTTGAACTGCATCTTTGCAAAGGCGTAGGCCGCAAAGGAGGAGGTGAACAGCTGCAACAGGGTGACCACCACGGTGATCTTGACCGTGTTCTTTACAAAGGTCAGCAGCGGGATCTGGGTCCAGATATCCACATAGTTCTGCCAGCGCGGATTTTTGGGGATCCACTGGATGGGGAAGCCGAACACGTCCTTATTCAGCTTAAAGGAGGAGGACAGCATCCACAAAAAGGGCAGCAGCATGCAGGCTGTGATGACGATGAGGAAGAAATAGATCAGGAACTTGGAGATGAAATTGCGGCGCTTCTGGGAAGCGTGGTCTTTAATAACAGCGGTTGCCATGGTTTCTTCCTCCTTTCTTAGTTATCGCCCTTGGAGCCGCGGAACTGGATGATGGTAACGATCAGCACCAGTACGAACAGCACCATGGCAATGGCACTTGCGTAGCCGTATTTCGGGGTATTGACGAAGGCCACATTATAGATGTAGTACACCAGCGTCATGGTAGCAGTACCGGGGCCGCCCTGGGTGATCATGTACATCTGGTCGTAGACCTTGAAGCCGGAGATGGTGAGCATAATGACCACAAAGAAGGTGGTGGGGCGCAGCTGCGGCAGGGTGATGTGCCAGAACTGCTGCCAGCGGTTTGCACCGTCCAGCTCGGCGGCCTCGTTCAGGTCCGGGTTGCAGCCCTGCAGGCCAGCCAGATAGATGACCATGTAGTAGCCCATGTTCTTCCACACACTGAACAGGATGACCGTGATCATAGCGGTATCCTTACCGGCAGCCCAGCGGGGCAGGTTTTCCACTGCCACACCAAAGAACTGGTTCAGGAGCATATTGATGGGGCCCATGGAGGGGTTGAAGATCATGTTCCACACCGCTGCCACCGCAACCAGCGAGGCAACGTAGGGGAAGAACGCCACGGTGCGGAAGAAGTTGCGCAGCTTCACGTTCTGGTTCAGCAGCACGGCCATGGCCAGCGAGCAGGCCAGCGTCAGCGGCACGGTACCGATGACATAGACGATGGTGTTTTTCAGCGCCGCCTGAAAAATTTTATCGGTGGTGAAGAGCTTTACAAAGTTCTTTAGGCCGACAAATTCAATGGCGTGGCGGCCGTCCCATGCGCAGAAGGCCAGCGCAATGGCAAACACCATGGGCACCAGCGTAAACACGCAGAAGCCGATGAAGTTTGGCGCAATGAAGGAATACGCGATGAGGGAATCGCGGGTCGATTTTTTTAGCACTTTACGGGGAGTTTTATTCTGGACAGCAGCACTCGCCATAAAAGAGCCTCCTTTCCCGGAAGTATAACAATTTTTCCAAAAAATGAGCGGGGCGGGCGCTGTGCATACCCGCCCCGCTCGGACAGGGCTTTTTTCCGATGCTCGTTCACCGGAAAATGAATGGGGATCGAAAACAATGAAGAAGGAGAACCGCAAAGCAATGCGGGAAACGCTTTATCAGCCGAGAACTGCGGGAACCTGATCGTTCATGTTCTGGATGCCCTCGTCCACGGTCTCGCTCATGGTCATAATGGCATCGTGCTCGGCGTTCAGGATGGTCTCGATATCAGATGCGTACTGGGTGTAGGGCATCTCCAGATAGACGTTGGAGGTGGTCAGTGCATCCACAGAGTTGCTGTCCTCGGGGAAGCCCTCAGTGGACTTGATGATGTCGGCGGTGGCAGTGGAACCGCAAGCCGGGAAGGTACCGGTCTTGGCAATGGCCTGTGCGCCCTCCTCAGAGACACACCAGTTGATGAAGTCGGCAGCGGTCTCTGCCTTGGGAGAATCGGCGTTGATGGCCAGGCTGGTCACAGTGCCCAGCGTAGAACCGGCAGCTGCACCGGCGGGGTGCGGGTACTTGACGATGCCCCAGTTGAACTTGGTCTCGGCATCCTTCATGTAGGCTTCCAGCGTGGAGATGAACCAGCTGCCCATGTTGACCATTGCGCACTGCTGGTTCTCAAAGGCTGCGGAGTAGTGCAGAGAGGAGGTCTTGAGGTAGCCGTAGTCCATGCAGATACCGTCCTTCTGCTGGGCAATGACCATATCGTAGGTGGGCTTCATGAAGTCGTAGGTGCCGTCGATGATGGTGTTCTTGCCGTCCAGAATGGAGAACAGAGAAGCGGCGGAACGCCAAGTATGGTAGTGGCAGCCATAAACCTTGGTGTCGCCGGAGCCGCTGGTCATCTTGCGGGCCAGAGCATCGTAATCTTCCAGCGTCATGTCGTTGGAAGGATACTCCACACCAGCCTTATCGAACAGGTCCTTGTTGTAGTACACCACCCAGAAGTCGCTGCGGAAGGGCACGGCGTAGAAGTTGCCGTCGTCGGTGGTCAGCTGCTCGATGGTGCCGTTGAAATCGCCGGTATCGCGGGTCAGCACCTCGTTCAGGGGCTTGAGGTAGTCCAGATTGATCAGGTTTGCGTAGCCGGGGATATCCTTGACGGTCACGACATCCAGATCAGCGCTGCCGGCCAGCTGGGTAGCCAGAACGGTCATGTAATCGCTAGAGCCAAGGTCCACCATCTCGATGGTCACATCCTTGTGGCTTGCCATGTAGCCGTCGGCCATGGCCTGCCAGTAGGGGGTGGATTCCTTATCCCACACCGACCACTGCAGGGTGACAGGGCCTGCGGCTGCGGAAGCAGCGGTGGAACCGGCAGTGGAGGAAGCAGCGGTGGAGCTGGCGGAAGAGCCACCGCAGGCGCTCAGGGCAGCAGCAGCGCCGCAGGCAGCGGCAGCGGTAAGGAACGAACGACGAGAGATCTTTTTCATAAGTGTGTCCTCCTTCAGGGCAGTGTGTGTTCTTTGCAGCGGTGTCCCCCGTGCCGGGGAGCCGCTCGCTTTTGTTGACACTAGGATACCGCACAAACGCAAAAACCGGAATGGAAAAATTCCGGGAAGTATTGCAGTTTTTCTGCGTCTTTTTAAAAAAGATGTACTTTCTTACACTGGAGTCTGCACTTTCTTGCTTTCCTGCACAGTTTGCATTCTTGATAAGAGAAAAAAGCGTATAAAGTACACAATTTTCATAAGAAAAGTCGTTGACAAACCGCGCCGGAATCTGTACTGTATAAAGGAAAGAATGCAAAATATCACCGGAAAGGAGGCCCCGTCATGAAAAGCAGCCATCGTTTCCCGCTGCGGCGGCAGATCGTGTGGGGGATGCGTCTTTTTACCACCCTCACCTCGCTGGCTGTGGGCGCAGCACTGTTCATCCTCTCCAACCAGTATGTGCGCGCCAACTCCCTGCAGGCGGCAGAGTTCAACCTGCGGCTGGTGGCTACCTCCATCGAGACCAGTCTGGACAGCGCCGATGCCCTTTTGAACTGGGCTTCCATCAACAGCACTGTGCGGCGGTACATCTCGCAAGAGGATGTCAACGGCACCCAGACCATTGCCGCCTACGAAGCCGTGCAGGAAAAATACTATTCCAGCACCCTGTACAGCCATATTCTCCGCTTTTTTATTACCAATGAGAACGACCGGCATTTGCAGTTCGGCACGCTGAATTCCTCGGCGGCGCTCAACCGCACCAGCGTAAAGCAGTTTCTCACCAAGGGGTACGGGATGCAGTTCACCACCGACCCGCTGCTGCCCGGCAGCCCGGACTGCATCGCCCTCAGCCAGCCTGTCCGCTGCGGCAAGGGCACCTTGCACCGGGGCAGCACCTACCTTGCGCTGGATACTGCCATCATCACCGACCCGGCAGCGGGTTACAGCCTGACCGGCGGCAGCGCCCTGTACTGGGAGATGGGCAGCCGCCTGTGGCAGATCGAAAACGGCCGCCTGACCGAGACCGAAAACCCGCTGCGGGAGGTAGAGTATACCCTGCGCACCGAAAGCAATAACGGCATCGCCGAGCAGACCGCGTGGCAGGGCAAGGTACAGCTGGACGGACAAAACTACTATATAGTCAAGGTAACGCTGAACGGCCGCAGTGCGGCGCTGGTGCAGCTTTTGCCCGCAAACACCTTTTTGCAGCACTACGGCGTGTACCTGTGGCTCATCGCCCTTGGCATTGCCATCATCTGGGGGTTGAGTTTTTTGATGCAGCACTGGCTGGAGTGGGTCATCACCCGCCCGGTGGAGGCGCTACAAAAGCGCATCGAGGCCGTGGGCAGCGGCAGCTTTGCCCCCGACCGCACGGTGGAGTGGAACAACGAGCTGGGCGACATCGGCCGGGGCATCAACCAGCTGGCCGAAAATGTGGACAGCCTGATGACCCGCCGGGTGGAGGACGAGCGCCGCAAGCAGGAGCTGGAATATCGGATGCTGCAAAACGAGGTGAACCCCCACTTTATCTACAACACCCTTAACAGCATCCGCTGGATGGCCACCATCCAGCACGCACCCGGCATTGCCGAGATGGTCACCGCCTTTGCACGGCTGACCAAGAGCATCTCCAAGGGCACCCAGAAGCTGGTGCCTTTGCAGGAGGAGCTGGCATTGCTCAACGATTACTTTACCATCCAGCAGTACCGCTACGGCGGCGATTTGGAAATTGAGGTCTCCCGCATTGAAAGCGAGACCCTTTGCCGCGACTGCATGATTCCCCGGTTCACTTTGCAGCCGCTGGTGGAAAACGCCATCTTCCACGGGCTGGAGCCCAAGGGCGGCCACGGCAGCGTGCTGCTGGATATCTCCACCGACCCGGATACCGGGGACGTATTGCTGCGCATTACCGACGACGGCGTGGGTATGCCGCCGGAGCAGGTGGCGCACCTGCTGGATGAACCCGCCGAGGAAGCCGAAAAGGCTGAAAAGTTCCGCCATGTCGGCCTGTGGAACGTGAACCGCCGCATCCGGTATTCCTTTGGCGAGGGTTACGGCCTGACCATTGAAAGTGAAGAGGACGTGGGCACCGAGGTCACCATCCGGCTGCCCTATCAACAGAAAGGAGACAGCCATGCTGCGGATACTGCTTGTGGACGATGAACCGCTGGTGCTCATCGGCCTGCAGGGGATGCTGGAATGGGAAAAGCTGGGCTATACCGTCTGCGGCACTGCCCGCAACGGCAAGCTGGCGCTGGAACTCATTGAGCGGGAGAAGCCGGATATCGTCATTGCAGACGTAAAAATGCCGGTGATGGACGGCCTTACCCTTGCCCGCACCTGCCGGGAGCGCAGCGCCCTGCCCGCCTTTATCATGCTGACCAGCTTTGAAGAATTTGATTACATCAAGCAGGCCATGGGGGCCGGGGTGGTAGATTATCTGGTCAAGCTGGACCTGACCCCCGAAAACCTGCAAACCGCCCTTGCCAAGGCCGCCGAAAAGGTAAAAAAGGAGCACGCCCTGCTGGGCGAGATGCCGGCACAGGAAAACCTTGCCGAGAGCGTGCGCAGCTATCAGGAGCGGTTCTTTGTGCGGCTGTACGCCGGGCTGTTCCCGGATGAGCAATCTCTGGAGCAGCCGCTGCAGCACATGGAGCTGAACCTTGCAAGCGACGCCTACCTTGTGGCCAGCTGCGAGATCATTGCCAACACTGCCCTTACCCCCGCCCAGCAGCTGAAGCTGAGTTTTTCCTGCGGGCGGATGCTGGAGACCACCCTGCAAAACTACCTGCCCTGCTATGTAACAGGCGCGGATGCCATGCGCTGCAATGTGCTGTTCTGCCTGACCAATGCCCAGTGCCCGAACTACCGGACGGTGCTGCGCCCGCTGCTGGAACGCGCCAGCCAGATCTTATACAACTATTTCACGGTACGGCTGCTCTGGGCGGTAGGTCGCCCCACCGGCTCCCTGCTGGGGTTGGCGCGCTGCTGCCGGGAAAACGCCCATTTGCAGCCCCTGCTCACGGTGGAGCAGCCCATTCAGTTCGTGGAGGTCAACGAGGGCGACGCCACTGCCGGAAAGATGCAGGTGGTAGCACAGGTACAGGAGTACATCCAAAGCCACCTTTCCGAGCGTCTGACACTGGCCGATGTGGCGGCGGTGTTCAATTTTTCGCCCAACTACCTTAGCCAGCTGTTCGGCAAATACGGCGACAGCGGCTTTGTGGAGTACATCACCGAGACCCGCATTGCCGCTGCGAAGGAGATGCTGGAACAGGGCGATTTGAAGGTCTATGAAATTGCGGAAAAGCTGGGCTATGAAAGTGCCTTTTATTTTTCCAAGGTGTTCAAAAAGGTCACGGGGCTCAGCCCACGGGAATATCAGCAAAGTATTTGAAGTCGGAGGCTTATATGATACAGGAACAGCTTGCTCATCTGCCGGAATTTCTTCCCGATTACCAGCCCTTTCCCCCTGCAAAGGAGCGCACTGCATGGCAGGGGCTGCCCCTGCGGGTAAAGCAGCGCTTTTTGCAGGCGGGAGAAGCCGCACTGCAAACGCCCATCGCACCCCTGCCGCTCTCACTCTGGCTGGATTTTACCCGCACTGGGCAGCGTGCCCCATGGGAGGTGGCTTATTTCTCCCGCCGTGCGCGGCTGTGCGCACTGGTGTGCGCCGAGTGCGTGGAGCACACCGGGCGCTTTCTGGACGCCATTGCAGATACCGTATGGTCGCTCTGCGAGGAAAGCGCATGGCAGCTGCCCGCCCACAACAGCTACATCCGGGATACACCCCAACTGCCCCTGCCGGACACCACCCGTCCCATCGTTGACCTGTTTGCCGCCGAGACCGGCGCGCTGCTGGCGCTAACCCGGTACTTACTGCCGGATGAACTGGATGCCGCCGCGCCGGGCATCACGACGCGGATGGAGCGGGAACTGGACGCCCGCATCCTGACGCCCTATTTTACAAGTCACTTCTGGTGGATGGGTAACGGCGCAGAGCCTATGTGCAACTGGACGAGCTGGTGCACCCAGAACGTGCTGCTTACGGTCTTTCTGCTGCCCACCACGCAGCAGCAACGAAAAGCTGCCGTCAAACAGGCAGCGTACAGTCTCGACTGCTTTTTGAAGGACTACGGCGCAGACGGCTGCTGCAACGAGGGTGCACAGTATTACCGCCACGCCGGGCTGACCCTGTGGGGCTGCCTTGAAATCCTATCCAGCATTGCGCCGGAGACTTTTTCTCCCCTGTTCCATGAGCCTAAAATCAAAAACATTGCCGAGTACATCTGCAATGTCCATGTGGACGGGCCTTACTACCTGAACTTCGGCGATTGCAGCCCCCTTGCCGGGCGGTGCGGTGTGCGGGAATACCGCTTTGGGCAGGCTGTGGGCAGCGATGCTCTGCAAGCCCTTGCGGCGGCAGATTTCCGCGCCGATGCCGACCCTGACCATTTGCAGAACCCGGACGGCAGCACCCACATCAACCTGTGGTACCGGCTGACCACCGCCTTTGCAGAAGAAGAAATTATGGCGTACTCCACAGCGCCCCGGCATCATTTAACGGTATGGTACCCCAGTGTGGGCGTCTATGCCGCGCGGCAGGGCAGCTGGGTACTGGGCGCAAAGTTCGGCTCCAACGGCGACAGCCACAACCACAACGATACCGGCAGCATTACCGTGTACAAGGACGGCAGACCGTTTCTGATCGATATCGGGGTGGAAAGCTACACCAAAAAGACCTTCAGCCCCCAGCGGTACGAGATTTGGACGATGCAGAGCGCATGGCACAATCTACCCACCTTTGACGGCGTGCAGCAGCTGCCCGGCGCGGAGTATGCTGCGCAGGATATCCAAACCACTGAAAACGGCATCACCGGCGAACTGGCGGGCGCGTACCCGCCCATCCCGGGGCTTACCACCTACTGCCGCAGCGTATCGGTCAGCGAACAGGGCATCGCCCTGCAGGACGAAACGGACTATCCCGGCACGGTGGAACTGACCCTGCTCACCGAGCAGCAGCCTGCCCCCACCGCAGATGGCTTTGCGGTAGGCACACTGGGCGGCATCCGCTTTGACCCGGCTGCCGTAACGGCTGCTGTTGCGCCGGTGCCCATCATCGACCCGCGCCTGCGCACCGCTTGGCCGGAAACAATCTATAAGATTACCCTGCATTTCCAAAAAATGCTGAATCTCGAACTGTACTAAGGAGAACTGCTATGGAGACCATCAAGCTGAAAATTCTGGACGAAGTCGGTCACACCCTGATGACCTGCGACGCCGACACCAATGTATCCCTTGTTTACACCAACTGCTACAAGCCCGGTGACCGGGTGGCGCTGGAGATCGACCATCCCGGCCAGTACTGCGTTATCCAGTTCGAGGACACCATGCCCGAAGCCCTTGTGTATGTGGTCAAGCGGGAGATCAATTTCCACATTCCCTTCGGGGAGCAGGCCATCACCTACTCGCCCAAGAGCTTTGTGGGCAGCCGTCACGTCATCCGGGCACGGCTGGCACTGCCGGAGGAGATCGCCGCCCGGCGAAATTTGGCCTTCAACTGCTACGACGAGCATGGCGACACCGGTTTTTATCCCCACGCCAGCGCCAACGTGGAAACGCGCGGCGAGGCAGTGTTTGCCGCCCGCAATGCCATCGACGGCATTTTTGAGAATAGCGCCCACGGTGAGTACCCCTACCAGAGCTGGGGCATCAACCGCGACCCGAACGCCGCCCTGACGCTGGATTTTGGCCGGGAGGTACTGCTGGACGAGCTGCGCATCACCGAGCGGGCAGATTTCCCCCACGACAACTATTGGGTCAAGGCCACGGTGGCATTTTCTGACGGCAGCAAGCTGGACATCCCGCTGGTGAAAAGTGCAAAACCCCAGAGCGTAACCTTTGAGCCCAAGCGGGTGCGCAGCCTTGTGCTGAAGGATCTCATTCAGGCCGAGGGCACCTCCCCCTTCCCTGCCCTGACTCAGATCGAAGCCTTTGGCACCGAGGTGAAGTAAAATGAGCATCTACAATGCCCTTTATGGGCGGGACGGCCACGGGGTAGACCCGGGTGCGCCGGAGAAAAAAGGCTTTGCACGCTTTTGCCAGATGGTCGGCCGCGACCTCGGCCAGCTGCTGGGCACAAACCTGATGGTCTGCTTGCTCTGCCTGCCCGCCGCGCTTTGCGTCTCGCTGGGGGTCACCCTGCTCTCCCTGCCGCTGACGATGGTGTGCAGCGCTGCGACCGGTCTGCTGGTCGGCCCTGCCATGGTGCTGCTGGCAGACTGCGCCCTGCGCAGCTTGCAGAACGACCCCTCCCAGTGGCTGCCCCGGGCAAAGCAGACCCTTGCCGCCCATTGGAAGGCCGCCTGCGGCTTTGGCTGTATTGGCACGCTGGTGCTGGGGCTGCTGTGTTTTGTATCGGCCTTTGTGTTTGAAGCCGCCGCGCAGCAGGGGTATTACCCCGGGCTTGCCATTCTCGTTTTTCTGGCGCTGGACTTTCTGGTGCTGGCGGTTCTGGCTACTCTTTGCGCCGCCGTGCTGCCGCTGAAAGCCCCCGTCCCGGACAGCCTGCTGCGCCGGGCGGGCAGGCTGCTGGCTGCAGCCCCGGCGCGCTGCGTGCTGGCAGGCGTTCTCATGCTGGCGGGCATCGGCGGCATGATCCTGCTGTTCCCGGTCAGCGTGTTCTGGGCGGTGCTGTTCGGTTTCTGGCTGCCGGGGCTGGCAGCGATGCAGACTCTGTTCCCTGTCTTGCGGCAGGCATACGGCGTGCAGGTGCGCACCATCCCGCGCCCGGCAGCACCGGAAAAGCCCCTGACCGCGCAGGAGCAGAAAAAGCGCTCCCGCGCCAACTGGTGGTACTACAACTGGGGCATCGTGGCAGTGGCGGCAATGGTTATTGTGGGCGTAGCGTATGTAGCGCATGGCCTGCTGACCACTGTAGACCCGGACTACACCGTGGCGGTGGTCACGGCAGAAGCCCTACCGGACGAGGCCGTGCAGCGCTTGCAGACTGCACTGGCAGACTATGCGGAGGATGCCAACAGTGACGGGGCTGTGGTGGTGCAGGTAAACAACTACACATGGAGCGCCGACGCCGCCCTGACCGAGCAGAACCAACAGATGGCGGGTGCTACCCAGATGAACACCGACCTTTCTAGCGGCGAGAGCAAAATTTGGATCTTGGACGACCCGGAGGGTTTTGAACAGGCCTATGGGGCACTGAGCGAAAAGCTGGGCGCAGACTGGCAGACAAAGCTCATCCTGTGGAGCAGCCAGCCAGCCCTTTCCGGGCTGGAACTGGGCAGCTACAACACTGCCGCCGATGGCAGCCAGACCGTGGATGTCCAGAGCCGCTTTGCCGGGTATCGCATTGCGGTATTTGATCCGTCAGATGCGCTGTGGCAGGCACTAAACTTATAAACTGGAATGACAAAAGCCGCCGGGCGATTTTCTATAGCAATTTTCAATAATACAGCAAAGAGTACTTTAACTTTTGAGAAAAAGTGATATAACAGAGTCAAAGAAGGTAAGTGTTATGCTGCACAACGAAGCTCGAAAGTTGATTCTGGAAGGATACGATAAGGGTATCAGCGTAAAGGAACTGGCAAAGTGCTTTTCTGTAAACACCTGTTCAATTTACCGTTTATTGAAGCGTCGAAATGAAAAAGACAGTGAAAGAGCTACTGGCCAGCTCTGGGATTCGATACATCTATCTTCCACCGTATAGTCCCGATCTGAATCCCATTGAAAAACTCTGATCGAAGGTAAAGGCTCTTTTGCGCAAATTCAAAGCAAGGACGCTGGATACTCTTCCAAATGCGATTCAGAACGCTTTTCACTCTGTTACTGTCTCTGATTGCTCCGGCTGGTTCCGCTTCTGCGAATATGCGCTTTAATTTTGAAAATTGCTATAAACTTGCAGGCTCTTTCATCGTACTTCATAATCGTGTTCCTTCTGCCTTACGACACCTTTACAGTTGTGACTTTCGTCAAACGGTTTATCTGATAAGGTTTCAGACACACAGCCGTTTGGAACGAGCCAGAATTGTCATTCCCGAAGAACACAAAAAATCCGAACCCTTCTCCTATCGGAAAAAAGTTCGGATTTTGTTGTTGTGGTGCACCTCCAGGGACTCGAACCCTGGACCCACTGATTAAGAGAGCAAGCCGCCGGTTCGTCTCAATTTATGGAAGTTTCGAGTCATCGTTATTTTTAATCAAAGCAACGTGATTTTTCACCCAGCAATTTCTGCATCCTTTGTCGGATTTTGCACTGAAAAGTACCCTTTGCACGGTTTGAAACCGTGCAAAAAACGTGCAGAAACCGTGCACTTACTCCCCGACAAATAAAATCGCCCTTTCCCCCCACCGACTTGACGGCATTGGTTCGAGTGACCGCACACCCAAAATCAAGTCCAAGAGGGGCATTCTCCCTCACGCCGTGATCAGTGCCATGAGGTAGAATTCTGTGGGAGTTTCATCCTCTGTGGGCAGAATGGTGATCTCCACGGTATGGTTCTTCTGCTCGCCATGATGGAGAATGGGCTGCAAATATAGGCAGTCGCCCCAATCCTCATCGAAGTTTCCGTCCAGAACAACGGCGTGGGCGGTATCGCCGTCCAGCACGAGCTGTGCCCGCAGCGCCGGGCGGCGGATGGTCTTGCGGTACTGCACCGCGATGCAGGAAGCATCCACTTCAAAGGTAATTTTGTCGCCGGGCTTCTGACCGACCCAACCGTTTTTCCAGTGGTCCAGATGCCCCAGCTTTTCCTCCGGATCTGCCCGGAAACCTTCCAGCTTGGGGGAAATCTCCCGGATGGTCAGCCGCCGGGCGGCCGGACACGGCGTAGGCACTGGCAGTTCTGGGGTCAGTAGGCCAGTCCCATACGCCAAAGCCCATGACCCACGGACGCTTGGCGCAGGCGGAAAACATAGCGCTGTACCAGTCTGCCTGTTCCAAATCGTTCCGGCTGCCCTGCATTGCCCAATCGTTGGGCACGGCAGAAGAGCCGGTAATGTTCATGCAGCCCGCCTCGCTGAAGAGGACGGGCTTTTTGTATTTTTGGCTCACCGCCTCGATACGGTCCAGCTGGTTTTCCCAGTCCTTCAGCGGGTAGTAGCCGCTGGAAGCGATGCAGTCCACGGCATCCCACCAATTTACATGATCCTCGCCGTATTTATCGCAGTTATAGCTCACCGGGCCGTGGTACTGCTGGCGCACGGCGGCAATGAGGGAACGCCACTCTGCTTCCCGGTGCTCGGTCATGGTCATTTCGCAGCCGGTCAGGAACAGTCCGCAGCCTTCGGCCTCGGCAAGGGCTGCGTAGTGGGTCTGAAAGGCGGTATAGCTGGCGAACCATCCGCTCCACTTCGTCTCGCAAGGCACATCGTGGTCAAAAAAGCTGATGCGTGCCCGCCACACGCCGTTGGCGCAGTTGACGGTAGGCGTCAGCGCTACCTGCAAGCCCAACTGCTTGGCAAAGCGGATAGCCCCGCACAGCTCCTCGTCTGTGGGGGTGGCCTCTGTGCGCCAGTCGATTTCCTCACTGTAAGGGTCAGACTGTATTCCAGAGGGCGACAGGATGACCCAGTTGGCGGCGGTGGCTTCCACCATAGCTGCCATGCTGCGGTGGGCATTCTCGCTGCTCAGCACGCCCTGCCGGGGAAAGGGTGCAAAATTCACCCCATAAAAGTTGTGTTCCAGCTCCATGATACATTCCTCGTCTCTTCTCAAAAATCAACGTCAGATTGCACAATAAGTATAATGCAGCTTTGGCAATTCGGTCAATATGCGGTTTTATTTTCAGCGTATGGTATGCGCTGCTGATCTTTGCCGCCTTTGTGGCGCTGGTGCCTATCGTGTCCTGCATCTTCACCGCCTTCAAGACGAAGGAAGAGTACGCCAACACCAACGTCATCACCCTGCCCAAGAGCTTTTTGTACTTCGACAACTTCGTCACGGCATGGAACAAGGCCAACATGGGCAAGGCATTCCTCAACAGCTTTATCATCCTGATCTGTGTGCTGGTGGGCAGCATTATGATCAGCGCCATGCTGGCCTATGTGCTGAACCGCTTCAAGTTCCCCGGCAACAAGCTGATCCGCAACCTGTTCACCATCGCCACCCTGATCCCCGGCATTGCCTCGCAGGTCACGGTGTATCAGATCATGACCGCTCTGCATCTGGTGAACTCCATGCCCGGCTATATCATCCTGATGATGGGCACGGACGTTATCACCATCTACATCTTCCTGCAGTTCTTCGAGAACCTTTCCCCCACGCTGGACGAAAGCGCCATTCTGGATGGCTGCACCCCCGTCTGGAGCCTACCCCGGCGCTGAGCTGGGCGGTGCGGTACTACGGCTGCGGCGCAGGTGTGTGCGTTACCGCCAGCCACAACCCCGCCAAGTACAACGGCTACAAGGTCTACGGTGCAGACGGCTGCCAGATCACCCTTGAGGTTGCCGCAAAAATTCTTGCTGCCATTGAAGCGGTGGACTGCTTCGCCGTGCAGCCTGCGGACTTTGACGCAGCCCTTGCCGAGGGCAAGATCGAGTACAGCAGTGAGAAATGTCTGGACGACTTTGTGGATGCCGTCTATGCACAGCGGGTAGGCGATGGTGCAGGCACCGCCGACCTGAAGCTGGTGTACACCCCGCTGAACGGCTCCGGTCTGGAATGCGTGAAAAAGCTGCTGGCAAAGCTGGGTGTTACCCATGTGACCGTGGTGCCGGAGCAGGAAAAGCCGGACGGTAACTTCCCCACCTGCCCCTACCCGAACCCGGAGATCCGGGAGGCCATGCAGAAGGGTCTGGAGCTGTGCGATAAAGTCCACCCGGATCTGCTGCTTGGCACCGACCCGGACTGTGACCGCTGCGGCACCGCCGTGCCGGACGGCAAGGGCGGCTACCGGCTCATTACCGGCAACGAGATGGGCATCATCCTGCTGGACTACATCTGCCGCACCCGCAAGGCGCTGGGCACCATGCCGGAGCACCCGGTGGCTGTGACCACCATCGTCTCCACCGATATGGCCACCCCGGTGGCGGCAAAGTACGGCGTGGAGCTGCGCCGCACCCTGACCGGCTTCAAGTTCATCGGCGAGCAGATCGGTCTGCTGGAAGCTGCGGGTGAAGCCGACCGCTACATCTTTGGCTTTGATGAGAGCTACGGCTACCTGTCCGGTGCCCATGTCCGGGATAAGGACGCCGTCAACGCCACCCTGCTGGTGTGCGAAGCCGCCGCATGGTACGCAAAGCAGGGTATGACCCTGCTGGATGCCATCAACCAGCTCTATGCCGAGTTCGGCTGCTACCGCAACGCCCTGCACAGCTTCGCCTTTGAGGGCGAAAGCGGAATGCACACCATGGACGCCATCATGAAGCAGCTGCGCCAGACCCCACCCACCGCCATCGGCGGCATTGCCGTGGAGAGCGTGGTGGACTACAACGCCGCCGGCACCGGACTGCCCAAGGCAAACGTGCTGGAGTTCCGTCTGGCGGGTGGTGCCAAGCTGATGGTGCGCCCCTCCGGCACTGAGCCGAAGATCAAGGTGTATCTCTCTGCCGTTGCCCCCACCGAAGCAGCAGCGGATGCCATCAATGACACCCTTGGCAAAGCTGCCGCTGCCCTGTTGAAAGCATAATCCCCTCGCAAACTGGCTGCCTCGTTCCTGCCGAAAAATGGACGGGGCCGCTTTTTTGCACCCTTTTTTCGGGAAAATCGCCTTTTTGTGTTCAATTTTAGGCATATTCGAGGTATAATAAAATGGAAACCATTCAACTTACTCCCAGCTGCAAAGACTACCTCTGGGGCGGCGAAAAGCTGCGTACCGAGTACGGCATCCAGAGCGAATTACACCCCCTGAGCGAGGCATGGATGCTGTCCTGCCACCCGGACGGCCCCAGCTACCTGCCGGACGGCTCCACCTTCCAGCAGTACATCGACGCCCACCCCGGCTGCCTTGGCGCCCACTGCGAAAAGTTCAGCGAGTTCCCCATTCTGGCAAAGCTCATTGATGCCAAAAAAGACCTGTCCATTCAGGTGCATCCCTCCAATGAATACGCCTTGGAGCACGAGCACCAGTACGGCAAGACCGAGATGTGGTATGTGCTGGAAGCAGAGCCGGTTGCCACCCTCTATTACGGCTTCACCCATGAAATCAGCAAGGAAGAGTTTGAACGCCGCATTCAGGACAATACCCTGACCGACGTGCTGAACGCTGTGCCGGTGCACAAGGGCGACTGCTTCTTCATCCCCTCCGGCACACTGCACGCCATCCGCAAGGGCATCGTGGTGGCGGAGATCCAGCAGAACTCCAACGTCACCTACCGCATCTACGACTACGGCCGTCTGGGCGCAGACGGCAAGCCCCGGCAGCTGCACATCCCGCAGGCACTGGATGTTACCCTCCGGGAGCCGCCGAAGGAACACGATTTCCACGGCCATCTGGCGCAGTGCGATTACTTCACGGTGGATGCCATAGAGGGTGAGTTTGAGGATGTCTGCGATGACACTTCCTTCACCTCCCTGCTGGTGCTGGAAGGCAAAGGCACCCTGACCGAAACCGCCACCGGCGAGAGCCTGCCCATCCAAAAGGGTGAAAGTTTATTTGTCCCCACAGGCACGGGGGAGTATACTATAAGCGGAGCAAACCTGAAATGCCTGCGTACACGAGTTTGAATGACAGAAAGGAAAACCATTATGGCTGAATTTCCAAAAGAATTTGTCTGGGGTGCTGCAACGGCGGCCTATCAGATCGAAGGCGGTGCCACAGAAGGCGGCAAGGGGCTGAGCATTTGGGATGTTTTTTCCCACACACCGGGCTGTACCTACCGGGGCGAGACCGGCGACGTTGCCTGCGACAGCTACCACCGCTGGAAAGAGGACGTTGCACTGCTGCAGTCCATGCACCTGAAAGCCTACCGCTTTTCCGTAGCGTGGACCCGCATTGCCCCCAACGGCGGCACGGACTGGAACGAGGAAGGCTTTGCCTATTACGATGCCCTTGTAGATGCTTTACTGGAAGCCGGGATCGAGCCCTATGTGACTTTATATCACTGGGATCTGCCGCAGGCTCTGGAAGAAAAGGGTGGCTGGCGCAGCGAAGACACCGCCCACGCTTTTGCCCGGTATGCCGCAAAAATGGCTGAGCACTTCAAAGGCCGGGTACACCAGTGGTTCACCTTCAACGAGCCTGCCTGCATCGTAAAGATGGGCTACGGCACCGGAGAGCACGCCCCGGGTCTGAAACTGCCGCTGGAAGGTCAGTTTACCTGCTGGCGGAACGTTATCTACGCCCACTGCCTTGCCACGCAGGAGCTGCGCCGTGCAGACCCGGAAAACAAGGTGGGCTTTGTTTCCACCGGCCGCATCTGCTACCCGGTGTCGGAGGAAAAAGCAGACGTGGATGCTGCCCGGGTCCTGACCTTTGCCTGTCCGGATGATGACTGGGCCTTCACCCACACCATGGCACTGGACCCGGTCTGTCTGGGTCGCTGGCCGGAGCCGGATATCTGCGGACCGAGACTTGCCGCCAGTATCGCCTCTGTGCCGCAGCACATCAATGATGCCCTGCCTCTGGGCAAGCCGGACATGGTGGGGCTGAACATCTACAACGCTGCCCCGGCGCAGATGGGCGAAAATGGCCCCTGCTATGTGGAGCGCCCCGCTGGGTACGCCCATACTGCCATGAACTGGCCGGTGGAGCCGGAATGCCTGAACTGGGGTCCCCGCCAGATGCAGGAGCGGTACGGTCTGCCCATGTTCATCACCGAAAACGGTTTGTCCTGCACGGATAAAGTTTACCGGGACGGTAAAGTGCACGATGCGGACCGCATCGATTTTCTGGCACGGTATCTGGAAAAGCTGTCGGAAGGCATCCAAGCCGGTGCAGATGTACGGGGATATTTCCATTGGAGCCTGCTGGACAACTACGAGTGGCACAGCGGCTACCGGGAGCGGTTCGGTCTGGTGTATGTAGATTACGCCACCGGGCAGCGCATCCCGAAAGACAGCGCATTCTGGTATGGTGAAGCTGCCGCCACCAATGGACAGTCCATCTGAGCCATAAATGCAGAAATTCCCGGACGGTATTTCACTGTCCGGGAATTGTGTTATAATAGAACCAACGTAAATTTTACCAGAGAAAAGAGGACACAGCTATGGCATCCTACCGCTATGAACGGGATATCAAACCTGAGGATCTGATCCAAGAAACGCCCCCTCCCCTGACCCCGGCGCAGCAACGCGCCAACTGGTGGCACTGGACTATGACGGGCAGGATGCCTCCCTGCAGCGGCTGATGCAGTCCAGCGAGGACAAGTTGAACTCTGATTTTTATCTGTGCGAGAGCACCCTGTTTATCATAGACGACCCCGCCGCCATGGAGCAGCGGTACGGCTGTTTCCAGACGCTGGACGGCACCGACCCGGAAGAAGGAGACGTTCTGTCGGTGGCAGATTTCGCCCTGCCGCTGCAAGATACCGCCCTTGCCGGGATGCAGAGCGAAAGCACCACCCTTTGGTACGCCGCCCGCCGCCTGAACGAGGGTATGGATGCGGATACCACTGCCGCATTGAATGCACTGTGGGAGAAACTAGAGTGAGGTTTGCGAGAGCATCTAGCCTGCACCGGCACGATGCAGTTCAAGGGTTTGGGATTTCCCAACAAGTATTTTTCCTGTAAATCCACTGAGCTTGACGGGGCAATGCCCCGTCATCTTGCTTTGCAAGACCGCTCTGCCGTTTTATTCTTCTGCCATTTCGGGCAATGTGCCGCTCTTATAGGCCGTTCCCCAGATCTCCATAGATTTGATGATGGGACGCATGGTTTCGCCCAGCTCACTCAGAGAGTATTCCACACGCGGCGGCACTTCTGCATAGACCGTGCGCACCACAAGACCGTCCTCTTCCATAGAGCGCAGGCTGTCGGTCAGCACCTTCTGGCTGATGCCGTCCAAGCTTTTGCGCAGCTCATTGAACCGCCAAGGCCGCGCCAACAAGTTTCGCATGATGAGCAGCTTCCACTTGCTGCCAATGAGGGAAACGGTGGTAGCCACCGGGCAGGCGGGCAATTCTTCTTTGGTCTTCATAGGGCACCTCCAACAGTTTCCAAAAGAATGTTATATGCTTATTATAACTACCCTCTTCCAAAAGTGCAAGACGGTTACCTAAAAGTAACTATGTAATAAAAAAGTGCGTACTTTTCAGATTTATGCCCTTGGATTATACTGAAATCACGGACAGCGAAGTCCGAAAACAATTTACGGAGGTAACATCTTATGGCACTTTCCAATCTGTTCGGCTGGGCAAAGAAGTCTTCCACCGCAGCTGCCTGCGGCACCGCTTGCGGCGCTGCTGACAAGCAGGAGAAGAAGCCCGCTGCTTGCGGCACTGCCTGCGGCGCTGGCGATAAGCCCGCCGAGGAAAAGAAGCCTGCTGCCTGCGGCACCGCTTGTGGCGCCGGTGACAAGCAGTAAGCACTTTTCCGCACAACTCCCCATCCCCGGAGTGATCCGGGGAATTTTTTGAAACAACGAGGGCAACGGTATGAAACAGTATTTTTCCTTCCAGTGGCATATCACCGATGATTGCGACCAGCGGTGCAAACACTGCTACATCTTTTCCGAAAACACCTGCAAGCATCTGGATTCCATGAGCTGGGAGCAGATGCAGGAGACCTTCTATAACTGCTTGGATTTCTGCGAGGTTCATGACCGTCTGCCCTATTTCTATATTACGGGCGGCGACCCGATCTTGCATCCGGATTTCTGGCAGCTACTGGGTCTGCTCAAGCAGCACGACATTCCCTTCACGATCTTGGGCAACCCCTTCCACCTGAACGATGCCGTCTGTCAGCGGCTGAAAAATTACGGCTGCGAGAAGTATCAGCTTTCCATTGACGGCCTGCGGGAGACCCACGACTGGTTCCGCAAGCCGGGCAGCTTTGACACCACTTTGGAGAAGATCGGCTGCATCAACCGGACAGGCATCCGTTCGGTGGTCATGACCACGGTTTCCGGCACAAACATTGACGAGGTTCCCGGCATTATTGACGCGGTAGTGGCCGCAGGCGCAAACGTATTTGCCTTTGCCCGCTACTGCCCCACCAGCGAGGAAAAGGACACCGGCATTGAGCCGCTGCGGTATCGGAAGCTGCTGGCTGATTGCGACAAAAAGTTCAAGGAATACGAGGCCGCCGGCTGCACTACCTACTTCAACAAGAAAGACCACCTTTGGACGCTGTACGAGTATGAAACGGGCACTTTTAAAATCCCGGAGGGCGTAGAGGATGGCATGGATTTGATAATTTGGGGCGGCTGCAACTGCGGCAACTGCCACCTGACCATTCTGCCCACGGGCGATGTGTACGCCTGCCGCCGCGTCCAGAACAGCAAGGTCGGCAATGTGTTCGAGGACAGGCTTGCCGATGTGTGGGTCTGCCAGATGGAGCAGTACCGCGACTACACAAAGTTTGAAAAGTGTGCAAAGTGCGAGCTGCTGGCGTTCTGCCGGGGCTGCCCGGCTGTTGCCAGCGGCAAGACCGGCAACTTCTATGCCACCGACCCGCAGTGCTGGAAGGAGGTTCTTTGAGATGATGGATATTATGCAGACGATTCTTCACCGCCGTTCTATCCGGCGGTTTGATACACGCCAGATCGAGGAAGAAACCCTCCAGCAGATTTTACAGGCTGGCTTGTATGCGCCCAGTGCAGGCGGGCGGCAGGGCGTGATCTTTGCGGTCTGTCAGGACAAAGAGGTCAACCAGCGTCTGGGTAAGATCAAGCGGGCAAACTCCAATCCCCGCATGGCAACCGCTACCAGCTATGTTTCCCGCGAGCAGCCCAGCATAGCGGACGACCCCAAGCTTATCAACGCCTTTTACGATGCACCTACCGTCATTACGCTGTTTGCACCGAAGGATTTTCTCTTTTCGGTGGACGATTGCGCCGTCGCCGCTGAAAACATGATGCTGGCGGCAGACGCTCTGGGCGTAGGCAGCTGCTACATCGGGCAGGGCTGGACGGCCTTTTCCGACCCCTACGGGCAGGAAGTTCTGCGGCAGTGGAACATTCCCACCGACCGCTATGCCGTGATGCAGCTGCTGCTGGGCTATCCCCGTGAGGGTGATAAGCACCCCGCCCCGAAGCCGAGAAAAGAGGGGCGTGTGATCCGTATTGGAGGTATCAAGGAATGAATGCACAAATCTGTTTACAAAAAATGAAGCTCTGCGGGGTATTGTCCTTCGCCACCGTAGATAAGATCGGCGCACCGCAGATTCGCTGCATCAGTGCCATTCACTATGAGCCGGATTTTCTGTATTTCTTCACTGCACGGGGCAAGGCGTTCTGCGACGAGCTGCTGACCGATGGACGAGTGCAAATTCTCGCATACACTCGTTTCAAGGAAATGATCCGTCTGTCCGGCAAGGCGATGCCTGCGGAAAATCAGGAGGAAAAAATCAATACGATATTCGCTGAACAGCCGTATCTTGCGAATGTATATCCCGGAGACACCCGGAATATCGGCATTGTTTTTGAACTGAAGGATTTCACCATTGAATATTTCAATTTGGGTGTAAATCCTATTTTCCGGGAGACCTATACCGTTGGGCGGGCACAGACTAAAAAGAAAGGGTATCACATCACAGATGCGTGCATCGGCTGTGGCACCTGCCTGAAACACTGCCCGCAGAAGTGCATTACTCCCGGTGAAAAATACACCATTCAGCCGGAGCATTGCCTGCATTGCGGGGCGTGCTATGAGCATTGCCCGGTGAAGGCGGTGGAAAAGCAATGAACCAGAGTGAACGGCGGCTGTTTCTGATCCGGTCGCTTTTGAAGGAAAACCCGGACTACCGGGATATGGGCATTCCGGCAGATGCAAACAGTCAGCGGCAGCTCCTGCGGGGTCTGCTGAATATCCGTGAGCCACGGCGCATCGGCACAGACTTTCTGCAAATACAGGATGAGTACCTGCGAGAGGAAACCGCCGCAAAAGGCATCACCGATGCGGCTGACCTTACACCCCTGCAGCCGGGGCTGTGTCTCTGGCAGGGGGATATTACAACGCTCAAGTGCGATACCATTGTCAATGCCGCAAACAGCGGCATGACCGGGTGCTACTGCCCCAACCACGGCTGCATCGACAACGCCATCCACACCTATGCCGGGGTACAGCTGCGTCTTGCCTGTGCGGAGATCATGGACAGGCAGAGACACCCGGAACCTACCGGGCAGGCGAAGATCACCCCGGCATTTGATCTGCCCTGCCGCTATGAGAAGAAGGCTACCCGCCACCTGAGCCGACAGTTGGAACAGGCAGAAGCCGAAAACGCGCAGCTCTACGCGATGAAGCGCGATTTTGGACGAGTTTGGAACTATTTCGATGCCGAGAAGATGCAGCAGGTCATTGGGCTTATGAGGGAGCAGGAGCAGAGCACAGATAGAAGCCAGAAGAAGAGCAGGCAGAACAGCGTAGAGCTGTAAGCAAAGCAGACCCCCGCCAGCGGATGTTGGTGGGGGTCTCTCTGTACATAATAGGGTTACGCACGTTTGATTCCATTTTCTTCCAAGATAAATCGTATGAATGTCTTAGCTGCTGCGGATAGGCCGCGTTTGTCTTTCATCACCAGAGCCATTGTGCGCAGAATCGGTTCGTCCACCGGACGGACAGCAACATCGTAGGCCGTCTTTTGCAGCACCAGTTCCGCCAAAAGCGAATAGCCTAACCCCTGCTCCACCATAGACAAAATGGAATAGTCATCGTGCATGGTCAGCCGTACATTGGGGGGAATTCCGGCTTTCCGAAAGGCTTCCAGTGGCTCACTGTAACAGCCCTCTTCCAACAGCAGGTACGGCTCTGCTGCCAGCTCTTGTAACGATGCAGTGGGGTTCTGTGCCAGCGGATGGGACTTGGGCAGAACTGCTACAAAGGGGTCTGTCCGCAAAATCTGTGTTTCCAGCCCTTTGGCCGCAGCCGGGTTCACAAAACCAAAATCGACTGTTCCGGTCTGCACCCAGTCGCAGATACTGGTATAGTCCCCCTGATGCAGCACCAGCTGCACATTGGGATACTTCTCCCAAAACTTCCGAATGATACCGGGCAGCCAATGACAGGAAACGCTGGACACCGTACCGATGCGCACAATGCCGGAATCCAACCCTTTGATTTCATCTTCCATTTTGCGAAGATCATCGTACTGCTGTACAGTTTTCTGGATGGTGGGAAGCAGCCGCTCGCCCTCCGGGGTCAGCCGAACACCATATCGGGAGCGATGCAGCAGCGTGATGCCGATTTCCTTTTCCAGCGAGGAGATCATCTGGCTGAGGGCTGGCTGGGTGTAGCCCAGAATCTCGGCGGCTTTCGTGTAGCTGCCCACTTCCACTACTTTCAGCAAAGCTCTGTAACGGTTCATATGCGCCCTCTTTTCAAATAAAACTTTTGCATACTTAGATGCAAAATGTGAGTTTTACTTATTTACAATGCCATTGTATCACAAATTCCGGGGTGTTTCCACCCTTGAACCTACCTAATTTTTCAAGATAGTTCAATATTTACGGTTCTTTGCGAATCGCTGAAAACTCGCCAATTAGTAACAAGTTAGTAACACGAAAACCGTTAGTTTTCCTGCTTCACTTCCGGCAGACCCGCAAGGGACGTACCAAGCGAAGCAACGCCCGCAATAAAGGCAGTTTCCGCGATCAGTTCTACATTGAGCGCACCGCTTGCCGCCTGTGTTGCGAACATTGCAAGCCCGGTCTGTACGGCGGTCTTAGCCGCGCGAACCCCTGCCGCCGTCCACCACTCGACACTAACCAGATTCTTCATATTAGCCGCCTACCTTTCATTCTACGCCAGCAATGGCGCACCATGTATTCTTTCCCACAATACCATCAACGGCCAGATTGTGGGCTTTCTGTGCCGCTCTCACAGCGTTTTCAGTGTTCTTGCCAAAAATGCCATCAACGGGCAGACCAAGCAACCGCTGAAGCATCTTGATTGCGCTTTTTTCGGTCTGCGTGGAACTGCCGCGCCGGACGGTGGGCATGATGAAAGAGTGGTGGGAAGTGTAGTTGTACACGCCCTTTTGAATGCAAAGCCAAGTTGCTTTAGTTTTGCGCACATCCACATGAACAAAAGCCGCCGTGCCGTACCAGTACACACCCACGCCGCCGAAAGTGTTACTTGCCAGAATCGCAAGAGCAACGGGATTGAGTTTGCCCGTGGGGTCTTTCACATCTGCGGCAATGCCGTACAGGTGCTTAGACGATTTAGCCCCACCCACAGCGGCGTTGTGCTTTACGCACCGATAGCCGCTTGTGATCTTCAGCGGTGCATCGTACACGGTGCGGATGGTCTGCAACTTTTGCACAAGCATTTCATCCACCATCTGTGCCGAACAGCCGCATGAACACTGAAATTCGTTTCGGGTGAAGTTTTTGGTGATCGGGGTCTTGTCCCCGGCCTTGAACGTGATAAGCGTAGACATAAGATCAACCGTCCTCTTTCTCTGCCTTGTTCTTCAGCACTTCAATAGATTTCACAATGATTTCGGGAATGGGAACGCCCATCAAGCCCGCGTTCTCAATAATAGAGATCGTTTCATTGGCGACAAAGGCCACAACCGTAGCGTCACGAATGAAGCTAGAACCCATGATGAGATCAAGGCGGCAAGCCACAAGGACGATCAGCAGAGAAACACCCTTGCGGCACAGCCCTTTCCACCCCGCCAGACTTTCAAGCGATCCCGTTTCGGTCTTACGGGAATTGTGGAAAATGCCCGCGACCATAAGCCCGGTGACATAATCCACTGCCATGAACAGGATTAGGGTTTTCAATGCGGCATCCCACCCACCAAACAGAGAAGCGATGTACCCCCCTGCAATGCCAATAGCAACACAGATTTTGTCTTTCATGTTCATTCATCCTTTCAGATTTTCGTTGCGATAAAGAGAAAGCCGTTGTACAGGCGTTTAGAAGCCCATACAACGGCTTTTCTTACTTCATCCGGGTATGTTCCTTACTCTGCCAGTTCGGGGCATTCAAGGCTTTCCAGAACGTCCTTAACCTGTGCTTTCAGCTTGTCGGGAACGTCCGCGAAAGTTTTCTTGCCCTTAATGATAAGGGTTGCGTAGATAACAGCCATATCATTCACCACCTTTCTGAATAGAATTATGAAAAGATTGAAGATCAATCCTTTTCACCGTCCAGAATCGCCTTGACTTCTGCTTTCAGCTTTTCGGGAACATCGTCAAGGGTCTTTTTGCCTTTGCGGATCAGATCAGCGTATACCTTAGCCATAATGAAAACCCCTTTCTTACTGGATCATCTCGTACACATCGCACAGCGCAAGCTGTGTTTCCGTAAGCTGATCGGACAGTTCAGCGTTAGCCTGTGCCTGTTTCAGAATGTACTCATTCTTATCATACTGAACCATGTTGTACTCAAAGCCGTTGAACTCGGTTTCCGTGCCTACATTTTCGGAAACCGCTTCAATGCTGGTATTTTCCCAAACGCTGTAATCGTCGATCACAACGCTTTCGGGCTTGATCGTGCTTCTTACTTTGCCATAATCAACCATTTTTAAGCCGCCTTTCTTTGAATTACTTCTTGATAGTATCTATCAGCGTCCGCCTGTACGGGCGCGATATACTTAGCCTGTAACCTGTAACTATCACAGTGCTTTAACCAGCCCTTGTAAGAATTGATGGAACACCATTCCGAATATCGCATCATCTGCCCGTTTTCGGTTTTCTTGCGAATACTGTTCATCTTTTGCTTGAAAGATTTGCAACTGCTTTTTCTTAGTAAGGTGAAGTTCAAAAATGATCTGTACCCTACAAAATCCAGTCCACGAACATAAGTCGGGAAAATTTGCCAGTTGCCTTTTACAGTCAAATGCAGTTCCGTTTTGAAGTATCGTTTAACTTCCTTTTGCAGTTTGTGAAGTGCTTCTTTACTGCTTCCAAAAATAACAATATCGTCCATATAGCGGAAAGCGTGCTTGACGTGCATTTTCTCTTTGAGCCAATGATCGAACGAAGATAAGTAGAAATTACCGCAATACTGCGACAGATAATTACCAATCGGGATACCTGTTTCCGGGTCAATATCTTCATCAAGTAACCAGATGTTGCGCATATCCTCAATGCTTGCTGTGGATATGCTGTCTATGATCTCATCCAATAGCCAAAGCAATTCAGCGTCTTTGAACAACTTTCTGAACTTTGCCTTTAGGATTGCGTGATTTATGGATGGGTAGAAGTGCCGCACATCCAGCTTAAAACAGAATTGACAGTTGGGAACATCTTTCCGCATCGCTTCTTGAACATCATGCAAGGCGGCGTGAATCCCTTTTCCCGGTATCGCTGAATAGGTGGTGCTTGTCATGTTCCGCAACAAGTACGGTTCAATGACTTGCAAAATCGCCCATTGGCAAATACGATCCGGGAAGTAAGGGAGTTTGAAGATTTCCCGCTCTTTTCCGTTTTCTTTCCTTATGAACTTTTCATAAGGGGATGTGTGATAAGTGTGATTGACAAGCATTTCCTGAAGTTTTGTTAAGTATTCTTCAAGGTGCGCGTCAACCTCTTTTACTTCAGCGTACCAGCCCTTTCCTTTTCTCGCGTTCCTGTGCGCTTCTTTCAAATTGTCCATTGAGCAAATCTTTTGATAAAGATTTCCGTAACGCTTCATTTATTGAATGTTCCTTTTGTATGCACTTGAAACCGAATCTTCAACCTCTGAAAATTGTTTGAAAGTTAATTTTCAAAGTCTACCAATACAGCTAAAAGTTATTTTTAACTTCCCTTGCGGGCTGACTGTTTTGCCATGTGGCAGGGTATTCAAGAATACAGAGATTATATAGAAACAGCCGGGGCGTTTTGATTTACCCCGGCTGTATCGTGCATTTACTGACTGCCTGCTGATATTCCGATTGCGATTAGAAGTGGCATTGTTGAGATTCCAATAGAAAGTCCCTGATTTCAGACCATTATTCCATTTACTGCCTAATTTAGTGACCTTTTTATGGTTTCTTTTCATCTGCCGCTTGTTGCCAATCGTTTGTAAACAACAATACTCCTTGAACCACCCAATTTTACTTGTTAAATGGCCTGTTTACGCGGCCTTTTTGGACGGGATATACACCGACCGCCCGCCGATAATCCGATCGCGATCAGAAGCGGCATAGTAGAGAGTCCAACAGAAAGCCCCCGACCTCAGACCACTATGCCATCTACCGCCTAATATAGCGACCCGCCAACCAGCGTTATAGTTCCAATAGTAGTCACCGACAGGAACGGCGGTGCTACCGTTGTGTTCGGCGGGAACAAACAGCCAATCGAAGTTTTCAGAGTAGCCAAAGGCGGAAATATAGCCCTCACCGTAGCAGGGGCAAATCCCGGTATCCTGATAGGGTGCGTTCCCGGTATCGTCTACAAAGCCATGATCTGCAACGTACAGTCTGCCGAACTTACCAGCCGCATCAAAGGGGGTGGGATTCTGGATGTTCATACCGTCAACCCAACCCCAGATATTGCCCCAGAAGTTTTCCTCGCCACGATAGGACACGATCTGAATGCCGTTCGCGTTGGTAACTGCGCCGGAATCGTTGCCCAGTTCGGCAGTTGCGCCCGTATACTCTGCCATATTAGACGAAGTATCATCCGTCTTAGAAACTGCGCCGTTACCAATAGCGGACTGCATATTGAAAGAAGCGTACTCAACCAGCATGAGCAGTTGAGAAGCGGCCACGGTTGCGGCGTATGCCTGTTCCCAGCCCTTGCCGCGATTGTTTGCCAGCTTGCGGGTATTGGCACGGGTCAGATTTTGGGTAAGGCCGGACATGGGCTTGACAGCGGCGATACTGGAAAGCATATCGGCGGAGAAATCCGCCACCTGTGCATCATCCAGAATATAAGCACTTGCGGACGCATCCCAAAGCGAACCCTCAAAGGCGGCAAGATAGATATAGTCGTTCTCGTTGCCGTTCTCCACGAAAGCCGGATGCACCTTGAACCCGGTTTCCGGCTCATCACAGATGTAGTAACGAATCTTGCGGGTATAGTGGCCGTGGTTCTCGCCTTCCGTCACAATTTCGGTTTCCATCGGAACGACCTTGTAATAGAACTTAGGCTGTTCCACCATCACCTGTACGGGAGTGCCAGCGGCATAAGTACCCGCATACTGCCCGCTTTCAATAGTGACGCTCTGCGCCAGCTTGCCAGTAGTGGAGAACGCACCCTCGCCGTAGTAAGCTACAACCTTACCGTCATTCGTGACGTTGCAACGGCGGCGACCGCCAAAGCAATGCACCGAGTCAAAGGCGTGTCCGCCAGTCTTGCCGAACGCGCCCGCCAGTCTGGTAAACTTCTTGTTCTTGAAATCCACCTCAACGCCGTAAATGTGGGTATCGGTGTAGCCTACGAACGCCTGAAGATCAGCAATCTTTGCTTCCAGTTCCTCAATATCGCCAATCGTGGCAACGGCAGCAGGGTCAACTTTCAGGTTTACGCTGTCCGCATTGCCCACGGTAGTAACAAGCTGGATGTATGCGCCGGAAACGGTGATCCCGTTGTAAGGCGGCATATAGCAGTTACCAGAGGTTTCAATAGTGACCGCATACAGGATTTCGCCCGCGTCCGGGTCTTTGGCGTACAGGCCAAGGGCTTTCATGTTGTAACCAGCGGTCAGATCAGTATTGGTGAAAGCCGCTTCCAGCTTGATAGCAACATTGTTCGTGATCGTCTTTTTGGAGATAAGGCTTGTCTGCTTCACGTTGGAAAGGGCGGTAAGGGCTTCCAACTGCGACAGGATGTAGGTGGTGCTGGACGCGGAAACTTTGGTAAACTCAATGTTACCCACGCCCGCGATCATCTTAGCGATCAAAGCCTGTCCTTTCGCCGTAATAACCAGCTTAGAAAATTCTGCCATAGTGATTTTTCCTTTCTGTTTTAGTTCATTTCATTAAATTCAGTGAAAACAACGCCCGCTCCGTTCAAAGCATCGCTGTTTACATTGAACTTTTCGTTGAAATCGTTCGTGATCGTCACCGATACGCTGTTTACCAAACCACCGCCATGAATAGCCGCGCCGCTAACTGTGGCGTTTTCGGTGCTGTCATTCGTGATGAAGAGGTGTTCGGTGCTGATCGGTGCGCCACCAAAGCCCGCTCCACCGTTGACAACGTGGCTTTCCTCGCTGTCGTTGGTGATAAAATGGAAAGCCGCGTCAACTGTACCGCCGCCCACTTTTGTATCACCTGTAATAGAGTGGTTTTCTTGAAAGTCGTTCGTGATAAAGAAATTTTGCACAAAGCATACGCCGCCACAAATCAGAGCAAAACCGCTCGCATTGCATGGAATATTGTTCCGGGAAACAACAATCATGTTGCAAGGAATCATGGTGTCAAGCGTAAAATCCAGTTCTTCAGCCTGTCCGAAAAGTTCAAGGTCTGTGAAAATGGAAATCTTGTAATGATCGTAGTCCTTAACAACAGTGAAATTGTTTTCACCACACAAGGCAATCAGCTTACCCAACAGGGCTTTCAACGTGTAAGGAATGGTATTGAACCACCGCGTTTGCACTCTGGAACGGCGGCTTTCAAGGGTATCTTCCTTAGATGGTAAGATGTTCAAAATCTGTTCAAAGCGGCTGATTCCGTATTCATCCGCCGTTGCGATGAACTCATTTTGAAGAACCTGATCCGTTGCGTTCCAGATGATAACAAATTCCGGGTTTTCTGCTTCCAGCGTTGCCCGGTATTCTTGAAACTCTGCCATGATGGGCGGCAGATAAGACACAAGATCGACATTGCGGATCATGCGCTTGCACCCCCAAACATGGGAACTTCATACCGCCCCAAGGCCAGATTTTCCGCCGTACCGTTGATCCGTGTGTTGTCAATATCCACAATGCCCTTGATACTCAAAAGCCTTGTTTCAATCTGACTTACACGCACCACAAGGAACGCCGTATCAGCCCACGATTTGCGCAACTCTAACAGGTAATCAGAAATTGCCGTGTTGATGGAGTTTTGCAGATTAGACCAGCTATAACCGCTGTCAAACGTGAGCGTGGTTTTCACTTGCACCTGTACAGCGTCCGCGCTCTTGACCGAAACAACGTGACCAATAGGGGCTAAACCGTATCCATCGCCCGCGTTTTCGGGCGGGTCAATAGTGTTCTGGACAGTTTCAAGCAAAGTGCTTGATGCAATACCATAGTCAGAGTTAAGGATCGTGAGAAGCACCGTTCCGCCCGTGGTAAGTTTCTTTTCTGCCGCCGCTGTGTAAACGGTGCGCAACCAGTCCGCCGCATCCCCGGAAAGGGTGTTGATGGTGGATTCATACCACGATTTCACCTTGACAGATGGGATCATGGACGCGGGGGAAATATCGCTGTTCCACACCCGCGTTACCTTAGTGCTACCAACGCCGGGAATGCTATTGGTTTTAGTAAGGTAATCTTGCACGTTGCCGCCGAACGCCTTTTCATTGAAAGAATCAAAGTACCGCTTGCGCAAGGCTTCAGTATCTTCTTCATCCTCGCCGGGGATCAGAACGCCCGTAAGTTCGGCAGTTTCCAAACCCTCAATGTATTCAATCGGGATCATCGTTCCCAACTGCTGATTACCAACAACGCCGGGTGTTTCGCACTCAACCTTATATTCACCGTCCGCAATTTGTTCAACAACTTTGAAGTTGAGTGAACTAATATTGAACCGCTTTCCCGTAACATCAATATTTTTCGGGGTGAACTCGCCTTTTAAGATTGCGTGGGTTGCCTCGTCCGGGGCAATGCCGCGTTCTTTGCAACGGCGGATCAGAAACTCACGGCTTGCCGTGTCGCCGTATGCTTCACGCAAAATCGTGTCAAGTTCGATATACAAAAGCTGAAATTCAAACGCTGTTGGGGAATGGGTGTCCCACAAAATAGAACCCTCGCGTTTGTCGAATTTGTCAGATACCCGTTTGAGCATCCGATCAAGAATTACTTCATGGGTTTCGCCCTCATACATCAGAAATTCACCTCTCTTTCTGCTTGAACATCTCCAAAAATGGTATGGGCGGTAAAAGTGCAATGCACCACGCCTTTTTTGGACGTGTCAAAATCGAAGTCCGAAACGCTTGTGATCCGATCATCACAAGTGAGGGCTTCCGTGATCCTGCGCTCCAATTCCGGGCACACCCATGCAACGGGCTGTCCGTACAGATCAAGCGTTTCAATGCCGTAATTCCACGAATAGATAACGTATTGATAGCGTTCGGTTTGCAGAATCTTGAAAATGGCTTGCCGCATTGCTTCTTGACCGTCCGTGTACCCACGAATCACCTTGTTGTCAAGTTGCATTAGGTGGGTGTAGGTGGGCTGTTGGGTGATCTCAAAATCCTTATCCAGAAATCCAGTAGTTGACGGAATCATTATACCCACTCACCTTTCATCTCTGGAATTGGCTTGATACGGTCAATCACAATGTACTTCTGTCCGCCTTGCTCCCGGATCAGCAAAACCGCATCACCTTTTTTCAGAGCGTTATAGACTTTCATTTTCTTCTTGTTTTTGACCTTGTATTGCAAAGTAACAGGTTGAGTTGGGCCGTGTACGCCTGTATGATTGTGCTGTAATTTTTCGGTTTTCAACGAAAATTCAACGTCACATTCATAGTCGGTGACATTCCGGCACAACACAAGCTGTTCTTCTTCCAAAACCAGCTTTTGATCTACTTGAATTTTCAAGGGTGAATCGCTTGTGACCTCGCCATAACAAACTTGTGTAGGTTTGGACGCTTCATATACTTCTTTTGCGGCTCTTTTGATTTCTCGTAAGAGTGCAGTATAATCAGGCAACAAGTTCACCCCCTCGAAGCGTTAGGGTCATAGAATGTTCATCCAGCTTGAAAGTGTGGGTTGCCCGCTCCACAAGCATGAAGTTTTTCACTTTCATATCTCCCAAATCCAGATTTACAATAATCATGCTCCCTGCTCTTACTCTAGGATCACCAAAGGCGTTCTGAATCTTCAAATTTCGGGTCTTTTGATTGTATAACTTCAAAAGTGCGTCCGCTTTCGATTGCCCGTTTTCGCCTTTGGATAAAGTGTCGTAATACTGCAAAACGCCCCATTCGTTAATGTGTCCGCTGTCCTGCGCAATGTAAACATCCCGCTTGCCAGTGGATTCATTTTCATAGGTCAGCTTAATTTTATTATAGGTGCTATTGTCAATGCTTGCCGTATATTCAAAATTTTCGCCCGTCACTTCATCAATCATAAAATACGCACCCTGTTCACCAACGCGCATATCAGAAAGATTTTTGAGGGTCAGCTTTCCAAAATCATCATACAGAACGAACATTTGCTTTGTGTTCTGCATGGTGAGATCAAGGGCGTTTTCGATCATCTCAAAAAGTGAAGTGTTATCTTCTACCCTTGAGGGGATTTTATAGCCCGTATCTGCGATACTTCCCAAATTCAAGTTGAAGTCCGCACCGACCATTTTTATAAAGTCGGATGCAGTTTTGTTTTTATAAACGTAAGTATCCTTATTTTTCAGATACCGCAACTGATCGTAGGCGGTGATCTTGACAAGTTCATCCTTACTTCCTTTCTGTGTAAAGGCAAAGCCAAAGAAAACGGGCTTGCCGTCCACCTTTAAGCGGACGGGCGAACCCTCGGTAAACTTGATAATCTCATCCCGTACAATGGTAAATTCCAGCTTGCCGGGGTTGCTTCTACGTTCCGTAGTCCATGTGATACCTTCTTGAACAGCGGGGAAATAGTTCTGTCCGCTTTTCGGATCAGTAATCATAAATTCTACGTTCATAAAAGCACCCCCTTTTAGCTAGATTCCGGCAAAGTCAGGACTTGACCGGGCTTGATTAAGTTCGGATTGCCGCCGATAACGGACTTATTGGCGTTGTAAATATCCGTATACTTGCTACTGCTACCGTAATACTTCTTTGCAATGGCACAAAGAGAATCGCCAGATTTTACAGTGTAAGTCTGCCCAGCGGTAGGCGTGGGGGCGGTTTCCGCCGCCCGTGTAGCCTGTACCGTGGCTGTGATCGTGGAATCATCGTTTTCTTGAATATTTACAAGTTTCGTTCTGTAATCTCGCCATTGCTTCAGATTGATTTTCACCGTCAAATCTAAGCCCTGTCCGGCATCCTCAACGATGGTATAATCTTCAAGCGTCACTTTGAGGTTAGTAGAGAACAAAATCCGTCCGTTCGGCTTCATCCGAACAACGATGAACTGAAACGGTTTCTTACTTGTTTTCAGGCGTTCAAAGTAAGCAAGAAAGAAACTTGCTCCCAGAAAGCCCGACTTGTACAGAGCAAACGGATAGTTGGTTTGCGGGATCATGCACTCAAATTCAACATCGGTCAACTCTGCTTTCTTTAACAGGTTGACTTGCCCCTCATCAATCAAGGTGATTGTTTTGTTGGCGTTGTTGATTTTGGTGGTGATCTTGCTAGGGGTGACGGGCAATAAACAATACTTCAGGAAAACCATATAGCCATTGCTCATTACTCATGCACCCCCTCGGCGGCTGTGTCGATTGCTTCAGCTACACCCTCTGCCATAACAGAAACAACGCCATCCAAATCCATACCGTTGGAAATGTTGTTGTTCATGCCAGACATATCAATTTTCACTTCAGCAGTCGTAAAGCGGTTGATAACTTCCTGTTCGGCAATATCTCTCAAATACTTCAAATCTTCATCCGTAATATCCAGAGAATTTTTAATTGCCCCGGTGTTTCCGGCAATATCTTTCACACCGTCACCAATGCCCGCTGTGTAATCGCTAAGATCAACAGAGGGTGCAATGGAATCCATGTTGAAAGTTTTATTGAAAAAGTCGGAGATTCCACCGACAACGCCATCTCCAAAATCTGCACCCATGCTGAACGCATCCCCATAGGAAATGTGATCCATAGTGTAATCAGACGGATCAAGCGTTTTCGGCTTGTCGCCCCCGGCGTTCTCAACAGTGGTGTTGATTTGGGCTTGAATCTTATCTTGAAATCCTTGAACTGCGCTTTGCAGATCAGAACCAAAGATAGTATCAAGAATACCCGCCGCCGAAGATACGATAGACACAATGAAGTTAAACAGCGATAGGAACATAACTTCAATCGCGGCGATTGGATCATTGAAGATCAAACCGAAAGCCGCCGCAAAATTGGCAAGCATATTCCAGAAACCCACGCCCAGCGTGATAACGCTGTTAATCAGGGAGATAATGGTATTCAGGATGAACGCACCGCCTACGGCGATAACGCCCGTGATAATACCAACGCCGGACTGTGTAACGCCCGTCACCTGTGCGATTGCGTTTGTAACCGCCAAAAGCACGGCTATAAGGGCGATAACGCCCATGACAATCCATGTGATAGGACAAGCCAGCAACGCACCGTTTAAGCCGTTCTGTGCCGCGATTTCTGCGGCTGTGGCGGCTGTCAGCGTACCAGTTGCCGCCGCGTGTATCATCATTACCGCCGCCGTTGCAAGGTGAATACCGTTGCCGATCATGTCAACAGCGTTCACCGCCAGCCGCGAACCGTAATAGGCCATCAATGCCGCTGTTACGCCGCCAATGATCGGGGAAATCCACGACCAGTTGTTAGCTACAACGTCAGCGACAGTAAGCGCGCCCTGTGCAATCCACGAAAGGACGGTAAGCATGATCTGTAAGCCGCCTGTAATGCCCTGTACAACGGTTTCGATGGTAGGCCAGTTACTATTAACGGCATCAACGAAAAGCAGTACACAAGGGTACAGCCGCCCACCAATCATCTCTTCCATATCGCCCCAAGCGTTTGTCATCTGGATGATCTTTCCCTCCGGGGTGTTGCTCATATTCTCATACAAGCCCGCCCAAGATTCTTCAATGATTTCGGAAATAGTAGCCGCCGCCTGCATATCACTGGACATATTGGCGTATTCTGCGCCTAACTCCTGTGTGATCTGCGCTTGCGTTGCCGTTCCCTCAATAATTGCTTTCTGAACATCCGTGACTTCAAAGCCCTTTTTGGTCATAGCGTCATACGCGCCGGACATCATCTTGCCCAAACCCGTTGCGTAATCAACTAACGCTGTGGAATCCAATGCACCGCCGCCAGACATACCCATAGCGTAATCTGCCAGCGTGTCCATCATCGTTGTAATAGCGTCCGCATCCGTGAAGTAGGTGGAGAACTCGCCAGCCGCCGCAATCATAGCTTCATCGCCATAAATGCCCCGGCCTTGAATCTCGCTTGCCTTACTCGTGATCTGATCGAAAGCCGCTGTCAACGCCTGTGTTTCAGCAGAAACAGGCACTTTTACTTCATCAACGCTGTTCTGAATAGCGTTGATCTGGTTCACGGCATCCGTGGTATCAGCCGAAACATCAACTTGATACTGTGCCACGGCATCCGTGGTCAGCATATTCGACAAAACGCTTGCAAGCTGTGTTTCCGCGTTAAGCTGTGTGTTAAATGCCTGTGTCGTTTCGCCCACAAAGTCCAGTGCTTTCTTTACGCCCGCAATGCCCACGAAAGAAGCAACCGCCCCTTTGATGGTCTGTGCAAGCATATTCGCTTCAACTGTACCTTGTTCGATGGTGGAGTTAAAACGCCCCTGTTCATCCACGTTGTCACGGATATAGCGTTCTGTGCCGCTCACGGTTTGCGATAACCGCAAGTAAGCATCATTCGCCGCCTGTACGTCCATATTGTCAACAGCACTATTAAGGGCTTGCTGTGCCTGTACAGCTTGATCCAACTGCCCCCGCAACTGTTCCAACTCCGAATTAGCGGCGTTAGTACCCATGTTTAAGGGGTTGTTTTCAATCTGCACGATACGATCTTGAATCGCCTGTAAGCGGGTTTGCATACCGCTTAGATCAGTAACCGCATTCGCGGGGAACAAGTCAACGCTTGTCGCCGTTTCTGCGATCCGCTGTTGAGTGTCGTTCAATGCGACAAGCATTGTATTAGCACTCTCTATTTCCTGCTGAAAACGCTCTATGCCCGTGTTCTCAAACACGTTCATATTGTCAGCTTGCCAGTTAAACGGAACATTTACCGGGGCTTGTGTAGGCTCAACCTGTGGGGCATCCTGCACGGTGGGCGTTGCGCTATACACCTGTGAGGGAACATCGCCCATCAAATCATTAAGCCGCTCCTGCCGCTCAATCACGTTGTCAATCGCGCTTGACAGACTGCCCAACTGCAACTGTGCAACGGACGAATCAAGATCAAACGGATTTGTTTTCAAGTAATCAAGCGCGGTCTGCATTTGGCCTAATTCTCGGTTGATCCCGGCGATCTCTGCCGCCGAATCCCCCGGCATAACGAATAGGTTTTGACCCACGTTGTTAATTGCGTTCTGATAGTTCAAAATGTTGTTCAATCTAGTTGAAATATCTTGAATCTGTTTTTCAGATTCAGACACGCCAGAAAGTTCAACAGGTACGGTGATCCCATCGGGAACGTCAATTTGCGGCTGTTCCGTAATTTCAGCACTCACGGGAACTTCAATTCCTGTGGGTACGTCAATTCGGGGTTGCTCCATAACTTCCGCCGTTACAGGTACGGTGATCCCATCGGGAACGTCAATTTGCGGCTGTTCCGTAATTTCAGCACTCACGGGAACTTCAATTCCTGTGGGTACGTCAATTCGGGGTTGCTCCATAACTTCCGCCGTTACAGGTACGGTGATCCCATCGGGAACGTCAATTTGCGGCTGACTTTCCACAACGGGGATCACCGGGACTGTAATGTTTGGAGTTGTAACCCCCAAATCTGGTAAGGTGGTGTCCACATCTCCAAAGGAAAAAGAGGGTGCTTCAATGGCTTGCATCGTGTTTTCAAAAGACTGCATTGCCGCCGTAGCCCGGTTAATACCGCTCATATCTACGCCCGCATTCATCGCGGATTGTACGTTTTCAATAGCGATAGTGCCAGCATTTGCGGCGTTGACAATATCCATCATAGGATCAGAAAAATTGTCATACAGTTCGATTGAAGTCTTGATAGAAGCCATTTAATCACCGTCCTTTCCGGCTTGCTTTCCTCTCAAGTTCTTTTTTCTGCCTTGCATCATCTTCCTGTTTGATCTTGATGGACGCGATTACGAACGCCTTTTCCCGTTCGTCCATTTCAAGAAATTGGGATGGTAAGATGTGCAATTTTAAGAGGGCATAGAAAGCAAAACTCGCTTCCCAGTCACCCTCTTCAATTAGTTTTTTGCTTCATCCACCAGATCGTTGAAAGAGGTGTTGAAGCCCTGAAGATTCTGGACAAAGGCAACCAGAGCGTTGTACTCGCCCGGATCGTCCACCATTGCCATCAGCAGATCATCCGGCTTTTTCACGCCGTAACTGTTCTGAAGTTCGACATTGTACAGATCGGGGGTGACGATGGACTTGACGAGCAGTTCCTTAGTGTACTTGCTACCGTCCACATGGGGGCGGTACAGGTTAGGCTTGCCAGTGACGGGAATTTCTTTGGTGCAATCCTCGCGGATTTCATCATTTTCCTTAGAGGTGATGTGCCGGAACTCCCAATCAAGGGGCTTGCCGTTGGCATCGCACAGAGAAGCGGTAACAGGGTGGAAAACATTTTCCTTAACCTTTTTGTTCGCTTTCATAAAATAGGAAAAATTAGACATTTTCTGTACCTCTCATTCTTTACAAAGAAAAGCCCCCGAATGGGTACATTTCCACATCCGGGGGCAACGATCTTAGTTAGTGGCGAAACCGTCCAGTTCGGTGAAATCTTCCGGGATGGAATAATCATCGAACGTGCCGGAAATATCCTCATCCAGATACTCCGAATCGGCATCGAACTTAGCCAGCGTGCCGCCATCGGTCAGACAGTCGTAGAAAACAACGGTCTGACGCTGTGCCGCGCTTGCCGGGTCATCGTTCGTGACCTGAATTTCAAAGTAGGTGTCCTCTCCCGTGCGCTTGAACTCTGCCAGACATTCACGCATTACGGACTGATTGTAATGCGCTTTGCCGGAGTAAGTGCCTTCCTGTGCAACGGACTTGTGGCCGATCATAATAGTGCCAAGGCGGGGAACTTTGGATTTGGTCTTGTCGATCTTTGCTTCAAAGTTGATGATCTGCATGAAGTTATAGCGGCGATCACCAATGGTGACAAAGCATTCCGCCAGACGCGCGGAAATCGCGTCCTTAGACTTCATAAAAACATTAGTAGGCTGTGCCATACTGCATTAACCCCCTTTCTTTAAGACACGCAAACGGACATATACAACTTGCCCATTGCGTTGATAACAGAGATTGCGCCGGAAGTCACAACGGACTTTTTGGTGTCGCCCTGTGCAACCGTAATATCAGAATCCTTGAAATCCTCGATAGCACGGATTTTCTGAAGTTCGTTGTGAAGTTTCACAAGGTCAGCCCAAAAAGAGGTACGACCCGCCGCATCGTTGGGAACTGCGCCCAGATACTTAGTCGCAAACAGAACAGCGGTATCATTGGCAATCTGATCGATCACGCGGATAGTCTGGTTATCCTTGAAAATATCACCGCAAGTATCAGTGGTAGATACCATAGTGTTAATATCATCAAGGACGCGGGGAACGCCATTGACGTTGTGGAAAGTGAACTCGCCCGCCTTGATAGCCTTTTCAAGTTCCGCCTGTGTATAGTTCAGATCGGGGGTGAACTCGCCGTCATAGATCACGTTCTGGTTCGACTTGTTGACCTCACAGCCGCCCGCCGCGCCAGTGACCCAATAGACAAGGCTTGCTTCATCTGCGCCATCGTCCAGCACCTTGTTTTTGACGCTGATCGTACCCATGTAATCAGCTTCCTTGTACTGATACAGGACAAGCTGGAACTTCTTACCGACCTCATCGCGCATACGCTTGTTGAACGATGCAAACAGCCCCTTAGTTGCCTTGTCAGTGGTGACAACGCCCATGGAGTTGAACGCATACGGTTCGATCTTATCAAGATAGGTCTGGTATGCGTCACTCGTACCCGCGCCATTCTCGCCGCCAGTGAGCGGGGTAGAAGCGGTAACGGCAAGCGTAGCATCCTTTTTGAAAGAAACATAGTCGTTGTCAGTCAGTGCGCTTACCTTGTCCACGGTCTGCGCATCCACCTTAGACAGTCCCATATAGGTGGACACGTCAAACAGAGAATCGTTATCCGCGTTCTTCTGGATCACGATCTTCAGATCATTGCCGCGCGTACCGCTGTACTTTGCCGTAGCAAAGGTGTTGCTTGCTTTCTTGCCGCCGCCGTTCAGACGATAGGCGTACAGGGTCTTTGCTTTCTTGAAAAGATCACGCAAGCCTTTCATCTTATCATCGGTGTAGGTGTAGCCGAACAGCTTCATAGTGGACTTCTGGAAATCACCGTTAGTGACTTCAAAAACGCCGCTTTCATTGCCCCAGTCCAGCATAAGGGGCATGGTAACAGTGCCACGATCAGACAGCGTAGCGGATGCAGATGCAAGCGATACGAAGTTGATGTAAGCACCGGGCAGAATCTTGTTCTGCGTTACGAAAGTACCGCCGCCAAGTGCCATTTTACTCACCTTTCCTTTCTTTAGATAGGTTTCTTATAGTATTCTTTGATAAGATCATCCACCTGTTCAATGGTGTAAGTCTTATCATCTTCCAACAGCGCGTTAAGCAGATCACGCCGATTGAACCAGCGATCCGCTTTCACAAGCTGTTCTTTGGTAAATGCGGGCATTTCTGCCGCCTTTGCCGTGGTGTTTTTAACCGCCATTGTTCACAGCTCCTTTAATCTCCAATGTTTCCATCGGCTCACTGTCGTATTTCTTGATAACGAAGCAATCATAATTCACGAAGAAATTCAACACATTATCTACGATCTTATGATTCATCTTGTCGCCGCGCATCAAATCCCCGTCAACCGTGATAGTTTCAAGACATTCTTCCAGCCGTTCGGCTGTATCGTTGCACTCCGCCTTTTCTCTGCTCCTATCAGCGGGAAAGAACTGGATGCAAAATTGCTGTTGCTTAAAATATCTACGATCACGGAAAAGGTTGTGCGTAGGCTCTAAGGTGGAAATAAAAAAACAAGGCTCTTTCAAGCCTTGTTCCTGTTCTTCCGTGTAAGTCGTGTAATCATCGCCAAATTCAGCATTTAAGGCAATGCTGATAGCTTCAATAATTGAATTTATCATTTTATGCACTCCCCTAAAAACTGCTTAATCTTTGCTTCAAGGACTTGCGGGGCTATCGTCTGTATTTCCTGTTCGGATATGGTGAGCATGAATTGACCTTGCACCCAACCTGTATGATTAGCTGTTCGGTGTCCATACTCAACATAAGAAGCATACTCAACGGGATTCACAATATCAATCGTGAGAAGATTTCCCACATGATTGATTTGCAGGGAATCGGCGTAGGCTCTCGCATCGCCCCGGCCTTTACCGCTTGCCGCTTCTTTATGCGTTGCTGAAGTCCAGCCCCGGCGCAACGTGCCGCCCATCTTTCCAGAGGGGTTTACACGTTTGGTGTAAGTATCGCCCGCCTTGTGGTGTTTGGAATCCTTTTTAGCAACCACCGTTATTTCTTTAGAGTAGTCGCCTACGGGTGTTCGCTTGATAACTTTGGCAAGTAGTCGGGCGGCTAATTCTTTCGCACAGGCAGAAATGAACGATTCAACATCGTTTTGTTCAATCTTGTTCAATTCCTGTTGAAGTTTTTTCAAATCCCCGGCTGAAACCTTTCCCATTCGTGCCATCAAGCCCACCGCTCAAACAGTGTGAGGATGATTTCTTGATGGGTGGGATATACAGCAGGAACGCCGCTTGCGGAATAGGCGTTTTTTACTCCGTCTTGCTTCACAATGATCTTTGATCCTGCCTTGATTTCAACATCCGGGGGGAGAAATAGCTTTGTGCCTTGCGTAAGGCTTGCCGCCGTTTCGGTTTGTGCTGTGGCATCCAGCTTTTCAAAGGACAGCTTACAGGGCTGATTTTCGATTACGGTTACTTCTGATTTATGGGTGATTTTGGTTTGCTCGTCCCTTACATCCCGGCGTTCCACAACGGAACAAAGCCCGGTATAGTAAGTTTTTTCGATTGCCTTTCGTGCCGCTTTTCGGGCGGCTTCAAGTGCGCTCACCATCGAATCCGCCTATAACAAGCAAATTCGCCTTTCCCATAAGTCAGAAGATAACTGATAAAGGCCGTTAGCCGCTGTTCAGCGGTTTGTGACCCCTCTCCCGTGGCAAATACAGTATTGGTATCACCCGTCTGTATCTGCTTCACAGCATAATCTAAATCAAGCCCTGCAATGCTATCCGGCGAAAAAGTTTTCTTTGCCGTTAAAAACTCGCCTACTGCCATATCAACCGCGATGTAAACCAGCCCGTCCGGGATAGAGGACACGTTGCAATCATTCTTGATAGAACTTTCCACTTTTTGAATACAAAAGTTCAAAATGGTTTCATCCCCATCTTTAATTTCATACCCAAAAGACTGCAACCGCGCTTTTACCATATCCAGCACTGGAAACACCGCCTTACTTAGCCACGGGAAATGATACGGGCGATGGGAACGGCCTTGTGATTGATGGTATCAGTGCCGTTGCTCACCAGAGACCAGTTCTTGCCGTTTTCCAGTTCCGCGTTGGTGGGGCTGTTCGTAGTCTGCACCGCCTTGAGGTAAGAGATACCAGCGACAGAAACGGCGTTACGCTTACGGGAAATCAGCGTATCCTCGCCGCCACGGGTCTTTGCATCGCGCACCATCTCATAGGGGACTTTTGCGCCAACGGATTCAAAACCGATTGCGCCCTCACCCAGTACATAGGTAGTGTACAGGGTAACGTCACCGCCAGTTGCGCCCACATTCTTAACCTCGGCGGGCATGGAATCGTCAATCAGCACAAGACGACCATTCCAAGTACCCATGCCCAGATCACGCTCCACGCCCTCACTGTCGGTGTACTTCAGATAGCCCAGCAACTTCATGTTCTCAAGGTTAGTTGCAACGGTAGAGTGGCAGATCACAAGGCTAAACTTGCTCTTGTTGTCGCCGCAAGCCTGCTGAATAGCACTGTTGAGGGTGGTTGCACTCACCATCATATCATCGGTGGTCTTTGCATCCGTGGTGGGGGCGGAAATATCGTAGGTGTGGGCGGACACAAAGGCGGCGTTAGCGGTCTTAATGTTGCCCGTGCCAGTGGCGGACATAGAGAAAATGCCCTTGAGAATGGCAAGGATAGTGTCCTGATCCCGATCATTCCAATAGCGGCTGATCTGGTTGCGGACGTTCGCCATGAAGTCCACACCGCCAGTCACATCATAGGAGAAATCGGCTTCAGTCCAGCCCATCATACGGCCATAGGTGAAAACACCCTGTTCAAAGGTATCAGTCTTTTCGGGGGTGAGGTTAGACACGCCATCGTAGTTCTGCGCATCACCGCCGATCAGACCGAAATAAGGCAAGACGGCGTACACAGTGCCAGTCTGTCCGTTGTTGACGAAAGTTTCACGAAGTCGCTGATCTGCGACAATCGCGCGGCTCTCACGAAGTTTGTTCAGCTTCACGTTGGGAATGGCGTTCATGTAAACACCAAAAGCCCGCTCGTTGAAACTTTTTGCATCGAATTTGCTCATTTGTGTTAAATCCTTTCTTTGAATTTTTGAACTCTGTTGTTAGGTTGCCGCATCCGGGTTAGCTTCAATGTAAGCGGTCAGCTCTTCAAGGCTCATCTTAGACATATCCACCTTAGTACCGGGCTTCACATCGTCCGACTTGCCGGGATTGAAACCCTTAATACCCTTGTTTGCGGGCTGTTTGGCGTTGAACAGGTAAGAATCCGACTTCTGAACAGCAGAAATCTGTTCATCCCAGCCCGACAGCTTGCCATCCTCGCCCAGCTTGACCTTAGACATATCAAGCAGGGCTTTAACGGCCTTGCTGTTCTTAGCACCCGCCGCCGTAAGCGCGGTATCAACCGCATTGTCCAGCTTCAACTGTGCCATTTCAGCGGCGTGGGCTTTAGCCTGTTCGGTGTTCTTCTTCTGAAGTTCCTCGATCTGTGCTTTCAGTTCGGCGTTGTCGCCGCTGGACTTCTTCAGATCGTTCAACTGCTTGTCACGGTCAGAAACGGACTGTTTCAGCGTCTTGTTTTCCTCGTTGACCTCGTTAAAACGGGTCTTAGTCACAAAGTCACCGTCCAGCCCAGCCATAACCTTTTTAACCTGTTCATCGGTCAGACCCCAACTAATCAAGTCCTCACGTTTCATTGTTCATACCAGCCTTTCCGTTGTTTACCGTGGGTAACGAACCACGAATTTGATCTTGTTCTTTACCGTCTGCAATACGAAAAAGACGATTCACTGTTTAACCCACAGTTGGGAGATAGGTTTGGATCACCGCCTTTCTACTTGCCGACAAACGGACACGCCATGATCTCACCCCCCCCTTAAAATGGCATGAAAAAAGCACCCTTGAAAGATAACTTTCAAAAGTGCTTAGTTAGCGATATGCGGTTTTAGCGATTTTTAAAGAAGTCCGCCCATTCGGGGTTTTCTTTATCAAAGATCTGTTTCTGTTCCGGGGTTAGGGCTTTGGGGTAGTCAGCGAACATATTGAACACGGTCTTTTTATCGAAACTAAAAAGCCATTCGCCCACACCGTCCGGCGTGTCTTTCCACCAAATAACGTCCGTAGGATTGTTCTTATACCAGTTATCGAACATCGCCCAACGCCCCCTTTCTCTGTTTATCAACTGCCGTATTGATATAACCTAGCAACTGTTCAAATTCTTCATTATCTTTGAACGAATCAACATCCATTAGAATCACAGTCCGTTCCCAAACATAACCAAACGACTTATCAACCGTCTTTCGGCATCCAAACCGCTTGTTAAGGGTTGTTGCCATCGAACCATAGCGTTCAAAGGGCATCCAACCGTTTTGATACTTAGATTGCAGTTCCAGATATTGATAACCAGTGTCCAGCTTTCGGACAATGGCGGCGTGTTTGCCTGTTGCAAGATAATATTCTTTGTTCAGTTCAAGATTTTTCAATACGTCAATCGTGCCTTGAACTTCTTTTTTAACTTTGGTGATCGAACCCTCAACACCGGGAAGTTCCAGCATCTTCATAATGTTCTTGTTCATGGAGAATACCCGGCGACTGCCGCCATCTCTGAAATCAAGAACATCAAGTCCGTTTTTGTTGCCAATATAAGCGAACGCTAGAGAAGAACAAGAACCCTGTGTCATATCACCGCCTGCCAGACGTTCAATGATTTCATCGGACGTTAGCTGTTTGGGAAGTGCTTGAACGGCTCTATGCTCTACGTTCTCTGTGGTGCAAGCCTGTTCAATGAACTTTGCGGCTTCACTCTGTTCTTTCGGTTTAATTGTACCACGTTTTTCCGTCCTTGAGAAGTGGTTTTTATGAACTTCAGCAAACCCGCTCTTGTCACCATCCACAAAAGCCTTTTTCCATTCGGAATAGGTCACATTGTCCGGCACATAGTAGGTTTTCCCATCCGCTCCACGCGCCGCCCGTTCCCCTGCATCGAAGTTATCTTTGAAATGGGGGGCGGTAGTGGAACGGCAATAGACGTGGAACGGCGGGGCGGTAACACCCGGCTTGTAATCGCTCATCTTGAACACTTTGCCATCCAGAGAACGGCAAATATCGGAAGTATGAGAATCCAGCGTTGCCACAATCTCATATTCTTCAACGTCCAGATCATTGAAACAATCCTTTTGTGCCGCGCTACTGAAATAGGCTTGCTCGGTCATTACCAGCCGCCCGGCGTTGCTCTTAGATGTTCCCATCTTCTTTGCAAGAGAATCAATAGCCTTTTGCGGATCAGCACCCGTTAGCAGATTCTTTGAAAGTTCGTTGTGAACCTCACCGATCAGCTTTGTTTTGCTGTTCCAAATGCGGGTTGAAAAGTTGTACCCATCCACAGCCCACGGCTTAGATAGCACTTTTTCGATTTGCGCTTGATCCAATCCGGCAATATCCCAGCCCAGCCCAAAACCCTGTTGCACGGCGTAGGCCGTGTGATAGTACCCGCTTGCGTAAACATCGGACAACGCTTTTTTCATCGTTCCCATCTGCTGTGCAAACATAGTTTCAAGGCTGTTCTGTGTCTGGATTTGCAGGGCTTCAAGGCGGGAAATGTGGAACTTAGAAGAAGCGTTTTCAAGTTCCTGCATCCATGCGCCGTTTATGGCGTTTTCTTTGCCGTACTTGATGTACTCTTTCACATCCCACTTAAATTCCGCCAAATCCCGCCCTTTAAGCCATTGTTTAGCCTGTGCAAGAGAAATACCGTTGCTATCAGCAAAACGCTGATACCACCGCGCTATTTGGGCTTCTAACTCATTCTGCGCGGCTTTATACTGCTTCTCCATTTCCAGATAAGCAGTTGCGCCCTTTCGGTTTTGAGCGGCTTCTAGCTGTGTGAAACGCTGTTTCCAGTATTCCGCATTAGTCATTGTTCAGATCACCGCCCTGCTGTTGCTGTGGGGGGGGTGCGAACGGATCATATTGCTGTTGTGCAATGCGATCTTGTTCTTTCTGTTTCTGATCTTCCAACCGCTTCATTTCGGCGGCTGGATCGTCAACCCAAGGATGATTTGCCACAATGGTTTCATCCGACAGAATACCAACGCTATCTTTGCAGTTCTGGATCACCTCACCCTCATTGATGAGGACATCCCGGTTGAAGATGATCGTTACATCCTCGCCGCTAAAATCGCCCATGCCAGAGTTGGCAAAATGGGTGTTGATGAACCAAAGTAGTTCCTCGAATGCGGCTTGCAACTCGCTTTCCATATCGTTAGCGTCAAGGTCAACGTCCGAATACATGGATCGAATGTTCATCTGATTAGGATTGCCATTCAACCGATCATCTTTCGCATCATAACCCATGCCGTTTTCGATAATGGCTTTTTTCAGCAGTTCAAGGATAGCTTTGTAATTCTCTGAATTGACTTGAATTTCAAGCGTTTCAACCCCACCGTCCGCACCGTCAACCGTGCGCACCTTGACAACGCCGAATGTAGACAAGTTTTTGCGGAACTCGCCCAAGTTCGTGCCATCGTAATTTTTCAGCACAAGCACAGTGTTTCGGGGATCTTCTTGCATATTGTTTTCAAAGTCCGACAGCATGACGTTTAGCGCGTCCTGCAAGGTCTTTACTTTCTTTAGCAGGGGGATTTCACAATCATTGTACTTGATGGGGATAAGTGGTACACGTTCCCAGTTCAGGGGAATGGTGTTGCCGTTTTCATCCACCATACTTGCATACGGGGCGGTGTTGCTGTCCGCTCCCTCTAAGTCGGGGATCAGTGCGCCACCATCCAGAACGAAGCGGTGAACGCCCTCTAAGTCGTAGATTTCGACTTTTTCAATGACAGTCGGTGTAGTGCCTTGATAGCCAATAACCAGATACAGGCGCACAGCGGCTTCAAGCTGTGTGTGTTCCGTGTCTTTCCAGAACGGAAGAATTTCATAGCCGGGGAACGTCCTAAAGGCAAGTTCGCCCGTTTCGGTGTAGTAGGGGTATAACCAGCTAATACCGCACTCAAGAGCAAGTTTCCCGGCGTTCTTCAGGGTTTTCATAAACTTTTTGTTGAACACGTCTTTTAACAGTTCAACATACCGTTCATTTTCTCCATCAACAACAAAGGGTTTGCCCAGCAGATAGTTAGCTTTCTGATTAACCAGCTTTGCAAATTGATTATCTATCAGGCGGTTGTTTGGCACGTTGTCCACGTCAACCAGTTTCCCATCTTCACCGATCATCTGACGCTTGCGGTGTAAAATATCGTGATCGTTGTCGTAGTACAAGTGACCCTTGATCTGCATAACGCGCTGTGGGCTACCTTTCCACTTTTCGATCTCACGTTCCAAAAACTGCTTGTCGGAAATCTGCGCACCCTGCAAAATCAAGTTTGAAACTTTGAACATCATTGAATCTACAAAACTCACGTTGTTCACCCCCTTTCCAGTTAATCAAAGCTGAATGTATCAGGCATAAGCACTTTGGTAACGGCGTACCGCATCGAATCCATACCGTGCGAAAATTCGTGATCCGGCTTGTCCGTGGGTTTTCCGTCTGTGCCTTTCGCCCAACAATAGTTATCTATCTCTTTTTTGAACTCTACGCAACGGGGATGCACCACGATCTGATAGTTTTGAATCAACTGTATGCCGTGGTTTACGCTGTCCTTACCTTTCCGGGAAGATTCAGCCCTCAATCCCTCATCCTGCAACTCTGCAATAGATTTCGGTTCAGCAGAATCACAGATCAGGCGTTGACCGCCGTACCCCATGCGTTTGATTTGTTCGGCTATGATCTTGTTCGTAACCCCCGTTTTATACCACTCATCGAAAACATAGATTTTCATAGCGGTGTTATCCACCATGCAAGCGGTAAAAGCGTTAGGATCAGTAAAACCAAAGTCAAGGCCGAATGCGGATTTGATACCGGGAATAGCCCGGATTTTATCAACATCGAAGTTTTCAACAATGACGTTGGTGTAAATCAGGCCGTCCGCAATGCCCCAATCCCCCGCGCCCTCAATGCGATAGCGGCGGGGATTGTTTTCTTTCATTTTCAAGAAAATATTGCGGTCTGCATCATCAAGCCATTCGTTACACTCCCATGTTGTAGTTTTGGTGAACACCGTATCATCCGGTGTATCGAAAAACCGGGGCTTTAACCAGCTTGTTGCACTCCACGGGTTGAACGTAAGTGTAAGCTGTTTGAAGTACCCCGGCGGAACTTCACCACGGATTGACATATCTAGCTTGTTGAAATCGTCCTCATTGCTGATCTCATAGGCTTCTTCTATCCATACCCAGCACAGAACGCCCTTATCAACGGAAATAGAGGTTATCTTCAAGCCATCGTCCAGACCACGAAAAAGAATCTTCTGCCCGGTTGAACGCCGGGTGATCTGCATAGGTGACACGGTGCAATCAAAATACGCATCTACTCCCAGCTTATGAATAGCCCATTTCAAATCCGAAAACACGGAATCGCGCAAGGTGTTTGAAAACCGCCGAACACAAAGGCCGTTGCTCTCTGGATATTGAAACAGGCGATAAATCATATTAAGGGCAGTTGTTTTGCTCTTTTTCGATCCACGGCTACCCTTACACACACGGTATCGGGCTTTCGTGTTCCAGAAGTCCACATAGCCGCGCCCTACGGCTTTCTGTAATGAAATCTTCATTCCGTTAAGTCGTTTACCAGTGTGACAGGCTCAACCTCAACGGCAAGCCCATCTTTGAACATTCCGTACCGCTTGCCGATCAGCTCAGCGGCCTTGATACGGTCTTTAGCCCCAACGTCAATATCGGAGATCGTTTGTACACCATCACCGATCAGCTTTAGCACCTGTTCTTTGTATTCCCCTCGCATAACAGAGGTTAGATACTCCAAAACTTCCTGTGCATCCGCTGTTTTTGCGTTGTGCATTGCTTCAAGTTTCGCGTCAATATAAGATTTCATTTCGGCGTTGAACTTTGAAGTAGGTTTTTGTGGGTTTCGCTCATTTATCCATTCTGCCGCAAAACGGGCAGTCTTAGGCGAATACCCCGCCCGGATTGCCGCCTGTACAGCGTTGCAGTCAATCAAATATTCGTCACAAAACCGCTGTTGTCTTTCGTTCAAGATATTCACCCCCTTAAAACAAAATAAGCCCGGTGAACGGAAGATCACTGACTGCCTACGATCAGCTACGATGATTCACCGGGCAAAAGAAAAAGCCGTAAAAGGTTTTCTTTTACGGCTTCTTGCATTATATATTTTATCACACTTGACACATGAAGTTCAATGAAAAAGACTGCAACTTTTTACATTTTCAAAACTTTTTCTGTGAAATCCTTTAGTGCCTGTCCGTGGATCGTATAAACATTCCGTTCCGAACAACCTAACTCTACCGCGATCTTATCAAAGCCCTTGTACTCAACATACCGCTTGAACAGCACCTTGATAAACTGCGGGTCTTGCAAACTCTGAATTTCGCCCGTGATCTTACGCTTCAGGTCAACATACTTGTCAATCTCGGCGTTGATCTCTTGCTCAAGCATTACAATTTTCAGCACCGGGTTTACAAACGGGGCATCGCCCGTACCGCTGGATGAAACACGATCCTTGCCGTAATCAATCGCCCGAACGCACTTAGACAGTTCTTCAAGATCAGCCTGTTCTTTCATCTTCTGTTCTATGATAACATCCGCGCGTTCAAGCTGTTGTAAATACTCTTTCGCTGTCACTTCTCAAACCTCTTTTCTTTGCGTAACGCTCACTTTACGAATTATCGTTATTTTTCTAAAATTCTGTGTTTCACGTTTCGGTTACGCACCCTCTATTTACTATTATATATTATTTTTTATATGTTGCACCGTCACGCGATGACGCAACAAGAGTATCAATATATAAAGAACTTCAAAATAAGTGTACAAACCGAAACAAACGTAACAAATACGTTTAATCGTTCAAAGATAGAAACATTTATGAAACACTTGTGAAAATCAGTGTAACACTTTGAATCTTAACTTTCAAAGCGTCCCGCCCTGCCACTCTTGAGCGGGCATTGGGGGTGCGGCTTTTCCATCCACGGGCGAACGCCCACTTTCGTGATCTCGCACCAATAACGGAACGTCACAACGCCCGTCTGTTTGCTCTTGCAATGCAAGCAGTCTTTACAAAGTCTTTTCATTTGTTGTACCTCGCCAGATATATGATCGGAAACAGCCAGAACGGGAAAGATAAGCACCACGCCCAAAAGCGTTCTTTCAAGGAAACGGCAAGGTTTTCTTTCCCAATCTCTTTGCAGTCTTTCCGCCAGATAAAGTAAAACGGGATGAATCCGATCAACTGCACAGCGATGAACAGCAGTTCCAGCAAAATCCACTTCATGCTCACACCCCCACAATATATGCCGCCGCCATATTTGCCGCGTGTGTGTACATGACATTCGGAAACTTTGCAACGGCGCGGGTGTAATACTCCCAATTATTCCGATCATCAAACGCGCCCATGTGCCAGCGGATGCAAGCGATTTCTTCATTTGTCAAAGCATCGGGGGCGATATTCTGAAGCATGATGATCGACTTTTCGCCGTGGCCGGGAAGAATCATATTCGGGTTATACTTCCATTTTCCATCCACCACTTTATAATTATCGCACTTGCACAGATCGTGGAACATACCCACAATGTAAGGGCTTCTCGCATCGCTCCACGTCAAGCCCATCTTGTCCGTATAGTCCAGCAAAGCACCCGTAACGGCAAGAGAATGATCGAACAGTGCGCCGCTGTATGCGCCGTGATGATTGATCGAAGCGGGCGCATCGAAGAACCCCATTTTATCAAGCCGCCGCACAATATTGGGGCGGGTGTAGCATTCCAAATCACCTTTCACGTTGTACATGATGATTTTATACTGATTGATCCGATCCTGCTTAGTCAATTTGAATCTGTCCATTCTTTTCCACCTCATCATAAATTGCAAGGCTCATATCTACTTGATACGGCTTGCCGCCGATAAACTCCGTTTTGAGCGTGTCACCCTCTGCCCGGACGATCAGCGCACAGTTATTGAACACCGTGACAAACTCTGTACCATCGGTGATTTGGGTGTTTTCCCCAAACTCTTTCTTATACTCTGCAAAAGCGGCGTTTACCGCATCACTGATTTGTGCAAGCATCCCCATTGTTATCACCCCTTAATGAACTTAAAAAGCATATCAAAGAACATCCGCAAATGCAAAACGGCTTTCATCCAATAGTCCTTGCGCCTGTCCTCTTTCTTGCGCTTGCGCTCCCTCCACTGCTTGATGTACTCAAGTTGGGCTTCATCCTCTGCCGCCCGATAGCGTTCATCAATGTTCATTATCTGAACTCCTTTCCAGTTTTCACGTCACGAATCTTAACACGTTCAATCAGTTCAAAGCCCGTTGAACGAATAATGAACTTTAACACCTTGATAAGCTCATTCGCCCGCCGTTCGGTTTCCGATTCTTCCCGAACGATTTTCTGTGTACCATAAAACGCCGTTGGATCGTTATACCCCTCTGCGTTGCATTTGGGATTAGCCGGATTGTTCATAGTCAGTCCTTTCAATCTTTCCAGTTGGATAACCATTCAAGTTCTGTAACCATATCGGAAACAATTTTTAGCGCGTCATACATTGCCGTATGTTTGGCAACATCTTCATGTAACCTATCCTCGCAAGATCGTTCATCCAGATGGTGACAGGATTTCAGCCTTTCGCTATCCCTTTCAATATCCGCACGCAACTTTTCAATCTGCTTTAGGATTTTGTTTTTAGTACGGCGAAGAACGGCTTTTTGATATTTGGCGATTTCTGCACATTGGTTTCTAAGGTCTGGATTGTTCCCGTATTCAATCGCTGAATCCGGGTCAAGGCCGTTTTCCCCGCAATAGGTTTCGGCATCGTATAGGCTTCTAAAAACCTGTTTGCCTACCTTTGCATACGGCAAGTTCACGTTCTTCTTGAACTTAGTTGAATAAACGTGCATTACCAGTTACGCCCCCGCTCTACAATATCAGCTTCAAGCTGTTCAATCGGGGTTGTGGGGTGCATCTTGTGATACAGTTCTTTTGCCAGCTTCTTAGCCGGGGCGGGATTGATAGCGGAAACCGTGATAATATCCTTGATCGTGTCCTTAGTGCCTACGGCTACCGCATACAGGCGCATCTTAGCCGATTCAAGGCGGGTTTCCCAGCGTTCCATCTTCTCACTCTTGATACGGTCAATTTCCCTGTACGCATGATTCACGCACTGTGTCGCCATCCCGTGAAAGAAAATATCCTCGCAAAGCTGACAGTCCGCTAGTTCTTCAATTAGGTTGTTCATGCCCGTATCAACGGAAATAGGCGTGGGGTTTGCCCCATTCATAGCGCGGCGCAACTTTAACGCCGCCTGTGCCGCTTCAGTAAGTTCCTCTGCCATCTGTGCCAGAACTTCAGCTTTGGGCAGACCATAAACCAACTCATACTCCATAGTGTTCCATCCTTTCTTTTAATCGAACCGACCTTGTGCGAACGGCTCTTTGAATAAATTCGGCATCATCCGCAATCGAACGAACGGACGAATTATCCGAACGAATCTCAAAAGAAGCGATAATAAATCGCTTTAGATCATCGGGGGTGAAATCCTCAATGGATTTCCCGAAATAATTTGTTAAAATTTGTATCACGGTTTCTTCATGTTCTGCAAACCAGCACCCGGAAACTGTATGAGTAGGGGCAAAATATACCCAGTAAGCAAACCGCCTTTTATCAATAGTCGCCTTAGCTTCAAGGGCTGAAACGTCTGTTTCTAAAAAGCTAATTGCTTTATTGGTGATCTGCATCAACTCTTTTTCTCCGATAACGCACCCATTCGGAAAGGCTTCTTCCATAAACCGTTGAAAAAGCCGATCTCCTGTGTCACCGTTAAAATACTCATGCCACACCGCCCCAAGATCATCCATTCTGTTTCCCTTTTCAAAAAGGATAGTGCAACCCAGCTTCACAAAATTAGCCGTAGATTTTGCTTGAAAGTGAAGTTTTTCCATGCTTAATTCACCCATTTAATGATGGGATCACCACAAAAGCCCTTTTCCCATACGAACCACGCATACGCAACGGCGTTTTTGCTTTCAAATTTGCCGTTCTTCCCACATTCCAGCCGGGAAGAACTAACATATACGATTTTGGGCGGATTCTTCAGGAAGAACGCTTTGCGGGCTTTTCCCTCAAGAAAAGTTAGCTTCAAAAACATTGCAACTTTACGCCCCTGCTGAACGATGTTCAAAGCGTGTTCAACAAATTCAAGGGCGTATTTATAAGGCGGGTTTGTGATAATATCGCCGCTGAAATCCACAACATTTTCTAATAAAAAATCGCACGGATTCAAACGGCCATATCCACGGTATACTAAATCGGTGCTAACAACATTGTACCCGTGCGATTCAAGCACCTTAGAAATATGCCCCTCGCCACAAGCACACTCCCAAACCACCGGGGCAAAGTGTTCTTGCTCAAGCAAAACTTCCGTTGCCTTTGGCTCAGTGGCGTAGTAATCGTGTGCTTCAGCATTCTGGTTGCGCCTGTTACCGACAAAGTAACCATGCTGTTCTCTCTCTCTCTCTCTCTCTCTCTCTCTCTCTCGGTAAAGATCAAAGTATTCACCTCTTTATTTCTGATCCCCTGCAACATAAAACCGGGCTGTCTTTTTTCCGATCCGCCTAACCTCTGTGTGAAGATGCAGATTTCGGGCGATCTGCCGGGAAAAGGCGGTTTTGCTCATGGCCTGTAAGTTGTTAGCTAAGCAGTATTCTTGATACCGCGAATAAACAAGATCAGTCGTGTTATCTTCAATATGAAAATCTTCATCCTCGCACTCTTTGAAAAAGCCCAAAATCGGGTTGTTATCTTCCTCGTATTCGTCCAGAGCTTTCTTTACCTTGTCCGAATCGGTAAAACCACGATTTTCAAGAATACGCTTCAGGCCAGCAAGCCCAAGATTGATAAGATATTCCATCGTTTCCGGGGACTTTAACTTGTGCTTGATGGTGGGATCAAAGCCCGCCTTATCCTTTGAGAAATTGGCATCGAACGGGATAATAACCAAACGCCGCTGAACTGCGCCCGTTTTGTCCTTGATACGGGGAATCTGGTTTGCAGAAAACAAGAACTTTGAATAGTTGTTGAACTCAAACGGGTTTTGCCCCTTGCGTTCAGCAGACACGCGATCACCCGTTACCAGCTTCTTAAAAACGGCGGGGTTTGCTATAAACTCGTCGCCTATATCGTCGCCAATGTTCGCCAATTTGCCGAACATTTCGGCGGTCTTAAAGCGATCTCCAAGTTCTTTCAAGTCCAGAGCGCAAATGTTTTCTTCACCTAAAAGATTTTGCACCATAGACAGATAGGTTGATTTACCGTTGCTTTTGTCACCTGTCAGGATAAAAGCCTTTCCAAGTTCGTTCCAGCGGTAGAAGCAATAACCAATAGCTTCTTCCAGTAGTAAACGCACCTGTGCATCATGGCAAGCAATGTTATCAAGGGTCTTGTCTGCCAGTTCGCAATAAGCCCCCGGCGTATAGTCCCAAGGAATCTTATTGGTGATAATGTGTTCCGGGGTAAAGCCCGCAAAAGAACCGTCAATGATGTTATACAGGCCGTTCTTAAAGGCGATCAGGTGCGCGTCCTCTGGTTTGGTGTTATCCCGAATCAACAGATCAAGATAATCAACGACTTCAGACCGCTTTGCACGGTTTAGATCGGGGATGTGCTTAATCATAGCGGCTTCAATCTCGCCATATCCAGCGGTATAGATACCGTCCTTGTAAATGTGCAACTGATTATTGATCTTGATGATATGGGCGTTGTTCTTCAGGAAGATAGCGAACTTATCAAACAAGAACGTGCTACCGTTGTAGAAAACGGGTTTCTTGAACGAATCATCCCGTAAGATAGTTTCAATCTCGCTGTCTGACAGCGGAACTTTCAACACATACTTATTGATGATCCGAATGGTTTCCCGTGCTTCTTCCACGGTAAAATCATTGCTTTGTAGGGTCAGAATGTAGTTGAACAGGGCTTGATTTCGCCCGTCCCCCTCTTCCATATCAAGAAACGCCATCTTACTACGAACGGGAAACAGCCACCGGGGGAGCGGTTGCGCTTGCTCATTTTCGGCGGTATCATAGAGGATTTCACGCTCTACGCCGCCGTATTTAAGCACTTCATAGGAACTTTTCACGCCCACCTTAATATCAGCTTTCAAGCCGATTGCAAGGGTGCAATGGGTCTTACAGCCGCCCACGCCGCTATTTTTGAACAAGAAGTGCTTGCCCCGCGTGGTACGATAAACGCGGCAGTTCAAAGAATAATCTTGAACAACTTTGAACAGAACATCCGAACTTTCCCCATCGTCCAGATCAACAAGGATCGTATCTTCTGCCAGAATCCCGGCGAACTCTGGTAAAGACTTCACCTGTTCATAGGTCTTAAAGTCCGTCCTGCCCTTGAACTTCTCCACGCACTGTTTATCTTTGGTTTCAACATATCCGCGAAAGAACAAAATTTATCACCGTCCTTATTCCCAATACTTACAGCAAAACGAATCTTCATCGGCAAGTTCTACGGAAAGCCCATTCACGCCCTCAAGTTCATAATTGATCTTTGCGCTCACAGCATCATCAATAGCCATCGCCCAATCACGTTGCATATCTTCAAGTTCCTGCAAGAACTCTTGATAGAACAAATTCGCCTTTTTCTTTGAAAGTGAACTTTCAAGATTCCTTTTCAGGTTTGCAAAAGTCTTATCTGAAAAGGCTTCCTTGACCGCTTCATAAATGATCCCATCATCTAATCTGCACTCCGCTTTGAGGGAGTCCACGGCAAAAGTGCCGCTGTGCTGACACTCGCCGTTCTTATTCCAGCGACACCAACGACAGGTTTTATAAAAATCGTCCATTTTAACTTACTCCAAAATCTTCAAGACGTTTGTTTGCAAAATTGATGTACCATTGACGATCCAGCTTGTCCGGCACTCGAACATCTTTTACATCATCGTTATAGATGAAACAGTGTTCCGGGGAGTTTTGCAGTTTTTCCAACCGACCACTGGACGCTTTTACTTTCTTCACGCCGGGATCGTTTGGATCAGTAGAAGCAAAAATGCGGATGCACCGTTCTTTCAACGGCTTATCGCCGTACATGATATGCGTATACTTGCTACTGATCCGGGAAACAAGCTGAAATTCGCGTAGGTCTTGACACTCTGAAATCGTCCGGCGCACCGGGATTTGATGGATCATGTAATCAACAAGGGCTTTGTTTATAATGGGGAGATCATAACTTAGATCGTCCAGCTTCATAACATAGCCGCCCTTGCGCTTTACTGCACCCGTTTCCCGGTCAACCAACAGATAATTATTAACGTCTTTCTGATAGATCGTTCCAAAGTAAGTATCAAAATCCATGCGCATACCTGTGCGCTGTTCCCACTCCCAAACAATATCATCCAAAACTTCAAAATCCCGGTCATAGTCCGCGACCTTAACAATGATACCATCCGTGTTGTTCTGGATCAGCTCACAATGCCCCTCAAGATGTTCCACAAGGTCAAGCAACAAAAGCTGTCCATTGATACAGATGGCGTTGTTGCTCATGGGGTCATACAAGGCGGATGATTTTTGTTTCATCTGCCCGGAAATGGCGTTATCCATGATCTTGAACGGCTGACGGGCTTTCTTGTCGCCCTTGCGCTTAAAGGCTATGTTGGAATCGTGGATAAACTCAAAGTTTTCAGGGTGATCCATTACCCGATAGCCGAAGTGATATTGTTTCTGCAAAGACGGGTAATAGGCGGTAACGTCAATGATGATGAACACGCCATCGGCGGAATACTTAGCCCGCGCACCGTGTCCACCGCCCCATGCAAAGGTATGTTCAACCCCGGCGATCATCTGCTTACCCTGCTTTTTCTCGTAATCGTGGTTTTCAGGATTTGCGTACCAGTCCGCAATATGCTTGTATTTGTTCAAGCGCAAACACGGCAGGATTGGGAAATCAAATTCATCATCAAAACTTGCGCCTTTCCTGTTGCCGCCCAAAATAGTTGCGGCAAGCTGTGGTTTGGTTTTGGAAATGTATTCAATTCCTAGTTCAAAGTGTTTGATAAAATACATCATGGTGTTGAACTCTTGCGTTCGGCGCATGAAAACTTGTATAGTTTGTTCAACGTCATGGGTGCAATAAAAAACGGTCTGTTTGATCTCTGCATCCGTCAACTTGCGGTCAAGGTTAAAGGGTACTTCCGTTTCCCGAATATCGTTCCCCATGAAACCCTCAAAGGACTTCAAGCCCACATCGGTATTCAACATTACATCGTAATTAAGAAGCGGGTAACTCTTTAAGAGGTTGCTATACTGCCAGCCGGGTTTACCCTTGACAATGATGTAATCATTCAGCTTCTTAGCGTTGAATCCGCACAGAATCCCTTGTAAGATGTATTGATCGTAGTGGCGGCTGTTGAATCCTACCCAAATTCGGGTTTTATGCGCTTCATAAAAGGCTTCAAGTTCCGCTTTGTCATTGATAATGACGTGGGTTTTCTTCTCCACCATATCAATAATAACAACAAGCCAGTCATAAGCGAAAACCTCAAAATCGTAGAATAAAATAGCAATCACCCTCTTTCTTTGAAATTCCCACCATACCCGCCCGCCTGTTTATCTTGTCAGGTCACAAGCCGGGGCTTAGTCCTCGTCCACAAGGGCGTAAACTTCCGTGATCTTGAACGTGTTAAAGCCCTTTTTGTTCTCGCCGTACTCCAAAGCGTACTCAAAGTTCCCGTCAATGGCTTCCATAATATCCAGAATCAGATTGTTGTACTGATTGTAGGTCTGAAACTGAACGGGGATCGGTGCATCCATTTCGGACATAAGAGAACGCAAGAACTCGTCCACAATGCCGATCTGGAAACCCTGCGTCACGATCTGGTTGAGGAAGATCATGCTTCCCTTGTACTCACCCGTGAGAATCTTAAACCAGCAAGAGAACATGGGATCACCCTTTTTGCTCTTACCCAGTTCCAGCTTATTGATCTCCACCTCATAAGTACCGTGGGGAACTTCACGGCGGGTGTTGCCGTTCTTTGCGGCTTCAGCGGCATCTTTCGCCAAACCAGCGGTATCAAAGTTAGCGTCAAATTCATCAAAAATGCTCATCGTTATAGTCCTTTCTTACAGTCGGTTGTGATTAGGCTTCCCGCGCTCTGCGCTTACGGCGGGGGTGTTCGGGGGGCTGTTCGGGCTGTGCATTGGGCGCAGGAACTTCAACCGCTCCATCCATCGGGGGGTTGCCATCATCGGCGTTTTCGGCGGGCGCGCTCTCACCCTCTGCGGGGGCTTCCTGCGGGGTTTCTTCTGCGGGCGTATCGTTTACAGGTTCGACCTGTTCAGGCTGTTCCTGCGGCTTCTCTGCCGGGGTGACAGGCGTTTCCCCTGCCTTACGGCGGGAACGCCCGGCTCGTTCAGTGCTTTCGGTTTGCGGCTTGTTTTCAGATACGCCGTTTGCGGCGTTCTTGTTGGCTTCATCGTACACGGCAAAGAGCGCATCCACATCAAGCGGAAGATCCTTTGCGGCGACACGCAAGCGGCCACCACCAAAGACAACCTCATTGGACTTGAAAGAGAACGTGCGGGTTTCGCCATCGGCCACGATACGGGCAACCACGTCAACCATACCCGCAACCTTGTTAGCTACCTTGTCAGGCAGTCCAGCGGGCTTAATAGCCGTGATCTTATCGCCGCCCTTGCGGGTAATATCCTTGCTCATATCCTCATGGGAAATAAGCACGATGTTTTCATAGTCCAGCACCATAAGCCGCTTCATGGTGTTCAGGTACTCACCGCGCACCTTATCCCACGCCCGGAAAGAATCATCAGATTCATGGGTAATGCCCATCTGCTGATACATATAGACCCGGCAAGATTCATAAGTATCTTCCAGCAGATCAACAACGATGGTCTTAAAGGTGTTCTGCTTTTTTTCCAGTTCGGAAATGGTATCCTTGAACACTTCCCACGCAAGGGTGCGCTTTGTCATGCGCCCCTCAACCTTGACGTTATCGCGGATAGGGATATAAGGCGCGTCCACGTTCTCAACATTACCGTCAGTGTTGAGCATAAGCGGATCAGGGAAAGTGTTGGCGAAAGTGGTTTTGCCGCTGAACGGTGCGCCATAAATCCACAGCTTGCGCTTGTGAACCTGTTCAATGTTGCGGCGTTTGTTTTCGGGGAGAATCATAAAATCCCATCCTTTCTCGCAAAAATCTTGATACTCACAGAATCGGCACAAGTACGATTCTGTTTTTGTGAACTCTGTTGTTTCGTTCACTGTCTTTATCGCAAGCAGAAATTCAATCACTTTTGAATAATCGAACTCCACTTGAACCGTTTTAACATCAACCCCGACAAGTTCGTCTTTCAGCCGCTCCCTAAAATCAAGAAGCGTTTCACCTTTCTTTTGCCGAATCTGGACTTTTGGAACAAAGAACAGATACAGGTTTCTAATCTTCTTGCCGGGGTTGTCCCGCTCAAAGAAATACTTGTAAAGGTGCAACTGATTAGATTTCTTGTAACTTTGAACATTGTTTGAATATTTGAAGTCGTAGAGATCAAAATATTCAGTACCATCAACTTTGTTGATCGGCACAAGGTAATCAATGTAACCCACAAAGTCCTTGTCCATAATAGGGACTTCAAACGCACCACCGGGCGGGATTCCTGCCCTTGCCAGCGGGATAACGTGTTCCAGCTTGATAACCTCGTTAATGTGTTCATCCGTGATAATCGGATAGCTGGAACAGTATTTTTTGATAGCCGCTTCAAGGCTTTCTTCAATGCCAGTGTGTAACGCCGTTCCCAAAATCAACGGGCTGTCCGCTTCATCCGGGGGCAGGGTGTTCAACCGCTGAAGATAGCGCATTTGGTACTTGAATGGGCATTTTTCAAAGCATTCAACACGGGAATGTGAGTATTGCACTGGATCACCCCCTCTAACAGTTTTTTGAAGTCCTCGAATCCATCGGGGTAAAGGATCACACCGATAGACCCGGCGTTGTTGATTTGGGATACCATGAACTTTTGAAGCGGGGACGGTCTGCCCGTGGGGGCTTTCAACTCCACATCAAGGCTGATTGCGTTGGCGACAAGGTGCAGATCAGGCAAGCCGGACTTAGAAAACCCGCCGCCCCAACGCTTTTCATAGTATCCAATGGGCGGAACGGGCATCCGATCAGCGGCACGGCCAAAAGGATAAATGCCTTGCTTTTCCAAATAACGCTCAAGGCGTTTTTCAAAAAGTTTTTCTTCTGCCATTGCATCACCCCAACAATAATTTGATAAGTGAATGAATTCCACGCAAACGGTCATATCCAAGGATTTTCCCCGTTCCAGCCCAAAACTGAAACAGCTTATCATCTGACTTTCTTCTACAATGGAAATGCCCGCTTTGCTCATTTTTCAAGGTGAATTCAATGTTGTTCAACTCAAATTGCTTGATTGCGTAGTCAATCCGTTCAGAATTTTTTGCAACTCGTTCCTTATGTTTTTCCTTTGCATAAAGGTGATAGCCCCCGTCAAAGGATTCACCCGGATCGGATTCTCTGTCAGTCCTTGTCATCAGATCACCCCCTGTGAGCGAAGAACAGACACACGAACCAGCCTTGCAACAATCAGCCGACCATCTTTCAGCGTGTACAGCCTTGCGCTGTCAATGCCCCGTAATCTACGGGTTGCCGTCAGGTCTACCCAGTAGCTTTTACCGTTGTGTTCAACCTTGCAAAATCTGTGCCGCTTACTCCTAGTAGCACCGGGCGGGGACATTAAAATAACCTCATCTTCCATTAGATCACCTACTCTTTCAGATAAGGAACACGTTTGTATTTGCACCAATAGCCGCCGCGTTTCGCTCTGCTTACAGAAGATATGACCGAATTTTCATCTTTCAGCCCTAAAACCTTTGCAAGTTCTAAAGCCGAATCCGCCACAGCTAACGGCAATTCGTATTCATCCTTTGAAACTTCCATCCAAAGGAAACGCGGCGTTCTCTCACTCATTTCACTGTGATCTTGACGGACGCGGAAACATTGGTGATCTTGCTGTACTTCTCCACCACGTCCGGCATTGCTTTTTTCAGCTTTGCCGTATCAATGGTGGTGCGGGTAGTGGCCGGGATGTAAAGGAACTTAACTTCAGGCGTTTCAAAGGACTTCACGCCGTAGTTCTCCATAGCTTCACGCAACTTGTCGCGCATCGCCTTTTCCTGTTCCTCGATCTGCTTCTTCTGGACAGAAAGAGCGGCAATGTTGGCGATAAGAGCCGCCGCGTTCTTCTGCATCTCCACAAGCGAATTATTGCTTTCAAACGCAAGTTCGCAATTTTCGGAAAGTTCACCGCACACTTCAGAACAGGATTCCCGCCGATCACATTCCAAACAACAGCAGTTCTTACCGCAAGCCGTGGCGTTACCAATAGCTTCTTTACAGAGTTTCACAGTTGCTTCATCCTTTCATGTTGTTCAATTCACTTTGAATCTGTTGAACAGATTTTGAATAGTTGGTTTCAAAAACGCCCTTGTCCCAAAGGGCTTTAGCCCCGCTCTCGCCTAAGTTGTAGGCCATCAAGACTTTTTCCGGGGTTTCGTACTTCTCAAACAGTTTACGAAGAATGAACATCCCGGCTCTTACGTTGTCGTATGGGTCAAGGTAGTTTGTCACGCCGATTTCATCTGTGATATAGCCGTGATTTACCTTGTTGATCTGCATCAAACCGTAATCATCGGTATTACTCACCGCGTCCGGCTGATAGCCGCTTTCCTGCTGGATGATAGCCATAACAAAGGTGAAATCCATGTTGTAGCCTTTGGACAGGTAATAAATGAACTCTTGCACGTCCGAATCAAGGGGAACGTCCAGAGGAACAAAGAGGGTATCCTCACTCTCATAACTCACGGACATATCACCATCAAAAATCTTACCGTCTGCCGCGCGGCCATAGATCAGGGTTTCGGTTTTGGGCTTGCTGGAATGGGAAACCGCGCCGATTGCAAACCCAACGATAGAGAAGATCAGGGCGATAATGACCCAAGAAGTGATAATGCGGTTAGCAATGGTGCGCCGCTTGATAGGCTTTGAACAATTCATCTGTATAATCCTTTCTCATCTTCAAAGCTTCTAAAATATCTTCTTCCACCGTGCCGGGGCATATCATTTGATAGTAGAAGCAAGGTTGAGTTTGTCCAATGCGGTGAATCCGCTTTTTAGACTGTTCAAAAAGTTCGCTTCTATCGGTTAGTGAAAAATAGATAATCTTATTTGCTTTTTGCAGATTCACGCCCATAGACCCGGCTTGATACTGAATGAATGTGATTGAATTTTCGTACTGATCGTAAGCGGTCAAATCGTTTTTCTCGCCGTTGATGATGGAACAAGGCCGCTCCATCTCCCCCGTATAGGTGGTGAGGGCTTCTAACATCGTGTTCAATTCTTCATTGAAGTTGTAGAACACGATCAGACGATCTTCCGTTGAATGTACCAAATCCACGAACGCCGCCACACGCTCACGGTTTAAGAAACTGCACATCATCCGGGCGTATATGCGTTTTGATAAGGTGGTATCGCCCACATATTCCCGCCCGTCAATGGTTATCACATCATCCCGCATGAACTTCTTATAGCATCCGGGTATTTTGGACGTTACAGAGATAAAGGACTGTTCAGGCAGATTAAAAACATCTTCAGACTTCATAAAAACCGCCCCATGTTGGGTAAGTTTTGCTTTCAGCCTGTCCACGTTCTTATAACCCGTTACAACCTTTATCCGAAAGCCGCTCTGTGAATCCTCGATCCATTCAGTCGTTACATACTGCTTATAGAATAGTTCTTTGCTGATTCCCCATCCCAAAAGGTGCAGTTGCGACCAAAGTTTTTCATACTTCCCAGCTGTTGGCGTACCAGAAAGCAAGATCACGTTGTCCGGGTGCAGTCCTAAGACGAATTTAGAGCGTTTTGCGCCCTCATTCTGAATGATGGATGATTCATCAAGCATGAGCGTAAAGCCTGTTAAATGGGCTATTTCTGCCCGTCTGAACAGAAGATCATAGTTGATAACGCCGCAAATGGTAGGATCACCAGATTTCCGGGTTTTTACTTCTTTGAAGAAGCGTTCAAAATCCTTTTTGTCGGTCAGGTTGTAAATTATCCAACAGTGATCCATTGCATAATTTTCTATCATGTGTTTTTCCCAGTCCTCAACTTTGGACTTTTGGCACACGATCAGATTCACGGGGCTGTTCAGTTCCCGCATCTTTTCCGATCCGACAAAGGTTTTCCCTAAGCCCATATCCAGATAATAGGCAACGCGGTTATACTGCCGGGTTTCCTCTAGGGCGGTCTGTTGATGGGGGTAAAGTTCCACATTAGCACCCCCGCAAGGTCTTGTATTCGTCAAGCATGGCTTTCAGTTCCGGGTCTTTGCTTGCCAGCATTTCAAAAAGTGCTGTTTCCTGCAAATCCCTAACCCGATTGTTCATCATGCACTGAAGTTCATTCATGCGCTTTGCCCGTTCCCGGCGTTCGTTCCATGCGGTGAAGTCCACCTTGCAAACGATCTCTTTCAGGCCGCCCGTGGGGATTCCATCTGGAATCTTAGACGCTGTACCCTCAACCGTGGCAAGCTGGAAACCGTTCTGCGTATCGACAACCACCACGTCACCGGGCGTGTATTCCTCATAGGCAAGGAACGTGTACAGCTTACCCGTGCAAGTCTTAGAACTCACGTTAAACTGTACTTTAACGATCATGTACTCTTTCATAGCAGATACCCCCTTATTCCGCGTCAACGTCAATCCCGGTGATTTCTTTGAAAATCGCCGCATTGAAGTTCGGCAAACTGAAGATGATGTTGCGATCATCGGCACTAAGCCCTGCCCACCACTTCCGGGCATTGTCCGCCGTGGTACGCTCTTTCAGATAACCGCCCGTAGTTTCGGCTTCAGGGTGCGCCGCCTTTTCTTCATCGCTCATGGTATCAAACCAGACGTATTCAAGCGGGCAATCTTCAATCTGATTCAGCAGATACCGGGCGCGGCAGTTAAACCACTGCTCAAACGTCCAATCGGTGGGCTTGTTGAACATATAGATTTTGGGCGATACCGTATTGAAACAGCCATTGGAAAAGGATGTTTTATTCCAGTCGCCGCTGTTGCAGTCGCCGCTGTTGCAGTCGCCGCTGTTGCAGTCGCCGCTGTTGCGGTTGCCGCTGTTCCAGTCGCCGCTGTTGCAACGTCCAGTGCAAGCCTTTCCCGTGTTCACGATTTCAAGGACTTCAGCCCAAGGGATTTCCCGCACGATTTCCAGCTTGTTCGTTGCACACTTATCCTCGCCCTCTGCAACCGTACCGTGGGCGATCACTTCAGCAACGTGGTTATTCGGGTCAAAATCATAGTAACGGAAACAGTCGGCGGCATTCTTACAGAAGTGCATACCCACATTGCAGACAGACGGGTTTACGTCCTCTTCAAACGTGCCGGGGCAAGTATACTGTTTACCTTTGCACGTCCAATCGGGGTTGAACACCTTATAGCCTTTAACCATCGTTTTAGACCTCTTTCTTTTGTTTTTGATATACTCAAGCCTTGCGGCTTCTTTCTTGTGGTAACGGACTTCTAAGCGTCCGTAATACTTGCCGTTCATGCCGATACCTCAACAGCTGGAATCTGAATCCCGGTGCATTCGGTGAACTTAACAGAGGAAATAAAGTAACTCCAATGTTCCAGCTTTACGGCGTAACCCCACGGGAAAACCCCGTCCTGTAAGCCCCGGCGAACAAACCGGGGGGATTTCTTCATAAGCTTTGCCACAAGTTCAACAGGAAGATTGACGGTTGAATTGTATTGAACAGTTGCAACCGGGTCATACTCTTCAAAGTAGTTATCCTGTACGCCCAGCGAACGGGCAATCTCTCTCCGGCGTTCCTTAGACGGCTCATTTTTGCCGGAAACATACTGACTGATAGAAGAACGCCCGATCCCGGTTAAGTCCGAAACCTTAGCCTGTGTAAGATCAAGTTCTTCCATCAAGCCTTTCAGCTTGTTTGCAAACGACACTATGTATCACTCCATCCTTTCATTTGTATCTATTTAAGATACACTTGCGGTGAAAAAAATAGCAATTACCTTTTCATCCGTCAAGTTGTACCTTGCGCGAATCTTAGAAATTTCCTTTTGGGTGAACTCCGCCCCGTTGGTTTCGTTCATCTTAGAGGAAAGGGACTGCGGGGAGATACCCAACGCATTTGCAAGCGTAGAATTGGTATCATCGTGAAGAATCATTTCGCTTCTAAGCAACTTTTTATTCATACAATCAATCCTTTCTTTCAAAATTATGTGCGGCACTTATGCAGGGGATTCACATTGTCACCCCTTACCAGTTTTGTATACTGTTGCCGAACAGATTCAATTTTCAAGGTGCTACCCACTCTGTATTTACACGGGCTTGTGACCGTCCACGGCTACATTAGGCAGGGGGATTACTCCCCCGAATGGCTTTTTCGTGCTTTCCAGTAAACCCGCTTGCTGTTCTCATTCATTATCTTTCGATATTCTTTAGAGATCAAGCCAGCTTGACACAGCGCAAAGGTCATTCCACGAAAACGGAAAAATTCATGTTGCGCCTGTTCCGCGTCAAAGTCGTTCTTGTGGCACATCCAAACCAGTTGTTTAAGTTCCCCAACAATGATTTCTTTCGCTCTATCGTTCATGTTATTCATCCTCTTCAAATGCGCACCCACAATCACCGCAAATCACATTGACTTCCTTTGTTGCCCGGATAATCAAACCGCACATCGGACAAACATATTTTCGGCTGGACTGTTTGGCTTTTGACAGACCGGGAATTTTCGGCAAGTGCTTTCTGTGAAGTTCAAACTTCTTGTCCTGCAAGCTGTCCACGAAAGCCCTTGCTTCCGCATCCAGCGTGGTTATCGTCCATCCATATTTAGGGTCTTTGCCAACGTCCAAACCGTGCTGTTCAGCCGTTTCCTTGAACTTCTTGTTATGATATGTACCGTTCCGGCTTGTATCCTGTACGCCGATCTGAAGATTGTACAGATGAACCATTTCGTGAAGCAGAGTTTCCGCAACCTGTTCAAAGGGTCTTGCAAGATGTTCAGCACAGATGTTGATTTCATAGAAACCCTCATTCTGCATCGCGTCCAAGTCCGCTTTGCTCATTTGGGAAATATCCGTGGTCTTGCTGTCCGGGTCAAGGTTGCTCCATGCTTTCCACGAAGTACACCACCCATACGCGCCCTTTGTCGTGTCCGGGCTTACCGTGATGACCGGGGTCTGAAGTTCGCCGTTGTAGAACTTCTGATTGAAACTTGAAAATAAACTTTCAAGTTTCTCAATGACAGGCTTTAGGCTCGTTGCGCTCATTCTCGCTTCATCCTTTCATGTATCTTGTGAGGATACATTGAGTATAGCACACGCTTTGTATCTTGTCAATAGAATGTGAATGTTTTTTAGATACAAATTCAAAAATAATTGATTAAATTGTAAAAATGTGCTACAATCAAGATACAGTTAGGAGGTGAATAAAAAATGACAATGGGCGAATACATAAAGCAGCTTAGAACATCTCACGGATTTTCCCAAGAAGAATTAGGAAAAATGGTGGGTGTCAACCGGGCGGCTGTGAATAAGTGGGAGTGCGGCAGAGTGGAAAACATCAAGCGATCCACTATTGAACAACTCGCAAAAATTTTGGGCGTATCTCCCGCCGATCTAATGTGTTGGAATGATGATTCCGCTACATTTTCCAAGCAGTCCGCTATATATGATGATGTAAAAGAAGTATTTGGTGATCCAGCTTGTGAAATGCTGAAAAAGTTCTCAAGGCTTGACAGTGTAGATCAAGGAAAAATCATTGAACGTACCGATATGTTGCTTGAAAACGAAAAATATTCTGTCAAAGAATCGTGCGGATAGAGGGCAACTTGTTCTTTGTCAAGTTCTAGTTACACTTGTTACACGCCGTACATTTTTAAGATTTCAAAGCGTACAGCAAAAATTTATTTAGGAATCGTTAATTATTTCATATTGTCACGTTTGTTACATTGTGGTTTGCGTTCTATATATTAGGCTTGTGGTGTTGCATCATTATACGGTAATGCAACATATAAGAAATAATATATAATAGTAAAGATGGCCTGTGTAACTGTTATTCGTAACGACAAGAACACAAAGAAAGGACGGCATATCAATGAAAAACATGGTTACAAGCGGTGATTATGCAGGAAGCCTTGTTGTTGGCGGCGGTATCGTTAATACTGCAATTTCGTTAGGGCTTATTAAAAAATTACCACTAAACAGCACCACGGTTGAAAGCTATGAGGTTTTGGGCGGAACTGCTGGAGCGATAATGAAAGGCGGGTATCAAGTGAAAATTATCTTCAAAGATGGAAAGAAAAGCCTTTTGGATATTGACGAATCCAAATATAAAGCTATTATTCAGGCTTGCTTCTAAAAACAAAAAATCCCCTGCTAGTGCGGTAACACCAGCAGGGGAAACGACCAAAAATCAAGGATGAAGTGATTTCGGCGGTCATATTGATTATACCGCCGAACTGTGTAAAATGCAAGAACAGGCGGTGATTTCTGTGAAAAATCCGAATCGGTACGGGTCAGTTACTAGGCTTTCCGGGAACAGGCGGAAACCGTGGGTTGTCCGTGAGGGCAAATCTGGACAGCAGAAACCCATAGGCTATACGGCAACGCGGGAAGATGGTCTAATCCTGCTTGCAAAGTTCAACGCTACCCCGTGGGACATTGAAGCGGACAAGATCACACTGAATGAACTTTACAAGCTATGGCTTGATAAGCGGGCTTGTAAATTGGGCGAAGCTAACCGGGCATCCCTTAAATCAGCCTATAACCATTGCGCCAAATTGGGCGGGCTGAAATACAATCAGATCAAGTCTTACCAAATGCAGGATTGTATAGACGGGTGCGGCAAAGGCTACTCAACCCAAGGCGCAATAAAGAACCTGTGGGGGCATCTTGACCGCTTTGCAATGGAACTTGACATAATCCAAAAGCAGTGTTCCGATCTGCTCACGTCCGCACCCATCCCCGAAACCACAAAGCAGATTTTCACAGATGATGAAGTACAACGGCTTTGGGATAACCAAAACTTAGAGTGGGCGGATTCTGTGCTGTTCTTTCTGTATACGGGTTTCCGTATCTCTGAAATGATCGGGCTGAAAACGGTAAACATCGACCTCAACGCCGGAACGATGATCGGGGGCGTGAAAACAGCGGCGGGTAAAAATCGCCTTGTCCCCATTCATTCAAAAATTCAAAGTATTGTTCAACGCCGCTTTGAACAGTCTAAAGGCGGGTATCTCTTTGAGTACAACGGAAAGAAGCTGAACGAAAGCCAATACCGGGATGTTTGGAATGAACTAATGAACACGCTGAACATGGATCACACCCCGCACGAGTGCCGCCATACATTCCGTTCCCGCCTTGATTCTGCCGGGGCTAACAAGGTTTGTATAGATCGTCTTATGGGGCATAAATCAAAGGGAACGGGTGAGCGCGTATACACCCATAAGAACATTGAAGAACTGCGCTTGAACATTGAACTAATAACAAATTAGTAACAGAAAAGGCGGGAAACGCCGATAATACGACATTTCCCGCCCATTTTGTTTTTATTGTATCATAAAGGCATACTCCATGACAAGAAAGAGGGAAAGAAAATGAAAATCGTAACCTATCGCCCGGAGTATCGGGAAGCCTTTGTCCGCCTGAACACAGAATGGCTGACCCGGTTCTACTGGGTAGAATCCTTTGACCAGTATGCGATGGACCATGTGGAAGATTTGATTGCGCAGGGAGCAATGGCATTCTTTGCACTGGACGATGATGGTGAAGTCCTTGCTACCTGCATGGCAATGCAGCTGGAGGGCACCACATGGGAACTGTGCAAACTTGCCGCCCGGAACCAGTATACCGGCACTGGCGCAGGCAGTGCAGTTCTGCAAGCTGCCATGCACTACGCCGAGGAACACGGTGCAAAGAAGGAAGTGCTCATCTCCTGTCGTAGTCTGGAGCCTGCCATCCATCTGTACAAGAAGTTCGGGTTCCACGAAGTACCTTATCGGAAAGAGTTCTGGAAATCCGAAAAAGCGGATATTGAAATGGAACGGGAGGTCTGGCCATGAAACAATATATCGTAGATGCTTTTACAGAGGAAGTGTTCAAGGGCAACCCGGCAGCGGTCTGTGTAATGAAACAATGGCTTTCGGACGATACAATGCAGAAAATTGCGATTGAGAACAGCTTGTCAGAAACTGCCTTTGCAGTCAAAAGCGGTGACCATTATTGCCTGCGCTGGTTCACGCCGGGTGGCGAAATCGACCTGTGCGGTCATGCAACGCTGGCGACAGCCTATGTCATTACCCATTTCATTGAGCCAGAAGTGAATGCCGTGCATTTCGATACTTTGAGTGGGATGCTGTACGTCACAAGAAAGAACGATGTACTTACGCTGGATTTCCCATCCTATCATCCAAAACGAATCCCCGTGACGGAACAAATGGTTCATGCGTTAGGTGTTGCACCAGTAGAAGCCTATATGGATGCCGATATGGTTTGCATCCTAAAGACAGAAGAGCAGCTTCGCCAGCTGAAACCGAATCAGGAACTTGTACGTCAACTGGATGGGCATGGCCTGCATGTAACGGTTCAAGGCCGCAATTTTGACTGCGTGACACGCAGCTTTGTCCCAAAGTGCAAGGTGCCTGAAGACCCTGTCTGTGGGCGCGGTCATTGCCATGTGGTTCCTATTTGGGCAGAGAAGCTGGGCAAGGATGAACTGATTGCATATCAGGCATCCGCACGAGGCGGTGTCCTCTACTGCCGCTACGCCGGAGAGCGTGTCTACTTGAGTGGAAAGGCTGTTCTTTTTGCGGAGAGTGAAATCCATATCAAATAAGCAGTTGAAAATTTGCAGGTATTTCGATATAATGTCTACAGAGATTCTGTGGATTGCGTGATACTATCCTGATACTAGAAAATCGGAAAGCCACATCTAGCACAGGAATCTCATGAAAATAAGAGCTTCTCAGAACAGCGTATATTAAACAAATTTGTTTAGTATATGTTTGAACTTACCGAGGATGAGTACGGCAACACCCCGGCACAGCGGGCAGAACTGGACTGGCTACTATACAACAAGCCCTTGGAGTATGCCCAGCTTGTGCTGGGTGGGGAGATCGATCATTATCTTTCCCTTGGCTGCGACCATGGCAGATTGAAGGATTAACATATATTTATAGCAAACCGACCACTGGCCTGTACTGAAATACAGGTTCGTGGTCGGTTTTTATTATATCTTAACTTCGTCTAATGTCGGCATCGCCGGAATTGCACCATGGCGGCTGGTGGTGATACTGGCCGCTTTGTTGGCAAAGGCCAGAATGCTTTCCAGTTTGTCCACAGTCAGGGCGTCCAGCTCCTCCTTGCAGAGCTTGGACAGGGCAGCTCCAAAGAAGGTATCTCCTGCGCCGTTGGTGTCGCCCACCTTGCAGGGAACGCCAGCCACATGGCCAGTCTTGTCCCCAAAGCGGTAGAATACGCCATTTGCCCCCAAGGTGACAAAGATCAGCCGGATGCCGTTCTGCGCCAGTTGTGCCGTGCCCTGTGCACAGTCAGTGGTTCCGGTGAGCAGAGGCAGTTCTTCATCGGACACTTTCAGGATATCCACCAGCGGCAGGGGTGCTTTCATCTGAGCAATGGCGTCCTCTTTGCTCTTCCAGAGGTTGGCGCGGTAGTTGGGGTCGTAGGTGATGGTAGCACCCATCTTTTTGGCGCGGGCAACAGCATCCAGCGTAGCGGTGCGGGAAGGGTCTGCGGTGAGGCTGACCGAGCCAAAATGCAGGATTTTGGCGGTTTTCAGAGCATCCTCCGGGATGTCCTCTTTGCTCAGCATCACATCGGCGTTGGCGCTGCGGTAGAAGCTGAAATCCCGCTCTCCGGCGGCATCCACCGAGACGACTGCCATGGTGGTGGGGTGGTCTGCATCCACCGCCATACCGGAAACATCCACCTTGTTTTCTGCCAGAACCTCTTTCAGGTAGCGGCCAAAGGCATCCGCACCCACCTTGCCGATAAAGGCAGTCTGTGCCCCCAGCCGGGCGGCTGCCACCGCCAGATTAGCCGGGGCACCGCCGGGGTTTGCAGCAAACTGCGGAATGCCTTTTTCATCCTTGCCGGTCTGGGTCAGGTCAATCAAAACTTCGCCAATCGTTACAATATCCATGGCAGCTCCTTTCAGCGGCGCACCAGCAGCGCCTGATACGGCTTTAGCTCCACATCCGCCAGCCAGACAGAAGCGCCCTCCGGGGTGTGATACTCGCCGCCCAGAGCATCCAGACTTGCCCCTGCCGGGTATTCGGTAAAGTTGAACAGTCCCACCAGCGTTTCCTCGCCGCGCTTGCGTACCAGCGCCAGCACGCCGGGGTTGTGGCTGTCCCATGTGGTCACCCACGCATCCGGGGCAAAGCACGCGTCTGCGCGCATTTGGCGCAGCTGCTCCATGCCCTGCCACAGCTGGTTTTGCAGCGTGCCCTTCCGGGTGCGCTGCTTGGCGTTTTCCCAGTTGAACTTGCTGCGGTGCAGATTGCGGCTGTCCTCCACACGGTCGGGGTCATTTTTGTAGTCCCAGCCATTGAGTTGTGCGATCTCATCGCCGCAGTTCAGCATGGGGAAACCCTGCAAAAATGCCATTGCGGTATGCAGGAGCAGATCGCGCTTCACCGCATAGTCCAGTGCGATGTTATCGTCCTTTTCCAGTGCCTGCTCCACGCCGCACAGGCTGGCGGTGGTGCCGCAGCTGCGAGCGTCGCCGGTGGCAGGGTCGTAGTTGTATAGCTCGCCTTTTGCCCAGCTGCCGGGGAAATTGCCCTCGTAGAAGTGGTACAGATATTCCTTATGTTTTTGCGGGTCAATGCCCAGCCTGTTTTCCACTGCCTCGTCCAGACCCCAGCCGATATCATCGTGGCAGCGCAGATAGTTCACGAACCAGCAGTTGTCCGGCAGGGCGTGGAGGGCGTCCAGCTGGGCTTTCAGCAGCCGAGTATCCCGGCTGGCAAGGGCGCTCCACAGGTTGACCATGGTGGACACATTGTAGAGCATGTGGCATTCCGGTTTTTCCGGGGTGCCGAAATAGGCGGCAAGCTCTCTGGGAGCCATGACCACCTCGCCCTTGAGGATGACCGCTGGGCAGACGCATTCCAGCACCATGCGGAGCATCCGCACAATGGTGTGCACCTGCGGCAGATTGCGGCAGGTGGTGCCCAGCTGCTTCCAGATGTAGGGCACCGCATCAATGCGGAACACCTCCACGCCCAGATTTGCAAGGTGCAGGATGCTCTTGGTCATGTCCACGAACACCGCCGGGTTTGCGTAGTTCAAGTCCCACTGGTAGTCGTGGAAGGTGGTCAGCACCCACTTGTGCATCTCCTCACACCATGTAAAGTTGCCGGGTGCGGTGTTGGGGAATACCTGCGGCACGGTCTGTTCATACTGGTCGGGGATGGTGCGGTCCTCGTAGAGGTGGTAATAGGCCTGAAACCACGGGTCGCCAGCTTTTGCCGCCATGGCCCAGCGGTGGGTGCTGGCGGTGTGGTTCATGACAAAATCCAGACACAGGCTGATGCCGGCCTTCCGCAGTTCCCGGGTCAGGTTTTCCAGATCCGTATTGGTGCCAAGGGCAGGGTCTACGGTGTCAAAATCCTCCACCGCATAGCCGCCATCGTTGTGGGGATGGGGCATCTGCAGCAGGGGCATCAGGTGCAGATAGGTCAGCTTCTGCTCTTTGAGGTAGGGCAGTTTCTTTGCCAGCTCTTTCAGGTTCCCGGCAAAGAGGTCGGTGTACATGGTCATGCCGAACATATTGCCACGCTTGTACCAGTCTGGGTCGGCAGAGCGTGCCTTGTCCAGCGCTTTCAGCTCGGCGCTGCGGGCATTGTAGGCTTCTGCCATCTCCCGCTCCAGAACCTCCAGCCCTTCCCGGTTGTGGTACAGTTCCATGAACAGCCATTCCAGCTCGTCCTTATGTTTGGCAAACCGGACTGCAAAATTATCTTGACTTGTCATCTTTCTTTATCCTTTTCGTGTAAGATGAAGCTGCACGCTGGGGTAATCGCCAAACAGCTGCGGCAGGACAAGCCCCGCATACAGCAGGGTGCTGCCGCTGAACCGCATTCCCTTGTGAATGCCGTCCTCTATGGCGTTGCCGCCGTCGTGGGCATACTGAGAGCCGAAATAGTCGATGCCGTCCAGCTCATACACAGCATCTTCTTCCAGCCCACGGAAGCAGAGGTGGATGGGCAGGGGGTTCGCCTGCGGATGGGTCACCACCAGATTCAGCAGTGCCTCGCTGCCGTCCTCTGCGGCAAACTGCCATGCCGTGAAATATGCATTTTCTGCCGGGTCGGTCAGACGGTAATAATCGCCGGTGCGGATCAGGTCGTTCAGCCGCTTGAACCGCTTGATCTGGTTTTTCACTGCGGTGCACTCGGTGCGCTTCAGCTTGCCCAGATCCAGCTCGTAGCCAAAGGTGCCGCTCATCGCCACCACAGCGCGGGTGTCGATGGGCGTAGTACGGCCGGTCTGGTGGTTGGGGCAGGCAGAAACATGGGCACCCATGGTGCAGACCGGATAGCCGAAGGAGGTACCATGCTGGATGGTCAGCCGCTCAATGGCATCGGTATCATCGCTGCACCAGATCTGGGGATAGTAGCACAGCATTCCGGCATCAAAGCGTCCGCCGCCGCCTGCGCAGCCCTCGAACAGAACCTCCGGGAAGCCCTGCGTCAGCCGCTCTGCCAGTGCATAAACGCCCAGCATATAGCGGTGCATGATCTCGCCCTGCTGCTCGGCAGGGAAAGCACGGCTGTACACATCGCTCATGCTGCGGTTCATATCCCACTTGATATACTCGATGTGATGCTCCCGCAGCAGCTTACCGATAGCCTCCGCCAGATAGTCCACCACCTCCGGGCGGGAGAGATCCAGCACCAGCTGGTTGCGCCCCATGGCGGGCTTGCGTCCGGGCAGGGTCAGCGCCCAGTCCGGGTGGGTGCGGTACAAATCGGAGTTCTCGTTGACCATTTCCGGCTCGATCCACAGGCCGAATTTCATGCCCAGTGCATTGATCTGCCCGATCAGCGGGTCCAGTCCGCCGGGCAGCTTTTCGCAGTTCACAGTCCAGTCGCCCAGACCCTGATTGTCATCGTTCCGGGTGCCGAACCAGCCATCGTCCAGCACCATCATCTCCACGCCGAGAGACGCCGCTTTTTCAGCGATCTTTACGATTTTTTCGGTGTTAAAATCAAAATAGGTAGCCTCCCAGTTGTTGATCAGCACCGGGCGGCGTTTGTCCTTCCACGGACCGCGGCAGATGTTGCGCCGCAAAAAGCGGTGGTACTGCTGGGAAAGCGGGGTCAGACCCTCTGCCGCAAAGGAGAGGATCACCTCCGGGGTGTCAAAGGTTTCGCCCGGCTTCAGGTTCCACGCAAAGCGCTCCTCCTGAATACCGCTCACCACCCGGACAAGCCCGGTCTGAGAGCGCTCCACGTCCATCTGGTAGCTGCCGGAATAGACCATCATCACCCCGTAGCAGGCACCGCTGGTCTCCGTTGCATCCTGCTGGCAGAGGATCAGGAAGGGATTATTGTGGTGGCTGGAGCTGCCCCGCACCGAAGAAATGGTCTGGATATTGGTGCCCACAGCTTCCCGCTCCAGCTGCCGTTCCATGGCGTGTCTGCCGTGGAAATGCAGCAGATCCCATCTGCCAAAGGGCAGATCCAGACAGGCAGATGCCGCCTTGTCCAGCCGCAGCGGGGTATCTCCGTGGTTTATCAGCCGCGCCGCGCGGGTGATGACATCCTGCTGTGCAAACACGCCGTACAGCAGCTCCAGCGTCAGACCGGTGGTCTCGTCCTGCATTCGGACGATCAGGGTCTCGGCATCGTTTTCCTCTGCGTGGGCACAGGGCAGACCGGTCAGCTGATATTTGCCAGCCTCCACCGTGTGGCTCACATAGGTAAAGTCTGCGCCAAAGGCACCGCAGCTGTCGGCCACTGTCAGGCAGGAGAGACGGAAATCGCCCACGTTGCAGCCGGTATACTCCTGCGGGAGCAGATCCGGGGAAACGCCCCGGTGGGTGCGGTAAGCGTAGTAATCCGGCGAGAATCCCCGGTCTGTGCGGGGATACAGCTGCATCAGATCCCCGGTGCCGATGGTTTTGCCGTAGTACAGATGCAGCAGATGCCCCAGCGCATCCACCTTCATGTGGTAGCTGGTATGGGCGGTCTCCAATACAAAAATGCGGGTCTCGGAATCAAATCGAATACTCATGGGTCCTATACCTCAACGAGATTATTTTTAATAGAAATGCCGACAGGCAGGCGGTCGTGTCGGAACGGCTACCCGCCTGTCGGCTATGATGAAGGAGAAATGTGAATTGCTTACTTACCGCCGGTCATGGCAATGCCCTGAATAAACTGCTTCTGGAAGATCAGGTACAAGATCACCATGGGGATCATGGCCAGCAGGCTGCCTGCCATCAGCACCGGGAAGTTGGTGGTGTACTGACCGTTCAGGGTAGAAAGGCCGGCAGACAGGGTCATCATGTTCAGATCGGTGTTGCAGATCAGCGGCCACATCAGGTCAGCATAAGCGAACACCGCCGTAAAGATGGCCAGTGCCGCCATGCTGGGGCCGGTCAGCGGCAGCATGACCTTGACGAAGGTCTGCCACTTGTTGCAGCCGTCCAGATACGCTGCCTCTGCGATCTCGTTGGGAATGCCCAGATACGCCTGCCGCAGGAAGAAGGTACCGAAGGCGCTGACCAGACCGGGGAACACCAGCGCGAAGATGGAGTTGGTGGCTCCCATCTTTGCCAGCATCTGATACTGCGGAATAATGAAGATCTGGCTCGGCAGCATCATCTGGATCAGCACCAGACTGAACAGCAACTTTTTGCAGGGAAATTCCAGCTTGGCAAAGGCATAGCCCGCCATGGAGCTGAACACCACTGCAAAGATCACGCGGAACAGGATCAGCAGACCCGTATTGATGTAGAGGTTGGTAAAGGGCAGGCTCTGCAATGCCTTGACAAAGCTGTCCAGATTCCAATGGGAGGGCAGGATCTGCGGCGGGATCGCCATAGACTCGGCCTGCGTCTTGAAGCTGGTGAGCACCATCCATACAAAGGGGAAGATCATGCTGATGCTGCCGAGGATCAAGACCAGATAGGTAAAGAACGTTACGACATTCTTTCTGGTTTTCAGACTGGCATTCATAGTTTACACCTCGTAATTGACCCACTTCTTCTGACCGATGAACTGCACCAGCGTGACCAGACCGATCAGCAGCACGGTCCACACCACAATGGCCGATGCGTAGCCCTTATTGCCGGCAACAAAGCTCTCGCGGTAGAACAGATACATCAGGCTCTGTGCGCTGGTCAGCGCAGGGTTCGTCTGCTCCACCATCATGTAGATCAGATCGTAGACCTTCAGGGAAGCCATCAGGCGCATGATGAGCACCACAAACAGGGTGGGCGACACCATGGGCAGCGTGATGCTGAAGAACTGGCGGATCTTGGATGCACCGTCCAGCTCGGCGGCTTCGTACAGGGACTGGGAAATGTTCTGGATGCCGGACAGCAGCAGCACGGCATCATAGCCGATGGAGCTCCAGATGGAAACGATGGCACAGGTGACCAGAACGATCTTGGGATCAGTCAGCCAGCGGATGTTCGTGCCAAGGACCTGATTCAGAATGCCGTACTCCGCATTGAAGATCCACTTCCAGACCATCGCAACGGCGGCAGGAGCCACCACCATGGGCAGGAAGAAGATGGCACGGAAGGCGGTCTTGCCCTTGATCTTTGCGTTCAGCAGCACCGCCACGATCAGCGCCAGAAAAACGCCCACCGGCACGGTGAGGATGCAGAAGTAGAGGGAGTTCCAGTTTGCCTTCCAGAATTCCGTATTGTGGAACATTTCAAGGTAGTTTTCCAGACCGCAGAACTGATAGGCTCCAAAGGCTTTCGTCTTGGAAAAGCTCATATAGATGGTCTGGAAGAACGGGATAATATTCAGGATCATCAGACCGATGATGGTGGGAGCTACCATGATCAGCCCCCAGAAACGCCCATCACGACCCAGTTTTGATGTGCTTTTCATTTGGTTCCTCCCAAGCTACATTTTCAGCCCGCACTGGCCTGATCCACGATGTCCTGCATCTTCTGCAGGCCGGTTTCGATATCCTCGGTACCTGCGTAGATCTTCAGCAGCTCATCGCTGACCTTGCTCTTCCACTCCGGGCGAGAGGCGTTGTTGACGCTCTGGATGCTGTACTCAAACATCTCAATGAAGCACTGGACGTTGATGGGATACTCTGCAAAGCAGCCTGCCCAGGTATCCTCCAGACCCTGATAGGCAGGGATGGCTGCACCGCTTTCGCCCTGAATGCGCTGGCCCTCCTCGCTGCCGAAGAACTTCAGGATGTCCTTCACGGTATCCAGATTCTTGTTGCTGGCAGCGGTAGCGTAGCACAGACCGTTGGAGATGGTCGCGCGGCCGTCTCCGCTTTCCGGGTCGGGGCACTTGGGCAGAACAGCCACATCCCACTTGCCCACCATTTCGGGGTAGTTCTGCAGCTCGGCAAGGATGTTCCAGTCGCCTTCCAGGAACATTGCGCCCTTCTCGGAGAAGAATGCAGTGCCGGGAGCGGTCTCGGCAAAGTAGGTCTGGTCCGGGCACCAGTCGTTCTGCTGGAGACCGATGTAGAACTTCATTGCCTTTTCGGTGGCAGGCTGGGTAAAGCCCGCCTTGGTCTTGTCCTCGTTCAGGATATAGCCGCCTGCCTGATACACAAAGTTCCAGTAGCCAAGCTGGTCATCGGCGTATGCCATATAGCCGTACTTGCCGGTGGCAGCGTAGATCTTTTCGGATGTGCTGACCAGATCGTCCCAAGTCCAGTTCTCGTCCGGGTAAGCAACACCGGCAGCATCGAACATCTCCTTGTTGTACACCAGACCAACGGTGTCCTTGTCCTTGGGGACTGCATACAGGGTACCGTTGGAGCCCATGGCGTTGGACAGCGAGATCTCCGAGAACTTGTCCTTCTCCACAATGTCGGAGCAATCTGCCAGCATCCCGTTGTCGGCATATTTCAGCAGCTCGTTGGTGTGCATCCAGAAAATATCCGGCATCTGGTTGCTGGTGGCTGCGGCCTCGAGCTTCGTCCAGTATTCGTTCCAGCTGGTGACCTGCACCTCAATGCTGACCTCCGGGTGCTGCTGGGTGTAGGCCGCACACATAGCCTCCATGCCTTCCTTCTGTGCAACGTCCCAGATCTGGAAGGTCAGTGCCTTCTTGCCGCCGGAAGAACCGCTGCTGCTGCCGCCGCAGGCTGCCAGCATGGATGCGGCGCTCATTGCTGCCATTGCCTTTACGAATTGTCTGCGAGAGATCTTCATTTTTGTTCTCCTCCAAAGTCATTATTCCGTAGGGTGATCTTCGTATGGTGTTGCACCGGCCGGGTCGATTTTCCATGCTTTTGTCAGCTCTTACAAAAGCAGCGAGAAAATTTTGTGCATCATCACATTGCACAGTTTCTTTTCTCTTGTTGTGTCATTATTATACTATCTGCCAGTGGTTTCGTAAATGCAAAAATGCGACTTGTTATATCTCAATTTGAAGGAATACTGCGAATTATGTTGAAGTTATCACGCATTTTGGTATATAATAAGAAAAAGCGGACGGGAGGTATCTTGTATGCAAGAATGTATAAAAAGAAACGTATCAACAGAAACAAAATTAAAGTTCCACGTGTTTCAGGATGAGCGATTCGTCGATCTCAACCTATACCAATATGGCTGGGAGCAAACAGAGCCTCTGCACTCCTATGGTCCCCATGCCCGCAACCACTATCTGTTCCACTATGTTATCTCCGGCAAAGGGTTGCTGTTTGCAAACGAGCAGGAATACGCCATCGAGGGCGGGCATGGTTTTCTGATTGCTCCCGGTCAGGTCACAACCTACCGCGCCGATGAACAGGAGCCGTGGGAATACACATGGATCGAGTTTGACGGTCTGCGTGCCCACGAAGCCCTGAACCTTGCAGGCATCAGCGGACAGAACCCGGTGTACTCGCCTGCAAGCGCCAAAGCCGGGCAGCTGTTGCAGGAGCAGATGCTCTTCCTTGTAAATCACAGTCAGGACAGCCCCATGCGTCAGATCGGCTACGGCTTTCTGTTTCTGGATCAGCTTGTACAGTCCTCTGCCTCTCATCAGGCACAAAGTCCCCGCCGCCTGCGGGACTTCTATATGAAGGAGGCTCTGTCCTTCATCGAGCAGCATTACAGCGAAGATATTTCCATCGAGGACATTTCCTCCTTCTGCGGACTGAACCGCAGCTATTTCAGCAAGGTGTTCCGGGATACCATGGGCGAAAGCCCTCAGGGGTTCCTGCTGCACTACCGCATGGCACGGGCGGCACAGCTGCTGACCGAAAGCCGCCTGCCCATCAGCACCATCAGCACCATGGTCAGCTATCCCAATCAGCTTCACTTTTCCCGTGCGTTCAAAAATGTGTATGGCATCAGCCCACGGGACTATCGTGCAAAGCATCTTGCACTATAAAAATTGGTCTCATTCTCCGCTGTACATCTTTCGTTTTTCCGACATATAAAAACGCCCCATTTGTCAGACCGAATACTGTCGGACAAATGGGGTGTTGTTCATTCAGGCGCGCCCCCTGTTTTTTGTTTTGCCTTTAATCTTCTAACCCATGGCTCCCGGCCACATTCTTCAAATATTCCTCCGGATCGCCATTCAGAATCAAATCGGCATAACCCAGCGGGTCATTATAAATGAGATAATCCAGTTCGGTCTGCTGCGCCATGGTCACATTCAGCACATCCTCGACCCCGGTGCAGTCGATGGAAATTTTTCTCCCATCCCGGAGCAGAAGCTCCACACAGCCGGTGTCCATGTTGAATTTGCAGGCTCTTTCATCGTACTTCATACTCGTGTCCTTTCCGCCTTACGGCACTCTTACAGTGGTCTGTCGTGCTTTCTTATGACAAGGTCTAGGACGTTTTTCGATGGAAGC
>OLGM01000035.1_pt1 | contig 88464 bp, 83 predicted proteins | sample 1606001 | NCBI WGS metagenome assembly OLGM01 (sample SAMN03283294) | human gut metagenome | biome: human-associated habitat; material: feces | host: Homo sapiens | place: Peru | collected 2012
CTGCAAGAAATATGCTAAAAGATAACATGGATATCAATATGATTATAAAATACACTGGTTTATCTAAAAAAGAGCTAGAACGAATTGCTTTGTAATTTGTAGAGAATGAAAAAAAGATGTTTTTTGTCATTGACATTCATTAATAAACAAGATGTGTACCGCCACTACACATCTTGTTTTGTTTTATTTAAAAGTGCCACCCAATTCATTAAGGTAAAAAGAGAAATATAAAATTTAAAAATCGAGTTTGACCTTACGGACTTTACTTTGGCAGGCCAGAACAGTGTGTTTCTCAAAGCAATCTCTGTGCCACGCCCAAACGCCTTGGAAAACGGAGACTTTTTAAATTTTATATTTCTCTTTTTACCGGACCAGCGACGCACTCATTCACACGGGTGTGAATGAAGCTGAACTCCTGACACCTAAAAGGGACGGATGCTTTTTAACTCCGTCCCTAAAATCAAATGCCAACAGACACAAAGCCTATTATGCATTCCCTTTCTCTATTTTCTTTGGTTATTTACATACTTAAATCATATGCATTTCCCTTTGGTACTAATTGGACATTAGATCTTAGACAAACTAGCGCACGCAGCCCCGGATGGCTGTCGTCATAGCCGAGGTTGCCCACACCGCCGCCGCAGGCCACACCAAGCAAATAGTGGCCGTCGTAGGCAGACGGAGAAGCGAGCCAGTATCCATAAGCATTTGTCTTGTCACTTATTACATATAAATTTTCTAATTCACTTGTACTTAATCCACTTATTGAACAACGATAACTACTATCTGTATTCCATTTTACTTTATATCCAGTTGAATTTGTTACTTCTTCCTCTATATACTTTTCTGTATGCGTTGCTTTATATGATGCATTAAACATTTCTATGGTTGGTCCTCCTAGAACATATTCGGCATAGCTATTTTGATATTTGTCTTTCCATATTTCTGTATCTAACATATATGCTACTGATCGTATATTTGTATTAGTTGAGTTTGGATATTGTCCTACCCATTTCATCCATTTTGTTATTCTTGCATCTGTTATATCTGCTGAACCGGTGTATGTATGCGTTATACATATTATCAAATGATAATTTATAATCACTATTCTTTTTCATTGTATATTCTTTTCCATTTGTTGTTTTAGTTGGCACATAATCATACTTTAAGTAATCACTTGCTATTAAGTATATATTACTACTATCTGCATAGAATATTCTCCATTTCACATCCGTATCTCCACCACTAGGCACAGTATAATTAACATACTTCCCTATATAGCTAGCATCATTTGCAACTTCGCTAGCAGTAATTCCCGGACTGCTTACTGCCCCCACATTACTCAATCCCCCAACAAACTCACTACCATCAACCTCAACCACATAACTAACACTCTTCGCAACCTCTATCTTACCTTTCCCAAAAGTAACATAAACACTCAAAATCTGCTTATCCCCATCCTGTGAAAAATTCACTGCAAAATCCTTCACATACTTACTTACAGTCACAGCATTTTGATAAATCCTATTATCCCAATAAGTATAAGTATTTCCATTTTTAAACTTTATGGTAGTTCCAAATACTTCTTCAATTTCATTTCCTGCTGTTTTTGTTTCCTGTATCATTTTAGCATCAAATTTATTAAACTCTGAATTTACCTCACTGGTATCATTCATTGTGGCTACATTTTTGCTGTAAAATGAGGTTAGTACTGCTACTATTCCAATTATTGCTATTAGCCCTATTAAGTATACCATTAGGCTAACAAGCGTTATTCCTTTTTGATTTTTCCAAACTTTTTTCACAGTTTGTTCCTCCTTTGTGGATTATACTATTTTTGTTTTGCTTTATTTGTCCATTTTTCTAAATAATGACGTCTTATAATTGCTAGATTTGTGAACATTCTTCCTACAAATACAACTATTGCTGCTAAGTATATGTCTACATTTAGTTTTACTCCTAAATATGTAAGTAGTATTGATAATATGGCATTTCCGAAAAATCCTGATACAAATATTTTTAGGTCAAATTTGCCTTGTAATACAGCTGATATCCCTCCAAATACTGAGTCTAATGCAGCTACTATGGCGATTGCTAGATATCCTGTGTATGTGTATGGTATTACAGGAACCCACATTCCTATTATTGCTCCTAATACGCATCCTATTACTATTGCAATTGCTATCATTGGTCTACCTCCGTTTCTATATATTTTATTGTCATTTTTCCATCATATTTTGGTATTACTATGTTGTCTTGTCTTTCTACTGTTGCTGTTTTGTCCATTGCTTTTATTATTTTGTCCATATAGCCAGAATCTTTTTGCATAAGTCCACTTTCTAGTTTTACTGGATCTCCTATTGCTTTTACTACATATGGTGAATTTAGTCTGTTGTCGTCTATTTTTATGTATGAATTGTTTATTAATGCTACATCTGTTGAGTTTACTATTCTGACTCCGTTTATTGATATTGCCTCTGCTCCGGCTAGTTTTAGTTCATTTAGTAATTGCAAAATATCATATATGTCTATATTGTTTTCTGTGTTGTCTGATAGTGTTACCACTACTCCTTTACCTGTTACTTCTGTTTTTCCTAGTAGTAAATTTGCTTCTTTTAGCTCTTGTTCTAGCAAGGCTAGTGTTTCTTGGTTGTTTTCACCTTTTTCTTTGTATTCGGCTATTTTGGTTTTGGTTTCTTGCAATTTTTTGTCTGTTTCTTCATATTTTGTTTTCCAGTTTGATAATGTTGTTCTAAGTTCAGATTCTTTCATTGCTTCTATTGAGGTTATGTCTGTTTTTTCTACTGTTTTAAATTGTGCAAACATTACTGCTGAAAGCACGAAACATACTAAGGCTAATACTATTGTTAGTGTTCCTTTTCCCTTCAAACTTATTCACCTATCTTTCTTTCATGTATTCGTGTGTTAGTACACCTTCGAATTTTGGTATTGTTATTGAATTTGATTTTTTTATATCTACTACTACTCCGTCATTTACCATTGTTTCCATATATCCGCTTACTTCTAGTGAGCCTTTTAGATATTCTGGTGAGCCTATTGCTTTTATGGTATATGGTGCTCCTACCTTTTCTCCGTTTATTCTTACCACATATCCATCGCAGGTTATGGCTGTTGTGTTTACTATTCTTTGGTCATTTATTGATATTGCTTCTGCTCCGGCATTTTTTAATATACTTACCACTTGGATTAAATCCCCATCATGTACTAGCAATGTGTTTGGATCTACAACAAGTGATGACATATTTGTTATTGCTTTGTTGTCGTCTAGTGTTATTACTACTCCTTTGCCTTTTACTTCTGTTTGACCTAATAATATTTTTGCATTTGCTAGTTCTTGTTCTAGTTGGCTAGATTCGTCACTGTTTTCTGTTGATTTTTTTCTCTCTGTTTCTAGTGTTTTTTCCGCTTCTTCTAATTCTTTATATATAGAATCGTATTTATCTTTCCATTTAAACACCTCGTCTCTTAGCTGATTTTCTGTACTATTGCTTGAAATTGATGTATTTATTGTTGCAATTGTTTTTAGTTGAATACATATTCCTATGCATAAGAAAAAGCATACAATTCCTAGTGTTAGTGCAATTTTATGTTTTTTCATTTTTTACCTCCTTAGGTTATACTTTTTTCCTAAATATTACTCCTTTTTCGTTGTTTAGCTCTCCATTTACTATTATTTCTCCGTCGTTTCCTCTTTCTTGTTCTATTATTCCTTTTATGTACAACATTCTTGTGTTTATGTCTGATGCATTTCCTATATATGCTGTTTTTCCGCTCGCTATCCATTTGTAATATTATATCATTTTTATTTGCAATGTCTATACTTGTTATTAAATTTCCTATTCCGTGATTATTGGCAGATTCCATTATTTTTAGTATTGTTCCTAGGCTTTCTAAATCTTCGTTTTCTAGTCTTCCTCCAACTGTTATTTGGTCTTGGCTAGTTTTGTATGATAGTATTTCTGGTAAATTTCCTTTGTTTTCTGCTATTTCTAGTATATAGCCTTGGTTGTTTATATATATGTATTTTTCGCCATATTTAAGCGCATATGTAGCTTGTCTTTCTTCTATTTTTAGGACTATTTTGTCTGGGAATTGTCTTTCTACTTTTGCATTTTCTACATATGGGCTTTGTTTTATTTTGTTTATTGTTCTATTGTTGTTAATTAAAAATATGTTTTCGCCTTTGTTTATGTTTGATAGTTCTATTATTTCTGATTTGCTTATCTTGTTGTTTCCTGTTACTTCTATTGTTTCGATTTTAAATAATGGTGATAATAATATTGCAAGTATAGTTCCGAATTATGATTGTTGTTATTGCTATTCCTTTTAGAAAGACAATTATTCGCCTTTTTCGTTTTTCTTTTTTTAGGTCTATTTTTTTATTTGGTTTTACTTTTATTTTTTCTTCTAGCTTTTCTTGTTTCTGTTTTTTAGCTTGTACTTTTTTGGGAGTAGGTTTCTTTTTTGGTTTTTCTTTCTTTTTCATTTTTTTGCTTTTTTTAGGTTCTGGTATTTTGGTTACTCCTATAACTATTTCATTATCAAAATTGAACATTTCGCTATCTTGCACGTTTTTATTCTTAGCGGGCTTTTTACCCGCTTTTTTTTCTTTTTTCCTCACTTATTTCACCTACTTCTTCTACTTTGGCTCCTAAGCTATTTAGCTTTCCGCCTAGGTCTTCGTATCCTCTTAGTATATATTCTATATTATTTACCTTTGTTGTTCCTTTTGCAGTAAGTCCTGCTAGTACTAATGCTGCCCCTCCTCTTAAATCTGTGGCATTTACTTCTGCTCCTGTTAGTTTTTTTGTTCCTTTTATTATTGCTGTTTTACCTTCTATTGTTGCTTTTGCTCCCATTCTTTTTAGTTCTGTTATATATTTATATCTGTTTTCGAATATGTTTTCTATTATAAGTGATGTTCCCTTTGCTATTGTAAATGCAGAGCCGAATACGGATTGCATATCTGTTGGGAATCCTGGGTATGGCATTGTTTTTATATCTACTGCTTTTAGTTTTTTTGGAGCTATTAGACTTATTATATCTCCTTTTGTACCTATTTTACAACCCATTTCTTCTAATTTGTGAATAATTGGTATTATATCATTTAAATTTGCATTTGTTATTTCAATTTTGCCGGCAGTCATAGCTGTTGCCACAAGCATTGTTCCAGCTTCTATTCTGTCTGGCATTATGTTGTGGCTGGATTCTTTTAATTTTTTTACACCTTTTATTTTTATTATATTTGTTCCGGCTCCTTCTATTTTTGCACCCATTTTGTTTAGCATTTTTTGTAAATCGACAATTTCTGGCTCTAATGCAGCATTTGTTAGTATTGTTTCTCCTTCTGCGAAAACTGATGCCAGCATTATGTTTTCTGTTGCTCCAACGCTTGGAAAATCTAAGTTTATGTCTGTTCCTATTATTCTATCAGCACTACATTTTATATATCCCGCTTCTTCTCGTACATCTATTCCGAAGCTTTCTGAATCCATTTAAGTGCAAATCTATTGGTCTTGCACCTATGTCGCATCCTCCAGGGTATGAAAATGTCGCTTTTTTGAATCTGGATATTAGTGCTCCGTGCCAGTATTACAGATGACCTTAATTCTCTCATTAGTTTGTCTGGTATTTGCACATCTTCGGTTTTTGTGCTGTCTATTATGATTTTGTTTTTGCCTCTTTTTATTTTGCAGTTTAGTATTTGTAGTATTTGCAATGTTTTTTCTGTGTCGTATATTTTGGGTACATTATACAGTGTTGTTTTTGGGGATAATATGCATGCTGCCAGAATTGGCAATGATGCATTTTTTGAACCAGATACTTCTATTGTTCCTTCTAATTTTCTTCCTCCTTCAATTATGTAACTTAACATTTTTCACAGCCTCCTTTGATTTCATATAACTATGCTATATTTTATGCAAAGTTTACGTAATTTGTGAAAGGGAGGCTGGAGCAGTTGGTAACAATTTGTTACCAGTTGGATAGCAATACTAAGCAACTGTTTTTTGTTTTGAGCTGTTATCTTAATTTATTGGTATTGTTTTCTTCTAGTATCTCCATTTTGAGCTATAAGATAACATGCATATCTAGTTAATTTATAATCTTCAATTTTTCTTTCTGCCCCTTTAGCTACAATTATCATTTTGCCGACATCGGCAAAATGATCCAATACATTCATATTACTGTTTTTACAAGATTCTTTTGCCTTGTCAATTACTTTAATAAAATTTCCCCATTTGCTATATTCCAACATTGTCATTAGTTCTCTAGCATACCAAAATTCTGTACCATTCTCCTCCATATGCTTAATACTTTCAAAATCCTTTTCTGTTTTGTTTACTAAATCATTTGCCACAAAATCATCTCCTCTTTTCAATTGTTCGATATTTCCGAATAGTTGAATTTTATTATTTTATGTATGTCAATTTAACTCTTCACTATTCATATCAAATTTTATCTTTATACCATATTCCATTTTATGGCAATAAATTTTACCAAACTTCTGTTACAAGCAATAGCTTTTTTTGATTATTGTTTTTTGCCATATAATATACATATCCATGGTTCCAGTTATTTGGTTTATATGAATTGTAATCAAATAGATATATTTCACCATTAATAAAAAAATCTTTTCCTTCTTTATATTTAAATATTGCTGGGGTTTCTATTCCATATTTGTTGTATAACTCAGCGTAATTTTTTTCATTAACTTCTATTTTTTCTTTGGCTAGTTCTTTATATTTTTCTATATAAGCATCAATTTCAGAATTTGTCATTTCCATAAGTAGTTCGAAGCAAAACCCTCCTTGTAGGAATTGTGGTCGGTAATAGAATTTTGCTTTATTATTTTGAATTAAGTCTTGTGGTATTTCAGTAGGAAAATGAAACCTTATTTTTTTGTATCCAGCTATATTGTAAGTATGTTTATATTTTTGTGGATTTTCTTCATGAGAAGTTCCTTCCTCAACCATAACAAATATTGAGACAAAAAAGCTCAATATAAGAAAATTGGTTATTAAGATTATTGAAATTATTTTACCTTTTTTGTCTTTTATTTTTTCTCTCTTTGTTAGATAAAACGTTAGTCCTATCAATATTATAGGAATACTTAATATTAGCGAACTTAATAAATGTGCATTTATTGTGCAAAAATTAAATTGCCAAAACCAGAATATATAACTTATTATCAATAAAAATAATATGATTGTATAAAATCTAAATTTATCATTTTTTTCCATTCTTTCACCTTTTCTACACTTCTCCTGCTTTATTTATACCATAATATACAGCTTTTTTTAATATTTTACGAAAATTTGTTCTCGTAGTATAAAAATAAAGAAAAATCAGAATTATTGGTGACAATTCTGGTTCTTCTTTATTTTGGGCAATGCTAATGTGTGTCTATGTAGTTTTCTACTAGATTTATTATGCTTTGGGTGTTGCTTATGAATTTTTTGGGGGTGAATTTGTTTATGTTTTGGATTTCTTGGGCTAGATTGTTTAAGTCAAATACGCCTATTATGTAGCCTTGGTTGGTGAAATTTTCTACTATTTGTTTTTGGTGGTCGTTTACGTGTTCGCCGTATTGTTTTAGGCGTGGTACGGCTATTATTTTTTTGTTCATTTTTAGTGCTCCTACAATTGAGCCTACTCCGCCGTGTGTTATTATTAAGTCTGCTTCTTGCTTTTTCTTGTCTAGGTCTTCTCTTGCAATTAGGTCAAATATTTGCATTTTGTCTGTTTTGTATTTTGTTGAGCCAGCTTGAACTATTACTGGTTCTTTTATTATTCCATTATCTATACATTTTTCTATTTCTTTTAGTAGTCTTGAAAAATCATTTTTTTGTGTTCCTAGCATTACTAATATCATTAATAAATCGAACCTCCTAATACTGCTTTTGGATATAATTCTAGCATTTCTTCCCATTGTACTATAAATAGGTCTGCTATGTGGTATATTAGCCTTCCTGTTACTGTTTTTTTGTTGATGTTTGCAAATGTTTCTATATATATTATTTTTGAGCCGAATATTTTGCCTATACAGCACATTGGTCCTGCTGTATGTGTTCCTGTTGTTACTATGTATTTTGGTTTATATTTTAGGTATAATATTAGGCTTAAAATGCAGTTATATAATAATTTGAATATATATGTTATTGGTTTATTTCTTGTTCCATATACTAGGTATGATATTTTATCTTTGTGTTCTTCTTTTAGTTTTTGTGTCATTTTGTCTTTTTCGGTTACTATATGATAATTATATTTGCTAAACAGTGGTTTTAGTTGCATCAATTCGTCTAAGTGTCCACCTGTGCTTGATATAAACATTACTTTTTTCATTCTTACTCCTTGATTTTTATTAAATTGCAATATTTTTCATTTTGTTTTAATTGACTTTTGTTTTTTTATGGAGTATAATAAATATTGTTCTTGCACCAGTAGCTTAGCTGGATAGAGCACTCGGCTACGAACCGAGAGGTCGGGGATTCGAATTCCTCCTGGTGCACCAAAAAAGTTCCTTTATGTTTAGGAGCTTTTTTTATTTTATCTCCATTTGCATTGTTTATATTATAGCATATTTTAGTTATTTTTAAAGGCTTTTAAATTATTTTTTAATTTTGTGTCATTTTGCTTGACATTTGTTTTTGTATGTGGTATCATAATAAATGTGTTATGGGTCAGTAGCTCAGCAGGATAGAGCACAGGCCTTCTAAGCCTGGGGTCGGGGGTTCGATTCCCTCCTGGCTCACCATAACAAATAAAAAACAGTATCAAATTAAATTTGATGCTGTTTTTTATTTTGCTGTTTCAAAGAAATAACTTGCTCCTCTTTCAAAACACACAATTAAATATTCTTCTTTCAATTTTTATTATGTCACCATAGAGATGTGTCCCTAGTGAGTCAAAATGACTCATTGGGAAACGTCCCCTATGATTTGGCTGGCTATTATGAGGCCGGCGGTGGATGGGACGAAGGAGGTGCTGCCTAGGATTTTGCCGGTAGTATTGGGTGGTAGTTGTGGTTTTTGGGGTTGCTCTGTGGAGTAGACTACTTTTAGGTTTGGAATGTTGCGTTTTCTTAGTTCTTTTCTTATTATTTTGGCTAGCGGGCAAGTTTTTGTTTTGTAGATGTCTGTTACTTCTAGTTTGGTTGGATCTAGTTTGTTGGCTGCTCCCATGCTAGATATTGTCCATATGTTTTTCGATTTTGCAGTTTCTATTATTGCTATTTTTGATTTTACAGTGTCTATTGCGTCTACTACATAGTCTATATCTTCTTCTGATAGTATTTCTTGTATATTTTCTTCTGTTACGAATTCTTTTATTCCTTTTATTTGTACATTTGGATTTATGCTTGTCATTCTTTTTTGCATTTCGTCTACTTTGTAGTGTCCTATTGTTTCGTGTGTTACGTGAATTTGCCTGTTTAGGTTTGTTATATCTATTTTGTCGCTATCTACTAATATAAATTTTGTTATTCCTGCTCTTACTAGGGCTTCTGCTACATATGAGCCTACTCCACCTAGTCCAAATATTGCTACTTTTTTGCTATGTATTTTTTTCATTGTTTCTTTTCCTAATAAAATTTCTATTCTTTGAAATTGTTCTTCCATTTTTCTTTTATAATCAATTATATAGTAGTATTAATCCTTTTAATTGATTATTCCCTCCTTTTTAAATATTAGAAAAGTGTGTTTTTTCAACACACTTTTCATTTTTTTATTTTTCTTCTGGTATTTCTCTGTTTGTTATTTTTGTATTATTTATCATTGTTTCTACCAATTTTCCTGCATCTTTGTAGATTGGCTCATTTCCTAGCTCTCTTGATACTTCGTCTATATCTCGTAGTTTTTCTACATGATTCATTACTTGTTTGAATTCTTTTATTGGTTCTTCACGTTTTATTGAGCCTTGCATGTTTACTGCTTTTTTCATTGTGTCTACTATTTGGTCTCTGCTTAATTTTGGTATTTCTTTTTCTATTACTTCATCTGTTGTTGCATCTGCAATTGCTTGATTTACTTGTTTTTGTTGTTCTTCACTTAAATTGCTAAATATGTGTAGTTTTTCTTTGCCTTGTAGTTCATTTTTCTTATCTTTTAAACATTCTAGTGCGTTTTGCACCCCTTCTTTTTCTTTTCCTTGTGTCTTTTCTAATTTTTCTGTTAAATTATTTTCTACAATGCTCATTGATTCTTCGTCTATTGTTATTTCGTTTGATATTCCGTCTTGCTCTGTAACTTCTCTTATAAATCTTGCTACTGTTTCTGCTTTTACATTTTCTATGAAGTCTTCTTTTTGTACTTTTTCGTCTGTTACTTCTCCGGATACTTTTACATCAAATTTTTCTGCTATGTTTTCGAAGTCGTTTAGTGTTAATGCGAATTTTCCATTTTGTTTCATATATGTTTTTACTTCTTTTTGAATATCTTTTCTGTCTACTGTTTTCATTCGGTCTTCTACGCATTTTTTTATGTTCTTTGTGTATTTCTTAGATAATTCTTTTTCCATTTTTGTTGCTCCTGGCTCTGCGCCTTTTAGCAATGTTTCTTTTTTGTCTGCAATTTCTTGTTCTAGTGCAACTTCTTCTTTTCTTGCTTGGTGTAATGTTATTACTTTTAAATTGTTTTTAGCTGTTTCGTCATCTCGTTTGTTTAAGTAGTCTTTTCTTATTACATCTGCAACTCCTTGGGTTCCATTTAATTCTGTCCATTGTTTTATGTTTTTGTAAGTTCCTTCTTTTCCTCTTAGCTTCATATTTTTGCTTGACAATTTATATCCTTTTATTGGAGAATATAAGATTTTTGACATGGTTTTAGTACCTGTATATACTCTTGTTGTTCCTAGTACAACTGGTCCTATTCCCATCATTACTGAGCCAGCTGCAAATCCATACATTGATTTTCCAAGGTTCTTAGCTGTACTAATGCTTCCTAGTGCACTACTCATTTTGTAATCTAAGTCTGCTACTATTAGGTCGTCTATCTTCTTGTCTATATCGCTTGTTACTCCTGCTCTTCTGCCTCTTTCGTCTGGCATGTATGCATCTAAGTATTTGTTCATATATTCGTTTCGTTTTATTTTTATGTATTCTGATGACAAATGGTCTTTGAAAAAGGTTTTTCCAGCCTGATATTTTCTTTTTGCAAATTTAGGCACTGACATATTTGATGTTAATTTGTTTAGTCTTACTATTAGGGCAAATCCAAATAAATCTCTTATATCTGTACTATCTGTGTCTCCCATTATTGAGTCTGATTGGTTTCCTACCAATTTTAGCATATTTCTTGTTAGTTTTTCGGCTGTCGTCATAAAGCGGAAGAACATACAAGATAGTATACATATTGCTACTCTCATACTGTCTGATGTTGCCATTAGTTTGTATGTCATTCCTATAAATATTGTATACATTAGTGCGTGTATTGTTTGTGTTCCTACACTAAATATGTATTCTTTCATCCATGTTGACATACTTGATGATTTGTTGAATCTTATTTTGTCTATTGCATTTTTTATTGCTAGTAATGGTCCTATTATTATTAATATTGATGTTATAAATAATCTTTTGAAATATATTACTAGGAATTTTAACATATAGAATATCATTACAAAGTATAGCACCATTGCTAATGCACTTTTGGTAAATGCCATATCATATGTTAAATCTCTCATTGCTAGTGATAAGTCGAAATATTCTCCTCCTGATACTGCGCTTACTAGATTTTTGCCTAGGTTGCTACATATATTTACTGTTATTTCATTTATTTTCATTACTCCTATTAGGAAATAATGCATTACAAATACTATAATGAAGGCTACTGCCCAGCTAGTTAGTTTTTTTCTGTATTCTGCTTTTTGTTCTCCTATGGTTGCTGTTACAAGTCTTATTCCTAGGTATATAAGTGCTATTAACATTCCTATTAAGGCTACATTTCTTAGTGCCATATATAGTGTTGCTACTAAGTTTCTTATTATCATTACAAAGCTTCCGCTTGCAATTGTTTCTCCTCCTGCTTGATTTCCATTGAATACATCTACATCTAGTATTGGAACTTGATTATATACTATTTTTTCTAGTGTTATTGAATTTTTTAGGTCTTCTCTCATTCCTTGTGATAGATATGCCATCATTCCATTACTTAGTCTGCTTTCTACTTCTTTTCCTGTTGCAGCATCTATGTAATATGTTGTTCCTATTTGTATTATTGTTGCTAATCCTACAAACACTGATTTTACAACAGTGAACATTAATCCTAATATCCAGTCTAGTAATTTACCTAAGTCTGAAAATCTCCAACTATTGCCACTACTGCTTCCTCCGTCAGTTGAACTTCCATCAGATGATCCTGCTGCAAATACTTCTATATTATTTCTTCCAAATTTTTCTGCTTCTTCGTGAGTGTCATAATATATATCTATTCTATTTCCTTTTATGTATCCACCTGTATCTTCTGCTACATATTCTTTTCCATTTATTATTACATGCGTTCCTAAGGGAATTACATTAGGATCTGTTGCAATTGTATGATTAGCTTGTGCTACTGCTCCACTTGCGGTAACTCCATAGCCTGGATCTCCTGGATTTTTTTGTGTACAGTCATAGCAAGCATCATATGCGCTTACATCAAATATTCCTAATGATTTTCCTTTTGGCAAATTATTATTTATTGTTGTTTGTGATGATGACTTAGCAATTCCTTGATATGAAAATGTTTTATTTTTATCTATACTACTTTCTGTTACATTTCTAAACGGTACTTTTATATATTTCCATTTAGTTAATTCTCCTATTAATCCACTTACTCCACTATCTGGTACATCTAATGCTGATGTGTCCGCTTTTAATCGTAAATATTTATCACCTGGCCAGAAATCTCTTACATATACTCCTCCACAAGTTTTTCCGTTAAGATTCCTTGATGAGCAGTCTGTTACTTGTTCATCGCCTAAATACATCCCCATATGTCCATAATATTCTCCATTACTATCCCATAGCACAATGTCTCCACAAGTTAATTCATCTTCACTAACTTCTTTAAAAAGTGGATTTATCCAACCATTAGGTGTTGCATATCCGTCTGTGCTATCTCTTCCCGCAATTTCTATTCCAAAGCATTTATTTAATATTGTTGATACCCAAGTAGCACAACAAAGCCAAATGTGGTTTCCTTTATATCCTTTATTCTCATAACTTCCATCTGTTGCCTTTAATTGATACCCCATACTTAAAGCACTACTATCTGATATCGTATAAGCTGTATCCATATTTGCAACCATCTGTGCAAATCCTTTTAGATATACCTTTGAATTTTCCTGCACATCTGCAAAGCTAACACTTTGCATCAGTAATATTGCAATAGTTAAAGATACAATTATTTTTTTTAATTTGTTCAAAATGTTTCTTTGCATTGTTTCTCCTCTCTTATTTTACTAGAGTTAGTGTATCGTCATAAAATACTTTGTCTTCGTATATAGTTGTTATTTGGTATTCAGCTTGTCCTTCTACTAATGTTGTTAATTCGTTGGTTTCTGTGTCATATCTATATATTCCCATATTTTTTATTCCAATTATTATTGATTTTTCATTATAAGCATATATTCCTGTTACTTCATTTTGGAATTGTAATATTTGCCTAAGTGTTTGATTATTTATATCATATAAATATATTCCGGTTCCTTTTATAGCAAATATCTTTTTATTATTTACTGTTAACATTTTAGTATCTTCTTGTAGGTTTTGTGAAGTTATTGTTGTTGCATCATATTTATATGTTTGATTTTTTTCGTCTATATAAATAAATTCTGTGTCTGAATAAGGTATAAATATGTTGATTTTTTGTTTAATTATGCTATTAGGGTATTTTCTATTATATGATAGCAATGTTATTTGGTCATCGGTTTTATATATTTTAAACTCTGAGGTTGTATAGTCAGGTGTTTCTATAAAAGAATTTCCATAATAGTTATTGTAATTTTTTACTCTGTTTTCTTCATATAAATCTACTAAATTTTTATCTAATTGAATGTTTACATTTTGCGGTATTGAGTTTGCATTTTTTATTATATTTTCTATTGTTACACCATCTGCAATATATCCATTATAATTGTTATACACATATACCCCCGCTTCACTCGAAGTAAAGGCAATTTTTATTCCTCTTAATGTGTATTTTAGCATTAAATTATCGTCGCCATACCCATATAAATCATAGTCTGGCCACATATCTGTTATAGCACTAATAAAACTTCTTGTATCTGCGTTGTTGTTAAAATTGGCTATGGCATCTGCTAAACCTGTTGATGTATCTACTGTTTCTACTCTGTAAATTGATATTTCATTTTCTGAAAAAAATACATATATGTCTTTTCCTTTATAACCTATATATCCAATATCTTTTTGTTTGTTTTCAATATAATTTGAATGATTAAATATAGGTTCTCCTAATATATTTTTTATTTCGTCAAATGATGTATTTGCTTTTATTCCATTTACTACGGGATTACTGTATTTCTCTGTGAATACAATATTAAATACCTTTTTGCTTATTGTTTTTACTTCTATTCCTTCGTCGAAGTATATGTCATAATTATTGAAGAATGTACTTTCTTTTGTTCCCAAGTTTACCTGTGATGTAATCCAGTTACTAGATATTAGGTCTTTTATTTCTTGTGCTTGGATTTCTAGTTCTGATACATTTAATTGTTGATATTTTTGGATTTGTTTCAAATTTTCTTGTGTTCCAAAATAGTTGTCTTCTCCGTTTATTAGTAAATTTTCGATTTCTTTGTTTTCTTTATCACATTCTACTGCTATTACTATGTCGTTTTCTTGGTCTATTAGTCTGATGTTTTGGTAGTTTAGGTATTCTAGCATTAGAGCTATCATTTTGTAGTAGTAGTCTTCGTTGCTTACTTCGTCTGTGTATAGTGGATATTTGAATTTTAGGTATATATCTATGTCGTATTTTTCTCCTGTTGATGGTTCTTCTTTTATGTATGTACATCCCATGTATTTTGCAATTTCTTTTACACTTGTAAAATCTGATATAGAGGTATATGTTTTGTTTTCTAGTTTTGCTCGTTCAATTGCATTTAGTGCCAGTTCTCTTACTCCTAGAATTAGTGCAAATAGAATTACTACTATTATTAGTATTTTTTTTACGTTTTTTTTCTTTGGCATTGTTACCTCCTTGTTCTTACAAGTATACTTATACTATATATTTTATCATTTTTTAAGCTATTGCACAATGGAATTTCGACATTTTCTGCAATATTTTATGCTTATATTGTGTTTTTGGGGAGATGGGAGTATAATAATTTATATTGTTTTAATTTGGGAGGCTATTATGCAGAGACTTTTGAGCCATATGAGAAAGGCTATTGAGGATTTTAATATGATTGAAGATGGAGATAAAATTGCTGTTTGTTTGTCTGGTGGGAAAGATTCTATTTCACTTTTGATGGGACTTCGTGCTATGCAAAGATTTTATCCTAAACATTATGATATTATTGCAGTTTCTGTAAATCCAGGTTTTGATTTTTTTGATACTGTTTTTTTACAGAATTTGTGTGATAGCATTGATGTTCCTCTTTTTATAGAGAATAGTAACATTAAGGAAATTGTTTTTGATGTTAGAAAAGAGAAAAATCCTTGTTCTTTGTGTGCTAATTTAAGACGTGGAATTATAAATACTGTTGCTATTAGAGAGCATTGTAATAAAATTGCTCTTGGTCATAATAAGGATGATTTGCTTGAAACTTTTTGCCTTAATTTGCTTTATACTGGAAATATTTCTACTTTTGCTCCTGTTTCTTTTATGGATAGAAGTGGTATTACTCTTATTAGGCCTTTAATTTATACTCCTGAAAAGGATACTAAGAGCTTTGTTAAAAGAAATAATATTGTGGTTATGCCTAAGTGTTGTCCTATTGATGGCAATTCTAAAAGAGAAGATATGAAAAATTTGATTTATGATTTGTCTAAGGATATTCCTATGGTTAAGGCTAATTTGTTTGGGGCTATTTCTAGAAGCAATATTAAGGGTTGGAAAAATGGAAAATAATCGATAAAATAATGTTGACATAATTTTAAATGTATGTTATACTCTTAGTCGACAACTTAATATAGTGCTGTGTAGTAACCACGTTGTGCAAAGAGACTTTACTACACAAAAAACCGCCTTTTTTAGGCGGTTTTTATTTTGTTTTACATTACTTCTTTTAAACATTCTTCAAATTTTTCTTGTATTTTAGCTAGTTCTTCTTCATTTTTTGCTTCATATCTTATTGTTATTTTTGGTGATGTGTTTGAAGCTCTAATTAGGCCCCAACCATTTTCGAATACTACTCTGGCACCATCTACATCTATTACGTTATAGCCTTTTTGTTTGAAGTAGTTTACTGCTTTTTCTATTGTTTGGAATTTTGTGCTGTCTTCTACTTTTTTTGTTATTTCTGGTGTTGCTATGTATTTATTTATTCCTTCTAATAATTCTGATGTTCTCTTTTCTGTGTTTGATAGTATTCTTAATATTCTTGCTGTTGCATATGCTGCATCATCAAATCCGTAGTACTCGTCACGGAAGAAGATGTGTCCTGACATTTCTCCTGAGAATGGTACGTTCTTTGCTCTCATTGCTGCTTTTATGTATGGATTTCCTGTTCTTATAAATTCTGGTTTTGCTCCTATTTTTTCTAGTTCGTCCCATAGGCTTTGTGAGCATTTTACTTCTACTAATGCAGGAGAACCTGGGAATTTTTTGATTATATCTCTCCATATGATTAGCATATATAGGTCTCCAAATATCATATTTCCGTTTTCGTCTACTACACCTATTCTATCTCCATCTCCGTCATAGCCTATTCCTATGTCTGCTTTTTCTTCTATTACTTTTTGACTTAAATCTTTTAGATTTTCTGGCACACTTGGGTCTGGATGATGGTTTGGAAATCTTGGGTCTAAGTCACAATATAGTGGCACTACTTCTGTTCCTAATTTTTTCAGTAGTTTTTCTGCAACTATACTTGCTGTTCCATTTCCAGCATCTACTACTACTTTTAGTTTTCTGTTTCCTAATTTTACCTTTTCTGTGATTTGGTCTATGTATCTATCTAGTATGTTTTCTTCTGTTACTTTTCCAAATCCACTTTTGAAGTTTTCTTTTTCTGTGTATTCTCTTATTTCTTGAATTTTATCGCCATAAATGCTTTCTTCTTCTTTTTTTATACACATTTTAAACCCATTATACTCACCTGGGTTATGACTTGCTGTTATTTGAATTGCTGGTCCTATATCAAATAATTTTCTTGCATAATATACCATTGGTGTTGTTGCTAATCCAATGTTTATAACATTTACTCCTGATTCTGTTAAGCCTTTTATTAGTCGTTTACTTAACATATCTGATGATTCTCTGTTGTCATTTCCTACAATTACTGTGTTTTCGTCTAGTTCTTGTACATATGAACCAAATGATCTTCCTAATTTTTCGGCTACTTCTCCGTCTATGTCTTGTCCTACTATTCCTCTTATATCATAGCTTCTAAATATTTCCGGATTTATTTGCATTTTAAATTCCTCCTATTCTTCTATTTTGAAGTATTTTTTATATAATTCTCTGGCTGTTTTTGGACAGTCAACTCCTTTTTCATCTGAGTTTTTTACTGGGGCAAATTCTTCTTCCCTGTTTACTCTTAGTATTGACATATTATCTAATTGTTCAAATGCATCAAATATAAATGCTTCGAATTTGTACGCATTTGGTTCTGTTGCAATTACTACATTTCCGTTTTCATCTAAGTGATTTGCTTTTTTGAAGGCTGGATGGTATGGTAATATATTTTTGCTTATATATTCCATTGTTTCTAGTTCAAATATATGTACTATTATATTTGATTCTCCATATTTTAATTCTCCATTTTCGTCTACTGCGTGAGCCATTTCGTCTGATAGTTCTGTATATTCTATTATACTTGGTTTTCCGTTCTTTTTACAGAATACTCCTACTTTTTCTTCTGGATATTTTTTTACAACTGATTTTGATGCTGATGGATAGCCTTGTTTTATGTACATTCCAATAAATATTGGATCAAACATTTTTACTAAAACATTGTCTACTCCTCCAACAATTACCCATTTGATACCTTTTTTCTTCATATCTTCAATTATGCCATTTTTGTACATTGCTATATATACTCCGCCATGTCCGTCTGCGGCTTCTTTTACTAGTCCATTTTCGTCTAATAATATTTTTCCTTCTGTGTCTATCATTGGATATTGTCCTTGTTTGAAGAATGTTATTTTTTCTTGTGGATATCCAAAGTAGTTATTCGCTTTAAAGAAATTCTCTGTTTCTTCGTTGTTTTCCTCACTTGTCATTATATACCATGGTATTGTTACACCATTTTCCTTTTGTACTTTTTTTAGTGTATCGCATAATATTTCAAATAGTGTTTTATGGCTTTTTAGTCCTAGATCAAATGTTCCTTTTGGTCCTTTGTGTCCTAGCCTTGTGCCTTGTCCACCTGCCATTGTTACTGCTGCAATTTTTCCACTTGCGAGTGTTTCGTTTCCTATTTTTTCGTATTCTTCTTTTTCTTCTTTACCAAGTTTTTCTTTATCTATATAACCTATTGGTTCTACAAGAGTTTCTTTCTTTTCCTCTGGCTTTTTTATATCCTCATATAATTTTTTTATTTGCTCTAAATCTAATTTTTCTATTTGAGCTAATAGTTTTTCTTGTTTTTCTTTTGGCATTTTATCATAGAACTTTAATAGGTGTTCTTGATTGTATTCTTTTAATTTGCCTAGCGCTTGGTTATAGTCCATTTGCTTTCTCCTTCCTATAATTTAAGTTTGCTTATATATTATACCATTATAGAAAGTAAGTCAATATTTTATTTTTCTTAAATTGCTTCTTTTTTGTTAAAGCCTTCGAAAGATTCCTCTACGGTTCTTTCTCCTGAGGTATTTATGATTTTTTCGTGATTTTTTAGTATGTTTTCCATATTATTATTAAATTCCATTACTTCATAGCAATCAATTACATTGACTTCGCCTGTTTTTACTTTGGTTTCTATTATTTGGTTAGTGTTTTCTATATAGTCTTCTTTTCCTATTATAATTATATTGTTTCCGTTTTCTTGTTCTTGAATTTTATTTTTTATTTCTTTTGGGCTTGTTTTTTCCCAGCCTATTGTTTGTATTTGTTTTTTATATTCTTCTTTTATATTTGTTCTTTCTAATATTGTATTTATATTATTTAGTAGATTTTCCTCACTTATTATTGTTACTTTTTCATTTTCTTGTAATTTACCATTTATATATGGCAACATCATTACTGTTAAGTGCCAGTCATTTACGTAAAAGCTACACATTTTATTAATTTTTCTCATTTGTTTACCTCTCTTTCTTTTGGTAAATTTTACCATTTTATTTCAAATGTGTCAATAGTTTTACAAACAAATTACATTTTTTTCCATTGTGTTACATTCCGTTTCCATATATTTTAATTTTTTGCATATTTTTTTAGTTTTGGTTAATACTTTGAGTAAAGAAAGTTTTTACATTTATGGAGGTTTTTTATGAGATTGTTTAAAAATATCTTTTTTAGTAATAAATTTAAACATTTTACAATTATTGCTTTTTTACTTTTTGTTTTTGTTATGGTTAATGCTTGGTCATACGTTTCTGCCGTTTCCTCTAACATTTCTAATAATGTATTCCGTTTGCATGTTATTGCAAATAGTGACTCTGATGAGGACCAATCATTAAAATATATTGTTAGAGATGCCATTATAGATTATGTTCGTTCTTCTACTTCTTCTGCCACTTGCAAGAAAGAGTTAATTCAAATGTTGGATTTATATAAAATTAAAGATGTCGCTTATAATACTGTTCTGGCTAATGGATATTCTTATCCGGTTTCTGTTGAACTTGGTAATTTTGAATTTCCTACTAAAACATATGGGGATATTTCACTTCCTTCTGGATTTTATGATGCTCTTCGTGTGAAAATTGGTAGTGCTAGTGGTAAAAACTGGTGGTGTGTAATGTTTCCACCTTTATGTTTTGTAGATGTTAGTTCACGGTATTGTTCCAGATAGCTCTAAGGAAATTTTACAAGATAATTTGGATTCTGAGGAGTATGCTTTGATTTCTGACGATTCTAATGAGGTTAAGTTTAAATTTAAAATTGTAGAATTTTTACAAAATATTAGTATGGAGCTTGCAGATTTGCAAAATAAGTAAAGTATTGTTATTTTAGGGATTTTGTGTTATATTATTAGTGTAAATTTAAAATTATTTAATTTTGGGGGTAATTTTGTGGAGAAATTAGTTGTTACTGGTGGTACTCCTTTAAGGGGCGAGGCTTATATTGGCGGAGCTAAAAATGCTGCTGTTGCCATTTTGCCTGCCGCTCTTTTAATTGATGGAGTTTGCACTATTGATAATATTCCTAATATTAGTGATGTTAGGTTATATATAGATATTTTAAGGTCTTTTGGGGCAAAAGCTGAGTGGACAGGTCCTCATGAGCTTACATTAGACACAACAAATGTGTGTGCTAGTGATAAGTCTCTTGAACTTACTAGAAAGTTTAGAGCTTCTTATTATGCTTTGGGTTCTTTGCTTGGAAGATGCAAAATGGCGCAAGTAGGTATTCCTGGTCGGTTGTAATTTAGGAGCGCGTCCTATTGATTTACATATTAAAGGTTTTGAGGCCCTTGGCGCTAATGTTGATGTTTGCCAAGGCAAAATTATTGCAAAAGCAGATAATTTAGTTGGTACTTCTATTTACTTAGATATTGCTTCTGTTGGAGCTACTATCAATATTATGCTTGCTGCTGTTTTAGCAGATGGCACTACTATTATTGATAATGCTGCAAAAGAACCTCATATTGTTGATGTTGCAAACTTTTTAAACACTATGGGCGCTGATATTAGAGGTGCTGGTACTGATATTATCAAAATTCATGGTACTAAAAAACTTTGTGGTGGGAAGTCTTATTCTGTTGTTCCTGACCAAATTGAGGCGGGTACTTTTATGCTTGCCGCTGTTGCTACTCGTGGAGATATTACTATTAAAAATTGCATTCCAGAGCATTTAGAATCTGTTACTGCAAAAATTCTTGAAATTGGTGGTAATGTAGACATTAGTTCAGGTGACGAAATTAGAGTTTGGTGTGATAAAAGACCTTCTAAGGCTATTGTAAAAACTTTGCCTCATCCTGGTTTTCCTACTGATTTGCAACCTCAAATGGGTGTAGTTCTAGCATTAGCTGATGGTACAAGTATTATAAATGAAAGTATTTGGGAATCTCGTTTCCAATATACTGCTGAACTTAATAATATGGGAGCTAAAATAACAGCACAAGGCAAATCTGCTATTTTTGAAGGTGTTGATGCTTTGTATGGTGCTCCTGTTCATTCTACTGATTTAAGAGCTGGTGCTGCTCTTATTATTGCAGGTTGTGCAGCTCATGGAAAAACAGAGATTTATAATATTGAACATATTGACAGGGGTTATGAAAAGATTGAAAATAAATTTAGACTTTTGGGTGCTAATATTGAAAGGGTTTCTTATTAATGTTAAGATTTTGTAGTTTATATAGTGGTAGTACTGGTAATTCTTTCTTTGTACAGAGTGCTTCTACAAATATTTTAGTTGATGCCGGTGTTAGCGCCAAAAAAATTGTGGAAGCGCTGGAAAGTTTGGATTTTAGTATTGAGAGCATTTCTGGTATTTTAGTTACACATGAACATAGCGACCATATAAAAGGGGTTCGGAACTCTTTCTAAAAAGTATAATATCCCTGTTTATACTAATTCTAAAACTTGGTCTGCTATGCCAAATGAAACAGAAAAAATATCTAAGGATAATATGCGCATTATAAATATTGGAAACAAGTTTAGTATTGGAGATTTAGATATTATTGCATTTCCTATTCCTCATGATGCTGCTTGTCCTTGTGGTTATAATATTTTTAATTCTGGCAAAAAAATTAGTATTGCAACAGATGTTGGAAATGTTTCAACTCAGGTTATGTCTTATTTAGAAAATAGTGATTTTGCATTACTGGAATCTAATTATGACCCTGATATTTTGAAATATTCTTCTTATCCACTTAGATTGAAATATAGAATTGATGGTCCTAATCGGTCATTTGTCTAATAGTTCTTGTGGAAGGGTTGTTGCTCATTTAATGGATTCTGGACTTAATAGTGTTATGCTTGGACATTTGAGTAAGGAAAATAATTTTCCTGAACTTGCATATCAAACTGTTGTTAACGAGATTCATTTATTTCATCCTGAGAGCAGTATTGATATTTCTGTTGCAAATAGAGATTGTCCTAGCAAATTTATTGATATTTAGAAAAAAACCAGGGACTTAAAACCCTGGCATTTTTAAAGAATCAAATCTTTTTGGCATTTCTGCCGATCTATAATGGGGGCTTGTAGAGGCTGTATTTTACAATGATTGCACTAGATGAAAGCTGACGCAATTATTGTGCCTCTACAAATTTAATAACTTGTTTAATTATGTATTGCAGGGCATAATATATGCCTATATACAAAAATACATAATACATATAATTAACTTAACTAACTATTCAATTTTATTTAATTTTTATTGGATAATTTTTTTCGATTTACTACTTTTAGAATTTAAGTAGAAAATATTGATTTTGTTTAAAAAATTTAATCTTTTTATGTCTTTTCACAGTTGCGTTTGAAATAAATTATTTATACGATGGTTTTATTTTACATCACTTTACAATATTTGTCAAGAAAAACTTTTCGACAAAATTCTCCAAATTTCGACAGATGCTATTGTTCCTATTATATCCCCTGTTAATCCTGCAAGTAATACATTTCTTGTTTTCTTTATTTTTACAATGCTTGTATATATTGCAATTGTGTATATTGTGGTTTCTGTTGATCCCATTAGTGTTGATGCAATTTTTCCAATTAAGCTATCTACTCCACAATTTTTCATTATATCCACCGCTATTGCAGTTGATGCACTTCCTGAGATTGGTCTTAACATTGCAAGTGGCATTATTTCTTTGGGAATTCCTAGTAAATTTGTTGCTGGGCTTATTATATTTATTACCATATCTATTATTCCAGAGCTTCTTAAAGCTCCAATTGCTACAAATAGTCCTACTAATGTTGGAAATATTCCTATTACTATTTTTAATCCTTCTTTTGTTCCTTCTATAAATGTATCGAATATGTTTTGTTTTTCTAAAATCCCATTTAGTGTTATTATTAATATTATCATTGGTATTGAAGTTATTGATATGTAATGAATTAGTTGCATTTTTTCTTTTTCCTTCCCACTTTTATTATTATTTTCCCCATTGCCACAGCTGCAATTGCTGCACAAATTGTGGCAACCCATACTGGTAAAATTATTTCACTTGGATTGCTCGAATTTAAGGAATTTCGTATTGCTATTACTGTTGTTGGTATTATTTGAATTGATGCTGTGTTTATTATAATGAACATTACCATTGAGTCTGATAAAGTATCTTTTTGCCCGTTTTCTTCTTGCATACTTTGCATTGCTTTTAAACCTAGTGGTGTTGCAGCATTTCCCAGTCCTAGCATATTTGCAATTATATTCATTGATATTTCTTTGTGTATTTTGCTTCCTTTTTTTATTTGTGGAAATAAGAATTTTATTAGTGGATTTAATAGTTTGCAAATTGTGTTTACTAAACTGCTTTTTATAGCAATTTGCATCATTCCGTTCCAAAAACATAGTGTTCCAAATAAAGCAATTGTGAGTTCTACTGCATTTTTTGCAGATTCAAATATTGAATTATTTAAATCCTCTATTTTTCCACTAAACATTGCATATATTATTGAAATTATTAAAAAAACTGGCCATATTTTGTTTAACATATTTCCTCTTTTCTTTATTTAATTTTATGTTTTTTTCATTTTCTTATGATTAAATTTTGGTTTTTAATTGACAAATGCTCAGTTTGGTATTATAATAATTTCATTAGCAAATGCACCATTAGCTCAGCTGGTAGAGCAGCTGACTCTTAATCAGAAGGTCCGCGGTTCGATCCCGCGATGGTGCACCAAAAAAGTATGTGTATTTAATGTTACACATACTTTTTTTATTTTGTATTATACCTCCTTTTCATTAACCTCCTGTAACAGTTTTGTTTTTTTTGCATATTTATTATTAATTGGGAGGTTTTGGGTATGGATATGTTGTCTTTGGGTTCGAGAGGACCTGATGTTGAGTTGTTGCAGATGGGATTAAATCGAGCGGGATTTAATTCGGGAAAAATTGATGGGATTTTTGGAGATAAAACCTTGACTGCTTTGAAGAATTTTCAGCGTTTTTTTAAGTTGCCTGTTGATGGCATTGTTGGTCCTCGTACTTGGAATGTTTTGTTTCCTTTTATCAATGGTTATGCTATTTATATTGTAAGTCCTGGGGATACGCTTTCTTCTATTGCTAAAAATTTTAACACTACTGTTAATAATATTTTAACTGCTAATCCTGATAAGAATTTGTCGGTTATTTATCCTAAACAAATTATTGTTGTTCCTTTTGGAAATATTGTACCTACTGATATTACTTATACTTCTGAGTTTATGAATATCAATGTTCGTGCTTTAAAAGTTGTTTATCCTTTTATTGAAACTGGTTCTATTGGCACAAGTGTACTTGGGGAAGAAATTCCTTATATACGAATTGGTAATGGTCCAAAGGAAGTTTTTTATAATGCTTCAATTCACCGGAAATGAGTGGATCACTTCTGTACTTTTAATGAAGTTTGCTGAGGATTATTGTTCTGCAATTCGTTCTAATGGCGTTATTTTCGGTTTTGATGCTAGAAATTTGTTTAATTCGGTTTCTATTTACATTGTTCCTATGGTTAATCCTGATGGTGTAAATATTTCTGCTGGTGCTTTTAGGGAGGATTCTAGTGCATATCTTAAAGCTAAACGTATTTCTAGTAATTTTCCTAGTATTCCTTTTCCTTCTGGTTGGAAAGCAAATATAAATGGTGTGGATTTGAATTTGCAGTTTCCGGCTGAGTGGGAGCGTGCTAAGGAGATTAAGTTTAGACAGGGCTTTAATAAGCCAGCTCCTCGTGATTATGTTGGCCTTCGGTCCTTTGACTGAGCCTGAGGCTTTGGCTCTTTATGATTTTACTCTTAGTCATAATTTTAGGCTTACTATTTCTTATCATACTCAAGGTAAAGAAATTTATTGGAAATTTTTAAATTATGTTCCAAATCAAGCTTTTGAAATTGCTAGTTCTTTTGCTATGGTGAGTGGATATACTGTGGCTGATGTGCCTTATGAGTCTAATTTTGCTGGTTTTAAGGATTGGTTTATTCAAAATTATAATCGTCCTCGGTTATACTATTGAGGCTGGACTTCGGTGTTAATCCTTTGCCTATTTCCCAGTTTAATCAAATTTATGCTGATAATATTGGTATTTTGGTACTTGGAGCAGTTCTGTAATTTGATTAGTACAATTAAATAAAAATGAGATTTAAGTTAAATTTATTACTTAAATCTCATTTTTATTTTCATCTTTTTTCTATATATTATCTTTTATTTATTATGTCACATTTTATTTTGTTTATTGAATTTTTTACATATTGTGTTGCTTTTTTATCATAAATATATTTTCCATTTACTTTTCTAACTACATCTCCAATTTTTACATTTTCAGGTAAGTCTTTTTCAAATGCAATATATTTACGTTCGTGTTTGTTTATATATTGTGCAACTTTATATCTGTGATATTCATTATCATTTTCGTATTTATTTGTTACAAGATATATCTCTCCATTGCTTAAATCTGATAATTCTTTTTTAAAGTAATTTTGTAAAAATTCTGATTCTTTTCTATAAAGTTCTAAGTCTTCTTCTTGGGTTAATTTTATTTCTTCTATTTTTTCTGTTTTTATTTCATTTTTTTCATTAAAATTATCTAATGTTTCACTTAATTCTTTTAAAAAATTTTTTATGAAATTATTTTTGGGTATTTTTTCTGTTATCTTATTTAAATCTAATTCCAAATTATACCTCCTTTTTTATCAATTTTGCTTCACCTGTACTGTAATCAATTTTAAAATTATCTTGCACATTGTATATAAATTTGTTGAAAGATACGCCTTCTTCTTCAACAGATTTTGCTTCTATTTGTACACCTGTTGCTAATTTATTTTGTCCTTCATAAATAGGTGTTACTCTATATAGCACATGATAATTTTTGTTTTGCTTATTTTTTTGTTTAATCCAGTTTGCAACAATATTTTCATATTCTATCATAGCACTATTTAACTGAGAAGTACCAGTAATTAAATTTTGTTTATTATTGTTTTCGTTTCCTAATTGCCAAGCAATTAAATGACATCTTTCATATAAATGCTGGCTATTGTTTTCTCCATATAGATATTGTTTCCACCCAGTAGGCTTATATGAAAGATTTTCTCTTTTTGTTCCTTCTGGTGGCATTGTATATTTGCATATATTTGCAAATGCAACTCCTGCTCTATTTAATTCGTCAAGTGGTGAATAGTCTTCGAAATTTTCTGTGCTTATTTCTTGTTCTTTAAAATATGGCACATTATTATTAATAGTTATAACTATTTCCCCTGAATATGGCGGAATATTACTTATTTGACTACTATTTTCAATAGTTATGCTTTCCTGTGATGCTTCAATGTTGTTTTCATTTATTGGTAATATGTATCCAATTATGGTTAATATTATTATAATAATTATTGTTGATATAAATTGTTTTAAATCTTTTTTTGTTTTTATATATTTTTTCTTCTTCATAACATTCGCTCCTATTCAAAACTAATTATGATTTTATCATATTTGTTTTGAGCTAACAAGTGTATTATACAGTTATTTGGTCTTGAATACTATTAAATTTTGCTTCTCCTATTCCTGGTACATTTTTTATGTCTTCTATCGTTTTAAATTTTCCATTTTCCTTTCTATAACTTATTATTTTGCTAGCTATTGATGGACCTATTCCACTTAACAATTCTAGCTCTGTTTGTGTTGCTGTGTTTATATTTACTTTTGAACTTGAATTTATGCTATTTTCTTCTATTGTTTCTCCTAAATTTTCCATAATATCTTCTTCTGTTTCATTTTGATTTGGAATGTATATTTTTTGACCATCTTGCAATTTTTGTGCTAAGTTTATCTTTTTTGTATTTGCATCTGCCGTTGTTCCACCTGCTTCTTTTATTGCATCTGCTACTCTTGCTCCTTCTTCTAGTTCTATTATTCCTTCTGTTACTACTGAGCCTGCTATGTGTACTTTTATTTTTGTAATTTCTACTTTTTCTTCTGTTTTGCTTACGTCTTCTATTTCTAGATTTTCATAATTTTCATTTGTTTGTGGTTTTATACTGAATATGTATATTACAACAATTATTATCATTGTTATTACTATTCCAGCTATTACTAATTGATTTTTATTTATATTATTCATTTTTTCCTCCTTGATTTTTATTGATTTTTAATATATTATTTATAGTGATATTTTATTATGGAGAGATATTATGAAGAAAAGAATTTGTTTTATTTTTATTTTATTTTTGTGCTTACTTTCTTCTTCGGTATTTGCTGCTAGCACAAATAGTTTGAGCATCAATTCAGATGCCTGTATTTTAGTAGAGGATTCTACTGGTGATATTTTATTTGAGAAAAATTCAAAAGAGAAAATGTATCCTGCAAGTACTACAAAGGTTCTTACTGCATTATTAGTTTTAGAAAAAGGTAATTTAATAGATACTGTTACAATAAGTAATACAGCAGTTTCTAGCTTATCAGGTGGATATGTTACACCATATATTTCTGCTGGTGAAGAATTAACAGTCGAGCAACTTTTAAATGTTTTGCTTATTCCTTCTGGTAATGTTGCTGGAAATGCTTTGGCTGAATATGTTTCTGGTTCGATTGATAATTTCTGCGTTTTAATGAATTCACGAGCAAAAGAACTTGGTTGTGTTAATTCACATTTTACCAATCCCTATGGATTGCACAATGAAAACCATTATTCTTGTGCATATGATTTGTATTTAATTGCAAAAGAAGCTATGAAATATGATGTTTTTAGAAGTATTGTTTCAAAAACTTCGTATACCTTAGCCCCTTCTAATAAACATTTAAGAGATGATAGAACTTTATATTCAACAAATGATTTGATTAAACCTAATTCTAGTTCTTATTATGAATATGCTCTTGGTATAAAAACAGGATACACTAGTCAGGCTAAGGATTGCTTAGTTTCAGCCGCTACAAAGGATAATATGACTTTATATGCTGTTATTTTAGGGGCTGGCAAATCTGATACTGGTACTTCTTATAGATATAATGATATTAAGAAATTATTTAATTATGGATTTAATAATTATTTATTTAGAACATTAAGAAGTAAAGATTCTGTTGTTCAAACAGTTGAAGTTGCAGGAGCTACAAGCGATACTAAGAATTTAGATTTAATTTTAGATTCTACTATTACTGCTTTTATAAATTCAAATGATGCATATACTTCTTTTATTCCTACTGTTACACTTAATAAATTATCTGCACCAATTGCAAAAGGAAGCATTGTTGGTAGTATTTCTTATAATGTAAATGGCAAGATCTATACAGCTAATTTACTAGCTGGAAATGATGTGCAAAAATCTTATTTATTTGTTTTTGTGGATATTGGTATGCTGATTGCTGTTTTAATTTTGATTAAATTAATTGTTTCTAAAAATAAAAAACGTAAAAAGAAATCAAGTTATTGATTTTTGAAAATATAGGCGAGCTATATGCCCGCCTTTTTATTTTAATCTAATTTTTGTTTCATTTGTTCCCATAGTTCTTCTATTTTGTAGTTTTCTCTTTCTTTCTCTGTAAATATATGAACTACTACATCTCCATAATCCATTAGTATCCATGTTCCTGTTTCATATCCTTCTATTTTATTTGGATATATTCCGTCTTTTTTTAATTCATATTCAACATTGTCTGCTAATGATTTTATATGTGTGCTTGATGTTCCACTTGTTATTACAAAGTAATCTGCTATTGTGGTTACATCTTTTATTTCCATATACTTTATGTTTATTCCTTTCTTGTTATCTAAAATTTTTACTATTTTCTGTAACAGTTCATTTTCCATTTATATTCTTTTACCTCCTAATTTCCTTTATAGTCTTTTCCTACTATAATTGTATAATGGTATTGTCCATTATCTTCGCCTTCTTCTATTTGAGCGTTTAATACTAATTTTTGTATTTTCTTTGTATTTTCCTCTGTCATTTGTTTTCTATTTATTATTATTGTTTTTGGTGCTGCTGCTATTTTTTCTTTTGTAATTTTATATCCTTGTTCTTCTAAGGTTTCTTGTAATCTATCTGCTTCTTCTACCTTGTCTTCTACATATAGTATTTCTATATTTGTTTTTGAATTTTCTTTTATTTCTTCTTCTGTTGGCTTGTCTAAGAATAATTCACCTACCATTTGTTCTGTTTTCTTTTTGTTGTGTACAAAGATCCACACTTCTCCTGGTTTTTCAGAAGCTCCTGGTAATGCACCTGTTTTTATATTGTCTGTGTTAAATTCCATTATATATGGCAAATAGTCTTTTAATTCTGATATATTCATATTTGTTTCTATGTTTCTATTTGCTATATCTATTAGTTCACCTAATTTTAGTACATTTTTTGCTTGAAGTGTTTGTTTTAGTGCAGCTATTATAAATTCTCTTTGTGTTCTCATTCTTCCATAATCATCACTTCCATATGTTGCTGAATATCCTGTGTAGTTATTGTTTTTTCTAAATCTTACTAATTGTTCTGCTTTGTCTCCATCTAGTAATTGATACCCTTGTTTTAAGTGAATATATAGTTTTTGAGAAGAGTCATCATAATCCATATCTATTGGAACATCAAAATATACTCCACCAATTGTATCTACTAATTCTCTTAGTGCTTTTGTATCTATCGTTATATAGTTTTTTATATCTAGTCCAGTTATATCATTTACTGCATTTAGCAATTTTTGTGGTGATTGTTGATATAGTGCATTTATTTTATTCATTGCTGTTGCTGTGTTTTTGTTTTTGCCAACATATGTGTCTCTTGGTATTGACATCATAACTGCTTCTTGTGTTTGCGGATTATATTGTGCAACTATTATTGTATCTGTTAAATTTTGACTTTTACCTATTAATAGGCAGGTTATCTTTGGCATATTTTTTACTGTATCTTCGTCATGTCCCATGCTTGCTGCAACAAAACCTTGTAAGCCTCCTCCTAGTTTTGTCGCTTTATATGTTATTATTCCAGCATATATTAAAAGTACTATTAAAATAAATATCAATATTTTTAATATTATATGCTTTTTACTCTTTTTCTCTTTTTTAGTATTTTTCAATTTTTTCTCCTCCTAATTGGTATACATTTAATAGTATACCAAAGGTTTATTCAAATATCAACCTATGAGAAGATAATTTTTAGTAAAATATTATTATTAAACATAAATTTTCCTAAATTAGATTCATTTATTGTTTGTAATATTTCGTTATTTCCTGTTACTGTACTTATTGCCATTGCTATTGCTAATACTATGTAAATTATTAATAATCCTTCTAACAAGCCATACGCAATGCCTCCGCAATTTATTTGCACTATTTATTATTGGTAATTTTGATACTACATTTGTTACTACTTTTAATATTCCTAGCACTAATCTTATTACAATAAATATTCCTATTAATGCAATTATTTTTATAGCTGTTATTGATATATTTGTAGCAATTACCTGTGATATATTATCTTTTGCTGTATCTGTTGCTTCTTTTACAGTTTTTGATATGTAATTTGTTACAATATCTGGCATACTGCTGTTTTCTGGTTGTTCCTGAGCCTGTTCTATTGTTTCTGGATTTATATTTGTTTGTATTGTTTCTTTTATTACATCATCAATCTGTGTGTTTTCTATCAAATAGTTTGCAACTGGTGTGTATAATGCTAATGATAATATTATTGCAATTATAAATGAGGCTAGTCTGAATCCTACTTCTATTAGGCCTTTTTTGTAACCCATTATTATACACAGTGCAATTATTACTATTATTCCTAAATCAATTACCATTTTTTCCTCCCTTTAAAATTTTATTATTTCTATTTTATTTTTATATATAATTCCTGCCATTTGTTCACTTATTACAATTTCTTTTATTTCTTGACTTGCTAAATATTTTGTATGTAAAAATCCGTCTGAATTGATAAAATACACTTCTGTTCCTGTATTTATTGCTACTATTTTTCCTTTTGCATCTATTTCTTTTGGAAGTGAATTTATAAAATATTCTCTTGATTTTTCTGTTTTTGTATTTGTTACTTTTATTTTTGTTAACAATTTTTCATCATCATTATTCATTACTTCTACGATTTGATTTTCTAGATTTATTTCTGCAAATAATGTATTTTCATTGTATTTTATTATTTGTTTTTGTGTTCCATTTCCTATTTTTAAAATTTTGTCGTCTAACATACACATTAAATTGTTATTTAAATCATAACATATGCTTGTTATAATACTATCTTCTCCCACCTCTGCTTTATATGTTGTTGAATCTTCTAATCCGGCTTTTGCATTTTCTATTGAAATTATTCTTATTCCAGATTTTATTTGTATCCCAGATAAATTTGTTTCTGCTATTGCTAAAAATTTGTTATCACTTGATATTGCTAAATCTGCTGTATATGTTGTTGATAAATATGTTTTGCATAATTCTTTTCCTTCTTGGCTATATGTTGTTATTATTGATTTATAACTTGTTTGTGATACTGATACTGCAATATATCCATTTTGATTTACAGATATTTTTTCTATTTTTCCTTCTATGTCATTTTGCCATACAATATTTTTGTCTGCCACTAAATATACTTTATTTCCGTTTTTTTCTGCTATTGCTAAATATTTACCATTTGAACTAAATATTGGTGTTGTTATATTTATATTTAAAGAAAATTCCTGTTTTGCATATGTGTTATATGCAATTAGTGTATTATTATTTAATATTCCTATATATCTAGAAAATGCACATATATATTTATTTGAATCACTTGCTACTTCTATTGATATTAGCTCTTTTTCAGTTACTGTTTTTTTCAAAATATTTTCGTCAAAAAAGTTTTGTATATCTCTATTTTCTCTATATAATATTATACTTGTTATTATTAAAGCAATTACTAATAATATACCTAATATTTTTAGGATTTTTTTAATTGTTTTTTTTCTTTTTTCTTTTTTTTCAATTTCTTCTTCCATACATTTCACCTATTTAGTTATATCAATATTCTGGCTTTTTTTCAAGTTTTTAATAAAAAAATTATTTGCAATATTCCAAGTATTCCGAAATATTGGATACATTAAATTAACTAATGTAGAAAATTGTATACAACTTACAGGAATTGCAATCATACATAAAATTAGTGCAATTATTTTTTTCTTTTTATTTTCTAAATTAAATATTAGCGAATATCCTGCTGATATTGCTGATGTAATAATTGCTATTCCTGTCATTATCCCATATATTTTTAAAAATATTGGTGATATTCTTTTGGCTATTTCTAACATCGGCATTTGGACTTTTTGTATATCTATATTTTTTTGCATTTCATATATTAAACTTGTTAATATTAGCATAAAAATAAAACTAAAAATTGCAATCCATTTTATTTGTTTTTTATTTTGAATTTGTTCTGTTAATGTTATAAGCATTGGTAATAGTACAATACTATTATAATTTGCATATAAAATCCCACTAATTATTGGCATAATTTCTGTATTTATTGTTATATTATTTATTTGCTTTATTGTTATAGCTCCCATTATTATTATAAATAAAACAATTACTGGCATTAATATTTCGTTTATTTTTATTATTGTTTTTATATTATTTATTATTATTAAATATGATAATAAACTTATTATTGCTCCTCCTAGCATTTTAGGTAAATTATATGTTTCTAAACAATATGTACTAAATGCACTGCACATTATAAAAAAAGAAATTATTAAAAATATATTTATTATATTTTTAATTGTATATATTAAAATTTTATTTTTATATGGTATTATTTTTTCTAATAATTCTTCATAATTTTTTACATTATATTTTTTAGAAATAATATATGTTTTGTAAATTGCAATAGAAATTATTCCAATAGATATAATTATTCCGAGCTTTCCCATTTGTCCATATTTATTAAAAAAACTATATATTTCTTGCCCTGAAATATAGCCGAGCTCCAATTATAGTTCCTATTATTACTGTACAAATTTTTATTACTACTTGCATTTTTTCCTCCTGTTTATTTTTATTCAACATATATACTTATATTCGTGAATACATTTTCTTAAATGGAGGTTTTTTATTCTTGGTTTAGTCGCAATTTTAGGTATGATTGCTAGTGATTTAATTGCTATTTTTACTGGTAAATTTTTAAACAAAAAAATACCAGAAAAAGCTATTACTATTTTTTCTGGTATTTTTTATTATAATTCAACTCTTCCTTCCATTGCTTTTATAAGTGTTATTTCATCTGCATATTCCAGGTCTCCACCTACTGGAATTCCATGTGCAATTCTAGTTACTTTAAGTCCTAATGGTTTTATTATTTTAGAAATGTACATTGCTGTTGCTTCTCCTTCTACTCTAGGATTAGTTGCAAGTATTACTTCTTCTACTTCTCCACTTCTTAGTCTTGCCATTAGTTCTTTTATTCTTATATCGTCTGGACCAATGCCATTCATTGGAGATATCGCCCCGTGTAATACATGGTATTTTCCTTTATATTCATGTGTTTTTTCCATTGCAATTATATCTCTTACATCTTCTACTACACAAATTTTGGTACCATCTCTTTTTTCGTTGCCACATATTGGACAAGGGTCTGTATCTGATATATTATAACAAATTGAACAATATTTTAAATTCTTTTTTGCATTTATTATAGAATTTATAAAATCCTGTGTTTGTTCTGGTGTTTGTTCTAGCACATGGAAAGCTAGTCTTGCAGCTGTTTTATGACCTATACTAGGCAATTTTTCAAAACTTTCTATTAATTTTTCTATTGATGGTGAATAATATGACATTTTTTCTCACCTTTGTCCTTACATCAAGCCTGGTATGTTATATTTTCCTAAGCTAGCACTTGCTGCACTATCTACTTTTCTTAATGCCTCATTTACACTTGTTAATATTAAGTCTTGCAACATTTCTACATCTTCTGGGTCTACAACATCTTTTTTTATTATTATTTCTTTTAATTCTTTATTTCCTGTTACTTTTACGCTTACTGCTCCACCTCCTGCTGTTGCCTCAAATTCTTTTGATGCTAATTCTTCTTGTGATTTTTCCATATCTGCTTGCATTTTTTTTGCTTCTTTCATTAATTGGTTTATGTTCATCCCACCAAATCCTCCCATTCCTGGGAATCCTCCTCTTTTTGCCATTTTTTATTCCTCCTTTTATTCTTCTATTACATTTATTGTAATATCCAAGCCATCTAATTTTGCATTAGCTTCTGGCTTACTTTCTTCTATCTTTTCTATATATTTTATATTTAACTGTTTTCCAGAAATTTGTTCTACTATATTTTCTATTTCTTTTATACTTTCTGGTTTTGTAAGTACAGTTTTTCCAAATGCAGTTATTCCATTTTTAAATTCTATTTGCAAAGTGTTATTTGCTTCTTTTGCTTTTGTGTTTATTAAATTTGTATATAGCATAATTTTTCCATTTGCTTTCAGTCGTAATATAACTTCATTCCAGTAACTTACATATTCCCCAGGTGTTGTAGTAATAACTTTTCTAGGTTTTGTTTCTGTTTTTTTATTTTCTGGAACTTTTGTTGTTACTTTTTGTGGTTCAGATACTGTGTTTACTTGAATTTTTCCTGTTTTTATTTGATTTTCTAGATTTTCTATTCTTTTTTCTAAATCTTCATTTTTTATTTCTATACAATTTTTAATTATTCCAGACTCAAACATTATTGTTTTTTGAGTAGACCATTTCATATCATTTTGTAATTCAGATAAATTGTATATTAGTTTAAGCAATGCTTCTTTTGAAGTTTTATCTGATATTTCTTTTATTTTTTCAGTTTCTTCTTTGCTATATATATTTATATTTCCTGTTGTTTTTAATAGTAATATATCTCTTATATATTTTATTATTTCCCATAATAAATTGTTTAAATCTTTGCCTTCTGTAATTACTTCATTTATTACGTTTAGTGCATTTTCGGCATTTTTTTCTATTATGCTTTGCACAATTTTAGATATATGCTCTATTTTAGGAATTCCTACTAATTCTTTTATTTTTTCTTCTGTTACTTTTCCTTCGCTGTCTTGTACACATCTTTCTAATATGCTTATACTATCTCTCATTGCTCCTTCTGAAAGTGATGCAATTATCTTTAATGCGTCTTCTGTTATTTCAATTTGACTTTCTTTACAGATTATTTTTAATCTTTTTATTATATCTTCATCTGATATTTTTTTAAAATCAAATCTCTGACATCTTGAAAGTATTGTTGCTGGAAGCTTTTGTGGTTCTGTTGTTGCTAATATAAATTTAACATGCTCTGGTGGTTCTTCTAGTGTTTTTAAAAGTGCATTAAATGCACCTGTGGATAACATATGAACCTCATCTATGATGTACACTCTATATTTTGCTACTGTTGGTAGAAAGTTTACTTCTTCTCTTATACTTCTTATGTCTTCCACACTATTATTTGATGCAGCATCCATTTCCACAACATCTGTTAATGTTCCTTCTAACATAGCTTTGCAAATTTCACATTCATTACATGGCTCTCCATCTTTACTGTTTGGGCAATTTATTGCTCTTGCAAGAATTTTTGCGGCAGATGTCTTTCCAGTTCCTCTTCCCCCATTAAATAAATATGCGTGTCCTACTCTATTTGCAATTATTTGATTTTTTAAAGTTCTTGTTATATGTTCTTGTCCGAACCATTTCTTCAAACTTTGTTGGTCTAAATTTTCTATACAGTGCTGTATATTGCATTTTACCACCCCTAAATAATATGGTCTTTCTATGGAAAACATATTATCACATAATACGCTATTTATCGCTGCTTTCTTTCGAACCTGACGAGATTCATAGTTTTTTATTGATATATGCTCTCCATACAAAGACCATATTCATTTTAATTATTATATAATGGATTTATTTTTTGTGCAATAGTATTATTGCAATTATTTTAAATTCTTTTAAATACAATATTTTTAAGTTCTGTATCTTCTGTTTTTACAATTCCTTTTTGTACAATATCTTCTTGCGGTAATTGTAGTGTTATTTCTGCTTTATATTTTTTGTCTGATTCTGTTTGTATAATTAAATTAAATTTTACCTCATATGATATATCTTCTATTGTTATTCCTAGTTTATTTAACAAAGTACCATCATATGTTATTTTGTCGTCATTTCCTTGATATGTGCCTATGTTTGGAATACAAAAACTAAGTGCAATTACTCCACCTTCACTTGTTATTTTTCTGTTTTGTACATCTTTTGTTTTATCTACAATATATGATATTTCTGAATTTATTATATTTTCGTCTGTATATGTAAATATTTCATTTGTATCATTTTTAGCTGGTGCATAAGCATTTGGTGTTAATTTTCCTTTTGGATTTATTTGTATGTCTTCTATTTTTACATTTTTTATATTTTCATTTGTTTTATATTCAGAATTTCTAGTAATATCAAAATAAATATCTGTATTTTGGTACACATCTATATTCCATTTATATTCTTCTGTTTGATTATTTTTACCATTTGCTGTGCTTATTGTTACCATTTTAGTTACCATATATGGCATGTCTTTTTCGCCTTCTACATAGTATTTTAACATAGTAATTGCTATTACAGTAATTGCTATTACTATTATTAAAACTCCTAAGTTTATTTCTATGATTTTTCTTTTTTTAGTCTTCATTTGTCCTCCTATTTTAGGCTTGTACTATTTCTTTTTTCTTAATTTTTTAAAAAAGTCTTTTAATATATATTCACATTCTTGTTGCATTATTCCTGTTTCCACTTCTACTTTGTGATTAAAATTATATTCTAATAAATTAAGCACAGAACCACATGCTCCTGTTTTTGGGTCCATTGTGCCTATATATATTTTTTTTATTCTAGAAGAAATTATTGCACCTGCACACATACTGCACGGTTCTAAGGTTATATACATTTCACAATCTTTTAATCTCCATGCCTTTAATTTTTTGCTAGCTTTTTGTATCGCCAATATTTCGGCATGTTTTGTTGTGTCCAATTTTGTTTCTTTTAAATTATGAGCTCTTGCTATAATTTTGCCATCTTTAACTATAACAGCTCCTACTGGCACTTCTTTTTTATTATATGCTTTTTTCGCCTCTTTTAGTGCTTCTTTCATATATTTTCCCGGCATACTATCTTCCTTTTACTTTTATGTTATTCTTTCTAATTTATTCGACATTAAATTGCTTTTTCCTTTGTTTCTTGTTTTTTAGCATTTTTTATATATTTATTTTAATTTTATGTTATAATATAAAAAATATTTTTTTAGGAGGTGATTTTGTGCTTTCTGATGTAATACCTAATATATATACTTACAGTATTATTGCAGCAAACCTAATTTTGCTTATATATTTTACTGTAAATATGCGTAAATATTCTGTTCCTACATGGATTGTTATATTTTCAGCTATTGGTGCTGCATTTTTTTCAGCAGTAGGTGCTAGACTTATGTGGGTTTTAGAAGTATTCCCTGATGTGGATATTAGAGATGTATTTTATTTTGGAGTTGGTGGTTGGCGATTATTAGGAGCATTATTATTTGCAATTATAGCTATTATAGTAATAACTTTTATTTTTAAAAAATATTATAATGTTCCTATCCAAAATACTCTTGATATTTGCCTAGAAGGAGCTTTTCTAACTCTCGCACTTGATAAATTTGGTTGTTTGCTTGAAGGTTGTTGTTATGGAATAGAAACAACTCTTCCTTGGGGAATGGCTTTTGCAGATGATGGCATTTTAAGACATCCGACTCAGATTTATGAATCTTTTGCATTATTTATGATTTTTATACTTATTCGTATTCTTAGAAACAAACTTTCAACATCTCAGAGATATGCTCTTGCTATATTTTTATATGTTGTAACAAGGATGTTAATTGAACCTTTAAGAGTAGAAGCTAGTGTATTTATAGATGGTCCAACACGAATTATTTACTATCTTTTGTTAATTGCTTGTATTTTAATTATATTTAAAGATAAAATATTGGCTAAAATTAAACAAAAATAAGAGAGTTCCTCACTCTCTTATTTTTTTATTTTCTTCTTTTCTTTTTTATTGCAATAATTCCTAATGCTATACTTGATAATAATGCTATACTTATAATTATTATATTTTTACTGTAATTTTCTCCTAATGGTTTTGTAATAAGTATTCTTCTTGCCTTTGTTGAATCTACTTCTTTTATTTCAACATTTGGAATATAGTTTCCTGTTACTCCTATTTTAGCCCTTCTTCCTGCCGCATTTGTTCTTTTCATTATTTCTAACGAATTGGTATATGATAACATGTCTTTATCATCTTCTGGTGAAATCAATTTAGTTAATGTTAAGTTAAAGCTCCATTCATTTTTTGCATTCTCGTCGTTTTCTAGTTCTTTACTATTTGCTGGATATATTCCAATTTTGCTTCCATCTGAATTTCTTAAAACTAAAATATTTTGTGCTTTTATACTTTTTTCAACTTCTTTATTGATTTCAACAGTTCCATTACCTTTAACTGCCTCTGTGTAATTTCTTAAAGTCTCATCATCTAATTTTTCCCATACTAAATTGTTTTGATCTTTTTCTCTATATATAAGGTTTCCGTTTATATAACTGTTGATTACATCTGGGAATGTTGCTATTGTAGTTTCTCCTTCTTCAGTATCTTTATAGCTTGCAAAATAATTTTCTAGTGCATCTATTTCCCCAGTATTTTTTACGGTTATTTTATAGTTAATTGTTATTTGTGCACCTTGCATTATTTCTTCATCCATATATATTGATATCGGTGAACCTGGAACACCTGGATCCATAACATTTTTATTTAATCCTTTTTCAGTATCAATTATAATGTTTCCATCACTTAATTTTATTTGGATTCCAGTTATTTCTTCTGTTAATTCAAGTTCTACTTCTGGTCTTAATGTTAAACTTAAATTTATTTGCTCTGCTTTTGTTTTACTTACATTAGATTTAAGTTTTATTTCTTTTGAATGTGCTATCATAAATGTTTCATCTGCTAATTCCTTTATTTTGTTATCTTTGTCTACTCCATTTTTCATTGCCTTAATTCCATCTATATTAAGTAATTCAGCTTTTTCAGTTGCTATGGTTGAAAATGTATTTAATATATATCTTCTTGTTCCTGGTTTTGGATTGCTTTCTTCTCCTTCCAAGTCTTTTGACCAGCTTCTGTTTTTCTTAACAGCAGATTCTTCTATAATTTTATTATATAATCCAGTTGTTATAGTATTTGCTATATCATTTTCTTGGTTGATTATATATAAATTTCCACGTCTTGGAGCTTCCACTGTTCCAAATATTTGCTCTGAAAGTGATGTTAGAATAGTTGATATTTTAACATCTTTGCTATCTGCTACATTTTCTAATGTTGTTATTACTTCTTCATTTGTTTGTACTGTTTCTTGTCCATCTGTTACAATTATCATTATTTTATTTAGACCATTTTTATATTGTTCACTAGCTTTGGTAATTCCACTAGCAATGCTAGTTTCTCCATTTTGTTGTATTTGATTTATATTATTTATAACATCTGTATTGTCTTGTTTTAATTCACCTATTACAGTTGCTTGATTGTTAAATCCTACTACTCCTATTTTTACTTTTGGTAATTTTTTATTTAATTGTTCTATTAATTGTTTTAATACTTCTTTTGCTTTTTCTAATTTTCCATTACTCATACTATTTGAATAATCTAATACAAACATAATTTCCGTATCACTATAATCTTCTTCTATTTCTGGTTTTCCATAAATATCTTCTGTTAATATAGCTTGATAATCTTGTCCATTATATTTTAGATTATTTTTTAGTTGTTCTTCATCTCCATAAGTAAATTCTACTGTATATAATCCTGATGATAGTCCAATATACCTGTATCCACCATCTAATTCAATTGAATCTTCATTTTTGTCTAAATTAGTTAAGGATTTGATTTTTTTCGTTCTTTTTTCTTTTCCTTTTAATTTTATAGAAACTTCTTTAATTCCTTGTGTACCATCTGGATTTTGTATTGTTTTTCTAAATGTTTCTATTAATTGAACTTTTATATCATTTATTAGTGGTTCATTTGCTTGTCTGATTCCATCAGCTATTATTTGGTTATTTTTCAATTTTAATGTAATTGGGTCTGCTTCTTCTTTATCTTCTTCGTTTTCTTTTTTCCTCATGTCTTCCCATACATTTCCTTCTATAACATTTCCATAATTTATTAGTTCACCATCATCTCCTCTATTCCCTTTGTCTTCTGAATCACTATTATCTCCACCGTTTTTATCTGGAAGCAATGAATTATCTAGTATAAGCTTATAGTCTGGTGCTTTGTCTTCATCATCTTCATATGCAGATAATTCTTTGTATGGATTTAGATTTCCTGGTTTAGAGTCTTTGTCTATTAAGCCTGCTGATACTAAATTATTCTCTTTGTTGTAGAATGTTCTATATCCATTGATTTCACTAAAATTCTTTTTAGATTCGTCTCCTTTGTCTATTCTTATATAGCCATTTTCGTCTTTTAAAACTTTAAATTTTATGTGTATTTCAAGATATTGTCCTTTTACTATTTGTAATTCGGGCCTATCTAAATCATTTGTATAAATTTTATTGAATTCACCATAATCATTCTTATCTCCATATTTAGATTTTTCTGACCAATTTAATTCAATTCTGCCATTATTTACAGAGTTGTTTTCTTCTGTTTCTTCATCAGTTCTTACAACAGCCCACGAACTATTATATTCTAATGATTTGTCAAAATAATCTACTAATTCTGTTATTCTAACTATATCATTTTCTCCTGCATTTCTTATTACAATCATGTAATCTACATATGCATCTAATTCACAATCTTTTGCCTCTCCTAATATTTCCTTTATTTGATCATATTCAGGATATTCCTCATATTGAGATAATCTCCATTCATAATCGGCTCTATTTACTTTTTGTATATAATTTTTTATCTCAATATTACTATTTATATCTCTTATGTTTTTTCCTGAATGTATATAACTTTGAGTTTCGCCTTTTATTGAAAATGTTGTTTCATATACGTCTAATCTTAAACTTTCGTCTGTTTTTTCTCTTTCTGCTAGTCCCATATTTACATATGGCTGATTTGTAATTTTAGTTACTGTTGCAAATGGTAATTTTTTTATTTCTAACACAGGATACTTTAAGTTATCTGACATTGTTGTTGGGTTTATTGCATATTGTTCTTTTACAAATCCTTTTTCATCTAATGTTATTAAACTACTTTTTCCGTCTGTTTCTTCATATTCTAGGTTCGTTTCTTTTCCTGAATTTGCAATTGCACCAAATTTGCTTATTTCAGCATATCTATCATTTAATTCCTGTCTTTGTTTTTCTGTTTCTTTTACTTTTGAGCTTTTAGCATATGTTTCGCCCTTAGAATTATTATAGTAATCATTAACTGTATCGCTTGCTCCTGTGTCTATGTTTATCATATATTTTGTCGTTATATACGTTTGACCATCATATTCAAATTCTATATCATAATAATATAGTGGTAAATCTTTAAATACATAATATCCATTTTTATCTGTATATGTTTTTGCATATTCTTTATTAGATATTCTCTTTCCTTTTTTATCTACTTTGTATGCTCTTACTATAACCTTTTTTATTGCTTCTTCATTTTTCCCCATTAGTCCATCTGTAAAGTTTTCGTTTCCGTCATTCCACACATTTCCTTTTACATCAAATCCTATTTTAAAGCTATTGTCTTTATCTTTATCTGGCTGGTCTTCCTTTTTATCCTCATCTTCATATTTTTGATCATCTTTATCTTCATTTGTTCTGTTGTTTATATATTTTGACAAATCAACTGTTTGAACTCTTTCGTTATACCAACGCTTAGTCCATTCTAATCTTAATAATTTTTGTGATTCTAATGCATTTCCTCCTGGGTTTACAATTTGTGCTGTTAAATAGAAATATGCACCTATTATGTGTGTTTGTTTTTGGCCATGTGCACAAACCAATGCATTAGTGTCTTCAACTTCTGTACACCATAATGCATCTATACTATTTTTTGTAATTCTATTGGGTGTCCATTTCACAGTATTGTAAGTTCCCTCTAATACGGTATATTGAGAGTCTACAACTAATTCTTTATATTTTATAACTATATTTGAAATTCCTTTTATATCTTCTGTATAACTTAATTTTATATAAAATTCTTCATTTGGATATGGATATTTGTAATCTTCATCATGTTCTCTCATTACTCTATCTTGTGTATATACAAAGCTCCATTTGTTGTTAATTTTGCTTCCATCTAAATTAAATAATTCAAATGAGTCTATATAATTGAATTCAACTTTATCTCTATTTCCAACTTTGGCAAATGATCTATCATAGTCAATTTTAAATGGTCCTACATAGATATACGGATTTTCTAATTCTCCATCCCAATATAGGTCTATTCCCTTATCAGCTAAGTATTTAGGTTCATAGTTGTATTTTACTCTATCTCTATATTGACTATATAAATCTGCTTCTGTTGCAAGTTCTGTATCATTTGCGGCTTCTATGTTATCTTTACTTATTTCTGTTGAATATATTGATTCTTGCGCTTCTGATTTTAGACTGGTATTTTCTTTATAATACCATAAAATATATGCTTCTTTTTCATCTGCATTTCCTTCTTTTAAGTCTTGTCTCTTAGGAGTTAGTCCAGATTGGAAATACTTACCTATTGAGTATGTTAGTATTGGATTTTTTCCATATATATTAGTGGTTGTTCCAACTACAAATCTTCTTCCTACAACATCACCATCTTTTGGAGATTCTACATATTCACTTATTGCATATTCTCCTTCTCCTGCTTCTAGTGTTGCTGTTAATCTAATTCCACTTTCTTTACTGATTGCAGGAATTGCTTGTCCTTTTTGAATACAATATAATTTAGGGTTTTCATTTAGTTCTTCATAGGGTATTTTATATCCATCATCTATTAACACATGTGCGGTTTCTCCTGCATTTCCATTGTAATCTATTGCTTTTATGTGTAAGTATTTTTTGATATATTTTCTATCTATTGTTCTTCCCAAATCATCTATTGTATTATCTGGTATTGTATCTTCTTTATCATCTATAATATATGAGAATCCTTGTGTTCCTACTGTAACAGTATTTAATACGGTATTTGACCATATTGGCTCTCCGTTTTCTTTTGAAATTCCTATTACATAATGCTCATATGTTGTTCCTCTATCTTTTGCAAATACATCAATATATAGTGGTAGAACTCCTTGTGAGTCAAAGGTATTAGCTTTTATTGTTACTATTGGCTTTTCTGGTCCTGCTATATCTCCTCCTCTGCTATCATTCATTTTTGTATCTTCATCTATAACTGTATATTCTGCTTTGTCTTCTCTTCTTTCGTATAGTTTATACGTAAATGGTAAATTTGGTGTTACCTTCCATTTTAATAATATTTGGTTTTGTCCTCTTGTATTTGCAATACCTCTACTATCTAAATTATCTGCTCCTTGATACTGACTTGTTAATTCTATCGTTTTTGTTATATATGTTAGACTCATATGATATATTTCACTAGCATTTCCAGCTCCATCAATCGCTCTTATGTGTATATAATATCCGGAATTTATATATTTACTTGGTATAGTTATAAATGTTTCACCTTTTTGTACATATCCTGCTGTCACATATGATTCTGGAACATCATTTTGTGAACCTACATTAACATCTATTACACTATCCACATCTTTGTCATCTTGCTTTTGTGTTATTGTATATGAATATCCTTTTAATCCTGTGCAAATAGTTGTACGTGTTATATTAGATTTTATCATATTATCTTTTAGATTCGTATTATCTTTTATTGCTTTTGCTATATCCTGTGGAAGCATTGTTCCTACTCCATAAGTTCCAACTACACAATGTTCATATGTTGTTCCATTGTCTTTTGGTTCATATACTTTAAATAAATATTTAGAATCGTCTCCTCTTAAATCCCAAATTGTTCCTCCTGGTTTATCTGGTGGTGCTGTATCTGAACCCGCTCTTATAATATAATCTTGATCTTGTTTCGTGCTTGTCTGTTTTAGAGCAATAATTAAATTTATCATCAATTTTGCTTCTTGTGGTGTTACATTTGACCCAATTCCCATCTGGCTTATTGCAACATTATTTCTTTGTAGTAAATAGTAGTTATAAGAACCATTCGATTCACTATAACCAACCCATCTATTCATATTACTTGCATATGCTTTTGATGTATGAGTTTGCTCTATATCAAACCAGTCTCCCTCTGATCCATTATCTCCAATTATATACGGATACCTTGTAATATTTCCAGATTTTTTTATTAAAACTCTTGATCCACTATTAGTAAAATCGCTATCTCTATTTTTCATTTCAGATGTTCCTATTCCTAATTGTGAACCTAAGCTATTAAAATTTCCGTGTGCTTTATACTTATTTCCATGACAGCCCTGACTATGTCTCCATGCTAAAAATACATCTGGTCCAAATATTACAGATCCTCCATTTTTCATAAAGTCTAATATTGGTGTTATTGCAGCTCCGCTTAAATCTTGTCCTGACGAGTCTGACATACCATAGTTTGGTCCATTTTTGTTATCAAATCCAAAGACTAATATATCATATTTTGCTTCATTTAAGTATTGTGATGGGTTTGCATTAAATGAAGATAATACAACTTCTTTTATTGTTATTTTTCCTTGTCCGTATTCACTAACAATTTTTCCTAATTTTTTTCCTTTTGAAGAATTGGCAGGATATATACTTAGTACATTTACTTTTTCATTTTCATCTATTAATGCAACTTCTTCCCATTCTGATTCTAATACGTTTCTTTGAAATAATTGATATTTCCATGGGTGTACTTTATCTTGTTGAGACCATCTTAATATCATGCAGTTATTTTCTGTATCTGCTCTTGCTGATAAATCTATTCTTGTAGATTTTTGTAGTATGTATGGATTATCTCTTGTTCCTTCTCCACCTTCTACATATACCCAAGGTTTTAATACAACAACTGCTCTTGTTCCATATTCAAATGGTCCATATTGTTCCATTTTCCAATTACATCCTCTTCTGAATGTTTTGTACATATTTTGTTCTTCTAATGAAGCTCCTTTTATTGTGTATATATAATAACAGCTAGTATTATCATTGTAATCTTTTTTGTTTATCCAGTAATTTCCATTTATGTCTAAGGCACCTGCTTTTTGCATATATGATATATCATCTTTTGTAACACTTTCTGATGATACAGCCCAATATGAATCTTTATATTTGCTTACAATATTATTTAATGATGTTTCTAAATTTGTATATCCTTCTTTTCCATATAACGAAAGGGATTCTACACTTCCTTCACTAATTATTCTTACATAATTAGAAGCATTTGATAGCACTTGCCATTTATCATATCCATTTGCTGAATAATTAACATAGCTTCCCTCTGGCAAGTCTTCTAATTTTAATTGGACAGCTTCTACTTTTGGACTATTTATTATCATTCCAATTAAACCTATAATTAAAATTATAGTTGTTCTAATTATCTGTTTCATTTGTACCTCCCTTCCATTTTATTTCTTAGTATCATTTTTTGAATCAATATTATTCCTATTTCTAAAATAATTAATATAATTAATCCTAATATTACATATACTGCTCCTTCACCTGTTGCAACTGTTATAATTACACTTGCTTTTCCTAGGTCATCCTCTTCTTTTTGATTATTTGGAGTAGAATCTCTATCTTTTAATCCCTCCTCATTATAATCTTCTATTATTTCTGCTTTATTTTCATATGTATTTTCTTTTTCTCCTACATTAGTTTTTGTTAATATTATATTTACCGTTTTGGTTTGTCCCACTTCTATATTATTCCCAGCAAGTTCCGTATTATATAATTTTTTATCACTTGCTAAATACCAATTAGGATTTAGTTCTGAACGGAACTCTAAACCTTCTGGCATATAGTCTGCTATTTTATTAACTTGCCCTGTTATATCTCCTTGGTTTGTTACTTCTATGCTATATTCAATCATAATTACAGCATTTTTTATTTCGCTTGATTTTATTTCTACTTTTGCTAAACTTTTGTTATTAAAATTATATTCTGTTTGTCCCTTAGATGTTTTTACCCATATATTAGAAACATATTTATTTAATGCTAAATCAAATTCTGGTTTTGATGTTAATCCCATATCTATATTTAAAGCACTTTTATCCTTCAATATAATAGTATCTGTTACTGCTCCTTTTGTTATTTGATTATTTAATATTACATCTGTTTTTATTACATCTGAATTTAATTCCAACTCTACACTTTTTACTTGGTATTGAGTTACTTCATATAGATTTGAATCATATAAAAATACTATTAAATATTCTCCTTTTTCTAAGTCTGAGAAAGAATATTCTCCTATTATATTTGTTTTTGTTTCTCCTACTGTTTGTCCATTTTTATTTATTGCATATACAGGTATATCAGATAATAATTGTTCTTCTTTTTCTCTTCTACCATTTTTATTTTCATCAAACCATACTAGCCCTTTTATTTTAAATTTATCTGTAATTCCTTCATCTTCTTTTAATACTTGTATAATTTGATTTATTCTTTCTTCCATTGTTTCTATGTTTTTTGCTTCTACTTTTATTATACTTGTTACATCTATTTCGTTTTTGGTTTCATCTAATTTTCCTGTTGTAGCAATTATTTCTATTTCTACATATTCATTAGATTTTAAATTTATATTGATTTCCACATCTCCATCGGCTTTTGCTGTTGTGCTTACATTGGTATCCCCTTTTGTATATTTTACACTTTTGCAAACAATTTCTTCTGGTAGGTCATCTGTTATCTTTATTTTTTCTAATGCTATATGTCCTATATTTGTTACTTTTATTTTATATGTGATTTCATCTTTTTCTTTAATATATTGTGTATTTGGCTTTACTGTTACTTCCATTTCTAATTTAGGTTTTGCTATGTTGTTTTCTACATCATTAGATATGTATTTGATTCCTTTTTCATCTGTTACACTAGTATTAGTTATTATCTTTTCTTCCCATACATCATCTTTTAAAGTTTTTGTTTTTACTTTTATTTCTAGTTGAACAATTTCATTTCTGTTAAATTCCGCTATATTCCATGTCACTTCATTTGTTTCTTTATTAAATGTTGCATTTTCTATTTTTTCACCATTTTTTAATTGATATGCTTCTACAAATTCTATATTTTCTGGAATATTTTTTTGTGCAATTATATTTTTTAATTTTTCATCAGAATTATTCGTAATAATTACATTATATTTATATTCTTGATTTTCTACTAAGTATGCTTCTTTAACATATGAGGATACTTCTGTTATATCAAAATAAATTTTATTTACTTTATTTTTTGTTGTTTTTGATGGAATTTCCACATCAAATCCTTCTGCTAGAAATTCTGCATAATTTGTAATGAATATATCTGGAATTTTTGTTATTTTTTGTTTAGTTTCTTCTCCGGTTTCAGGATTTGTTTCAATTAAATAATATTCATCATCTATTTTTGTAAAGTTTGGATATTCTCCATAATATTCTTCTATTGTTGGTAATTCATTTACTACTACTTCAAATTCTTTTATAATGCTTTCACCAGGTTTTAATACATCTTCATTCCATATTATTTCTTTCTTTGCTCTATCTTCCACATATCCACTTTTATCAAATTGACTATCTCTTTCTTTATATTCGGTATATGTTGTTCCTACTGGTATTTTATCTTTTATTACTAAATTTTTTACATCTACTGAACCTATATTTTCTATTTTTATTATATATTTTATTCTTGCTTTTTCATTAACTTCTGTTCCATCTCCAATAGATACTTCTTGTGATATGTTTATTCTTGGTCCTATTCCTGTTGTTAATTTTAATGTATTTGAAACTACTTTTAAACTTACATCTCCAAGTTCTGTTTCTCTATTATATTCTACTTTAAAATTAGTACTTGTTTCAAAACAATATTCTAGTTTTTCTGGTATTATAAAATCATATTCAAATTCTAATATTTCTTTGTCTTTAAAATTGTTTGATGTAATCATCCAAGATTTAATTTTTGAATAATCTTCTACTTCACTTTTCCAACCATTCTCTAATAAACTTAAATCTGTTGTTGCATTTTCATTTTCAGAATAATATATATTTATTCCTTTTCCATTACTTTTTATTGAACTATTTAATTTTGTTGTGATGTTACTATTTAATAATTCATTTGTATCTATATTTTTATTTCCTTCAAACATTGTTCTGCCGATTACTGTCATATTTTTACAATCACTATCTGAATTGTTAATGATAGTAAAAGTGCTTGTTGCTGTTATTTCATCGGAATATATTTTTAATTTTCCTTCAACTGTTTCATTTTCTTTTTCATTAGAATATATATTACTTTCATCTTTATTATAATTTTTTATTCCTTGAACAGCAAATACTCCTGTTGGTGCAACATAATCAATTGTTTTTTCTTCATAACCTACATAATCTTTTTCAAATTTATTTACAATTTGATTTTTGTAATTTGTTGCATATTCATTAAAATAATAAAATTCAATTTTATTATTTTCTATACTTATTAATTTTTCTAATTTTATTTCAGTATTTATAATTATATTTGTTCCTGTTGCTATACTTGAATTTATATATTTTGTTTCTTTTCCTTCTAGCTCTATTTTTATTGCTTTATGATTATTATATTCAATTATTTCTGCATTTTTTATTTTTAATTCTGTATCAAATAATATATCAGTTTTATTTATTTTTATATTTTCTATTCCATCAGGTAATTCTATTACAAACATTGGATTTGCATATAAATCTGATTTATTTGTACTATTATTAAGACTTATTTTAAATTCAACATTTGTATTTGTTCCTATTGCTGTTAATGATTCTTTATTTATTTCTAGGTTTGCTTCTGTTATTGTATTTATCATATTTAAATATATACTTTTTTCTTCTGTTTTTTCTTCATTATTTACATTTTTTATTGTTAAATTAAAATTATTTTTTAATTTTTGGAATGCCTTTACTGCAATTACTGAATAATTTATATCTTCTGTGATTTCTTTTTTATTTTTTATATTTAATTTTCCTGTTGAAATAAATTTAGATGTTACTATTTTTATTTTGTCTATTTTTCCATCATAATTTATTATGTAATTTTCTTCTTCATCGATTTCACTATCTTTGGTTATTTTCTTTATTAAAGTTTCTTGTGTATTTTCTACTGAATAAATTTCAATATATCCTTCTTCCCCTAAAACAGTATCAAATTCTTGTTTGTTTATTTTACTAGATATATATCTTGTATTTTTATTATTATTGTATATTGTAGAATAATTTTGTTCATATTTAATTACGTTTACGGTTGTTTCACCTTTTTCACTTAATTTCAATACAAATGTTGTTTCTTCTGTTAAATTTGTTTCTAGCACAAATTCATTATATTCATTTTCTGTTTCTAAATATAATTCATTTGTATTACTTAAAGGTGAATTGATATTAATTTCTCCTATAACAGTATCATTATTTTTTAATTTTATATATCCATCATTACCAAACTTTTCAATAAATTCATCTTTATTTATAGATATTCTTTGCACTTTAAAATCTAAATTTGATTTTAATTGGCCAATTGCTGATTCTGGATAATATGTAACATTGGTTTCTTCTCCTTCATATTCACCAAATTGATATTCGCCATTTGAATATTTATATATTAAGCTTATATTTGATGGCTCATAATATTCTTCTCTTTGCAATTCTTCAATAAAATTTTCATCTATATCTTTATATATTATTTGGCTCATTTCATTTAAATCATTTATTTCTGTTTCTATATTTATATTATAGTAATTTTCCGTTTTTTCAGTTCCCATATATCTATTATTTATATTTGCATATATTCCTGACTTTGATATTCCTTCTTCTAGATAGACCACACTTGCATTATTTGATTTATTAGCATCATTATCCTCCTCTGGATTAGGCTCTATTGCATATACATTTCTTCCTATAATGCTAAATTCCGGCAAAATTACGCATATAATCATAAACATTGCAATTGTTTTATTTGTTATTTCATAACATTTAGAAATAATCTTTTTTCTTATTCTATTTTGGTTAATCAACTGCTTCATTTTCCTCATTTTTCTCTCCATTAATATATATTTACTTATATATTAGTATATAATCTTTTAGCAGTCAATTAGCCTTTCCTTGCTCTAAAATCATTATTTTAGTAGTTTATTTAGGGAAAGTCTTGTTTCATCATTTTATGTTTTTTTATTAAATTTTTAGTTACATTTTTATTACATAAATGTGGTATTTAGCATGTTTATCTTAGGGAATACGCTTTTAATTGTTGTGTTTTTCTTTTTTCTTTTTTCACTATTCCACAATTTGTACTTATTTTATATTTTCATTTTGTATGTTGTGCATATCTATTATAAATAAAAAGAATGCATTTTATTTGCATTCTTTCCCATTATTTTCATTTAGGTTTGCAAAGTAAATTACAACCTTAAAAATTTATATTTTTCTTCTGTTAATTGAAATGTTCTAAAACTTTTATTTTGTTATATATTTTTAATTTCTGCTTTTAGGTTTTTCTGGTATTGTATTTTGGATTCTATCTTGTTCGGTTTGACCTAAATATTCCAAAACTTCCTTATCAAAATAAAAATTAATTCTTAAAAAATTTCTTGGTTGGTGCACTTAGCTGGAATCGAACCAGCGGCCTTTCCCTTAGGAGGGGAACGCTCTATCCTACTGAGCTATAAGTGCATTTATTTGTTCTCTAATTTACTTAGAGAACATTTTTATTATTTGTTTAGTTCTTCTACTAATTCTTCTACATCTATCCCGTGTACTTGACAAGCCTCTTCTATTGTTTCTGCTTGTGATGCTGGGCAACCTAAACAATGCATTCCTGCTGATAATAAAATTTCTGCCTTTTCTGGGCATTTTTCTAGTAATTCTCCTATTGTAATTGTTTTTTCTATTTTCATATTATTCTTTCCTTTCTAATTTCGTTTTAAAGATTTTATCATATTTTTTCAAAAAAGTATAGACAAATTTTAATTTATGTTGTATTATTATTAAAATTGGTTTCATATATTTTGCGAGGTGATTCTTCTTTGCACTATATAGAATTGTTCTTTATAACTTTATTTATTCATATTTTTATTGTTTTTTATTCTTTATATAGTTTTATCGAAATTCTATTTTTCCATAATTTACAAGGTGCAAAATTGAATATTAAAAAAACAAAATTTAATTAATTTTTAGGAGGAATTTTTGAAAAATATTTTTCGCATTATTTTTTGCTTAATTTTTTCACTTTTCTTTTCTAGTATTTTTATGATCTTATTTAATCCAATATTTACTTCCAAAGAAATTTTTATTGATTATGGTTTTATCTCTTTTGATGTTTGCAAAAAATTTGCATTTATTTGGGATTATATTCCATACATTTATTTTATAACGTCCTTTTGGGCTTATACTTTAATTGGAAATTCTCTTTTTTCTCTTTTATTTAAAAATTTTCACAAGGAAGTAATAAATAATAAAGTGCCTGCTGGACTAAATTTATATATTGGAAAAACAGTGGATAATAAAGATATTTATTTAGAGGAAAGTGGATTGTATCAGAACTTTTTGATTACTGGTACAATTGGAAGTGGAAAAACAAGTTCTGCGATGTACCCTTTTACTAAACAACTTATTAAATATAATTTTATGCTAAATAGTAGCTATAATCACACTTCTCCTTTCACTACTATTGGTATGTTAATTTTAGATGTAAAAGGTAATTTTTATAAACAAGTAAAATATTATTGTAATCTTTATTCAAGAGAAAATGATTTAATTATTATTGAGCTTGGAGGCCGTATTAAATATAATCCATTACATAAACCAGATTTAAAGCCTGCTGTTTTAGCTAATAGATTAAAAACAATCTTAACACTTTTTAGTCCTAATAACTCGGAATCTTATTGGCTAGATAAAGCTGAACAGGTTTTAACAGAAGCTATAAAATTTTGTAGATTATATAATAATAAATATGTTACTTTTTCCGAATTGCACAAATTAATTAATTCTTATGATTATTTTTTAGAAAAACTTAATTATTTAAAATTAAGTTTTCAAAATGGTAATTTGTCTAAATCTGATATTTTTGACTTAAATACTTCTCTTGATTTTTTTCAAAATGAATTTTTTAAATTAGATTCTCGTGTATTATCTATTTTAAAATCTGAAATTGCCCGAATTACTGGTATTTTTATTTCAGATTATGATATTAAATCTACTTTTTGCCCAGATATTGATGATATAAATTTCTATGGTTTTAGTGATGTTTTAGATAATAGCAAAATTGTTGTTTTAAATATGAATATTGCTAAATATAGAAATCTTTCTAAAATTATTGCAGCATATTTAAAATTAGATTATCAATCTGAAATATTATCTAGGCTATCTAATTCTAATTGCAAACCTTGTGCATTTATTTGTGACGAATATCATGAGTATGTAACAACAACAGATGCAGATTTTTTTGCACAAAGTAGAGAAGCAAAATGTATTAACATTGTTGCTACACAGAGTTATTCTTCTTTATTAAATACTCTTAAAGATAATTATTCTTGTAAAGTTATTATTCAAAACCTAGTTAATAAATTATGGCTTAGAACTGACGATACTTTTACTATTGAAGACGCTCAAAAACAGGTTGGAAAGGAAGAAAAAGAAAAAGTTTCTAAAAGTATTTCCGAAAATGCAAAAGAAACCAATTTTGATTTTTTAACAAATACTTTACGCTCAAAAGACTCTAATATTTCTGAAAGTATTAGTTCTTATACACAATTAGATTATATATATGATACCAATTTTTTTACTCAAAAATTAGAAACTTTTTCTTGCCTTGCCTTTTTATCTAATGGAACACAAATTTATAAACCACAAAAAATATATTTACAACCATATTTTAAAAATTAAAGACATTTTTATGTCAGTTAGGAGGTTTTATGAAAACTAAATCTAAATTTATTATTATTTTAATTTTATTTTCTATTTATTTATTAGTATTTTCTAGTATATGTTTTGCAGCAGACCCCAAACTTATTACAACAATAAAAAAAGCTTTTGAATCTATTGAATCTTGGATTCTGAAATTAGCTACCCCAGCAGCTGCAGTTGCTGTTGGCACTGGCGTTTTTATGCGAAAATTTAGTTTTGGAGATGAAGAAAAAATTAGAACAGGCAAAAAATTAATTAGAGGTTCTTTATTTTCATATGCTTTTATTTTAGCAATTGATTTGGTTCTTTCTGCAATTAAATCTTTAATATCATAAGAGGTGATTTTTCTTGGAAGAGTCTTCTTTAAATATAACTTCCATTATTACAGATACTATAAATTCATTATTTTCTGATTTATTTTCTTCTATTGATAATAGTATTTATTCTATATTAGATGATATTACTTTTATAGATAGTAATATTATATCTGATAATATATTTAAAAACATTATTGGGCTTTCCTCTAATGAAGGAATTTTAATTGTTGCAAATACTTTGCTTTTTGGATTCATTTTATATTATGCAATTTCAAGATTGCTTGCATATTTTACAGGAAATGAAATTCAGTCTTGCAAAAGTTTTATTTTTAGAGCGATTATTTTTGGTATTTTTATGAATTCTTCTTATTTTATTTGTGAACAACTTTTAAATTTAAATTCTCTTTTTACATTAGCAATAAGAAATGTCGGAGAAATTGTTTATAATAAAGAAGTTTCATTTGCCACATTTATAAATGAATTAAATTCCTTTATTACTATTTCTGGAAATTCATTTAATTTATTTTCTGTTGATGGAATAATTAAAAGTTTTATTTCCATTGGTTTATTTAATCTCATTTTTTCATATTCTTTACGATATGTTTTAATTAAAGTTTTTACTTTATTATGTCCTTTTGCATTTTTATGTTTAATTAATAATAAAACTAAATGGATTTTTTCTTCTTGGCTTAGAATTATATTATCTTTATTATTACTTCAAATATTTATTTCTTTAATTTTATTAGTATGTTTTTCTTTTACATATTCTAGTAATATATTATCCAAAATAATATATATTGGCTGCGTTTATACACTTATGAAAGCAAATACAATTATTAAAGAATTTATAGGTGGTGTTTCAACTGTTACTGGCAGTCCTATTTCAAGTTTAAAATCTTTATTAGGAGGTAAATAATGAACTTTATTTTTCCAAGTAATTATGCTTTTAAAAATAAACTTTTTGGTATAATTGATTATACTTCTGCAATTGTAAATTTAATTTGGTATATATTTATATTTTGTTTAGTTAATTTATTTTTTTCAGATATAAATATTAAAATAATTCTATTTATATCTCTTTGCTTTCCATTTTTAATTTTTACAATTGTGAATAACAGGAATGAGAACATTTTATTTGTTCTTTTGTATGTTATTAAATTTATGGTCAATAGAAAAATATATTTTTATAGAAAATACTAGCTTTGAGGGCTCTTTTAATGTTCGCTCTATTGTAAAACTCTCTTGAAAATGATATAATTTTACAAAATTCGCTAAAAACTTTCAGGAGGTTATTATGAAATTAGAAAGCAATGCAAAATCATTTATATTTTCAACCATCCCAGTTCCAGATGTTTTTTTTACAGAATATTTATCTATGGCTAATGGAAATTATGTAAAGGTATATTTATATATGCTTTTCTTATCTAAATATGGTAAAGACATTAAAATCAATGATTTAGCAAAAAGTCTTTCTATCGATTTTAAAACAATTCAAGAAGCTATAAAATTTTGGGAAGATCTAGGAGTTCTAACAAAAAAAACTAATGGTTATGTTCTTAACGATTTACAAGAAATAGAGCTACATAAACTATATTCCCCAAAACTAACAGCATCTCCTGAGGAAGCATTGAAAATAGAGAAAAATCAATATAGAGCAAAAGCAATTGATACAATAAACACATTGTATTTTCAAGGAGTTATGTCTCCATCTTGGTATACAGATATTACAATGTGGTTTGATAAATATAAATTTGATGAACAAGTAATGCTTGCATTATTTAAATATTGTTTTGATCGTTCAGCTATGCACAGAAATTATATTCAAACAGTTGCAAATGCTTGGTATCAATCTAATATTAAAACATTTAATGATTTAGATATTTATTATCGAAAACAAGAAAAATTGATAAATATGGAAAAGAAAATTGCTAAAAAACTAGGATTTTCAAGGCAATTAACAGAATATGAAAAAGCATTTATCGAAAAATGGGTTGTTGAATACAATTATGATTTGCCAATTATAGAAATTGCATTAAAAAGAACAACATCTAAATCTAACCCTAATTTTGATTATATTAACAAATTACTTTCTGATTGGAATGAGAGAAATTTAAGAACACCTGAATCAGTTGAAAACTTTTTACAATCAATGAAACAAAAGCAAAAAGATATAAAAGAATTAAATAAAAAAGTATCAGTTTCTAATTATCAAGGTCGTAACTATGATAATTTAGATACTCTTTATGCAAATATTAAGCCATAGGAGGAAAAATGGATAATTCTACTTTAAAAGTATTACTTCAAGAATATGAACAAAAAAGAATTAAAGCAAATTTAATTGCAGAACAAAATAAAAATAATTTATATAAAAACTATCCTAGATTAGAAGAAATAGAAAACGAAATAAACAAATTATCTATTGACAAAATTAAATCAATTTTATCTTCTAATACTAATGAATTAAATAAATTTGATTTAAAAATACAAGAACTTCAAACAGAAAAAGAAAAAATATTTAAAAATGCAAATATTTCTGCTAATAGCTTACTACCCCATTATGAATGTAAATTATGCAATGATACTGGTTATATTAGTAATGGATATAAATCTGTAATGTGTAATTGCTTAAAACAAAAAATATTTAATATTGAATATAATAAATCTAATATTGGAAATATTGAATTTGAAAATTTTTCTTCTTTTTCTTTAAATTATTATTCAGATGAAATCAATGTAGAAAAATATGGATTAAATATATCCCCAAGAGAAAATATTAAAACAATAAAAAAAATATCAGAAAATTTCATAAAAAATTTTGAAAATCCATCTGAAAAAAATTTATTATTTACAGGAAATACAGGACTTGGAAAAACATTTTTATGTAATTGTATTGCCTACGAATTATTAAAACAAGGAAAAACAGTATTATACCAAACAGCTCCTGTTATGATAGATAATATAATAAATTGTAGATTTGGAAAATTAGATACTAATTCTAATATAATAGAGAACATTTTAAATGTAGACTTACTTATTATAGATGATTTAGGAACAGAAACTTTAAATAATATGAAATTAACTGAATTATTTACAATAATTAATTCTAGAATATTAAATCAAAATAATAAAATTACAAAAACAATTATTTCTACCAATTTAGATTTAAAAACAATTTTCTCAATATATAATGAAAGAATTGGTTCACGTTTTGTAGGACATTATAATATTTGTAAATTTATTGGTGATGATATTAGATTTAAAAAAATGAAATAATACTAATAAAAATAAATAAAAACAAAATAAATTAAATTTTGTTTTTATTTATTTTGTTATGCCTATTATTTTTATATTTGAATAAGATTTTTAATTGTTTATATAAATAATTTTTCTTTAATTATATTATATTATTAATTTTTTTATCTAGATATTTTTATATTTGAATAATAATCTTATATTAATTTATATTTAATTTTTATCTTTAATCTATAATTTTAATTTATTATTTTTTATTAACTTTTATTTATTACGTTTTTATATTTTATAACTTGTTTTTTATTATTTCTAGTATTATTTTTATTTATTTTTTTATATTATTCTGCATATACATCTTGCCTTACTTCCTATTATTTTTTATTTCTAGATTTACACAGCAATATTATTTTTTTCCCTTTTCTTCCTTTTTTATGGATTATGTATTTTCCCATTTTTTGTAATCTCGTTTTTGAGTACGTTTTTCATATTTTATTCATTTTTTGTAGATTTCCTATACAGTTGCAAACAGTTTATGTATACTCTTTTCCTGCTTTTTATAATTTATGTTTTTCTCTTTATCCCGAAGGGTTTGCTCGTTTTCAAATTGTTACTTTTATTCGTTATTTTCCCTTCTTTTCTAATATAAAACCATTGATATTTAGGCTTTTTTCTGATTATGCCCTTTTTTTGGCTTTTAGGTATTGTATCTCTTTGTTTTGTTTATATTGATTTTAGCCTACTTCAAATCAGCTTTTTCGCTTTATTCCGATATATTTACGCTTTTTATATTTGGTGTTGTTTTATTGCTCCTCACTTTTGCCTATTGTATAATAAATCAACTTTTATCTTTACCTATTATATCTAACCTCTTTATCCGCTTTTACATTTTTTTCCTTTTTGTTTTCTAGTATTTTTTCCACCTCTCCAAGCTTATTTTTCTCGTTTTTTTCTTGTTAGCATCTCACTTAAATCCAATTATTCCCATTTAGTTCAGGTTTATACATCTTCTTTTTATCTTCTTTATCATTTAAATTTTTATTATTTATAATTTTTCTAACAATTTTATATTTTATTCTTTTCTCTCCTTTTTATTAATTATATTTATTCATTTTCATTATTAAATTATTTTACAATCTTTCTTTTTATCTAATTATTTTTTTATTTATCTATATAATTTTATCTTATAAAAATATATAAATATCTTTTATTCGTATTTAATTATTTTTTCCATTTAATTTTCTAAACTTATTTTTATTATTTAGAAAAAAATCCTTACCTTATTTTTTTACTATATTTTTATTTTATAATTATTAATTTTTTATTTAAATTATTTTATTAAGATTTTTTATCTGAATAAATTTTATTATTGGGATTATTTTGTTAATATTTTTATCTGAATAAATTTTATTATTTGAATTATGATATTAATTTTTTTATCTAAATATTTTTTATTTGAATAATAATCTTATATTAATTTATATTTAATTTTTATATTTAATTTTTATCTTTAATCTACAATTTTAATTTATTATTTTTTATTAACTTTTATTTATTACGTTTTTATATTTTATAACTTGTTTTTTATTATTTCTAGTATTATTTTTATTTATTTTTTTATATTATTCTGCATATACATCTTGCCTTACTTCCTATTATTTTTTATTTCTAGATTTACACAGCAATATTATTTTTTTCCCTTTTCTTCCTTTTTTATGGATTATGTATTTTCCCATTTTTTGTAATCTCGTTTTTGAGTACGTTTTTCATATTTTATTCATTTTTTGTAGATTTCCTATACAGTTGCAAACAGTTTATGTATACTCTTTTCCTGCTTTTTATAATTTATGTTTTTCTCTTTATCCCGAAGGGTTTGCTCGTTTTCAAATTGTTACTTTTATTCGTTATTTTCCCTTCTTTTCTAATATAAAACCATTGATATTTAGGCTTTTTTCTGATTATGCCCTTTTTTTGGCTTTTAGGTATTGTATCTCTTTGTTTTGTTTATATTGATTTTAGCCTACTTCAAATCAGCTTTTTCGCTTTATTCCGATATATTTACGCTTTTTATATTTGGTGTTGTTTTATTGCTCCTCACTTTTGCCTATTGTATAATAAATCAACTTTTATCTTTACCTATTATATCTAACCTCTTTATCTATTTTTACATTTTTTCCCTTTTTGTTTTCTAGTATTTTTTCCACCTTCTTAAACTCATTTTTTTCTTTTCTTCTTATTATCACATCGTTCCAAATCCATTTATTCCCTTTTCATTCTACTTAATTTTCTTATTTTTATAATTTTTTTATTTTCTTATTAATTTTGCTAACTAATTATTTTTATTTATTCATTTTTTTATAATAAATATTTATTAGTATAATTTATTAAAAAAAAATAAAAGATATTGAAAAACAATATCTTTTATTTTTTACTTATTATTCATTTTCTTCTTTTTCTACTATTTTTTCTATACTTACTACTTTTCCTTCATTTGTTCTCATTAAAGTAACACCTTGTGTTGATCTTCCTAATATGCTAATTCCTCCTACATTTAGTCTGATTATTGTTCCTGTATCTGTTATTAGCATTACATCATCTGTTTCATCAACAATTCTTATTCCTACTATATTTCCTGTTTTAGGTGTTATTTTATATGTTATTACGCCTTTTCCTCCTCTGGTTTGTACTCTGTATTCTTCTAACTCTGTTCTTTTTCCAAATCCATTTTCTGTTATAGCAAGTAGTGTGGCTTTACTTCCATTTACAATTGATTCCATACCAATTACTTCGTCATTATCATTTAATTTTATTCCTATAACACCTTGTGATTTACGTCCCATTGGTCTTACATTCTTTTCGTCAAATGTTATTGACATTCCACCTTTTGTTACAAGTACAACATTGTCTTCTCCGTCTGTTAATCTTACATCAATTAACTCGTCATCTTCTCTTAATGTTATTGCTTGTAAACCTGTTTTTCTTGCTGAATTATATTCTAGTATAGGAGTTTTCTTTATAAATCCTTTTCTTGTTCCAAATAATAAGTATTTTCCTTCTGCAAAGTTTTGAATTGTTATTATTGTTGATACTTTTTCTCCTGCATCTAAGCTTAATAAGTTAACAATAGCAGTTCCTTTTGCAGTTCTTCCTGCTTCTGGTATTTCATATCCTTTTAATTTATACAATTTACCTTTATTGCTGAAAAATAGTATTGTATCATGAGTAGATGCTGTAAATATTTCTTTTACAAAATCATCCTCTCTTGTAGAAATTCCAGTTATTCCTTTTCCACCTCTTTTTTGGCTCTTATATGTATCTACTGGCATTCTCTTTATGTATCCAAAATGTGTTAAAGCTATAACTGTTTGCTCTTCTTTTATTAAATCTTCGATGTTTATTTCTCCTTCTGCTGCAACAATTTTAGTTTTTCTTTCATCTCCAAATTTATCTCTAATTTCAATTAATTCTTCTTTTATTATATCAAGAACTAATCTCTCACTAGCTAATATTTCTTTTAAATGAGCAATTAATTTCATTAATTCATTATATTCTTCTTCTATTTTTTCTCTTTGCAAACCTGATAATGTTTTTAATCTCATATCTAGAATTGCTTGTGCTTGAATATCTGTTAATCCAAATCTTTTCATTAATCTTTCTTTTGCATCATCATATGAAGATCTAATAATATTAATTACTTCATCGATATTGTCTAAGGCTATTTTTAAACCTTCTAATATATGTGCACGAGCTTCTGCTTTTTCTAGTTCGAATTTTGTTCTTCTAATTATTACATTTTCTCTATGTTTTAAATAGTAGTTTAAGCATTGTCTTAATGTTAAAATTTTTGGTTCTCCATTTACTAATGCAAGCATAATTATTCCAAATGTATCTTGCATTTGAGTATTTTTGTATAATTGATTTAATACAACTTGTGGATTAGAATCTCTTTTTAATTCAATAACAATTCTTACTCTATTTTCTCTGTCAGATTCGTCTCTTAAATCAGATATTCCTTCTAATCTTTTATCTCTTACAAGATTTGCTATATTTTCTATAAGTTTTGCTTTATTTACTTGATATGGAAGTGAAGATACAATTATTCTATGTCTATTATTATTCCATTCTTCAATTTCGGCTTCTGCTCTTACTGTAATTTTTCCTCTTCCTGTTGTATAAGCTTGTTTAATTCCTTCCATTCCTAAAATAATACCTTCTGTTGGAAAATCTGGTCCTTTAATTATTCCCATCAATTCTTCGTCAGTAGTATTTTGGTCATCAATTATTTTTATAAGTCCATTTACAACTTCTGTTAAATTATGTGGAGGAATATTTGTAGCCATACCTACTGCTATTCCAGAAGAACCATTTATCAATAATGTTGGAACTCTTGCTGGTAAAACAGTTGGCTCTTGTAATCTATCGTCATAGTTTGGCATAAAATCAACTGTATTTTTTTCAATATCAGTTAGCATATATTCTGCAATTTTAGCCATTCTTGCTTCTGTGTATCTCATTGCAGCTGCTCCATCACCATCAATAGAACCAAAGTTTCCATGACCATCAATTAACATATATCTTAATGAAAAGTCTTGTGCCATTCTTACCATAGCATCATAAACAGAAGCATCTCCATGTGGATGATATCTTCCTAAAACAGAACCTACGGTGTTTGCGCATTTTCTATATGGCTTGTCTGATGTAATTCCATCTTCGTACATAGCATATAATATTCTTCTGTGAACGGGTTTTAAACCGTCTCTAACATCTGGTAAAGCACGAGAAACAATAACACTCATAGCATAATCAATATAGGCTGTTCTCATTTCTTCTTCGATGTCTCTTTCGATTATATTTTCTTGTTGTTCGTCCATTTTTTTACCTCTTTTCGATTTTATATTTTCTCTTTGTATTATACTAAAACTAACCTAAATTTGCAAGCAAAAATCGACTTTCTGAGCAAAAAAATTGGCTTTTATACTAACTTTTTAGCTAATTCTACTTCATCTTTTGTAAGCTCAAAATTCTCGCCTTTATTTAATATTAAATTATGTATATTTTCTATTTTTCTAGCTTCTTTTATGGTATTTTCAAGTGGCATTATTTTCTCTAATTCTTTTTCTAATTTTTTATATTCTTTTTTCATTGTGTTAATATCTCTTTCGTCATAAGCTAAATTCCAATTAGTAATATTTTTATTGATTTTTTCAATTGATTTTATTTGGCTTGTTAGCATTTCTTCATATCCATTACTAATACTATTTAATATTGTATTTTTACCTTGTCTTAGCATTTTAGCTGTTGTTGCATTTATTAGTTTATTGCTTTTTGCTAAATCAATTGCACCTCCTAATATTTTTGAAGTAGTGTCAATAACTCCTCCATTTTTTATTGCATTTTCCACCTGTGTTATATTTTCAAATTTTCCTGTAAATACGCCTGTTACACTTTTTCCAAAATCCATTACAGAATTTGCAATTGTTTTTATTCCATCTTTTATTCCTTGGCTCATTAGTATATCTTTTACTTCTATTACTTGATTTTCAATTAAATCTGGTAAAGCTAATCTTAACCCAATATTTATTCCTGCATTTACTGCTTTTCCAATATTAGTTTCAAAAAACTTTTGTTGTTCTTCTACAATATTATTATTTATTTCATTATTTAAATTATTATTAAGATTTTTTTCATTAGTGTTATTTAAATTAATTTCATTCTCCATATTTATTATCATTTCCTTCTTCATATTTTTTAATTTTATTTTTTAAAAAATAAAAAATTCTTTTAACTTTAATTTATAATTCTTTAATTATTTCTAAATATTCTTTTTTAATTTTTTTAATTTCATTTTTACAATTATAATTTTTATTTATCAATAAATTATAATTTAAATCGAAATTTATTTTTCCAATTATTTTATATTCTTCAAATAATCTTTTTAATATTTTTTCTTTTATAGAATTTATATTATATTTGTTGAAAATTATATTAATAAATTGTTTTTTTATTTTCCATTCTTTATTATACATTTCTAGAATTTTTTGTGATTTTTTTATTTCAGTTAAATTAGGTTCAATTAACAATATATTTAAATAACTTTTTTTCATAATTTTTTTATTTTGATTTTCAAAACATTCTAATGACATATCAATAAAAATATAATCATATTCTTTTATTAAATTATTTAAATATTCTTTTATATTTTCAATTTCATTATTTTTTAATATTTGTGAAATTGAAATTAAATCTATATTTTTATTATATTTAATTATATATTTTTTTAAATTATGTTTATTTTTATTTAACAATTTAATTCCAAGAATTGTATGTAAACAATTATTCAAAATATCTAAATCAATAATCAATATTTTTTTATTTTTAAAACTTATTGCCAAATTAATGGTAAAAACACTTTTTCCAACTCCGAGGTAATCCATTTATTGTTATTATTTTATTTTTATTATTTTCTATTTTAATTGTTTTATTTGAAATTAAATTTTTATTATCTGTTAGTTTATATTTAATTTTATTTTTAAATTTAAATATGTTTAATATATTTATTATTCTTATTATAATTAAATAATTAAATTTAATTACCTCGTTCAATTTAATTTTTAATTTATTTTTTATATTTAATAATTCTTTTTTTCTATTTTTCATTTCATTAGTTTTTATATTTTCATTTATTATATTTTTAATTTTTTCTAATTCCGAAATATTTTCAGATTTAATTTTTATTTTTTCGATTATTTTATTTTCACTAATTTCATTATTATAATAAATATCAAAAATTCCTTCACTTCTTAAAAAGTATTCTAAATCTTCTTTTTTCTTTTCTAAAAAAATAATAATTTTAATATTTTTATTATATTTTTTTATTTCATAAATAAATTCTTTTATTTTTAATTCGCCTGGTAAAATTTCACTTAATATTAATATTTCAATATTTGTATTTTCTTTTAATATTTCTAATACACCTTCTTGATATTGTATATCATTATAATTAATATTAAATTCTTTTATTTCTTTTAATTTATTATTTAATTTTGGATTTGCTAATGCAGTAATTATTTCTTTCATTTTATTTCCTCTTTTTATATTTTTTAATTTTGTTTTCTTAATTATTTTTTTAGTATAATTAAAATATAAATATAACTATAAATATTTTTTATTATTTCTAATTATTTATTTAATAATTTCTTTTTCAAAATCAGCACTCTCTATTTTTGTTAAAATATGACTTGCTTCAACAAACATTAAACACTCTCCTCTTTTTAATGATTTAATTTCAATTTTTTCTTTTTCTGTTAAATTAGAATATTTTTCTAATATTAATATATTTTCTTCTTCTAATGAAAATATATTTTTTATACTAGAATTATTTAATATACTTTTTCCATACATTCCATTTTCTAAACTAAATAAATCTTCAACATCTTGTGTTATAGCAACTGCACTTCCTCCATATTTTCTAATTGTTTTAAATATTTTATAAATAAAACTAGCCACATCTTTATTTGAAGTAATTCCGATTAATCTCCATATTTCATCTAAATATATTGCTTTTTTTATATTTCTATCTTTTTTTATTTTATCCCAAAATAATTCTGTAAAAATATACATTCCATATTTTAAATTTTCTTCTCCTAATTCATATACATCTCCAATAATTAATTTATTATTTAATTTAATATTTGTATAATTATTTAAAAATTTTAAAGAACCTTTTACAAATGGAATTAGTCTTTGTTGCATTTTTTTAGTTTTTTTATCTTGTCCTAAAATATTATATAAATCTTCCAAAATTGGCATATCTTTTTCTTCTTTAAAAATTGGTTTGATATTTATTTTATTACTTTCATTTTTATACAAACTTTTATCTTCAAATGTTATTCCCTTATTTTTATAACAATCAATTATTTTTTCTTCTAATATTGCCAAATCTTCATCATTAGCATTTTTAAAAACTAATTTAAAAAATCCAATTAATTTATTTATTTTATTTGCTAAATAACCTTCTCCTTCTTCCAAACTTTCTTCTCTTATATCAAAAATATTTATATATGTTTTTGAAGTTGGTCCAAGCTTGATAATACTACCATTTAAATTTTCTGCTAAATTACTATATTCTCTATCTGGATCTATAACATATTGTTCTAATCCTAATATTCTATATCTTAATATCAATAATTTTATATAAAATGATTTTCCTGCTCCGCTTGTTCCAAATACACACATATTAGCATTTTTATATTTTTCTTTTTTAAATCTATCAATAAATACCAGTGAATTATCATAAATATTAGTTCCTACAAATATTCCATTATCATCAAAAATTGAAGAAGAAATAAATGGATATGTACTTGTTAAACTAGATGTTAAAATATTTCTTTTAGCTGTCATTTTTACCTCATCATTATTTATCATAAATGGCATACAACTATTAAATAATTCTTCTTGTCTAAAATTTGCTTTTTTAGTTTGCATCCCATTACTTTGACAAATACCTTCTATTTTATTTATTAAATAATTTAATTCTTTTAAATTATCAGAATGAATATTTATATAAATATATAAATAATATAATTCTTCATTATTTATTTGAATTTCTTTTCTTATGTATTTTGCATCATCATAAGTAAAACTTGCAATATCAATATCTTGTCTATTTTGATTTATTGTTTTTAAATCAACTCCCACATTTCCAATATGATATGTTAAATCTCTAATAGTTTTATAATTATCTTGTTTTTCATAAAAAATTGAAATATTTATATTACAATTTATTTCCATTAATTTTCTTAAAATTAAATCCGAATATTTTCTATAATAATTAGAAATAATAATTCCACAATAATATTCTCCATCAATTTCTATATATTTTGGATTTGTGATATTTATATATGAAGGAGAAATTAAATCTTTTAAACAATAACATCCTTCATAAAAATTTTCTTTTTTATTTTTCATACATCCTCCTGTTATTATAAAATTTATACAAAATTTCTAATGTTTCATTTTTGTTTTCCACTTCTTCTACACAATTTTCACACCTATATAAACATTCTTTTATTTTAAAATATTTTTCATTTAAATTATTTATTATTATTTTTTCATTTTCCAAATTATATTTTTCTTTTTTATTTTTTATGGGATTTTTAATTAGAATATAAAAATTTTTGGACGAAACTTTTTTGTTATCATTTAATTCTTGAATATAATGAATATATTTTTTAGATAAATTTTTAATTATCTCATTTTCACTTTCTTTATTTTTTATATTTAAAATATTTTTAGATAAATCTTTTTTCGTACTTTGAATTAAAATTTGAATATCAAAATCGCAAGTTTTTAAAAATAATTTATAGGAATTTAAAATAGCCTCTTTTTCTAAATTGGATTTTAAATTATAATTTATTGGAGTAATTTTCAAAATTTTAACATAAGAAAAATCTTTTAGCCAAATTACCCCATTATCCAAAATCTTCAAAAACGGCAACCAATTCTGCGTAGAATTTAAAAATTTTTTTTTCATAGTCACTCCTTATTAAATTTTAACTTTGATTTTTATTGGCTGAAATCGCCTTAATTTTCTAATTTTGTTATTACTAGGTTGAACTTGATAACTAGACTTAATTTCTAATTTAATTCTTATGCATAAGAACAATTTATACTATGATACTACATATTTACATAATTGTAAACACTTTTTCACAAATTTATTTTTAAAAGTTTCCGACAAATTTCGACATTCTATTTTTATTGATATAATACTATAATAATATTCCATACATTTTCTTCAATAAAAATGTATATAAAAAATATAATTTCACATACTATAATCGTAAGGTTTTTATTAGTCAAACGAAGAGTGATATTAGATTTAAGTTTGCTTAGGTTTAATATCATTCGAGCAAAGATTTATAATAGTTCAAAACTTTTTCGGATTATTATAAGTTGGCGTTATGGTTATATTATTTGTATGTAAGCTATAATATATTGTGGTTAAATTATAGGTAATATAGCCTAGTTAAGATTACATTTATATCTAAAAATATTATTTGTCAAGAGAATTATTTTAATAAATAATATTACTTAGTGATTATTATTAGTCCCTTTGGGATGAATATAGTTACTTTTGGTGTACTTGTAGTCGAGCAAATGATTAATATATGTGGTTGATTGATTATTTATATAGCAATATATATTAGTTAAAAAAATTATATATATTAGTTTTAGCTACGATTAATATCAGCTTTATTGATAATAGCTAGTAGGAATTTCCTACTAGCTATTAAAATAAAAAAAATCCCCTAGTTATGCTAAGGGATTTTTTATTTAAATATCAAGATTTTTTACATATTTTGCGTTATTTTCAATAAACTCTCTTCTTGGACCAATCTCGTCACCCATTAAAACTGTAAAAATCTCATCAGCCTTAATTGCATCATCCATTTTTACTTGAACCAAAATTCTAGTTTCTGGATTCATAGTTGTTTCCCATAATTGTTCAGGATTCATTTCACCTAAACCTTTGTATCTTTGAATATTCATTCCATCTCTTCCAAGTTCATTTAATTTTTCAGCAAGCTCGTCATCACTATAACAATAAGTATCTGGAATTCCTCTTCTAGATAATTTGTATAATGGTGGTTGTGCCAAAAATACATTTCCGTTTTCAATTAAAGGTCTCATATAACGGAAGAAGAATGTTAATAACAATGTTCTAATATGTGCGCCATCAACATCAGCATCAGCCATTATTATAACTTTTCCATATCTAATTTTACTTATATCAAAATCATTTCCAATTCCAGCACCAACAGCTAAAATTACAGGTTGAAGTTTATCATTATTATAAATTTTATCAGCTCTTGACTTTTCAACATTAAGCATTTTTCCCCATAAAGGAAGAATAGCTTGATATCTTCTATCTCTACCTTGTTTTGCACTTCCACCAGCTGAATCTCCCTCAACTATATAAACTTCACATTTTGAAGAATCTTTTTCACTACAATCTGCTAATTTTCCTGGAAGTGTTGAACTTTCTAATGCATTTTTTCTTCTTACAAGCTCTCTTGCTTTTCTAGCAGCCTCTCTTGCTCTTGATGCACTAATACATTTTTCCAAAATAGATTTTGCAATTGTAGGATTTTCCTCTAAAAATGTTGATAAAGCTTCATTCATTGTTGATTGAACAATTCCTGTTATTTCACTATTTCCAAGTTTAGTTTTAGTTTGACCTTCAAATTGAGGCTCTTTAACTTTTACGGAAATAACAGCAGTAATACCTTCTCTAATATCTTCACCTTGTAAGTTAGAATCTTTTTCTTTTAATATATTATGACTTTTTGCATAATCATTAAATACCTTTGTAAGAGAACGTTTAAATCCTTCTAAATGAGTTCCACCTTCAATTGTATTTATATTATTTACAAAAGAATAAATATTTTCTGTATAAGAAGTTGTATATTGAATTGCAATTTCAAGTGGAAAATCTCCACCTTTTTCTATGTAAATAGGTTTCTCATTTATTTTTTCTTTATTTTTATTTAAAAATTCAACAAAAGAAATTAATCCACCTTCAAAATGGAATGTTGCAGACTTTGGAGTTTCTTCTCTTAAATCTTCAATTGATATTTTTAATCCCTTTGTTAAAAATGCCATTTCTCTAAAACGATTCTCCAAAACTTCAAATTGATATTCTAATGTTTCAAATATTGTATCATCTGCTAAAAATCTAACTTTTGTTCCAGTTTTATCTGAATCACCTATTCTTTTTAGTGGACTTACAGTTCTACCCTTTTCAAACTTCATTTGAAAAATTCCACCATCTCTTTGAATAGTAACTTCTGTCCAACTAGATAATGCATTAACAACAGAAGCACCAACACCATGAAGACCACCAGATACCTTGTATCCACTATCTCCTCCGAATTTTCCACCAGCGTGAAGTACAGTATAAACTGTTTCAGCAGCAGAAATACCAGTTTTAGCATGTTTTCCAACAGGAATTCCTCTACCATCATCTTCTACACATATAACATTTCCAGGTTCAATTGTTACTCTTATATGTGTACAATATCCTGCTAATGCTTCATCAACACTATTATCAACAATCTCATAAACTAAATGATGTAAACCTCTTATAGAAACGCTTCCTATGTACATTCCAGGTCTTTTTCTAACAGCTTCTAGCCCCTCTAATACCTGAATTTGGTCAGCCCCATACTCATGTTCAAACTTGTCCATAATTTCCTCCTATTTTTTTAGTTAATTCTATTTCCAATAGTTGATGATAAAATATTTGAAATATAAGCAATATTTTTATTGTTTTTACTAACCAAAATTAAAGACTTTGGTTTTCCACCAGAAATATCTATAACTTTTTCTGATAAATTTTCTAAAATATAATCATAACTATTTGACTTTTTTAAAGTATTTATATTAAAAATTCCAATTATATCATTATTATTTAAAATATAATCTTTTCCAATATGCAAATACATAATATCACAAATCCTTCATAAAATCAAAATTTATTTTACTTTTCCATTAGAAACATTATATAATTTTGAATGAATACTCTCAAAAACACTCTTATCTGTGCAAGTTATAATAACTTGATTATTATTAATATTCTCTAATAAATTAATTCTTCTTTCACTATCTAATTCAGACATAAAATCATCTAATAACAAAATTGGATATTCCCCCACCTCGTCAAAAATAATTTGAAGTTCAGAAATTTTAAGTGAAAGAATTGCAGTTCTATGTTGACCTTGTGAGCCATAAGAACTAATTAAATTATTATTTATAAATACAAAAAAATCATCCCTATGAATTCCAAAACTTGTGCTTCCCTTTTGAATATCTGATCTTCTTTGTTTTACTAATTTTGAATAATATTCATTTTTATCTTTGCACTCAAAATTATATTTAATTTCTATAACCTCATTATTATTAGTAATTTTAGAATGAATTTCTTGAATTTTATTAGAAATTTTTTCTATAAACTCTTTTCTATATGAATAAATTTTCATTCCATATTCAGCAAGTTTCATATCCCAAATATCCAACATTTCCTCTGGTTTATTTTCAAACTTAATTTGTTTTAGATATGAATTTCTCTGATTCATAGTTTTAATATATTCATTTAGTACAAACATATATAAAGGTCGTAATTGACTAATCATTATATTCAAAAACTTTCTTCTCTCTTGTGGACTTCCTTTTAAAATATTTATATCGTCAGGAGTAAAAAGAACAACATATACTTTTCCTAAAATCTCACTTAGCTTTTTTGCAGGAATACCATTTATTTTAACTTTCTTTTTATCTCCAATATCAATACTAATATTTCCTTCCCTATCGGAATTTATATAATCAATACACACATTTGCACTATCTTTCCCCAATTTTATAAGTTCGCTATCTTTATTGGTTCTAAAAGATTTTCCAATAGCACTTAAAAATATAGCCTCTATAATATTTGTTTTTCCTTGTGCATTATTTCCATAAAAAATATTAACACCATTATTTAATTCTAAATCTAAATTATCATAATTTCTAAAATTAGTTAATTTAATATTTTTTATAATCATACAACTAATCCTTTAATCTAATTGGAAGAATCATATAAATATAATCCCCGTTTTCTTCCACAGATTGTATAATAGCTGGGGAAATGCTTGTTCCAAAATCCAAAAATACTTCTGGATCTTCAATAGATTTTAAAGCATCTAAAAAATATTTTGGGTTAAAGCCTATTTCCAAATTTTTTCCTTCTGTTGATAAATAAATTTCCTCTTTTGCATCACCAGTTTGATTAGTACAAGAAATAGTTAATTTACCAATATCAACAGTTAATTTAACTGGATACTTCTTCTCTTTCTCAATACTAGAAGAAGAAATTAAGCTAATTCTTTCAAAACAATTTTGAAGACTCTCTCTATTTACTCTTACTCTTGTTTCCCAAGTAGTAGGAATTGCATTTCTATAATTTAAAAATTCACCATCTAATAATCTAGTAACGATTTTACAATTACTCATTTCAAATAAAGCTTGATTTTTAGAAATACCAATTTTTATAGGATCAAAAGAATCGTTTAATATTTTATTAACTTCATTTAACGTTTTTCCTGGAATAACAGCACTAAATTCATTAGATTTAACATTTAAGTACATACTTTTCCAAGCTAATCTAAAACCATCAACTGCAACCACATTTAGCTTATTGTTATTCACTTCAAATAAACAACCTGTGAATATCGGTCTATTTTCTTCTGCACTTACTGCAAAAATTGTTTTTCTAATCATATTTTTTAATGAATTTTGTTCAATTTCAATAGAATTATCTATATTTATTTTAGGTAACTCTGGAAATTCTTCTGGATTCATAGTAGCTAATTTATATAAAGAACCTTCACATTCTATAACAAGAAGATTTTTTTCATTTAATGTAATACTAATATCTGTATTAGGTAATCTTCTTATAATTTCACTAAACATAATAGCATTAACAACAGTAGCTCCTTGTTCAATAACATTACATTCAGTTATATATTCAATACCTATTTCTAAATCATAAGTTGTTAATTTTAAACTATTATCATTTGTTTGAATAAGAATACCCTCTAATATAGGCATTGTTGTTTTAGAAGATACACCTTTTACTACGGAATTAATACCTTTAAGCAATTTTTCTTTTTCACAAACAATTTTCATTTTTCAAAACTCCTTTTTTATAATAAATAAATAATATTAGTAGTAATAGTAGTAGGTTATGTGGATTGTGTGGAAAAGTACCCTCAGACTTTATACGCGTAGGATTTTAGATGTTCATAAATCTGTTGATAAACGAGGGTAGTTATACACAGGTTATTCAATATTATGTGGAAAACATAGTTATTAACAATTCATATACAGGTTATTAACAGGTCCCCTGTGGGTAACTAACCAACCACTTCCGTAAGAAGAACTACCAAAATTTTTTTAAAAATCTGTTCTTACAAACGTCTATTTTAAAAAATCTAAATAATCATTTATACATAAACAAAAACTAAGATGTTAGATTCTTTTTCACATTATCCACAATTAATTTTGTATTTGGATTAGTTTTAATTTCTTTATCAATTTTTTTATAAGCATGCATTACAGTTGTGTGATCTCTTTTTCCAAATTCATCTCCTATCTTAGGAAATGAGGCATTTGCTACACTTCTACACAAATACATTGCAATTTGTCTTGGAAAAACAATGTCATTTGATTTTTTAGAAGATTTTAAATCCTTAATATCAATACCAAAATATTTAGAAACAACCTCTTGAATATAATCAATTGATATAACTCTTTCTTTTTTAGATACGATATCATAAATAGACTCCTCTGCCATTTCAAGGGTAATTGGAATATTAGATAAAGAAGCATGAGCAACAATTTTATTTAATGCTCCTTCCAACTCTCTAATATTAGAATCTATTTTTGTAGCAATATTACACAAAATTTCATCATCAATAATAATATTATCTAAATCTGCTTTTTTCCTTAGTATAGCTAAACGGGTTTCATAATCAGGTGCAGACACATCTGCAATTAGTCCCCATTCAAATCTTGACTTTAAACGTTCTTCAAGAAGTGGAATATCTCTTGGTGGCTTATCACTAGAAATTACAATTTGCTTGCCATTTTCTTGAAGTGTATTAAATGTGTGGAAAAACTCTTCTTGAACAGCATCTTTTTTTGAAATAAATTGAATATCGTCAACAAGAAGAACATCAACAGTTCTGTATTTATTTCTAAATTTTTCATTTGTATTATCTTTTATTGCATTAACAAATTCATTTGTAAATTTTTCAGAAGTAACATATAAAACTTTCGCATTTTTGTTGTTTCTTAGAATTTCATTACCAATAGCGTGCATCAAGTGAGTTTTCCCCAACCCTGCCCCACCATATAAAAATAGTGGATTGTATGATGCACCAGGTGCTTCTGTAACTGCTAATGCAGCTGCATGAGCCAATCTATTGTTATCCCCAACAACAAAAGAGCTAAAAGTATATCTAGGATTTAAAGATGAATTAGAATAAACAAGTTTGTTTTCAATTGGTGTTTCAGAAATGTTTGTTTTCTCAGAATTATTATCTTTTTGTTCATTTGGAACAACAAAAGAAATTTCAAAAGACTTGTTTGTTAAATATGCATAAGCCTTTTTAAGCAATGTTGTATATTGTGCTTGCATAAGGTCTTGCATAAATTTTGTATCACATCTAAATACAATTTCATTTTCAGAAAAACTTAGATAAGATAAATCTTTAATCCAAACGTCATAAGCAAACTCAGACATATCACTTCTTAAAAGTTCTTTAACTTTTGTTAAAAGTTCTTCTTTATCCATATGCATTTAAAATTCAGCCCCTTTTGTTAATATTGTGATAGGAAAAAATCAAAAGTTATCCACAGATTTATCCACACCTGTTGATAAACTAGCGATTCTAGTATAAAATTTGTCCACATTGTACTACTCTTAAATGACAAGAAAAGCTAGTATTCTGCAAAAAAGCCTTATTTCCCTATTATTACGATATAATATCAAAATTTAAAAACATAGTCAATATAAAAAAAAATTTACTTTAAAAACATGTAAAAAGTATTGACAAATAGCTAAAAAATGTGTATAATCGTAATACTTGTAATTTAGTAATAAACAAAAATTGTTTAAATATATTAGGAGGTGCAAAATGAAAAGAACATACCAACCAAAAAAAAGACAAAGACAAAAAGAGCACGGTTTTTTAAAAAGAATGAAAACAAGAGCTGGCAGAAAAGTTTTAAAAGCTAGAAGAGATAAAGGTAGAAAGAAAATATGTGCTTAATAAATGGTAAAGGCTGCAGGTTTAGTAGCCTTTTTTCTTTAAAAGCAAAAGCAGAGAGATGTAAAAATGAAAACAATAATGTTAAAGAAAAATTATGAATTCCAAAAAGTATTTGCTAAAAAAAACTATTATGGTGGAAAATATTTAGAGATGTTTATAATAGATAATAATAAACAATCTAATTATATGGGAATTGCGATTAGTAAAAAGATTGCTAATAGTGTGCAAAGAAACAAAATAAAAAGATTGATAAGAGAAAATTATAGACAAATAGAAGAAAAAATAGTAAAAGGAAAAACATATGTAATATTGTGGAAAAAAAAGGCAAGTATAGAGAATGCTACATATTACAATGTAAAAGAAGATATTGATAGAATTTTTAAAAAAGCAAATCTAATAAATGAGGAATAATGAAAAAAATATTATTAAAACTAATAAACTTTTATAAAAAAGCAATATCTCCATGGCTTTCAAGCAAAGGAGTACATTGTAAATTTTACCCGACTTGTTCAGAATACTCAAAACAAGCAATAGAAAAATATGGAGTGGGAAAGGGAAGTTTATTATCTTTAAAAAGAATACTAAAATGTAATCCATTTTCAAAAGGTGGATATGACCCATTAAAATAAATAACGGAGGTTAAATATGTTTGCTTTTTTTGCTAATATGTTTGGTTACATATTAAATTTTATATATGAAATAGTTAAAAATTATGGTTTATCAATAATAATATTTAGCATATTGATAAAAATAATATTGTTACCAATATCAATAAAACAACAAAAAACAATGCAAAAGACTACAAAAATAAACGAACAAGTAAGACAATTACAATTTAAATACAAAAACAATCCAGAAATGCTAAATAAAGAAACAATGGCCTTATACAAAAGGGAAAATATGAGCCCACTTAGTGGATGTTTTAGCTCAATAATACAAATAATATTATTACTATCAGTATTTTTCTTAGTACAAAGTCCACTAACCTATATGAGAAAAGTAGATACAACAGTTATTGAAGACTATAAATCAAAATTAATACAAGATGGACAAGCAGGAGGAAATATAAAATATCCTGAAATAAATATAATAAAAGAAAAGGGACAAGAAGATGAAAGAGTATATATAAATATGGAGTTCTTAGGATTAGATTTAAGTCTAGTTCCAGTAGGCTCAATGGGGGATTATAGAGTATATATAATTCCAGTTTTATATGTAATATCTTCAATAGCGTCAATGAAAATATCAACAAATATGACTAAAAAGAAGAAAAAAGAAGAAAACGGAAATGAAGAAAAGAATGAAATGGATGCAATTGAAGAGGCTAATAAAAATATGATGTATATAATGCCTGTAATGGCTGTTTCTGTATCACTAATAGCACCTTTAGGACTGGCATTATACTGGCTTGTAAATAATTTGCTAATGATAATAGAAAAGGTTATAATGAATAAAATTATTAAAACAGAAGGTGAAGAAAATGCCTAAAACAATGATATTTGAAGGAAAAACAACATCAGAGGCAATAGAAAAAGGCTTAAAAGAATTTAATACATCAAGAGAAAATGTAGATATAAAAATATTAGAAGAAGAAAAAAGAAGTTTTTTCAGTATATTAGTACCAAGGATTGTAAAAATTGAAATGACATTAAAAGAAAATAGAAAAAAAGATATTAGAAAACATGAAAGAGAACAAATTTCAGAAGAAGAACAAAAGAAAGCTATGAAAATAGTTGAAGATTTTGTAAAAGAACTTACGGGAAAATTAAAACAAAGTGAAATAGAGTATAAATTAAATATAGTAGGAGAATATATTGAAGTTGAACTAAATGGCGAAAATGCTGGATATTTAATAGGTTATAGAGGAGAAACGCTAAACTCAATACAAGTTATAATGAATTCTGTTTTAAAAAACAGAATGAAAACACACTTAAAAGTAACACTTGATATATGTGGATATAAAAAAGAAAGAGTAAAAACACTAGAACAATTAGCAGAAAGAGTAGCAAACACTGTAATAAAAACAGGAAAAACCGTAACCTTAGACCCAATGAGACCATATGAAAGAAAAATAATACATTCTAAACTACAAGAAAACTCAAAAATAAGAACACATAGCGTTGGAGAAGAGCCATATAGAAAAATCGTAATATCTTTAAATAAATAAAAAAGTGTAAATTAGGTAGGAGTTTTCCTGCCTAATTGTTTTTTAGGAGTGAGAAAAATGAGAACAATTGCAGCAATATCAACATCTCCGGGAGTTGGCGGAATAGGAATAATAAGAATTAGCGGAGACGAAGCATTTAATGTAATAGAAAAAATATTTAAACCAAAAAGCGAAAAAGAACCAAAAACATATACAATGAAATATGGATTTATAATTGATCCAAAAACAGAAAAGAAAATTGACGAAGTATTAGTATCATATTTCTTTGCACCAAAAAGCTATACGACAGAGAATATGTGTGAAATTAATTCACATGGTTCTAGTGTAGTAATGCAAAAAATATTGGAACTTTGCCTAGAAAATGGGGCAGTTTTAGCAGAACCACGGAGAATTTACTAAAAAGGCTTTTGTAAATGGAAGGATAGACCTATCTCAGGCAGAAGCTGTTATAGAATTAATAAATTCAAAAACAGAAAAAGAAGCCGAAGCATCTGTAAATCAGTTAGAGGGATATTTAAAACAGGAAATAACTACAATAAAAAGTATAATACTTGAAATAATGACAGACATAGAAGCATCAATTGATTATCCAGAGTATGATGTAGAGGAAGTAACAAATGAAAAAGCAATTCAAAAATTGGACGAAGCAGAAGCAAAGCTAAAAAAATTAGAAGAATCTTTTAAAACAGGTAAAATAATAAGGGAAGGAATAAAAACTGCAATAATAGGTAAACCAAATGCAGGAAAATCGTCTTTATTAAATGCTATATTAAAAGAGGAAAGAGCTATTGTTACGGAATATGCAGGAACAACAAGAGACACCATAGAAGAATTTATAACAATCAAAGGAATTCCACTAAAAATCATAGATACAGCAGGAATAAGAGATGCAAAAGATGAAGTTGAAAAAATAGGAATAATAAAATCTAAGAAAATAGCAGAAAATAGTGATTTGGTTATTGCAATATTTGATGCCAGCAAAGAATTAACAGAGGAAGACAAAGAAATCTTAGAATTGATAAAAAACAAAAATGCTATAATCTTGCTAAATAAAATAGATTTAGGCAAAAAAGTAATAGATGAACAATACTTAAAACAATACAATAAAAAAATAATTGAAATTTCAGCATTAAAGAAACAAGGAATAGAAGAATTATACGAAGAAATTAGCAGAATGTTTAATATAAGTCAAATAAACATAAATGATGGTGTAACTATTACAAACATAAGGCATTTAGAGTTAGTAAAAAAAGCAAGAATGTATTGCCAAAAAGCAAAAGAAACAATAAAAGCACAAATGCCAATAGATATATGTGCAATTGATATAAAGGAAATAATAGAAAGCTTGAATTCAATCACAGGAGAAAATGCAACAGAAGATATAATAAACGAAATTTTTAAGAAATTTTGTCTAGGGAAATAAAAAAATATGAAAAAATTATCTAGCAGTATAAAGCCTCACAGACGAAAAATTGGCAAAAAGATTGACGGAACGGGCTTTTCTGTTCTTTAAAAAACGAGAAAAATAGGAGATGAATTAAATGAAATATTATGCAGGAGAATATGATGTTGCAGTTATCGGAGCAGGACATGCAGGATGTGAAGCAGCACTTGCAGCAGCAAGACTAGGAATGAAAACCGCAATATTTTCAATCAGTTTAGAGGTAATAGCAAATATGCCTTGTAATCCAAACATAGGAGGAACATCAAAGGGACACTTAGTAAGGGAAATAGATAGTCTTGGAGGCGAAATGGGAAAAAACATAGACAAAGCATTTATTCAGTCAAGAATGTTAAACACCTCAAAAGGCCCAGCCGTGCATTCTTTAAGAGCACAAGCCGATAGAAAAAAATATCAAAGAGAAATGAAACATACATTAGAGTTACAAGAAAACCTAGATGTAAAGCAAGCTGAAATTGTAAACATCGAAGTAGAAGACGGAAAAGTAAAATCAATAGAAACAAACATAGGGGCGGTTTATAACGTTAAATCAATAATTCTAGCAACAGGAACATATTTAAAAGGAAAGATATTTATAGGGGAAGTTTCATACGAAAGTGGACCAGATGGAGTTTTCCCAGCAAACAAATTATCAGAATCTCTTAAAAAACTAGGAATAGACATAGTTAGATTTAAAACAGGAACACCGGCAAGAGTGAACAGAAGAAGCCTAGACTTTTCTAAAATGGAAATTCAAGAAGGAGATGACGAAATAGTAGCATTTTCTTTTGAAAACGAAATAAAACCACAAAAGCAGGAGCCTTGCTATCTTACATATACAAACGAAAGAACACACAAAATAATAAGAGATAATTTGCATCGTTCTCCACTATATGCTGGAAAGATAGAAGGAACAGGACCAAGATATTGCCCATCAATAGAAGATAAAGTAGTTAGATTTGCAGATAAAGAAAGACATCAAATATTTATAGAGCCAATGGGCTTGGATACAGAAGAAATGTATGTACAAGGAATGAGTTCTTCGCTTCCGGAAGAAGTGCAAATTGCTATGTATAGAACTATACCAGGATTAGAGCATGTAGAGTTTACAAGACCTGCATATGCAATTGAATATGACTGCATAAATCCTTCTGAACTAAAATTATCCTTAGAGTTAAAGAAAATAGAAGGAATGTTTTTTGCAGGACAAATAAATGGAACATCTGGATATGAGGAAGCTGCTGCACAAGGAATAATTGCCGGAATCAATGCTGCACAAAAATTAAAAGGTAAAAAGCCACTAATATTAGATAGGTCAGAGGCATATATAGGGGTTTTAATAGACGATATAGTAACAAAAGGAACAAATGAGCCATACAGAATGATGACATCAAGAGCAGAATACCGCCTTTTACTAAGACAAGACAATGCAGATTTAAGATTAACAGAAAAAGGACACGAAATAGGACTAATTTCAGACGAAAGATACGAGGAATTTAAAAAGAAAAAAGCAAATATAGAAAAAGAAATAGAAAGATTAAAAGAAACAACAATTAAACCAACAGAAAAAGTAAATAAGTTCTTAAAAGAAAATAATTCTTCTGAAATAGAGGCAGGAGTAAAACTTTCTGAATTATTAAAAAGAACAGAACTTACATATAATAAACTAGCTGAAATAGACGAAAATAGACCAGAACTAAAAAAGGCAGAGAAGGAACAAGTAGAAATACAAATAAAATATGAAGGATATATAAAATTACAACAAAAACAAGTAGAGGAATTCAAAAAACTAGAAAATAAGCTATTATCAGAGGATATAGACTACAATCAAATAAAAGGAATAAGCTTAGAAGCAAGACAAAAATTAAATTTAAGAAAACCAACATCAATAGGACAAGCATCAAGAATATCTGGAATATCACCAGCAGATATATCTGTTCTACTTATATATTTAGAGCAACACAAAGAAAAAAAGGAGATTAGTAATGGAGAAAACTAATTTTTATAAAAAAATGGCAGAAGAAAGTGAAAAGATAGGGATAAAGTTACCAGACGAACAATTAAATGAGTTTTACGAATATATGCAATTATTGCTTGAATGGAACGAAAAAATGAATTTAACAGCAATAACAGATCCAGAAGAAGTAATAAAAAAGCATTTTGTAGATTCTATAACAATAAAAAAGTATATAAAAGAAGAAAATAGGCTAATAGATGTTGGCACAGGGGCTGGCTTTCCCGGTATTCCATTAAAAATAGTAGATAAATCTATAAAATTAACATTATTAGATTCATTAAATAAAAGAATAAACTTTTTAAATGAAATAATAGAAAAATTAAACTTAAAAGAAGTAAATACAATTCATTCAAGAGCAGAAGAATATGCAAAAAATAAAGTAAGAGAAAGCTATGATGTAGCAGTATCAAGAGCAGTAGCTGATTTGCCAATTTTACTAGAATACTTAATGCCATATGTAAAACTAAATGGAATATGTATTTGTATGAAAGGACCAAAGGCACAAGAAGAACTGGAAAGAAGCAAAAAAGCAATAAATATTCTTGGAGGAAAACTAGAAAAAGTTGAAAAAATAACAATAGACGAAGAAATGGAAAGAAACCTTATAATAATAAGAAAAATAAAGGATACGCCTAATAAATATCCTAGAAAAGCAGGCATACCAACCAAAAATCCAATAGTATAAATTAAGCAGCAGGTATAAAATAGAATTTTTTCATAAATTTTATTGACATCTGCTCTTAAATTTTATATCATATTTATTAGACAAAAGTAGGAGGGATACAATTTGGGAAAAGTAATAGCAGTAGCTAATCAAAAAGGTGGAGTCGGAAAGACTACAACCTCAGTAAATCTAAGTAGTGCACTAGCCAAAAGAGGGAAAAAAGTATTGTTAATAGATACAGATCCCCAAGGAAATGCAACAAGTGGACTTGGAATATCAAAAGAAATAGAAAACTCCGTATATGATGTTATTGTCGGAGATGTTGAAATGGAAAAAATCATTGAAAAGACAAATATTAAAAATCTAAGTGTTTGTCCATCAACAATTAGCTTAGCAGGAGCCGAAGTTGAGCTTGTATCAATGATTTCAAGAGAGCAAAGACTAAAAGAAAAACTAGATGTAGTAAAAGATAAATTCGATTATGTAATAATAGATTGCCCTCCATCACTTGGACTTATAACATTAAATACATTTACAGCAGCTGATAGTGTACTTATACCAATACAATGTGAGTTTTATGCATTGGAAGGATTAGGACAACTTATGAATACTGTAAATCTTGTAAAAAAACATTTAAATAAAGACTTAAAAGTAGAAGGTGCATTATTAACTATGTATGATAGCAGGACCAATTTGTCAAATCAAGTAGTAAAAGAAGTTAGCAAATACTTTGGAGATAATGTCTACAAGACAGTAATACCAAGGAATGTAAAGCTTAGCGAAGCACCAAGCTATGGAATGAGTATAACAGAATATGATGCAAGGTCAAAAGGTGCAAAAGCATATGACAAATTGGCAAAAGAATTCTTAAAAATAAATGAAGCAGAACTAAAAGCAAGGCATATGAAATAACAAGAAAGGGGGCTATAATATGCCAAAGAAAACTGGTTTAGGAAAAGGATTAGACGCATTATTTACAGCTAATCCATTTGAAGAAGAAATAAAAGAAGGCGAAATAGTAAAAAACTTGAAAATAATAGAAGTTGAGCCAAATAGGGAACAAGCAAGAAAAATATTTGACGAAGAAGCATTAACAGATTTAGCAGAATCAATAAAAAGTTATGGTGTAATACAACCAATAGTAGTAACTAAAAAACAAGATTATTACCAAATAATAGCAGGAGAAAGAAGATGGAGAGCAGCAAAAAAGGCTGGATTACAAGAGATTCCTGCAATTATAAGAGAAGATGACGAAAGAAAAAATCAAGAAATATCTTTAATAGAAAATATACAAAGAGAAGACTTAAATCCAATTGAAAAAGCAAGAGGAATAAAAACTTTAATGGACGAATATAGCCTAACACAACAAAATGTTGCAGAAATACTAGGAAAAGCAAGAAGCAGTGTAGCAAACTCAGTAAGACTTCTAAACTTAGATCCAAGAGTAATTGACCTTGCAATGCAAGGAAAATTAACAGAAGCACATTGCAAAGTATTATTATCAACAGAAGATAAAGATAAGCAATATGCGATGGCTTTAAGTATCATTGAAAGAGGAGATAATGTTGCTCAAACAATGAAAAAAATGAAAATAAAGAAAAAAATGGATGTTGAGGAACAAAAAAGATATGATGCAATATATAAAGACATAGAAAACAGATTCCAAGGCTTTTTTGGAACTAAGGTAAAACTAGATGCAGGTAAGAAAAAAGGCAAAATAATAATAGAATATGCAAATAATGACGACCTAGAAAGAATATTAGATTTATTAGACTAATTCAAAAAGGAAGGAAACAAAAGAATGTTAGAAATACTAAAATCAGATGCATTTTTACTAATACTTTTGATAGCAGTAGTTATATTAATTGTATTATACATAGTAAATACAATTAAATTATCAAAAATTAGAGAAAGTTATTCACAATTTATGAAGAAATTGGGGAATAACACAAACATAGAAGACGATTTAAGAAGATTTATTTCAAAAGTAGAGCAAGTAGAACAAGAAAACAAGGAAATTCAAGAATATGCAAATAATTTAAATTCAAATATGAAGGGATGTTTGCAAAAAATAGGAATTGTAAGATATTCTGCTTTCTCAGATGTAGGAAGTGATTTAAGCTTTACATTGGCAATGCTTGATGCAAAAGATAATGGAGTTATACTAAACGGAATATATTCAGCAGACTCTTCAAACATATATGCAAAGCCTATAACCAACGGAACATCAACATATGCACTATCACAAGAAGAAAAAGAAGCCCTAGAAAAGGCAAAATTATCTGAAAAATAGAAGAAATGGGAAAATATTTCCTATTTCTTCTATTTTTATGTAAACAAGAAAAAATATTGGAAAAGTGAAAAAATACTCTTGACATATGTACCAAAAGTATGTTAATATATATTCGTTGACAAACATAGACAGCAAATTTGGAGAGGTGGTCGAGTTGGTTTAAGGCACCAGTCTTGAAAATTGGCGTAGGTTTACCCCTACCGTGGGTTCGAATCCCACCCTCTCCGCCAAGGAATGAGATGTACATAAGTTACATCTCATATTTAAAAGGAGAAATACCCAAGTGGTGAAGGGGACAGTTTGCTAAACTGTTAGGTCTCGTAAGGGGCGCGAGGGTTCGAACCCCTCTTTCTCCGCCAAAAGCATATCTAACCCAGATATGTTTTTTTTGTGCCTCAAAAAAATTATACTGCAAGTCTATTTTCTATAAAGAACAAAACTATAAAATATGCTCACAGACTAAAATAAAAACAAAAATCTAAATAAAAAATATGTTGCAAAATGTAGAAATATAATATATAATACATTTTAGAAAAAGGAGAAACAAAGGAGGAGAAAAAATGCAAAAACAAGAAGAAAAAAAAGAAATAAAAATCAATTTATGGACATTTTACGTATTAGTAGCAGCACTTGTAATATTAGCTGCAACAACAATATCAGGTTGGTTTTTAGTTGCAAAACAAAACCAACTACAAAAAGAATTAGATAACAGAGTATCAACAGTAAGTATGATAAGGTAATCCAAAAACAGACTAATTAAAAATTAGTCTGTTTTTATGTATATATTCCTTTGTTTGTCTATAACCTAAAATATATAATTCGTCTATTTTTGAACAATCTAAAAGAGAAACATGAGGAGTATTTATTCTAATTAGATAATCTGCTCCATTTAATTCATAATTAGAAAGCTCATGACAAAGAATATCGAAAGAATTGGTCAAAACATCCAAAATATTATTGCAACAATATACATCATTACTTTCTTCAAAAACTATACTTAAAATCGAATTATAGCCGCTCAATTTTAAAATGTGCCAAGGCACATTTTCACGTATTCCTCCATCTGCAAGTACAAAATCATTAAAAATAACTGGCTCAAAAATTCCAGGGAAACTACAACTTGCTTGAACAGCTAGTGAAATATCGGTATTATTTATATAAATAATATTATCAGAAAAGACCTTCCTTTTATTTTCAGATGTAAAAACAATTAAATTACCTGTTTTCAGATCTACACTTGGTATAAAAATTGGAATTGTAATATCACTTATATTTTGCCTTCCTTTATTTGTTGCTACCTCTCTTACTTTTTTTCTAATGGCCTTTCCGCTATTTAATCCATATACCTTTATTTCGTCTTTAAATATTCTACTTAAAATGAATTTTGGAATATTACTTAATTCAATATAATTTATCTTACTGCAATATTCCTTAAAAATTTGATACATTTCCTTTGGCGTGTACCCTAGTGCATATAATGTTGCTACTATACTTCCGTGATGATGTACCGTGCTACTGCATCAAATTTTATTCCTTCCTCTATTAGTGCCTCTATTGCTCCAATATGTGCTGCCCCTTTTATACCTCCACCAGCCAAACATAGTCCTTTTTTACTCACTTAAATCACTCCTTATTTTATAGTATGTAATACCTAAAAACTAAATGACAAATTGCGCAATAAATGTGGAAATTTTTTAGTGGATAGGTATAAACAATAACAAGCTGTGGATAACTTGCCTGCCAGACGAAAACTAGCTGGCAGTGGGGTTATAAATTATACTGTGGATAAAAAGTTTAATACTTAGTGCAAAACATTACACAGAAAATAAGAAAAAGTTGATAAGAAATTCACACATTGTGAGCAAGCTGTGGAAAGGGGAACTTGCGTAGTGCAAATCTTGTGGATATATATATAATATAAATAAAAATAAAAAAACATGAGTATAATTTATTGAAATAAGCACACAATTAATATATAATTAGAACAATCAAAATACATAAAGAAAAGAGGAAAAAATAATATGGTAGAAAAAAGAAAAATCGTATTAGTAGGTACAGGAATGGTAGGAATGAGTATGGCATACTCATTAGTAAACAGAGGAGGAATAAACGAATTAGTTTTAATTGATATTAACAAAGACAAAACAATAGGAGAAGCAATGGACTTATCTCATGGTGTACCATTTTCACCTGGAAAAATTGAAATAAAAGCAGGAGAATATGAAGACTGTAAAGATGCCAATATTGTTGTAATAACAGCAGGTGTTCCACAAAAACAAGGTGGAGAAACAAGACTAGAACTTGCAAAAACAAATACAAAAATAATGAAAGAAATAACAGAAAATGTAGTAAAAAGCGGATTTAATGGAATATTTATAATAGCAAGTAATCCAGTAGACCTAATGAGCTATGTTGTACAAAAAGTATCAGGTTTTCCAAAAGAAAAAGTAATAGGTTCAGGAACATTATTAGACACAGCAAGACTTCGTTATATAATAGGACAAAAATTAAATATAACAAGCAAAAATGTTCACGCATATATAATGGGAGAGCACGGAGACTCATCATTTGTTCCTTGGTCACAATGCTATGTGGGATGCAAAAGCTTAACAGAGATGTATAAAGAACACGGAAAAAGTGTAAAAGAATTAGAAGCCGTGCACCAAGAAGTTGTAAATGCTGCATATGAAATAATAGAAAAGAAAAAAGCAACATACTATGGAATAGGAATATCATTAAGCAGACTAATTAGTGCAATATTAGACGACGAAAATACAATATTAACAGTATCAACATTACAACAAGGTGAATATGGACAAAGTGATGTATATATCGGTGTACCAGCAATAATAAATTCACAAGGTGTAAGAGAAATATTAAAAATAGACCTAAACAAAAATGAACAAGCAAAATTCGATAAAAGTGCAACAATGTTAAAACAAATGATGCAAGACGAAATAGAGCCATTATTAAAGGACTAATAATTGCCAAAGGTAGAATTTTGTAGTATAATTAAATTGCTATAAAAATATACACAGTCATATTTAAACAAAATGAAATTTCATTAGGAGGTAATTAATATGGCAAAGGGATCTCGGTATTGGGCTGATTCTTACATTGTTTTAAATAATGGAAAGAAAATCTACTTAGAAGAAGATGTAATTGATATTGAAAAACAAATGAGGGATGAGACCAAAAAAAGAATTACAGTAGAGGTATCCAGTTGGTTTGGTGATGAAACAATAAGCATCAAGAAAAAGGATATCGCATATTGGGGATCTGTTTAAAACAAAAAAAGTAGGGTAATAATATGAGACTACAAAAAAAGTAGTCTAAATATTATATCCTACTTTTTTTGTACTATATTTCCACAAACATTGTAAAAACTGTGGAAATATAGTATAATAATTAAGCGAAAACTGAAAAAAGTGGAGATGATATAAATGAATAAAAAAAGAATAGTAACAGGAGATAGACCAACAGGAAAATTACATATAGGACATTATTTTGGTTCATTACAAAACAGAGTAAAAATGCAAGACGAATATGAAAGCTATATTTTAGTTGCAGATGTTCAGGCATTAACAGACAATTTTGCAAATCCAGAAAAAGTTAGAAAAAATGTAAGAGAAGTTGTAATGGATTATTTGTCAGTTGGAATAGATCCTAAAAAAACTACAATATATATACAATCAATGATACCAGAAGTTGCAGAACTAACAGTATTTTATTCAAACCTAGTAACAATTGCTAGACTAGAAAGAAATCCAACCGTAAAAACAGAAATCGCACAAAAAAAGGATATATTCGGAGAAAGTGTAACGTATGGATTTTTAGGATATCCAGTAAGCCAAGCAGCAGATATTACTGCTGTGGAAGGTGTGCTAGTACCAGTTGGAGAAGACCAACTTCCATTGATAGAACAAACAAGAGAAATAGTAAGAAAATTTAATAGCATATATGGAGAAGTGCTAGTAGAACCAGAAGCAGTTTTATCAAATGCCAAAAGAATAAAAGGACTAGACGGAAATGAAAAAATGGGAAAATCATTAGGAAATGCGATTTATTTATCAGACACACCAGAAGAAATTACAAGAAAAGTAATGAGTGCAGTAACAGATCCAAAAAGAATAAAGAAAGACGATTTAGGAAATCCTGATGTATGTATGGTATATTATTACCACAAACTATTTAGCTCCAAAGAAGAACAAGAACAAATTTGCAAAGAATGTAAAGAAGGAAAAAGAGGATGTGTTGCTTGCAAAAAACAACTTGCAAATAACATTATAAATTATTTAGCACCAGTAAGAGAAAAAAGAGCTTATTACGAAGCAAGACCAGAACTAATAGACGATATTTTAGCAGAAGGAACAAAAAAAGCAAGAGAAACAGCAAAAGAAACAATGAAAAAAGTAAAAAAGGCAATGAAATTAGATTATAATATATTAAATAAACAAGGAGAATAATATGTTTGTAGATTATACTAAAATAATAATAAAATCAGGAGATGGCGGAAATGGAGCCAAAACATTTAGAAGAGAAAAATATGTAGCAGCCGGAGGACCAGATGGAGGAGATGGAGGAAAAGGTGGAGACATATATTTCGAAGTTGATCCAGACACAAATACACTAATTGATTTTAGATATAACAAAAAATTCAAAGCAGAAGACGGAAAAAACGGAAGTGGTGGAAACTGTTATGGAAAAAGTGGGGACGACTTGTGTATAGGCGTGCCAAAAGGAACAGTTGTAAAAGATGCATTAACAGGAAAAGTAATAGTAGACTTATCTCAGGATGGCCAAAAAGAATTAGTGCTAAAAGGTGGAAAAGGTGGAAAAGGTAATTCACACTTTGCAACATCAACAAGACAGGCTCCAAATTTTGCACAAGAAGGAGAAAAAGGACAAGAAAAAGAAATAATACTAGAACTAAAACTATTAGCAGATGTAGGGTTATTAGGATATCCAAATGTGGGAAAATCTACAATACTATCAATGGTAACCTCAGCAAAACCTAAAATTGCAAATTATGAATTTACAACAATCAATCCGAACTTAGGTGTTGTAAAAACAGAATACGGAGAAAGTTTTGTAATAGCTGATATACCAGGAATAATAGAAGGAGCTAGCGAAGGTGTTGGACTTGGTCTTAGATTTTTAAGACATATAGAAAGAACAAGAATATTATTACACATAATAGATGTATCAGGAGCAAGTGGAAGAAATCCTGTGCAAGACTATTACACAATAAATGAAGAACTAAAAAAATATAGTGAAAAATTAAGTAAAAAGCCACAAATATTAGTAGCTAACAAAATTGATGCAATGCAAGACGAAACAGAATATAATGAACTAGAAAAATTGGCAGAAGAAAACAATTTAGAGCTATTCAAAATATCAGCTGCAACAGGACAAGGTTTAAAAGAATTATTAAATAGAGTAGCAGAAAAACTAAAAGAATTGCCAAAAGAAGAATTAGTAGAAACAGAAGAACGAGTTGTATATACATTAAAAGAGGAAAAAAACGAATTTGATGTAAGAATAGAAGACGGAGTATATGTAGTAGACGGACCAGCAATAGAAAAATTACTAGGCAGAGTGAACATGGAAGATAATGAATCATTGTATTATTTCCAAAAATCAATAAAAGCATTAGGAGTAGAGGATAGGTTAAAACAAATGGGAATACAAGAAGGGGATACTGTGAAGTTTATTATATGGGAATTTGAGTGGTATAATTAAAAAATGCTTGCATTTGGTTATGGACACATAGACTTAGTATTTGATACTAGGCTTATGTGTCTTTTTTTGCTTCATAGGGGACGTTTCCTTTTGAGTCATTTTGACTCATTGGGGACATAGATTGATACGTGTGAATTGATTCGTGCCTTTCCGCTAAAAAGTAAAATATAAAATTTAAAAAGTCTCCGTTTTCCAAGGCGTTTAT
>OLGM01000036.1_pt1 | contig 88441 bp, 88 predicted proteins | sample 1606001 | NCBI WGS metagenome assembly OLGM01 (sample SAMN03283294) | human gut metagenome | biome: human-associated habitat; material: feces | host: Homo sapiens | place: Peru | collected 2012
CTCGGCGTAGTCCTTGCAGTCGCGCAGCTGCCCTTCAATGGACGCTTCGCGCTGGCTGTCGGAAGAATAGCGGGCGTAGATTACGGCGGTCATGGTTGCACCTCCTTGGCAGTATGTTCGGGTTGCCTTTATAGTATCGAGTTAAGCGCAGCTTGTCAACAATCTGCGAGCAGATTGAAATGTGAAAATTACGAAACGCAGCGAAAAAGGGGAGAGCAAGAATCGTCCCGTGGCCACAAATTTTCAATTCTTGAAAATTCTTGCCCCTTTGGGACAGCTTCTTGTTGGGGCGTGCCTGCCCCAAACCCTGCTGGAACGAGTACGGCAAACTGGAATTTATCTGCTTATGTTACGTACTTTCGTTGCTAACCTTTTCCTCCCTTACCAATCTTTTTTTTCTTTTGTACAGTCATGGCTCTTTTTGCGTTCTTCCACCATATTTGCAAACCATTCCACCTTAGCCGGGTCATAGTGGGAAAAGAAAGCACTCATTTTCGTGTCCAGTGCGGCAATTCTTGCCATATCCTCCGCAGAGAGTGCAAAGTCGAATACATTCAGGTTTTCCTGCATTCGTTCAATATGTGTGGACTTTGGAATCACCACTACGCCTCGTTGCAAATGCCAGCGGAGAATAACCTGTGCTGCACTTTTACCATACTTTTTGCCGATTTCATTCAGCACAGGATTCTGAAACATATTTCCTCTGCCTTCGCCAAACGGAGCCCAGGCCTCAATCTGTACGCTGTACTTGTCCATCCACTTCTTTGCCTCTTCCTGCTGATAGAAAGGATGTATCTCCACCTGATTCACCATCGGTTTAATGCGGGAAAAGGAGCAAATATCCACCAAACGGTCAGGATAAAAATTAGATACACCAATGGCACGAATTTTTCCTTCTTCGTATAGTTCTTCCAGTGCCCGCCATGCCCCGTAGTAATCCGAATACGGCTGATGCAGCAGGCAAAGATCAAGATAATCTGTACGTAGCTTTTCCATAGAGTCTAAAACCGACGCTTTAGCTTTCTCATAGCCGTAATGCTCAATCCAGACCTTTGTGGTCAGGAAAATATCTTTACGGTCAACACCGGCTTTTTCGATTGCTGCACCGACCTGCTCTTCATTATAATAGCTTTGTGCCGTATCAATGGCACGATAGCCAGCCTTTAGTGCATCCAGTACGCAACGTTCGCATTCCTCCTGTGTCACCTGAAATACGCCATAGCCCAACTGTGGCATTTTCACACCGTTGCTCAAAGTAATATAGTCCATAACAAAAGCCTCCTGTTGTGTTAAATTTTATTCTGTGGTATTATCATAACAGCCGGTAGTTACTACCGGTCAAGGCTTTTTTTCAAAAATAGGAGGATTTTTTGTGTATTCTATGAAAGAGGCTTGTACTCTCACCAATATGACCTATGAAAATCTGAAATTCTACTGCAACGAGGGATTGGTCCCCAATGTCAAGCGAGACAGACGAAATTATCGTGTCTTTGACGAACATGACATCAAATGGATTCAGAGTCTGAACTGCCTGAAAAGCTGTGGAATGAGCATTGCAGAGATGAAGCAATATCTTGCTTTGTGCATGGAGGGCGAAGGCACAATTCCGGAACGTAAGGTGATTCTTGCAGAAAAAAAAGAAACCTTGCTCCAATCCATTACTGAACTGCAAAAGGCAGTGGCATACATTGACTGGAAGCAGAGATTCTATGACGATGTGCTGTCAGGCAAGACAGCGTATTACAGTAATCTTGTTCCGGAATTGCTTAAGTGATATATCGGTACAGTTGACACAGCAAATTCCGATTTACTGGGCTAAGCCGAGTATACCACACTCCACCATGAAAGAACACCCCGATATAGTGAAATTTTGCCATTTTTCTGCGTACGTGCGTACACAATCCGCATGGATTCTAAGGGGCTTGACCCCTTAGAACACGGACTTTGGAACAAAGTCTAGTGTGTTACACACTGTCAGAGGTGTACAGGCTCCCGGTACGCACGTACGCAGCGATTACCCCCAAACGCGCCATATAGGGGGACGACCAAGTTCGCACAAAGCGAACTTGATCCCGCAAAACAAAAGGCAGGATACCACTATCATAGCGATACCCTGCCTTTGCTCGTTTACCGTTCCGAGTAGTCCTTCCGCAGAACCTCCGATAAACAAAAAACGTACCCGAACCCTTTCTCGTAAAGAATCGGGTTCGAGTACGAACTGTATGGTGGAGAATTAGGGACTCGAACCCCAGACCCCCTGCGTGTGATGCAGGTGCTCTAACCAGCTGAGCTAATCCTCCATATTCGCTTGTGTTATGCGCTCCGAACTGGAACGTGATTATTATAGCACGACCTTTGCCGAAATGCAAGCCCTAATTTGAAAAACTTTTACTTTTTTCGAAGCACTTTCTCCGGCTGCAAAAATGTTGCGCCGAACACCGGTCGTGCAGCATTGCCGCCGGGCAGCAGCTGCTGCTGCGCCCTGCACAAAAAATGTGCGGCAGGCTGTTGCTCTTTGCCTGCAAATCGTGTATACTTGGGGGCAGAAAGCTGCATAAGAGAAATCGAGGGATGAATATGCTGACACTTCGCGGGATCATCACGCTGGTAATATTGGCTGTGCTGTTTGCGCTGGCTGTGGTCTGGATCTCCAGACAGGGCGGCTGGAAGGGCGAGGGCTGCAGCGGCAACTGTGCCTCCTGCCACAGCCATTGCGAGGATCCGGACGCTAAAAAGAAATAACCAAAACAGGGCTGCTGCACGAAACACGGTGCAGCAGCTCTGTTTTATGGTTGTGCCCCAGAAACACTCGCGGGCGTTTTTCTGGGACACTTTTCACGGCTATTTGTTCAGAACGCGCCGCGCTGGGCGGCGTAAACGGCGATGGTGCTCAAAAGATCCTGCAGAGCCTTCTGGTAGGTGGTGCGGCCGATGTGCAGCTGCTCTAAGATCTCGTCCTCCGGGCGCCGCTCAAAAAAGCGCATCCGCAGCAGGTCTGCCCGCATGGGGTCGTGCACCTGATAGTAGTCGATGCCCTCATCAATGGCACTTTGCCAGCGGCGGTTTTCCGGCGTGCGCGCCCAGTGGCGTTCGCCGTACTTGCGCAGAGCGTTCCGGGTCAGATTTCGTTGTTCCTGCGTCACTGGCGTTTCCCCCTTTTGGGCAGTTCCAGCGCCGCACTGCGCGAGAACCGATTCTCGGCATCGAAAAAGCAGGCGTCCCGCTCGGCCATCGTCAGCCCCAGCATGGTGGAAAGCCGCTCGGCTTCGTCCAGCTTGAACTGGGTCTCGCCCAGCAGCTTGTGCCGCAGGGTGTTGCTGCTGATGTGCAGCACGCTGGCCACATACTGCAGCTTGTAGCCGCTGTCTTGGATGTAGGTGTAGATCAGGTTTGTGTTTGCCATGGCTTCGCTCCTTTTTTGTAGTTCACCGCGTTTACAACAATCATTGGTTGTATTATACTCCGTTGTTGATTGACTGTCAACCTATTATTTCCAAAACGCGCTGTAATTGTTGATTTTTAGGAAATTTTCTGCTATACTCAACCCAGAACATTCTACCGCACATTACAACGCATTGTTTTTAGGAGAACTGCCATGTCCGATCTATCTACCCGTGTCCGTCTGCGCCGGGAGCAGCTGGGTCTTTCGCAGGAGGAGCTTGCCCGGCGCATGGGCTACCGCTCCCGTTCCTCTATCACCAAGCTGGAAAAAGGCATCAACGACCTGCCCCAGTCCAAGGTAGAGGAGCTGGCGCAGGCGCTGGAGACCACCCCCGCCGCCCTGCTGGGGCTGGACGCGCCCTGCGCCTGTCCCCCGGGCTTTGAGCCGCTGCCTGCTATGGTGCAGGTGCCGCTGATCGGCTCCATCGCCTGCGGCACGCCCATCACCGCCGAGCAGAATATCGAATGCTATATCGGGGTGCCCGCCGCATGGCACGCGGATTTTGCCCTGACCTGCCACGGCGACAGCATGTCTCCCACAATATGCAACGGAGATATCGTCTGCATCCGCTGCCAGCCCGAGGTGGAGCAGGGCGAGATCGCCGCCGTGCGGGTGGGCGAGGAAGCCACTCTCAAGCACTTCCACCGGCAGGGCGATGCCGTGATGCTGCTGGCGGACAACGCCGCCGTCTGCCCGCCCATGTTCTACGCCGGAGAGCAGCTTTCGGAGCTGCACATCGAGGGCAAGGCCGTAGGGCTTTGCCGCGGCCTGTAAGATAAGGAGAGAAAGGAGCAGCCTGTGTTCGGCAAAAAGAAAGCATCCCCCTACGACCCCGCCGCCCAGAAGCCGGTGCTGCGGTGCAGCATCTGCACCGGGGAGCAGGTGGCCGGGTTTCAGGATCTTCACACCGGCCATTTTACAGAGGTGCAGCTGATCCGCAGCCCTCAGGAATTGCAGACCTTCCGCAGCCGGTACGGCATCCCCGCCGATTGCCCCATTGAAAAGATCTATTGAGCAAGGAGTTCATCATGCAGCAGGCACCCGAAGCCATGACCCTGAAGGTCATTGCCCATATCCACACCGCCTTTCCCACCAAGTTCGGCATCCCGCGCCAGAGCGGGCTGGTAGAACAGCTGCGGGGCGAGATCGTTTTTACCCCAGAATACCGCAACCCCGACGCCCTGCGCGGGTTAGAGGATTTCAGCCACATCTGGCTGGTGTGGCAGTTTTCCGGTGCAGTGCGGGAAAGCTGGTCTCCCACCGTGCGCCCGCCGCGCCTTGGCGGCAACACCCGGGTGGGTGTGTTCGCCACCCGGTCGCCCTTCCGTCCGAACCCTCTGGGACTTTCCAGTGTAAAACTGGAGGCCATTGAGCAGCGCCCGGACGTAGGGCCGGTGCTCATCGTGCGCGGTGCCGACCTGATGGACGGCACCCCCATCTACGATATCAAGCCCTACATCCCCTACGCAGACTGTCACCCGGACGCCGCCGAGGGCTTTACCGGGCAGACCCGCACCCACCATCTGGAAGTGTTCTGCCCGGAAGCACTGTGGCAGACCGTACCGGAGGCCGACCGCGCCGCTTTGCAGGGCGTGCTTGCCAGTGACCCTCGCCCCTCCTACCAGCACGACCCGCAGCGGGTGTACGGCATGGAGTTTGCCGGGCTGGAAGTGCATTTTACCGTGGACGGTGCTCAGCTCACCGTGCGGGACATCACCCTGTTATAAAAGGAGCCGTTCATGGAACTGCGGACTGTCAATACCTTTCTGCACATCGCCGAGCTGCACAGCTTTTCCCGCACTGCGCGGCAGCTGGGTTACTCGCAGTCGGCGGTGTCCTCCCAAATTGCACAGCTGGAAGCCGAGCTGGGCACCCCGCTGTTTGACCGTGTGGGTAAAACGGTGCGCCTGACCGATGCCGGGCAGACCTTTTTAGGCTACGCCCGCACCCTGCTGGAAACTGCCCAGCAGGCACAGGCCGCCTTGCAGCCCGCCCAGCAGGTGCGTGGCAGCCTGCGCATCGCGCTGGCAGATTCCGTATGCAGCACCTTTTTGCCGGGACTATTGCAGCGCTACCATGCCCGCTGCCCGCAGGTGGAGCTGGTGCTGCACACAGCCAGCTCGGACGAGATGCTGCAATTGCTGAGCACCAATCAGGTAGACCTTGTCTACACGCTAGACCAGCCCCTTTTGCAGCCTGCGCTGGTGCTGGCTGCGGACGTGCCGGAGCCGGTGTGCTTCATTGCGCCGCCGCAGCATCCGCTGGCGCAGGAAAGCACCCTCCCGCTGGACATTCTGCCCCGGCAGGAGTTTCTGCTCACCGAGCGGGGCATGAGCTACCGGGACGCACTGGACCAGTGCATGGCGGCGCACAGTCTTGCCATCCACCCCTATCTGGAGCTGGGCAGCGCCGCGCTGCTGTGCCAGATGGTGGAGCAGGGCATGGGGCTTTCCTTTTTGCCGGAGTATATCGTGCGCAGCGCACTGGCCGAGGGGCGTCTGGCGCGGCTGAACGTACCGGACTGCACCATCATAATGCACCGGCAGCTGTTCTACCACCGGGATAAATGGGTGACCCCGCAGATGAACGTGTTCATCGAGCTGGTGCAGCAGCAATAATTGGCAATTATAAAAGATACAGGCGTGCCCGCGGGCACGCCTGTGTTTTTGTTTGATATTATTTGCCGGCAGCCGTTGCAGCCTGCTCCTTTTCCATCCATTCCCGCACACGGTCAGGGCGGTTGGTGATATAGGCATCGGCGCTAGTGCGCAGCAGGCTGCGAACGGTATCTTCTGTGTCCACCGTCCACAGGGACACCTTGATGCCCATCTCGTGCAGTGCATCGATGAAACCGGCGTTTTTGTAAGCGGTGTGGTACTCGCAGCTGACCCACTCCGGCACAAAATCCAGACTACGGATATAGCTGGGCAGGTCCCGCTGCGCCATCAGGTTCTTGTAGATCTCGTTCAGGCTCTCGCCGGGAAAGCTTGCCCGCAGCATACTCACCTTGTCGCTCATCCAGCGGGTCATCCAGCTGCAGTTTTCCTCGTCTGCTGCGCTCTCCGGCAGGGCGGTATCCATGGCTTCCATTTCGTCCATGCCGTTGGTCAGCCCCAGATCCTTCCAGATGATGGGCGGCGGCAGCAGCAGGCTTTCCAGCTCGCCGTATACCAGCGCACCTACCCGTAATTCGGGCATCAGCTGCTTTGCCTGCCGCAGCAGCGCGTGGTTGAAGGAGATCAGGATCACCTGCTCTACCATCTCCGTCTGCCGCAGCACCTCCAGCACCCGGGGCACAAACTCCGGGTCGTTGTTCATGGTGGATTTCAGTTCCAGATGCACGGTGCATCCCGGCATCTGTTTACACAGCTCCATGGCTTCCTGTAAGGTGGCGATCTTCTCGTCTTGAAAGCTGACGTCCTTCCAGCTGCCGAAATCCAACGCCTTCAGATCGCCCATGGTCATATCATAGATCTTGCCGGAAATATCCGTATGTAGGTCGATCATATAGTCATGGTGGATCACAAGTCCGGCATCCATGGTCTGCTGTACGTCCATCTCTACGCCGTCCGCGCCCAGTTCCATAGCCTTTTTAAAAGCGATCAGGGTATTTTCCGGTGCAAGATAGGAAGCACCGCGGTGTGCAATGATTTGTGGTGTCATAAATTTTCTCCGTTATCGATTCGTCCTCACACTTTTATGCCTCGGCGCTGCTGTTCCGCAAACAGAGCGATATCCTCTGCTCTGTGCACCCTTGCAGGAGCACATGCTCTCTTATACTCTTATGATACCGCAACCAACGGTCCTTGTCCATGACTGCATTTTGCAAAGGAGCGTGCATTTGGGGATAAAGTACGACTTTTATCGTCAAAACGCCGAAATTTCCTGCTGTTTTTTGCGCACTTTTCACGATAAAAACACAAAACTTGCCCGTTTTTCTTTTATTCTGTTCCTTTTAAACCGCGCGGCAGTATGGTAGAATAATAGGGTAAGAACTGCGCCGCGCTGCTGCGCTGCCGAGAACATGGAAAAATGGAGTGTTTGATTATGACTGAGTTCAAACCCATCAAAGAAGGCAAAGTCCGCGAGATCTACGACAATGGCGACAGCCTTATCATGGTTGCCACCGACCGCATTTCTGCGTTTGACGTCATCCTGAAAAACAAGGTCACCAAAAAGGGCACCGTGCTCACCCAGATGAGCAAGTTCTGGTTCGATTATACCCGCGATCTGCTGCCCAACCATATGCTGAGCGTGGATGTGCAAGATATGCCGGAGTTCTTCCGTCAGCCCCAGTTCACCGGCAACAGCATGATGTGCCGCAAGCTGACCATGCTGCCCATCGAGTGCATCGTGCGCGGCTACATCACCGGCAGCGGCTGGGCTAGCTACCAGAAGACCGGCAAGGTGTGCGGCATCCAGCTGCCCGAAGGTCTCAAGGAGTCCGATAAGCTGCCCGAGCCCATCTATACCCCCTCCACCAAGGCAGAGATCGGCGACCACGACGAGAATATCTCCTACGAGCAGAGCATCGACGTGCTGGAAAAGCAGTTCCCCGGCCATGGTCTGGAGTACGCCACCAAGCTGCGCGACTACACCATCGCTCTGTACAAGAAGTGTGCAGAGTATGCACTGTCCCGCGGCATCATCATTGCCGACACCAAGTTCGAGTTTGGTCTGGACGAGGACGGCAACGTGGTGCTGGGCGACGAGATGCTGACCCCGGACTCCTCCCGCTTCTGGCCGCTGGAGGGCTACGAGCCGGGTCACAGCCAGCCTTCCTTCGACAAGCAGTTTGTCCGCGACTGGCTGAAGGCCAACCCCGACAGCAACTACGACCTGCCGCAGGATGTCATTGACAAGACCATTGCCAAGTATCTGGAAGCCTATGAGCTGCTGACCGGCAAGAAGCTGTAAGCGCTTTGTAAATCAAACGCTCCCGTTCATCGCCACAGGGGATGAACGGGAGCGTTTTCTGTTTTTATTCTGCTGCTTCGGTCAGCACAAAGGTCAGTTCTGCGGTGACGGCGCACTTGCCGTCCACCCATGCCGAAGCCTTGCCTACGCCTACAGCGCCGTGCTGCTGCACCAGCTCGCAGTGCAGGGTGAGCACGTCCCCGGGGGTGACCTGCCTGCGGAAGCGGGCACTCTTGATGCCGCCGAACAGCGCCAGCTTGCCCTTGTTTTCCGGCAGGCTCAGCGCCGCCACAGCGCCGGTCTGCGCCAGCGCCTCCAGCAGCAGCACGCCGGGCATGACCGGCTGTGCCGGGAAGTGGCCGTTGAAGAATTCCTCGTTGCGGGTGACGCACTTGCGGCCGATGGCCCACTGCCCCGGCTCGTAGTCCAGAACGCGGTCCACGAGGGCAAAGGGATAGCGGTGGGGCAAGATCTCCGCGATCTGCACACTGCTCAGAGTGTTGGCGTTTTCACGCACGGTACGGGGCTCTGCCATGGGTCAGCCCTCCCATCTGCGCAGGGCGATGCAGGCATTGTGGCCGCCAAAGCCCAAGCTGTTGCTCAGCGCATACTGCATCTCCTGCTGCCGCCCGGTGTTGGGCACATAGTCCAGATCGCACTCCGGGTCAGGCTCGGCGTAGTGGATGGTGGGCGGGGCAAACTGATCCCGCAGTGCCAGCGCGGTAAACACGGCCTCGATGCCGCCCGCGCCGCCCAGCAGATGGCCGGTCATGCTCTTGGTGCTGACCACGGTCATCTCCTTTGCGTGTGCGCCGAATACCGCATGGATAGCGGCAGTCTCGCAGGCATCGTTCATGTGGGTACCGGTGCCGTGGGCGTTGATGTGGTCCACCTGCTCCGGTGCGATGTCGGCATCCACCAAGGTCAGCTTCATGCAGTCGATAGCGCCCACGCCGCCGGGAGCCGGGGCGGTAAAGTGGTAGGCGTCGCAGTTGGCACCGTAGCCCACCACCTCGGCGTAGATGTGTGCGCCGCGTGCTCTTGCGTGCTCCAGCTCCTCCAGCACCAGCACACCGCTGCCCTCGCCCATGACAAAGCCGCCGCGGCGGGCGTCAAAGGGCAGGCTGGCAGCGTCCGGGTCGGTGGCGGTGGAAAGCGCCTTCATGCTGGTAAAGCCGCCAATGCCCAAGGGGCTGATGCAGCTTTCCGCGCCGCCGCAGACCATCACCGGCTCGTAGCCGTCCCGGATGCGGTGGAAGGCGTCGCCCACAGCGTTGGTGCCACCGGCGCAGGCCGTGACCGGGCAGGTGCACATGCCCTTCAGGCCGAAGCGGATAGCCACCTGCGCCGCTGCCATGTTGGCAATGGCCATGGGCACAAAGTAGGGGCTTACCTTCTCCATGCCCTTTTCCTCGCCGCGGGCGTGCTGCTCCTCAATGGTGGGCAGACCGCCGATGCCGCTGGACAGGATGACGCCGATGTCCTTGCCCTCGGCCTCGGTATCAAGACCGCTGTCTGCAATGGCTTCGGCAGCAGCGCCCAGTGCCAGCAGGGTGAAGCGTGCCATCTTGCGGACTTCCTTTTTGTCCACCACGGTCTCGGGGTCAAAATCCTTTACCTCACCGGCCAGCTTGCACTTGAAGTCGGTGGTATCAAACTGGGTAATGGGGCCGATGCCGCATTTACCGGCACGGGCTGCCGCCCAGCTGTCGGCCACATTGTTGCCCAGCGGGTTCACCGTGCCAAGGCCGGTGATCACAACTCTGCGTTTTTCCATAAGGGTTCTCCTTTACATTGCCATGCCGCCGTCCACACAGAGCACCTGCCCGGTGAGATAGCTGCTTTGTTCTGCGGCAAAAAACGCCACTGCCTGCGCCACATCCTCCGGCTGGCCTGCGCGGCCTGCGGGGATGCCCTGCGTCATGCCGGTGCGCACAGTCTCCGGCAGCACGGCAGTCATGTCGGTGTCGATAAAGCCGGGCGCTACCGCGTTCACGGTCACGTTCCGCGCGGCCAGTTCCCGGGCAAGGCTCTTGGTCAGACCGATGAGCCCCGCCTTGCTGGCGGCGTAGTTGGTCTGCCCGGCATTGCCGCGCAGCGCCACCACACTGGAAAGGTTCACGATGCGGCCATAGCGCTGGCGCACCATGCGGCGGGCGGCTTCCTTGCAGCAGAGAAAGGCGCTTTTCAGGTTGGTGTCCAGCACCGCGTCAAAATCCTGCTCGGTCAGGCGCAAAATCAGGTTGTCCCGGGTGATGCCCGCGTTGTTCACCAGCACATCCACCCGGCCAAAGGCCTCGGCGGCGGCATCGAACAGCGCCTTGCAACCCTCGGCGGTGGATACATCCGCCTGCACGGTCACCGCCTGCACGCCCTCGGCGCGGCAGAGCGCTGCCGTCTGCTCCGCAGGCTCTGCGCCGTGGCAGTAGTTCACCACCACATTGCAGCCCTGCTTTGCCAGTGCCACGCACACTGCGCGGCCAATGCCCCGGCTGCCGCCGGTGACAATGGCGGCGCGGGTCAGCTTTTCTTCGCTCATTCTGCTTCCTTCCATGCGGTCAGCACCGCATCCAGCTGTTCCGGGGTCTCCACTGCGGTGCAGACCACCCCGGGCAGGGTCTTTTTCACAAAACCGCTCAGGGCGCTGCCGGGGCCGACTTCCAGAATGTGGTCCACGCCCAGCTCGCCCAGACGGCGCAGGGTATCTTCCATGTAAACGCTGCTCTGCACCTGCTTTACCAGCAGCTGCGGGATGCTGTCGGTCTCGGCCTTTTCATGCCCCAGACAGTTGAACAGCACCGGCGTCTCCATGGTGCCGAAGGTCTCGCCCGCAAAGCGCTGTGCCAGCGCATCCCCTGCGGGAGCCATCAGCTTCGTGTGGAAGGGGCCGCTGACCTTCAGCGGGATGCAGCGGCGGGCACCGGCTTCCTTTGCCAGCGCAGCGGCCTGCTCCACAGCGGCCTTTTCGCCGCCGATGACCAGCTGCCCCGGGCAGTTGTAATTGCAGATCTGCACACAGCCCGTCTCGGCGGCCTGTTCGCAGCAAGCAGACAGTTTTTCTCTGTCCAGCCCCAGCACGGCGGTCATGCCGCAGTCAAGGCCCTTTGCAGCTTCGGCCATGGCCTTGCCCCGGAAGGCGGTCAGCTCGATGGCCTGCTTTGCGGTGAACACTCCGGCTGCCTGCAGCGCGGAGTATTCGCCCAGCGAAAGCCCCGCCAGATAGGCGGGCTTTACGCCCTTTTCAGCCAGCACGGCGGTCACGCCGCAGGCAAAAGCTACCATGCAGGGCTGGGTGTATTCGGTCTGGTTCAAAACGCCGTCCGGGTCCTCAAAGCAGACGCGGTGCAGATCAAAATCCAGCGCTGCGCTGTCAAAGGCCGCCCGGAAGGCGGGAGATGCTTCGTAAAATTCCTTGCCCATGCCGGGGTGCTGCGCACCCTGACCGGCGTAAAGTACGGCAAGCTTCATAAATTCTGCCTCCATTCGGTCACAAGTTCGTCCATCAGCTCGCGCACGGTGCGCATCCGGTCCAGCCTGCCCACGTTTTCGCCGCAGAAGAAGAGTCCTTCCTCCACGTTGCCCTTCACCGCCTCGATGAGGGCGTGGGTGATGCAGTAGGGCACAGCGGCGGGGTCGCAGGTCTTGAGACACCGGGCGCAGCGCTTGGGCGGGAAGCGCTTGCCCTCGGCCAGCGCCTGCACCAGCGGGGTGTTCAGTGCACGGCCGGGCATTCCCACCGGGCTGTGGATGATGCGCACATCCTCGGGCTTTGCCGCCAGCAGCACGTCCTTGTAGGTCTGGGAGGCGTCGCACTCGTAGGTGGGGATAAAGCGGGTGGCAAGCTGCACGCCCGCAGCGCCAAGCTTTGTAAAGTGTGCCATGTCGGCACCGGTGTACACGCCGCCCGCCACGAATACCGGGATGGCGTGGCCGTATTGTTCCTCGTAGGGCTTTACCTCGGCCAGCACCCCTGGCAGGATCTCGTCCAAGGTCTGGCAGCGGTCGGCCAGCAGGTCCTCCTCGGCAAAGCCGAGATGTCCGCCCGCCTTGCAGCCCTCGATGACCACAAAATCGGCGGTGCGGTCAAAGCCCTTTGCCCAGCGGCGCAGGATGAGTTTTGCCGCCCGGGCGCTGGATACGATGGGCGCAATGGCTACCTCTTTGGTGCCCACGATGCCCGGCAGTTCCAGCGGCAGACCCGCACCGGAGACCACGGCATCCACCCCCGCCGCCACGGCGGTGCGGATGGCCTCGGCATAGTCCCGGGTGGCTACCATCGCGTTGATGGCTACCACACCCATGCCCCCGGCAATGGCCTTGGCTTTTTGAATCTCTGCGGTCAGGGCGCGGTGGTTGGCTGCCGCCGGGTCACGGGCAAAATCCGGCTCGCGGTAGCCTGCATCGGCGGTGGAGATGCACCCCATGCCGCCGCAGGCCGCTACCGCACCGGCCAGCCCGCCCAGCGAGACGCCCACGCCCATGCCGCCCTGCAAAATGGGCAGTTGCAGGGGCTTGCCGCCAAGGGTCAGCATTCGGTGTTCAGCGCGGCGATGCGCTGCCTCCCGCCCTGCCACAGGTCGGCAAGGATGTCGGCCACAGGGCGTATCTCGTGCAGCATTCCGGCCACCTGACCGGCCATCAGGCTGCCGCTTACCGTGTCGCCCTCAAAGACAGCGCGGCGCAGGCTGCCCAGCGTGTATTTTTCCAGTTCCATCTTATCGGCGCCCGCCTTTTCTTGACGGACATACTCCCGGCTCATGCGGTTTTTCAGCACACGCACCGGTGCACCCACAGTGCGCCCGGTGACGATGGTGTCACTGTCCCCGGCTTTGAGCAGCGCGGCCTTGTAGTTTTCGTGGATGGGGCACTCCTCGCTTGCCAGCAGGCAGGTGCCCACCTGCACACCGCAGGCACCCAGCGCCAGCGCAGCCGCCAGCTGACGGCCATCTGCAATGCCGCCTGCGGCGATAACCGGCACACTGACCGCGTCCACCACCTGCGGCACCAGTGCCATGGTGGTCATCTCGCCCACATGGCCGCCGCTCTCGGTGCCCTCAGCAATGACGGCGTCGATGCCCAGCGGCTCCAAGTGCCGTGCCAGTACGGCAGCAGCCACCACCGGGATCACCTTGATGCCGGCAGCTTTCCACATGGGAACGTACTTGCCCGGGTTGCCTGCGCCGGTGGTGACCACGGCGACTTTTTCCTCCACCACGATCTGGGCAAACTCATCTGCCTGCGGGTGCATGAGCATGATGTTCACACCAAAGGGCTTGTCGGTCAGCTCCCGGCAGCGGCGGATGTTCTGGCGCAGGGTATCGGCATTCATGCCGCCTGCACCGATGATGCCCAGTGCACCGGCGTTGGAACAGGCGGCGGCAAACTCACCGGTGGCAATGTTGGCCATGCCGCCCTGAATGATGGGGTATTTCGTCCCCAGGATCTCGTTTAAAAGTTTCATGGTCTTTATCCTTTATATTCCACGATCATGCCGCCCCAGGTCAGGCCGCCGCCGAAGCCGATGCAGGCAAGGGTCTGACCTGGGAGCAGCTGGCCGCTTTCGGCCAGCTCGTTCAGCGCCACCGGAATGCTGGCAGCACTGGTGTTGCCGTGGCGGTCCATGTTTTTGTAGAACTTTGCACCGTCGGCGTGCAGCGCCTTGACGCAGTGGTCAATGATACGGCTGTTGGCCTGATGGCAGACCACCCAGTCCAGATTGTCCAGCGTAAGGCCGGTCTCGTCCAGCACGGTGTGCAGGCACTTGGGCAGGGCATCCACCGCAAAGCGGAACACTGCCCTGCCGTCCATGCTGATGGGTGCCGAGCCTGCGCGGCTGGGGCCGCCGGCATGGATGGCGGCATCGCCCCGGGCCCCCAGCGTGATGGCAAAGGGCGCGGAGGTGTCGGTCAGTTCAAACACCGCCGCACCGGCTCCATCGCCAAACAGCACACAGGTGGAGCGGTCGGCAGGGTCCATCAGGCGGGAGAGCGCCTCCGTGCCGATGACCAGCGCGTACCGCCCGCCCAGCGTAGCCAGCAGGCCGCGCGCCACCGCCGTGCCGTACAAAAAGCCGGAACAGGCGGCGTTCACATCCAGTGCGGGGCGGTTTTCCGGCAGTGCCAGCGCCGCCTGCACCTGACAGGCCACACTTGGGGTGGCATCCGGTGCGGAAAGGGTAGCGCAGACGCAGCAGGCAATGTCTGCCGGGGCAAGGCCGCTGCGCTGCAGCGCCTGCTTTGCGGCGGCAATGGCCAGTGTGGCGGCGTTTTCGCCCTCGGTGCAGTAGTGCCGTGTGCGGATGCCGGTGCGGGTGGTGATCCACTCGTCGCTGGTATCCACGGTGCGGCTCAGCTCTTCGTTGGTGACCGTGCGGCCGGGCAAAGCCCCGCCGGTGGCGATCAGACGCAAACCCTTCATGCTTTCCTCATTTCTCCGATCTGACGGAATTTCTGGTAGCGCTGCTCGGCCAGCTGACGGCCGTTCATGCGGTCAAGGCTGCGCAGCTGACGCCGCAGTGCATCGTCCAGATTGCCGAACAGTACCCCGTGAGCGCGCTGTGCGCCGCCCACCGGCTCCGGGATGATCTCTTCCACAATGCCGTCCTTGTACAGATCCTGCGCGGTCAGCTTCATGATCTCGCAGGCTTCGCCGCTGCGGGAAGAATCCTTCCACAGGATGCTGGCAAAGCCCTCGGGGCTCAGCACCGAGTAGACGGCGTTTTCCAGCATGAGGATGCGGTTTGCCACACCCAGCGCCAGCGCGCCGCCGGAGGAGCCCTCGCCGGTGACCACTGCGATCACCGGCACGGTCAGGCCGCTCATCTCCATCAGGTTGCGGGCAATGGCTTCGCCCTGTCCGCGCTCCTCGGCGTCCTTGCCGGGGTATGCACCCGGGGTGTCGATGAAGGTGATGATGGGACGGTCAAATTTTTCCGCCTGCTTCATCAGGCGCAGGGCCTTGCGGTAGCCCTCCGGCCCGGGCATACCGAAATTGCAGCGCAGGTTTTCTTCCAGCGTGCTGCCCTTGCGGTGGCCGATGACCGTGACCGGCTGGCCGTGGAACAGTGCCACACCGCCCAGAATGGCGGCATCTTCCTTGCACTGGCGGTCGCCGCACTGCTCAAAGAAATCGGTGAACAGTGCATCCACGATCTCATCGATGTGGGGACGCTCCGGGTGGCGTGCCAGAAAAACCCTGTCCTCTGCGGTCAGCGCTCCGCAGCCGGACAGCAAAGCGTCCTCCTGTGCGGAAAGCTCTGCCAGCTCGGCAGCGTGGTTGGTGATATCGGTCATGTTCTCGTCCGCCGGGTCGCCGCGCAGAGCGGCGATCTTTTCATCCAGCGGTGCGAGCTGTTGTAAGATGTCCTTGATCATAAGGCGCTCCCTCCTCAGGCGTGCAGACGCAGCAGCTGCGCCAGTGTTTCGCGCATTTCGGTACGGGGCACTACCTTATCCACAAAGCCGTGCTCGTACTGGAACTCGCTGCGCTGGAAGCCTGCGGGCAGCTTTTCGCCGATGGTCTGTTCAATGACCCGGGGGCCCGCAAAGCCGATCAGTGCCCCGGGCTCGGCCAGCATGATGTCGCCAAGGCTGGCAAAGCTGGCGGTCACGCCGCCGGTGGTGGGGTGGGTCAGCACGCTGATGTACAGCCCGCCCCGGGCGGAGAACCGCTCGATGGCAGCAGAGGTCTTGGCCATCTGCATCAGGCTGAAAATGCCCTCCTGCATCCGGGCGCCGCCGCTGGCCGAGAAAATGATCAGCGGCAGGTGCTTTGCGGCGGCGTGCTCCACGGCGCGGGTGATCTTTTCGCCCACGGTGGTGCTCATGCTGCCCATAAAGAACCGGCTGTCCAGCACCGCAGCCACCACCGGGGTGCCCTCGATGCGCCCTGTGGCGGTGATGACGGCTTCCTTCAGGCCGGTCTTGCCAGTCTGTGCTTCCAGCTTTTCCGGGTAGCCGGGAAACTGCAGCACATCCTGCGGGGCAAGGTCGGCGTCCAATTCCCGGAAGCTGCCTTTATCCAGAATGAGGTTCAGGCGGTAGTACCCGCCGATGGGCAGGTGCACCCCGCAGTTGGGGCAGACGTACTGCGCCTTGTTCCAGATCTGGCGGGTGGCGCGGCGTCCGCACTTTTTGCATTCCACGAACTGCGGGTCGTTCCACACGGCACCCGCATCCCGCCGGGCTTTCAGCTGGAAGGTGCGCTCCCGCATGCTGCCCGGCAGCAGGTCTTTGATACTGTTCATCGCGTTTCGCCTCGGTCAGCCTCAGACATGGGCATTGATGTAGTTGAAGATATCGCCCACGGTCTTGAGGTTTGCCAGCTCCTCATCGGGGATGGACACGCCGCAGGCCTCTTCCAGTGCCATGTTCAGCTCCACAGCGTCCAGGCTGTCGGCCTCCAGATCCTCGGTCAGGCTGGCCTCCATGGTCACCTTGTCCTCATCGCAGCTCAGGGTATCGACAACGATCTTCTTCATTTCCTCGAAAGTCATGGTAGTATTCTCCTTTATGTTCACTGTTTGTATTTGATTATTTACCTAAAATTTGTGAGGTATCGAACACGACCATTATAGCCAAACCGTCGGATAAGTCAATGGTTTTAGTTAAAGATTTTTATCTTTTACACTTTTGTCACAGTTTGCTTCCTTTTTATATAGGGGTCTCCCGCAGGGCGCAAAAAGGCCGCTGCACGGTACTTTGTGCAGCGGCTCTCTTTTGAATATGAACGATTTGGAATGCGCGCCGCGTTTGCTTTGCGCATAATCAGCGGAAAATTATTTTTAATTTCGCGTTTGTCGCACTCTGCGGAGTGCGACAAACGCTTTTTTCACAGAGGGGCCGTAAAGATAAACAGCAGCTTCCCGTTACAACCTTCCCGGTGAAAATGGGGAACAGGAAGATCCGCAGACCTTCCTGTCCCCCAAAATAAAAATATTCTTTATTCCAGCCCGATCTGCTGGGCGTATTCTTCCAGCAGCTCCCGCTCAAGGAAGGGGGTCTTGACGCCCTCGCGGTCGCGGTAGGTCTCGTGCCCCTTGCCGATGACGGCGATCAGATCGCCCTCCTGTGCGTGATCCACTGCGTAGTGCAGCGCGTCCAGACGGTCGGGGATCTCCACGAACTTTGCGTCCGGGTTGCCCTTGTTCATGCCCTCGCGGATGTCCGCAATGATATCCTCCACCTTTTCAAAGCGGTTGTTATCCTCGGTGAGGATGGAGAAATCCGCCATTTTGGCGCAGATCTCGCCCATACCGTAGCGGCGCAGCTTGGAGCGGTTGCCGCCGCAGCCGAACACCACCACCAGACGGTGGGGCTTGTAGGCGCGCAGGGTGGTGAGCAGGCTCTCGGTGGATACCTCGTTGTGGGCGTAGTCCAGCAGGATGGTGAACCTTTTGCTGATGGGCACCAGTTCCACACGTCCCTTCACCACGCACTTGCCCAGACCATCGTGGATGGCGGCGTCCGGCAGACCCAGCACCTTGCCCACGGCCAGCGCAGCCAGCGCGTTGTACACGCTGAACTCGCCGGGCATGTTCACCTTGACGTCCATCTCGTCCTTGCCGGTAACGTGGAAGGCGACACCCAGAAAATCGTGGGTGCGCAGCAGCTCGTAGCCGGTCTCGCGGTAGTCGGCCTTTTCATCGCGGCCATAGGTGACCAGCTTGCAGGTATGGCCCTCCAGCAGGGCGGCGGTGTTCTCATCGTCGATGTTCACCACGCCCACATCGCAGCGCTTGAACAGCTGTCCCTTCCAGCTGCGGTACTCCTCAAAGGTCTTGTGCTCACCGGGGCCGATGTGATCCGGCGAAAGGTTGGTGAACACGCCCACATCGTAGTGCACGCCCGCCACGCGGTCCATCATCAGGCCCTGACTGGACACCTCCATCAGCGCGGTGTCGCAGCCGGCATCCAGAAACTCCCGGAAGGTCTTTTGCAGCTCGTAGCTTTCCGGGGTGGTGTTGGCGGTGTCCTTGTGGCGTCCCATATAGTAGATGCCGTTGGTGCCGATCATGCCCACCTTGCGGCCTGCGGCCTCCAGCACGCTCTTGATCATGTGGGTGATGGTGGTCTTGCCCTTGGTGCCGGTGACGCCGATCATGGTCATCTGCCGGGCAGGGTTGCCGAAGAGGTTGGCGCTCATCAGCGCCATGGCATAGCGGCTGCTCTCCACCTTGACCACGGTCACCCCGGGCAGGGCAGAAAGGTCGATATCGTGCTGGATGACCAGCGCGCTGACCCCCTTGGCGGCGCAGTCGGCGGCAAACGTGTGGCTGTCCCGCTGGGTGCCCACGATGCACACGAACAAAAGCCCCGGGGCAGCCTTGCGGCTGTCGTAGATGATATCTGCGATCTCAGTATCCAGACTGCCCTGCACAAGGGTAAAGGGCACGCCTTCCATCAGTTGTTCCAGCTTCATACAGTCTCCTCCATAGAGCTTCTTTACATGGGGTTTTCTTCTTCGTTGGCCGTCATGCGGTCAGGGTGGGTCAGGGGCAGCTGCTCTGCGTCCGCTTCAGCCGCCGGTTCGGTGGTGTCGGCAGCATCCGTGCTTTCTGCACTGTCGGTGCTGTCGGCGGTGTCCTCGGCCGGGGCGGGTTCCTCGGCCTTGGGCGGCACCACATAGCCGGAGGGCAGGGTAGGCTCGCCCTGTGCAAAATAGATCTTGCGGGTGCTGCTGGCACTGGTATGGCTGAAGTCCAGCCGCCCGGTGTCGGTGGGGCCACAACCCTTGCCATCGGCGTTGGTCAGCACATAGCGGGCACGGTCCAGCTTATAATCCAGATCGTTCAGCGTACCCAGCAGCACGCTGATGCGATCCTGATACAAAAAGGCGATCTGCTCGGTGTCTGCCACTTCCAGCCGTGTCACATCCTGCGACAGGCCGTATTCCTCCAGCTTGCTCACCAAGGTGCGCAGCGCTTCCATGCGGGCATCCTCTGTGTCCGCCGTGCTTTCGCTCCCGGCTGCTTCCGACCCGGAGGTGCTTGCGGCGTCCGCATCCTCCACAAGGCAGAACGCCTGTCCCGGGGCGGTATCCTGCAGCTTGCCGCCGTACAGGGTGCAAAGCCCCTCGGGCTGGGTGCTTTCCTCGGACAGGATCTTCCATTGATCCGAGATCACAAGCCACTTGCTGCCGTTTTGCACCGCGTAGGCGGGCACGGCCTCTGTCACCTGCACCACCACGGTGTTGGGGTAGTCCCGGATCACCTTGATGGAGCCTAGCAGCGGGAAGTTCTGCTCCAGCACAGCGGCCTTTTCGCCGGGCTCAAAGCTGAAGATGTTCTCCTCCAGCTGCACGCCCATCTGCTGCAGAATGTTGTCTGCGGAATAGCCCGCGATCTCGGTCACCTGCTTGCCGTCCGGGGTCTGCACCTGAATGGAGTTGATGCGGAACAGCATGGTCATGGTCAGGTAGATGCCTGCACCAATGACGCACAGCAGCATGGCAAAGGCGGTCAGGCGGCGCAGTATCCGGCGGCGGCGCAGGGTGGCGCGGGTCACCTTGCGCTTTTTGCGCTTTTCCCGCCGGGCAGGAGTTTGCTGCGGAGCGCTCTGCGCCGGGCGCAGACGCTGGCTTTGGCTGCCTGCCGGGTGCTGCCGGTTCGGGCTGTTCTGCACGTTCTGGTTTTTCCGGCTGCTCTGCCCGCTGCGGGCATTGTTTGCCGGGCGGCGCTGTTTGCCGCCGGACTTTGCGTTTTTGGGTCTGCTGCCTGCCGGGCGATTGCCGGAGGGATACGGCATGGTATTGTTCCCCTGCGCCGGACGGCGGTTCTGGGGCTGGGTGGGGAACTGGATGCTGTTATCTGCCCGGGAGGAGCGCACGCTGCCGTTGGCGCTGCGGGAAGGAGGGCGGCTGAGCGGCTCGCCGTTATAGCCGTAGCTGCTGCCGGTGCTCCGGGGTGTATGATCCTGCGAAGGCGCAGAGGTGCGCACCACATCCCGGTTCGGGTCATAGGGTCTGGTGTTCCGGGGTCTGCCGTTGCGGTCACGGTTCTGCTGCATCATTCGCACCTTCCTTCTTGTTTATTCCGGGTCTGCATCACGCAGTCTTTACCAGCTTGAGCAGTGCCGCAGTAATGCGGTCCAAACTATCGTCCACCGACAGGCTGCGGGCGTTTTTGCCCATCTCAGCCAGTTTGCCGGGCTGTGCCAGCATGGCAGAAACGGTCTGCACCAGCTTTTCGCCGGTCAGGTCTTTTTCTTCGATCACCACAGCCGCCCCGGCCTTTTGCAGTTCCATGGCGTTGTAGTACTGGTGGTTCTCCGCCACATTAGGGCTGGGGATCAGCACCGCGGCGCGTCCCACGGCTTCCAGCTCAGCCAGCGTCAGCGCACCGGCACGGCTGATGACGAGGTCTGCCGCAGCCAGCAGCTCCGGCATATTGTTGATGTATTCCTTTACCACAAGGCTTTCTCCGGGGGCAAAATCCTTTTGCTTTTGCAGCTGCTCAAACAGCTGCACCCCGTACTGCCCGGTGGCGTGCAGGTGCAGCACCGGCTTGTGTTCGTGCTGCTCCCATGCGCACAGGTCTGCCACCACCTCGTTGACCCGGCGCGCACCCAGACTGCCGCCGAAGGACAGGATGACGGTGCGGTCGCCCGCACCCAGCTGTGCACGGATGGCTTCGCGGTTCGCAGCCTGTACAAACACCTCCGGCCGCACAGGGTTGCCCACCACAAGGGTCTTGTCCGGTGCGCCCAGCTTTTCCACAGCGGCGGGCACAGCGGCAAACACGATATCCACATCCGGAGCCAGCAGCTTGTTGGTCACCCCGGGGAAAGCGTTCTGCTCGTGCAGGGCGGTGTGGATGCCCATTTTGGCGGCGCATCGCACCACCGGGCCGGACACATAGCCGCCGCAGCCGATGACGAGATCCGGCTTTACCTCTTTCATCATAGCCTTGGCCTTGGGGCCGGAGAGGGCCAGATTCCACAGGGTAACGATGTTGCGCTTGATGTTGTGCAGGCTGAGCTTGCGCTGGAAGCCGGTGATCTCGATGTGGTGGAAGGGGTAGCCTGCCTGTGTGACCAGACGGTACTCCATGCCCTCCTTACGGCCTGCAAAGTGGATCTCGGCGGTGGGGTCGGCCTTTTTCAAAGCACCGGCAATGGCCAGTGCGGGGTTGATATGTCCGGCAGTGCCGCCGGCTGCAATGAGAACACGCATGGTGATTCCTCCTTATAAACGCTCGGCCTGCGGCCGGGCGGGCTTGCGGTTTGTTTTACTGTTCTGTACGGGCTGCGCGGGCAGAAGCCAGATCAATGGTCTTGCGGGCAAGTTCTGCTTCCCGCTCGGCGCGGGCAGCCTCCCGCTGGGCACGCATCTGCTCCCGCTGCTGCGCTGCCCTCTCGCCGTTGCGGCCGATGTTCACCATTACGCCCATCTCTGCCAGCAGCAGGATCAGGCTGGTGCCGCCGGAGGAGAAGAAGGGCAGGCTGATGCCGGTGTTTGGCAGGGTATTGGTGACCACGGCGATGTTGCAGAACACCTGCCACGCGATCTGTGCCATGATACCGATACCCACCATGGTGCAGTACAGGTTCTCCGCCTTATAGGCAATGAGCAGCCCCTGCACGATGAACAGCACGAACAGTACGATGATGAGCACTGCGCCGATGAAGCCCAGTTCCTCACACACCACGCTGAAGATGAAGTCGTTGGTGCTTTCCGGCAGCCAAAGCTGCTTTTCCACGCTGTTGCCCAGCCCCAGTCCCTTCAGCCCGCCGGAACCGATGGCGTAAAGGCTCTGCACGGTCTGGTCGGTCATCTTGCTCAGGTCCTGCGTCCAGCCGTCCAGACGTTTTTGCAGGTAAGGAATGGAGTCCACATGGGAGAGCAGGGTCTCCAGTAGGGCGCCCGCCGTGACGGCACCCGCCCATGTCAGCACACCGCCGCTGCCGGACAGCAGCAGGATGGTGCCCACCACCGCCACCGTCAGCACGATGCCGGACATGTGCGGCTCCAGCGCCAGCAGGATGACCACCGGTATAAGGGGCAGCACCGGCACCACCAGCTGCTTCCACACCCGCACCCGCAGCCACTCCCCGGGGGTAAGCAGAATGCGGCGCTCCGGGTCCAGCCGCTCCACCTGCGGCGCTTTAGCCGCAAGATGGGAGCTGAACAGGATCATCTCAAACTTTGCCACCTCCGAGGATTGCAGCGTCAGCCCGCCGAAGCGGATCCAGCGGCGGCAGCCGTTCAGGGGTGCCATAGTCAGGGTGACGGCCAGCATGGCCAGTACGATGATGTACCCCGGCACCACCATTTTGCGCAGAAAACGGTGGTCCACATAGCTCATAAGGAACATACAGCCCAGCCCGAGCATCATGCACAGCGCCTGCTGCTTGATGTAATGGAAGCTGTCGCCCATGCGCAGGTAGCCGGTGGTGTAGCTGGCGCTGAACAGCATCACCAGCCCAAAGACCATAATAACGGCCAGCGTAGCCAGCCAGTCGATCAGCAGCCGGGACCACGGGCCCGGGTCTCGCTGGAACACCGACACCGGCGCTCTGTGTTTTTTGCGGATAGTCGCCATCTGCGCTCCCTTCCCTCTCTGTACCCGGTCAGCACCAGCGCAGCAGCGCCAGCGCCAGCACATAGCCGACAGCGCTCAGCGCAAAGCTGCACAGGAACACTGTCTCCGGGCTCATTTTATGCTTTTTTACCCAGCAGCGCAAAGGCTTGCCGGTGCGCTTTGCACACAGCAGCTGCGCCGCCAAAAGTCCGCCCGCCGCCCAGAAGGGCAGCGCCAGCGGCACAGTCAGGCTGGTCATGTCCAGACTGAGCGGGATACAGCCGATGGCACCCGCCGCCAGCAGACTGCCGCAGCAGCCCACCCCCAGCTTTGCCGGGGGGAACGCCCACAGCAGCAGTGCCACTAGCGCCCCGGCAAGCGCGGCGGGCAGCACTGCCAGCCCGGAAACGCCCAGACCGGCCTCTGCCATCATCAGCGCCAGCATGGCCACAAAGGCTGCACCGCATACGGTTCCCTCGTCCCGCTCGGCTACGCGGGCACACTCGGCCAGTGTTACCATGAGCACCGCCCACAAAAAGGGCACGGCACTGCCCAGCAGCACATACCCTGCCCCGGGCACGCCCAGTCCCCGGGGCAGACAGCCCGCTGCCCGCAGCAGCAAAAGGACGAACGCCGCCGCCAGTGCTTCCAGCAAAAGGCGCACGTCCCGCCGCAGCCCCAGCGCCGCCGGGCTGCGCATCCGGGCAAGGTCCTCTGCAAGACCCACTGCCCCAAAGGCAAGCGCCCCCGCCAGTGCCGTGAGCAGCCGCGTCATCAGCCGGCCCTCACTGCCCAGCAGCTCCGGCTGGCCTACGCAGGCGGCAAGCCAGCCCACGCCCACCGCAGCCACCGTGCCCGCCGCCGCACACAGCCCGCCCCACAGCGGGGCGCGCAGGGGTGCAGGCCGGGGCTGCTCAGACTGTACCGGCTGCTGTTGTTGTTCGCGGCGTTCCAGCACCCGCCGCAGCGGCACAAACAGGCTGCACAGGGCTGCCGTAAGAGCAAAGCCCAGCACCACCGCCGCTGCCAAGGCGAAACGCTCCATAACTCAGACACTCCATTTCGCCAAAAAGTTATACTTCCGCTTCTTTATGCTCTGCATAGAAGATATCCAGCACTTTTTCCAGCGCCATGCCATGGCTGGCCTTTACCAGAATGGCATCGCCGGGCTGCACACGGTCCAACAGAGCATCGGCGGCCTCGCGGTAATTTTCCGCGTGCAGGGTCTTTACCCCCTTGGCAGCAGCCACCACGGCGGTGCGCTTGGCCTGCTCGCCGTAGGTGATCAGGCAGTACAGCCCGCTCTCGGCGGCAAGGCGTCCCAGCTCCTCGTGTGCTTCGCGGCTCAGCTCGCCCAGCTCCAGCATATCGCCCAGCAGGGCAAAGCGGCGCTTGCAGGGGAAGTCCTTGAACATCGCCAGCGCGGCCTTCATGCTGTCCGGGTTTGCGTTGTAGCAGTCCTCGATGACGGTCACGCCCTCGCTGTCCACCACCTTCTGGCGGCGGCCGGTCTGCTCAAAGTTGGACAGACCATGGATGACCCTCTTGGCGTCGCAGCCCAACCGGGTGGCGGCGCAGTAGGCGGCCAGAGCGTTTGCCACATTATGGCGTCCCATGGCGGGGATATTCACCACAAAGGTGCCGTGCTCCTGATCTTCCAGCACAAAACTCATGCCGTCAGCCTCCTGCCGGATGGACAGTGCACAGACATCAGCGTTCTCATCGTTCAGGCTGAACCACACCGGGCGCACATGGGCGGGCAGCGCTGCCTTGCGCAGGAAGGGGTCGTCGTAGTTCAGCACCAGCGGCGCACCCTCCGGCAGACCGTTGCAGATCTCCAGCTTTGCCTTGCAGATGTTCTCCTGACTGCCCAGATTGCCGATGTGGGACACGCCGATGCAGGTAATGATGCCCACATCCGGGCGTGCCGCCCGCGCCAGACGGTCGATCTCACCTGCATGGCTCATGCCCATCTCGATGACCGCGTACTCGGTGCTGCTTTCCAGCCGCATCAAGGTGCGGGGCATGCCCAGCTCGTTGTTCTGGTTGCCCTCAGTCTTGATGGTCTCGCCAAAACCGCTCAGGGCGGCATAGGTCATCTGCTTGGTGGTGGTCTTGCCCACGCTGCCGGTCACGCCCACCATCTTGGGGTGGTACTGGCTGCGGTAGTTCGCGCCCATCACCATCATGGCGTGGTAGCTGTCCGGGCAAAGGATGGCTTTTTCCTCCGGCACACCGGGCACGGGATGGTTGACCACCACATACTCCGCGCCCTGCTCCAGCGCACGGGCGGCGAAATCATGGCCGTCGAACCGCTCGCCGGGGAAGGCCACAAAAATGCAGCCGGGCTTTACCTCGCGGCTGTCAGTGGTGACCAGTGCCACCTCCGGGTCACTGGTCAATGTTCCGGCAGGCACCAGCCCTGCCAGAAGCTTGCTTGCATGGATCTTTTCCATTGTTGTATCCCCTCTCGTTCTATTGAATGCTGCATCCTCATCCGTCACTGCCTTACACCTTCCCCCGGCTGGGGGAAGGCTTTTGTGCTTCCACATAGCGGAAAGCTTTGGTCGAAGATGCTGAAAAAGCTGTTTTACCCGCAGGTCAGGGTGATAATGGTGCCGCGCTGCACGCTGGAGCCGGGCTCGGCGCTTTGCGCCTGCACCGTGCCGCTGCCTTCCACCACACAGTTCAGTCCGGCGGCGCTCAGCATCTGGCGGGCAAAGTCCGGACTCTTGCCGGTCACATCCGGTACCTCGGTGCGGCTGCCCTCGTAGGTATCGGTATACAGGTAGATGGTGGTGCCGTAGGGCACCTTGGTGCCCGCGTGGGGGTACTGGTAGGTGACCGGGGCAGCGGTCTGGCTGCTCTGGCTCTCCTGCAATTGATGCTTCAAGCCCTGAATGTTCAGGCTCACCTGTGCATTGCTCCACTCGTTCCCCACAAGGTTCGGCACCGTGACGATGGTGCCGCTGCGATCCTCGCCGTCGGTAGCGATGCCCAGATAGGGGGCCACCTCACTGATGATATTGCCCGCCACAGGGGCTGCAAGGATGGAGGAATAGTCCGTCCTTGCGTTGTTGGGGTCGTCCAGCATGACGTAGACCAGAATTTCCGGGTCGTTGGCGGGCAGCACCGCCACGAAGGAAGCCACCTTTTTATAGTCGCCGTCGGCGCGGCGGTGCATATTCAGCTGCTCGGAAGTGCCGGACTTGCCGCCGATGCGGTAGCCGGACACATAGGCGTTTTTACCGCCGCCGGTGCCGTTGCCCACCTCGTACTCCATCATCTGCCGGATGACCTCGCTGGCGCTCTGGCTGATGACCTGACGGCGCACGTTTGCGCCGATCTCCTGAATGACATTGCCGTTAGAATCCGTGATCTTATCCACCACATGGGGGGTGACCAAATACCCGCCGTTGACGGTGGCCGCAATAGCGGTGCACATCTGCAGCGGGGTGATGGCCATGGCCTGACCGAAGGAGGAGGACGCCAGCTGCACCTCGCCCAGCTGGTCGGCGCGGTAATACTGCATAAAGTTGGTCTCGCTGGGCAGGTCTACGCCGGTGCGGGCGGTAAAGCCAAAGGCATCGAAGTAGTTATAGAACTGCTGCGAGCCGACACGCTGCCCCAGCTGGATGTAGTAGATGTTGCAGCTCTTGCGCAGTGCCTCGGCCATGTTGAGGACGCCGTGCGCCTTGCGCCCTGCGCAGTGGTAGGTCTCCTTTGCCACGCCATAAGCGCCGGAGCAGGTAAAGGTGGTGTTCATGGTCGCCACGCCGGAGTCGATGCCCATAGCGGAGGTGATGACCTTGAACACAGAGCCGGGGTAGTACAGCTCGGTGATGGTCTTGTTCTTCCACAGAATATCCCGGTAGTAGCCGGAATAGTCCGCTTCCTCGTCCAGAATTTTGTTGCCCAGCTCGTCGGTGATGTAGTTGCCGTCGGCATCCTTTTTATAGATGCCGTAAAGCTCCGGCTCTGCGTGCACCAGCTCGTTGAGGTAAGCCTCATTGGCGGTGTAGTTCAGCGGGTCGTTGGGGTCAAAGTCCGGCTTGGAAGCCATGGCAAGGATGGCGCCGGTCTTGACATTCATCACGATGGCGCAGCCGCGGTTTTCTACCGTATTGGCTGCAATGGCCTCGTTCAGGTACCGCTCCGCGATCTCCTGCACGTTCACATCCAGCGACAGTACCAGATTGGAGCCGTCCTTGGCGGCAAAGGTGGTGGCGTTGGCGTCCGCAATGGCGTTGCCCACCGCGTTGCGCTGGGTGATGGTGCGGCCATCCACACCGGCCAAGGTGGACTGGTAGGATTTTTCCAGTCCGTAAGTGCCGATGCCGTCTGCATCCGTAAAGCCCAGCACCGCTGCGGCAAAAGCACCGTAGGGGTAGTTGCGCTGGAAGCTCTTTTCCGAGGACACCGAGATGCGCCCCTTACGGGAGGTATCGGTGGCTTTTTTGTGCGCCTTGTTGAAGCTGGTGACGTATTTTTCAATAGAAAGCTTCACCGCGTTGTTCACCTTGGTGGCAAGGGTAACGTAGGCGGAATCCAGCCGGGAAAGCGCATCGTAAACGGTCTGGTACTGCTGCTGGTACTCTGCCGAGGAGGTGTCCACACTGTCCAAGCTCTCGCCGTCCCCGGAGAGCAGACGCAGGGTCAGCTCCCGGCTCACCTCGGCGCACATGGCAGGGTCCAGCGTTTTGGTCACGGTGTCGTCATCGTTGGTCTTGCTGGTATAAAGGATGCTGCTGTAACTGGGGTCTGCCCAGATGGTCCACACCACACTGGTGGAGGCAAGGGTGATGCCGGAGGCATCGTAGATCTCGCCGCGGGTGGCCTTGATGGTGGTATCCAGCAGCTGCTGCTGGGCGGCGTACTGGCGGTACTCTGCCCCATGGACGATCTGGATATTATACAGGCTGCGGATGACGATGGCAGCCGCCACCACCACCGCAAGGATGCCCAGACGGCTGCAAAGCCGCCGCACCCGGCTGTCCAGCCGGTCCCTGCCAGAGGCCGGACGCAGACGGTAGCCCCTGCTTTTTTTGTTACGGAAAGGTTCTTGCATTGGTTCTCTCCTGCGGGGCGTGCACTGCATTCCGCGCGCCCTGCGCTGTTATTTGTTCAGACTGCGGTGTCCATAAACCGAAAAAAGCGTGCGCTGCCGCACGCTTTCTCCGTTTATCTCACGGTGCCCAGAATGTTCACCGCGCCGGTGTACAAAAAGTCGGTCCATTGCCGCACGGTGGATTCCCGGCGCACCAGTTCGCCGCTCTCGCCCAGGCGAATGTAGGTGATCTGGCTGGGGTCTACCTTCATCAGACCCAGCCGCCCTGCGGTCTCCTCCACGCTGGCAATGTTGGTCTTGCTGTTCAGGGTGCTGTTGTAGTAGGTATACTGGCTCTGCTCGCTGACCAGACGTGCCTTTGCGGCCTGGATCTGGTCGTTCAGCTCCACCAGCTGTGCCTCGCTCCACAGCAGGCTGATGGCAAAACCCACCAGCAGTGCTGCCGCCACCAGATTCATGGCGTTATGTACAGCGGCCTGCAGCGGATTCAACCGCCGCTTGCCGCCCTTTGCTACCCGCAGGTTTGCTTTGCGCTGGGGCTGCGGTGCCCTGCGGCGGCGCGCCGCGTTACGATCGTATGCTGGCTGACCCATGGTTCCTCTCCTCCTCATGATGCCGGTGCTTCCGGCATCTTAGCATTTTTCCAGTACACGCAGGTGGGCAGAACGGCTGCGCCGGTTCTCCTCCAGCTCCTGCGTATCCGCTTCAATGGGTTTGCGGGTGATAAGCTTTGCCTTGGCCTTGCCGCCGCATACACACACCGGAAACTCCGGCGGGCAGGTGCAGGCCGTGGACCAGCGGCGGAACTTGTTCTTGACCAGCCGGTCCTCCAGTGAGTGGAAAGTGATCACGCACAGCCGGCCGCCCGGTGCAAGATGATCAAAAATGGTATCCAAGCCCTCTTCCAGAGCATCCAGTTCGTGGTTCACTGCAATGCGCAGTGCCTGAAAGGTACGGCGGGAGGGGTTCTTGTTTTTGCGGCGCTCTGCCGGGGGCATAGCGCTTGCTACAACGTCTGCCAGCTGTAGGGTGGTCAGGATGGGAGCGGTTTCCCGCGCCTCCACGATCTTTCCTGCGATCTGCCATGCGTAGGGCTCCTCGCCGTAATCCCGCAGGATGCGGGTCAGCTCCTCGCGGCTTTCGGTGTTCACAAGGTCTGCGGCGGTCTCGCCCTGCTGGCTCATGCGCATATCCAGCGGTGCGTCTGCCCGGTAAGAAAAGCCCCGGGCGGCATCGTCCAGCTGGTGGCTGGAAACGCCAAGATCCAGCAGTGCACCGTTGATCTTTTCAATTCCCAGCTGCTCCAGCGCCTGCCCCGCATAGCGGAAATTGATCTGCACTACGGTGGCAGGCAGCCCGGCAAGACGCGCCCGCGCGGTCTGCACCGCATCCGGGTCCTGATCCAGCGAGATGAGTCTGCCGCCCTTGGCGGCGTCCAGCCGCAAAGCGATCTGGCGGGAATGTCCCGCACCGCCGGCGGTGCCGTCCAGATAGGTGCCCGCCGGGTCGATGGCAAGCCCTGTCAGGCACTCGTTCAGCAAGACAGGGATATGCTCAAACGAGGCCGGGTCAAAGGGCTGCTGTTCTTCAAAGGCCATTGGCACGGCCTCCTTTCTCGGTTTAATTTTTTGCATCAGAGGTGCAGCTTGCGCAGCTGCTCGGCGCGCTGGTCGTTGGTCACGGCGGCGCGGCGGGCGTTCCAGACCTCAGTGGCCCAGATCTCGGCGTGGTTGCGGTTGCCGATGATGGTCACGTCCTTTTCCAGCCCGGCGTAGGCGCGCAGCTCTGCGGGCAGCAGGATACGTCCCTGCTTGTCCGGCACCACCTCGCAGGCGGTGCTGAACAGATCGCCGGAGACGGCCCAGCTGTTCATCAGCTCATCGCTTTCCAGCTTGTCCGCCAGCCGCTGGACTTCCTCCATGGGCAGTGCGAACAGGCAGTTGTCCACCCATTCCAGCACCACAAAGCTCTCGCCCATGGCGTCGCGGAATTTTGCGGGGAAGTTCAGCCGCCCCTTGGCATCGATGGTGTAATCATACCGGCCAAAAAACACGCGCTGCACCCCCTTTCAGGGGCGTTTGCAGGGCGTGTGCCCTACTTTTACCCACTTTGCCCCACTGACACGTCTTTATTGTAGCAAATCAAATCTGTGAATGCAAGGGTTTTCGGGCGGCTTTTTGCCGCAAAAGTCCACAAAAAAAGTCCCTGTGAGCCGTCATTTTTGCTCGCAGGGACTGTGTTTTCCGCAATGTGTGGAATTTGTGTGGAAAGTTTCGTGCCGTCAGCCGTTTTTCTTGGCATTCTGGCGCAGGCTGGCACGGATATTTTTGACCTGTGCGGCGTTTTCCACCATGGTGTCCTCGGTGGTGCGCAGCATATTCTCGCAGTAGTCGGTCACGGTCTGGCGCAGGGTGCGTGCCTCGGTCTGGGCTGCGGAGGTGATCTCAGCCGCGCGCTGCTGGGCAGCCTTGACGATCTCGGCATCGCTGACCAGAATGCGGGCGCGCTCCTCGGCCTTTTTCACAATGGCCTGTGCCTGTGCATTGGCGCTGTCCACGATCTGCGCCCGGTCGTTCACGATCTGCTGTGCCTGCCGCAGTTCGCCGGGCAGAGCTGCCCGCACCTCGTCCAGATAATCCCGGATCTGCTCCACGTTCACGATGCGCTTGCCGCCGGAAAGGGGCACATTTGCGCTCTCTTCCAGTGCATCCTCGATGGTATCCAAAAGCTCGTTCACGTTCATAAGGCTTCTCCCTCCTGCTCAGCGGCGGGCTGCATGGGCTTTGTGTACTTCCACAGCAGCACCTTGCCGTATTTATACTGTTTTTGCAGGGTCAGACTGCCCGTCTGCGCGGGCAGCACGATGCCTGTTTCGCTCTCGCACAGCACGATGCCGCCGGGAGCAACGCACTTTTCCACGGCAGGCAGGATCTTTTCCAGCGTACCGCCACGGAAGGGCGGGTCCAGCAGCACCAGATCGAACTGCTCCCGGCAGGCCGACAAAAACCGCGCAGCCTCACCGATATTCACCCGGCTGCGGTCAAACACGCCGCAGGCCTTGCAGTTGCGCATCACGATGCTTACCGCCTCCCGGTTCTCGTCCAGAAAGACGCACCGGGCCGCACCCCGGCTGAGCGCCTCGATGCCCAGCTGGCCGCTGCCGGCATACAGATCCAGCACCCGGGCCCCGGGCAGGTCGAACTGTACGATGCTGAACATCGCCTCCTTCACCTGCGAGAGGGTGGGACGGGTCACATCGGTGCCGGGCAGTGCTTCCAGCCTGCGGCCCCGGGCTTCTCCTGCGATCACGCGCATGACGGTACCTCCTTGCCGTAGCTGCCGCCCTGCGGCAGCCGGTTTGAACTCTTTCGTATCCTTTATTATCTCCCAACTGCATAGCATTGTCAAGAGCCCGCATTGCGCTGCGGACGGCTTTGTGCTACAATCATAGCAGCAATATTGCGCATTTTACGGCGCATTTCAGCAAAGGAGAGTATACAGCATGAAAGTTCTGCTCATCAACGGCAGCCCCCACGAGAAGGGCTGCACCTACACCGCCCTTTCCCTCATTGCCGGGGAGCTGAAAGCACAGGGCATCGACACCGAGATCCTGCACGTCGGCGGTCAGCCCGTGGGCGGGTGCATCGGCTGCGGCGGCTGCCGCAGCGGCAACGAGTGCGTGTTCGGCGGCGTGGTCAACGAGGCCATCGAGAAGGCCAAGACCGCCGACGCCTTTGTGTTCGGCAGCCCGGTGCACTACGCCTCCGCTGCGGGCAACATGGCCAGCTTTATGGACCGTCTGGCCTACGCGGGCGGCAAGTATCTGGCCTACAAGCCCGCTGCCGTCTGCTGCTCTGCCCGCCGCGCCGGTACCACCTCCACCCTTGACCAGCTGGTCAAGTACCCCCAGTTCTTCCACATGCCGCTGGTCAACGGCTCCTACTGGGCGATGGTACATGGCTCCAACCCCGAGCAGGTATTGCAGGACGCCGAAGGCTGCGCCGTGATGCAGGAGCTGGGCCGCAATATGGCATGGCTGCTGCACTGCATCGAGGCCGGTAAGGCTGCCGGAATCGACCACCCGCAGAACCCGCCCCGCCCCATGACCAGCTTTATCCGCTGAGATAAAAATAAATTTTGGAGCACCGGAACGCCGCTGGCGTTCCGGTGCTCCATTTTCATGGGCAGATTTATACAATTTTTCCAAGTATTTCTTGGGCAACCTGTCAGCGGTAGCTTTTGCAGGGCGGCAAAATTTCAGTTTTACCGGCACAAAAGGGGCGCGAATGCTTTTTTCGTTCATAACTTTGTGATACCATACCTCTATAAGCATATCACTCAGACGGAGATCCTGCTATGGAACACTACGATTGGAACGAGGGCTGGCTGTTCGCCCCCACATTCGACCCGGCGCTGGTGCGCCCGGAGTGCCCGGAGCTTTCCCTTACCCCGGTGCGGCTGCCGCACACGGTCAAGCCCCTGCCCTATAACTATTGCAGCGAGAACGACTACCAGCGCCTGTGCGGCTACCGGCGGGAGTTTTTTGCGCCCAAGGAGTGGCTGGGCCGCACCGTGCTGCTTACTTTCGGGGCAGTGGCACACGATGCCACTGTGTTCTGCAACGGGCGGCGGATGTTCCACCACGGCTGCGGCTACACCGCCTTTACGGTGGATCTGACCGGCGCGCTGCGTCTGGGGCAGAAAAACGTAGTGGCTGTGCGCTGCGACAGCCGGGAGGATCTGAACATCCCGCCCTTCGGCGGGCAGCTGGATGCACTGACCTACGGCGGCATCTACCGCGCCGTCAGTCTGGATATCAAGGAGCCCGCCTACCTGCGGGACGTGTTCATCGAGGCAAAGGCGGAGGGCGATTTCCGCATCTACACCGCCACCGTGGGCGAGACGGTCGGCTGCACCCTGCAGGCCGAGATCCGCAGCCCCGCCGGGAGCCGGGCGATGTACAGCGGCGAGCTTTCGCTGCCCATCACCGGCACGCTGAACAATGTGCACCCGTGGAGCCTGGAGCACCCCACCCTGTACACCCTGACCGTGCGGCTCATCCGCCCCGGCACCGGCGGTCTGCCCGACCGAGTGCTGGACGAAAAAACCGTGCGGTTCGGCTTCCGCACCGTGCAGTTCGTGGCGGGCGGGCTGTACCTGAACGGACAACGGGTGGAACTGCGCGGCCTTGACCGGCACCAGAGCTACCCCTATCAGGGCTACGCCATGCCGGACAGCATCCAGCGGCTGGACGCCCAGCTGCTGAAAAAGGAGCTGGGCTGCAACGCCGTGCGCACCTGCTATGCGCCCCCCAGCCCGGCGTTTCTGGACGCCTGCGACGAGCTGGGTCTGCTGGTGTTCCCCGAGATGCCCGGCTGGCAGCACATCGGCGACGAGGTGTGGCAGGCGCAGGCGCTGCAAAACTGCCGGGAGATGGTGTGCCAGTACCGCAGCCATCCCAGCATCTTTTTGTGGGGTGCCCGCATCAGCGGCAGCCCCGACAACGAAGCCTTTTATAAGCGCACCAACGAAGCCATCCACCGGCTGGACCCCACCCGCCCCACGGCGGGCAGCCGCAGCACCCGCAAAAGCCAGCTGCTGGAGGACGTTTACGCCTACAATGATTATTCCTACGCCGGGCGCGGTGCGGGCTGCGAGAACCGCGCCGCCGTGACCCCTGACACCCGCAAGGGCTACCTTATCAGCGAGTTCGGCGGGCAGAACTTCCCAGCCAAGCCCTTTGACGATGAACCCCACCGTCTGGTGCAGGCGCTGCACCACGCCGCTGTGCTGAACGACAGCATCGCCCAGCCGGGCGTAGCGGGCAGCTTTGGCTGGTGCATGACCGACTACAACACCCACCGGGAGTTCGGCAGCGGCGACCGCATCTGCTACCACGGCGTGATGGATCTGTTCCGCAACCCGAAACTTTCTGCTGCCGTCTACGCCAGCCAGAAAACGCCCCGCGCCCCCTCCGACATTGTGCTGGAGGTCTCCTCTGCCATGACGTTGGGCGACCTGCCCGGCGGCGCGGCCGCCGCCTGCTGGGTGTTCACCAACGCTGAGAGCGTGCGGCTGTACCGCGGTAACGACTTTGTGGCTGAGTTTACCCCCGACCGCCGGGGACGCTTTGCCGCCCTGCCCCACCCGCCCATCGAGATCAACGATTTTGTGGGTTCGCTGCTGGAAAAGTACGAGGGCATGGATCACGCCACCGCCGTGCAGGCTGCCGCCATCCTCAACGAGCTGCGGCGGGACGCCATGGCGCTTTCGCCCCTGTCCAAGGCGCGGATGCTCTCGCTGCGGCTGAGCTGGAACGAGCTGCTGCGGATGTACTACAAGTACATCGGTGTGCTGGGCAGCTCCGCGCCGGTGTACCGGTTTGAGGCGGTGTGGCATGGCCGCGCCGTGCGCACCGTGGTGCGGGAGCCGGTGCAGAGCGTCCGGCTGGAGTGCACCGTGCATAACCCCCTGCTGACCGACGGCCCCACATGGGACTGCGCCGCCGTCAGCCTGCGCGCTATCGACCAGAACGGCAACCTGCTGCCCTACTGCGGCGAGGCCGTCTGCCTGTCCGTGGAAGGGCCGCTGAAAATTCTGGGCCCCAGCGTAGTGCCCCTGCGGGGCGGCATGGCGGGCACCTACCTTGCCACCACCGGCAAGGCCGGACGCGCCGTGCTGCACTGCCGCATGGAGGGCGCACTGGACACCGAAGCGGTGCTCACCGTGCGCAGCCGGGAGGAGCAAAACGTTTAATTTTCGTCCTTTCATGATAGATTTGCAGTCTGTTCAAAATTTTATCATGGTTGGCTGATATTCTAGAGGTACAAAGTATTCCGCAGGGCGGCGCTGCTGCCCTGCGTTTCCGTGTGTAAAGCCCCAGAGAAGAGGATGCGAAAACCTATGAGAGAAAAATTCCGTCAATTCATGATCGGGCGCTACGGCACCGATGGCCTGAACCAGTTTTTGAGCATGAGCTCCATCGTGATGCTGCTGGTGTCGCTGCTCACCCGCGTTTCCCTGTTCACATGGCTGGGCGCGGCGCTGCTGATTTTGTGCTACTACCGCAGCCTGAGCCGCAACATCTCCAAGCGCACCGAGGAGAACTACCGCTTTTACAGCCTGAAGGACCGGTTCAGCAACAAGTTCCGCAGCCTGAAGGAGCAGTGGGCCAACCGCAAGCTGTACCACTACTACCGCTGCCCCCAGTGCCGCCAGAAGCTGCGCGTGCCCCGGGGACGCGGACGCATCCAGATCTCCTGCCCGCGCTGCGGCACCCAGTTCATCAAAAAGAGCTGAGCCGCCATGTTCGGATATGTGATCCCGGATCGGGCCAGCCTCAGCCCCGAAGCGCAGAGCCGCTACCGCTCGGCCTACTGCGGGCTGTGCCGCCGCATCGACGCGCTGCACGGGCTGCGGGGACGGTTCAGCCTGAGCTATGACCTGACCTTTTTGAACATTCTGCTGTGCAGCCTGTACGAGGGCGAGACCCCCGCAGACAGCGGCATCAGCCGCTGCCCCATCCACCCGGTGCGGGGTGTGCTTTGGCGCAGCGCCGACCCTACCGACTACTGCGCCGACCTGAGCGTGGCGCTGCACTACTACAATGCGCAGGACAAATGGCAGGACGACCGCAATCTGCTGGCGCTGGGGTACAGCGCCCTGCTGGACAACAGCACCGCCGAAGCCGCCCTGCGCTGGCCGCGGCAGTGCAATGCCATCCGCTCGTGTCTCGCCAAGCTTGCCGAGTACGAAGCCGCCGGCAGCACCGACCTTGATGCAGTGTCCGGCTGCTTCGGCACCCTGATGGCGGAGCTGTTCGACTACCGGCAGGACCGCTGGGCACCGGAGCTGCGCAGCATCGGCTTCCATCTGGGCAAGTTCATCTACCTGCTGGACGCCTACGACGACCTGCCCCGCGACAAGCGCCGGGGCGCGTACAATCCCCTGCGGGAGCTGAGCACCCACCCGGACTACGAGGAAGAGATGCTGGACATCTTCGAGCTGCTGCTGGCACGCTGCGCGCAGAACTTTGAGCGTCTGCCCTGCGTGGAGGACGCAGATCTGCTGCGCAACATCCTGTATTCCGGCGTGTGGCTGAAATACAACTGCAAAAACGCAAAACGCACCGGAAAGCCCGATGCGTCTTGATTTTGTGCCGATATTCCGGTAAAATAAAACGGATGCGGTGCAGCGGCGCTGTACCGTCAGTATAATGAGTGAGGAAGTATACCGAGCATGAGAGATCCCTATGAGGTGCTGGGCGTTCAGCGCGGCGCAAGCGACGACGAGATCAAAAAAGCATACCGCGCCAAGTGCAAGCGCTGGCACCCGGATTTGAACCCCAACGACCCCACGGCCGAGGAGCACTTCAAGGAGGTGCAGGCCGCCTATGATGCCATTACCAAGGGCGATACCGGTCCCCAGATGGGCGGCAACCCCTACGGCGGCTACCAGCAGCAAAGCTATAACCGACAGAGCTATGGGCAACAGGGCTACGGCCAGCAGAACTATGGCTACACCGGTTTTGACGGCTTTGACGGGTTTGAGGGCTTCGACCCCTTTGGCTTCGGATTTGGCTTTGGCGGCTACCAGCAGGCCGGGCCCAGTGCTTCCGGCACCGACACCCCGGAGATGCAGGCCGCCCGCAACTTTGTGGCCAGCGGCCGCTACCCCGAGGCGCGCCGCGTACTGGACGGCATGACCGGGCGCAATGCGCGGTGGTACTATCTCTCCTCGCTGGCCAATCAGGGTCTTGGCAAAAGCGTGGACGCCCTGCAGGACGCCCGCCGCGCCGTGCAGCTGGACCCGAACAACACCGAGTACCAGATGCATCTGCGCCGGATGCAGAACCCCGGCCAGACCTACCGCACTCAGACCACCTACGCCCAGCCCGGCGGGTTTGGGCGCTGGTGCTGGAGCATGATCCTGCTGAACCTGCTGTGCAACTGCTGCTGCGGCGGCTGGGGCTTCCGTGGGTTCAGGATGTGATATGATTTTATACCAAAAAAGGCTGCTGCACGCACGGTGCAACAGCCTTTTTCTGTTTACTGATGTAAGGGGTCGCTCTTACTTCTGGGGAGCTTCGAAAGCGATGGCGGTAGCACCGGCAGCGGCGTCCACGCTCTTCAGAGAGATGGGAGCCACCTCGTAGTGCAGGGTGTCAAAGCTCTGGGTATTGCCATCCTCGGTGGTGAACTCCAGAACGTAGACAACGTCAGCCTGCTTGTCAGCCTCGACATCGCGGGTGATGACGATGCTCTCGCCGTCAGCCAGACCCTCGCCTGCCAGGTTCTCGCCCTTGTCCTCAGAGCCTGCATCGTACAGGTACAGCTCGGTCACCTTGCTGCCGGTGGTGTTGTACACGGTGTACTCGGCAGAAGTGGCCTCAGCCTCAGAGGAAGCAGCCTCGGAGGAAGCAGCCTCGGAAGAGGCGGCAGCAGAGGATGCGGTGGAGGATGCAGCGGTAGAGGCAGAGCCGCCGCAGGCGGTCATGCCGACAGCCAGTGCCAGAGCGGCAGCGGCAATTGCAACAGTCTTGAGCTTCATAGGGAAATCTCCTTTTTCTTCCTTTTTTCTGGTTTCAGACCCCGGCAGCATACCAACTGCATCGGTTGTCTGATGTCCTTCCATTATACGCACATTGACGAAAAAAGCAAGCTTTTTTCGGTAAAAACCAACGATAAAACAAGAACTGTTACCATTTTGACATGAATTTGGCACATTTTAGGTGACGCAAACTTGAATCAAATCGTTGATGCCTCCTTCCCCTCCAGTCTGTTCCTGTGCGCCCGCCGGAGAGCAGGCGAAAAAATTTTTATTTCCCCCTTGACAGCTGCCAGCCGCCGCTGTATACTATGCATCATGAACAGTGTTCACGTTGGGAGGTGAGCTTACGAATCCAATGGCAACGTCCAAAGCGGACATCCTGAAAACCAGCCGAGAGCTGATCCAGCAGAACGGCTGGACAGCGGTCAACATCCGTGCGGTCGCCGCAGCCTGCGGGGTCTCTGTGGGCTGCATCTACAACTACTTCGGCTCTAAGACTGAGCTGGTAAGCGCGGCAGTGGAAAGCATCTGGAACGACATCTTCCACCACCCGGAGGACGAAGCCGTGTTTCAGGACACCCTGTCCTGCATCCGGTGGATGTACCGGCAGATGGAATACGGCTGCCAGCAGTATCCCGGCTTCTTCACCCACCACGCGCTAGGCTTTGTGCAACAGGACACTGCCGACGGCAAGCAGCAGATGCGGCAGACATGGCAGCACATTCTGGACGCCCTGTGCAACGTGCTGCGTCACGATGCTAAAGTCCGTCCTGACGCTTTTACCGAGCAGTTCACCCCGGAGCAGTTTGCGGGCATCCTGTTTTCCCTGATGCTGTCTGCGGTGGTGCAGCAGAGCTTCGACCCCTCTGCGGTGCTGGAGATCGTGCGCAGAACCATTTATTAAGTAAAAAAACATCCCACAGCTTTGTGGGAGTTTTTTAAGCCCCAATGTGAACACAGTTCATTTTGATTTCTGTGCCCCGCAGAACATACTACTGCAAGCACTTTTCCCCACGATGCTTCCGGTACGGCTTGCCGCACCGGTTCGCTATAAAATCAAAAATCAAACCTGCGATCAAAAACAAACAAAGGAGAAAAACGTATGAGAGCTATTATCGAGACCGTTTTCGACATCTTCTATCTGGTCACCGTGCTCACGGTGGGCATCCGCATGATCCGCGGCAGCAAGGCTGGCACCCAGTTCCGCCTGTTCGGCCTGATGGCCGTGGTGCTGGGCGCGGGCGACTCCTTTCATCTGGTGCCTCGCGCACTGGCGCTGTGCACCACCGGTCTGGAAAGCTACGCCGTGCCGCTGGGTCTGGGCAAGTGGATCACCTCTGTGACCATGACCGTGTTCTATGTGCTGCTGTACTACGTCTGGCGCAAGCGCTACCAGATTGAGGGGCAGAAGAACCTGACCGCCGCTGTGTACACCCTGTCCGCTGTGCGCGTTGTGCTGTGCATGATGCCGCAGAACCAGTGGCTCACCAACCACACCCCGCTGGCATGGGGCATCCTGCGCAATGTGCCCTTTGCCCTGCTGGGTCTGCTGATCATCGTGCTGTTCTACCGCAGCGCCAAGCAGAACAACGATAAGGCTTTCCGCTGGATGTGGCTGACCATCGTGCTGAGTTTCGGCTTCTATATCCCCGTGGTGCTGTGGGCAGACGTCAACCCCCTGATCGGGATGCTGATGATTCCCAAGACCTGCGCCTACGTCTGGACCGTGCTCATCGGCTACAACGCCATGAAGGCCGAAACCGGCAAGCAGAACTGAGCCTGCACCTCCCCCAAAGGGGCTGCACAAGACCCAGCAAAAAGACCGGAGCTGTATCAAGCCCTGAAAAGGCTTTACAGCTCCGGTCTTTTGTTTTTGCTATCTCATTCGCCGTCCGTCAGCTCTTTTACAAGCCTTGTCAGGGTGGCTACATAGGACTCGTTGGAGAACTGCTGCTCATACAAGCGGCGGCAGCTGTCGTGCATGGCGGCCAGCGCCTCCGGGTGCTCGATGGCCCAAGCCAGCTTGTCGGCCAGCTGCTGCGGATCGTCGTCCTTATAGAGGAAGCCGTCCACACCCTCGGTCACCAGCCCGGCGGTGCCGGTGTGCTCCGATACGATGGAGGGCTTGCCGAAGATCAGACCCTCAGTGACGAAGGTGGGCATGGGATCATCGCGGGAGGCACACACCACGCAACTGCACTGTTCCATCAGAGATTTTACCTCCGGGCGCTCCAGCCGCTTGCGGTAGAAAACGGTCTGGGGGTAATCCCGCACCAGACTGTCCACGGCATTGTACATCCCCTTGTCGGCGGCTTTGCCCACAAAGAGGAAGGCAGCTTTCTCCCGCACCGCAGAGGGCAGCAGCCGGATGGCATTGCACAGAATGTCCGGACCCTTGCGGTGCTCCAAGGAACCCACCGTTACAAAGAGGGGACGCCCACCGGCAAAGCTGATGTCATAACGCGGAAACTTCTCGGCAGCATAATCCGGCAGACCGTAAATCAATTGTTCGATTTCAAAATCCGGCCGGACAGAGTGCATGGCGGCGGTGGCGTGAGAGCCTACAGCGCAGGCGTGGATGTTTTTGCCCAACTCCTTGGGGATATTGTGAGAGATAAAGGGATAGCCTGCAAAGGCATCGTGCAGCCACCACAGCACCGGCACGAAGGAACCATTCAGGGTGCGCACCACAGGCGCTTCCACCACCGTGTTGGCCAGCACAAGGTCTGCGCTGGTGGCCAGCCCCCACAAAGCGCTGGAGGTAACGCAGTCCGGGCGCGTGACCACAGCGGCTCCGGCATCCAGAAACAGCGGCAACGAACCCTCATCGGAGGGGCCCAGTACCACGACCTCAAAGCCCAAACTGCGCAGCACCGGCACAGCGCTTACCAGCACGATGGGCGCGCCGGTCATGGTCAGCTCGTGGCTTAAAATCAGCGCACGGCGTCCCTTGGCGGAAAACACGTCATCGGCGCACAGCTCCCGGCGGAAGTGCAGCAATGCCTGCGGGATGCGGCAGCTGTGCTGCGCCATGGCATGGGCCAGACGCAGCAGCTCGGTAACGCTGTCTTTGCCCCGGGCGGCGGCGCGTACCCTGTCCAGCAGTGCGCGGGACACCAATGCGCAGCGGCTGCCGGGCAGATGCTGGGTGCTCAGGTACAGGGCGGTAGCACCGTCAAAGCCAAAGGAAGCATCGCAGATCGCAAGGTCTGCGCCCTCCCGCAGGGCGGCGGCAAAATAGGTCAGGGCGGTGGGAGTGCACTCCACATCCTCGCTTACCAGCAGCACCCCAGCCACAGCGGGGGTCAGCTCGCCCTCCAGCCGGGTCACCAGACGGAACTTGCGGTGCAGCTGGTTTTGCAGCGCCGTTTCCAGCGCCTTGTGACGCCCCGGCGCGTAAACCAGAAGATAGGTGCTCTGGGTATCGGTATAGACCTGCTTGGACAATTGCTTGCGTTGCAGGGTACTGTAACTGGTGTACATGATCCAACTCCTCCGGGCAGAATATCGGGCGGGCTCAGTGGCCGCGCAGCAGATTCAGCAGCCTGCGCAGCGGGGCGGTCAGCCGCCAGCTGCTGCTAGCGCGCATATTATCCAGCGAGACCTGATACTCATGCTGGATGCCCTGCAAGGTCAGCAGCTGCTGGTTCAGCCGCATACACTCGGCACGGCTGGCTTGCAGTACCTCATCTGCTTCCTGCGCGGCGGCGGCGTTTTTCAGCTTCAGGTCGTTCAGTGCCCGCAGCAGAGATTTGCCGGGCTGCTCGTGCAGAAAACGTCCCAGCGGATAATAGTGATAGTTTACTGCAAACTTCATGCCGGCGCCAAAGCCGGTGGTGCAGTGGAGTGAAAGGTTCGGGTCTACGTCCAAAAACAGCAGGCTGTCCTCCTGCAGCAGAAGGCCGTTGACCGACTGAAAACTGATGCGCTCATCTGAAATGGAAAGGTCGGTGATGCAGCAGGCCAGCTCGCCGGGGTCCAGCCGGACGGCGCGTGCGTCCTCCGGCAGGACAAAGGTGACAGAGACCTCATGGTTCAGTTCGTTGTAGGCGTCCTCAGCAGCGTTCAAACACTCCCGGGGCGAAAAGCCGTTGCCCGTGTCGTAGAACAGCTGCGGCAGGGCAAGGGTAAAATTATCCGTCTCAGTACTATGCTTTACAAGCTCAGTCTGGCAGGTCAGCAGCTGCTGCTCAAGTTCCAAGCACCGCTGTGCCAGCTGGGAAACACCCTCGTCCGAGAGTTTGAGCTGCTGCTCCAGCTCTGCAATGCGAGCCTGCAGGGCAGCCGGGGTCACGGGGGTATCGTGGTTCATAACGAGATCCTCCTCTTCCTTATCCTAAGAAGCTGTTTTCATAAGCATTGCACACCGCTTACGAAAACAACTGCTAAGCTCGGCTGCACCGCAGCCGGAACATTCAGAATATCAGTGCCGTGGGGTGTAGTGTACCTGCGGGGTATGCCGCCGGGCGGGGAACAGCCGGATGATCAGATCCCGCCGCCGCTGCAGCAGGGCGCAGACAAGCCAGATGGAGCCCAGCGAAAGGATATATTGCAGGCTGATGCCCAAAACGGGGCGGTCGACATATTTTGCCGCAAACAGATACCACGGAATGGCGATCAGCTCCACCGTATGTATACAGAAGATATATAGGGAGCGGCGGCCGATGGCCTCGAAAAAGCTCACCAACATATTCCGGTGCTGGCTCCAGCGCAAAAACAGCCGGATGAACAGCAGCCCGGCAAGGCCGTCCAGCAGGATGCTGATGGGCCCCAGCGTCCACTCGGCCATAGATACACAGTCGGTGCGGCCTGTGGCAAGGGCTGCCATCGGAACAAGCAGAACCGCTGCCCACAGGACGCAGGACAACCGGCGGGACAAGGGCTGATCCAGCCAGTGCTGGCGCTTGGCAAGATAGCCAAGATACAGGTACGGCGTGATCACCGCACCTTGGATCAGACAGAAGGGCAGCTCCCATACAAGGCTGGCACCCCAGCCCAGTAAGGCACAGCCGACCACAGCCCAAGGGATGTACCTCTCCGGGAAAATATTCAGGATGACATCCAGTAAGATCCAGCCCACCAGCAGCGCCAGCAGATACCACATGGGCCCGCAGGAAAAGAACTCCTGCCCGAAGTAGGTGGCAGTGTGGGGCAGACCCAGCAGAAAACCGCCCGCCACCTTGATGCTCTCGGTCAGGGAGCCGGGCAGATAGTGAAAGGTATTATAATGAATAATAAAATGCAGCACCGTGGTGAAAACCGCAGTGTAGCAAAAGGGCTTGAGCAGACTTTTGAGCTGCTGGTGGATACATTTGTGGATAGAGCGCTTGCGGAAGCCGTAGCCGCTGGCAATAAAAAAGGCCGCCATCAGTGTTTCGCGGTAAATAAAGCCAAAAAAGGCAGTCAACGACAAGCCGCCCTCCAACTGGAGCGGATAAAGCTCCGCAGTGTGTCCCAGCACGATGGCCAGCATCCCTGCGCCCTTGAGCATATCGAACATCCCGATGGAGTTGACAGTGCGGGGCTTGGTTGTTTCCATGAAAGATTCCTTCCTTGCGCCGGCCAAATACCCCTCAAAAAAAGCCGGATACGGCGCAAATGATCTGTTTTTATGCAGTATCGCCATGGTATATGGCTAGTATAATGCTTTTTATAGAGACTGTCAATTTTGTTTTGCAGTCTGCACCATACCGGAACTGGTATTTTGCGCTAAAAATTGTAGCACAAGAACCGGCAGATTGCAACGAAAGGTAGAATTTGGCCAATCTCCGCCAAAAGATATGCAAGCAAAAGTTGTCAATATCAGGAATTAAATGTTGCAGAAGTATTGCATTGCATTGGAAGATATTGTATACTGGGCACAGTGCGGCGCACCATTGCTGCATGGAATGTCGATATCGGAGGGAAATACAATGATCAAGGTATTGGACAACGTTTATGATCTGGTCACGCTGAATATGGAACAGCGTTTTTCGGAGCGTGTGGCGCTCCGCTTTTATAATAAAGATACGGACGAGGTGACCACCGTCCATTATAAGGATTACGCACAGGACATCCGCCGTGCGGTCAGCTACTTCCAGAGCACCATCCCGGACATCAAGGGCAAAAAGATCTGCCTGCTGAACAAGAACTGCTACGAATACGCTGTGAACACCTTCGGCATCCTTCTGGCAGGCGGCGTGCTGGTGCTTTTGAACCAGCACAAGAGCTGGGATGAACTTTCCTACGAACTGGGGCTGGTGGAGCCCGCCGCCATCCTGACCGATGGTGACGACTACGGCACCAAGGAGCATCTGGAAGCCGCCTACGGCAGCATCCTGCGCCCCATGGACGGCTTCCGCGCTTATGAGCCGGTGGCAGAGATGCCCCGCTGCATCGGCCACGATGACCTGATGGTGCTGATGTTCACCTCCGGCACCACCGGCCGCAGCAAGGGCGTAATGCTGAGCGAGCGCAACTTCTTCAGCGTCATGCGCGCCCATGTGCAGATCGGTGAGCACATGATGGAATATAAGCATGACCCGGAGCTTGTGGTCAGCCAGTACACGGTGCTGCCCATGTTCCATCTGGGCGCGTTCATCTGCCTGTTCTCGTGGGCACACGCGGGCTGGGGCCTGAACATCAGCGGCGATATCCGCAACTTCTATAAGGAGATCCAGCGGATGCCCAGTCAGGTCATGGCGGTGGTGCCGGTGATCATGAACTCCCTGCACAAGGACGTGATGCGCGGCCGCAAGGAGCGTCTGGGCGAGTTGTGGGTGCCCATCTGCTCCTCTGCCATGTTTGACCCGCAGGTAATGCTGGATATGGCTACGAACGGGATGTTTGTGGTGCAGACCTACGGCGCTACCGAGACCTGCGGCGACGGCATCATCAACTACGCGCAGGATGCAAAGCACATCGGCGCTGTGGGACAGGGCAATGATTATCTGGACTACAAGCTCGAGCCGGACGGAGAGCTGTGCATCCGGGGCGACAGCATCATGCTGGGCTACTACAAGGACCCCGAGGCCACCGCTGCGGTCATCGATAAGGACGGCTGGTTCCACACCGGCGACCTTGCCCGGGTGGACGAGGACGGCTACTACTACATTACCGGCCGCAAGAAGAACCTGATCATTCTTGACAGCGGCGAGAACATCAGCCCCGAGGAGCTGGAGGGTCTTGTGGAAAAATGCCCCGCCGTGCAGGAATGCATCGTGAAGGAAATGGGCAAAAAGATCGGCGTTGTGGTGTACTGCCCACAGGACGAGCAGCAGACCGTGCAGGATCATATCACCGAGATGAACCGTACCCTGCCGCTGTATAAGCGTATCGGTGTAGTTGAATTCAGCGAGAACCCGCTGCCCCGCAACGCTACGGGCAAGCTGGTACGCTGAGTATAAAAACAAACGGAACAAAACAGGAGGGAGCCTACAATGGAAAAATTCGTGAACACAATGTACGATGCCATTACGCTGGGCATGGAAAAGGAATTTCCCGAGCGCGTGGCCTTCCGCTACTACACCGAGGAGACCGACACGGTGACCACCGTCCTTTTTAAGGAGCTGGCACAGGATGTCCGCCGGACAGTCACCTACCTCCAGAGCACCATCCCGGATGTGAAGGGCAAAAAGATCTGCCTACTGAGCAAGAACAGCTACGAATATGTGGTAAACACCTTCGGCGCAATCATGGCAGGCTGTGTGCTGGTGCCGATGAACCAGCGCAAGAGCTGGGAAGAGCTGTCCCACGAGCTGGAGCTGGTGGAGCCCGCCGCCATCCTGACCGACGGCGAGGACTACGGCAACAAGGAGCAGCTGGAGGCCGCCTACGGCAGCCTGCTGCGTCCCATGGACGGCTTCCGCAGCTATGAGCCGGCGGAAGAGCTGCACCCCATCGGTCACGACGACCTGATGGTGCTGATGTTTACCTCCGGCACCACCGGCCTGAGCAAGGGCGTTATGATGAGCGAGCGCAACCTGTTCAGCGCAGGTCGTGTGCTGTGGGCCATCTCCGCACAGCTGGCAGACAAGATCGATCTGACAAAGCCCCTGCCCGGCCACTACATGGTGCTGCCCATGTTCCATCTGGGCGCTTTTATCGACCTGTTCTCCACCACCGTCATGGGCTGGCCGCTGAACCTGGGCAACGATATCCGCAACTTCTACCGCGATATCCAGAAGATGCCTAGTCAGGTCATGTCTGTGGTGCCGATGATCATGAATTCCCTGCACAAGGACGTGATGCGCGGCCGCCGCGACCGTCTGGGCGATCTGTGGGTGCCCATCGGCTCCTCTGCCATGTTTGACCCGCAGGTACTGCTGGATATGGTACATAACGGAATGTTCGTCATCCAGTGCTACGGCGCTACCGAGACCTGCGCCGCCGGCATCATCAACTTTGCACAGGACGAAAAACACATTGGCGCCGTGGGTCAGGGCAGCGAGCTGATGGACTACAAGATCGAGCCGGACGGCGAGCTGTGTATGCGCGGCGACTGCGTGATGATGGGCTACTATAAGGACCCGGAGGGCACCGCAGAGGTCATCGACAAGGACGGCTGGGTGCATACCGGCGACCTTGCCCGGGTGGACGAGGACGGCTACTACTACATCATCGGCCGCAAGAAGAACCTGATCATTCTGGACAGCGGCGAGAACATCAGCCCCGAGGAGCTGGAGGGCATGTTAGAAAAATGTCCCGCCGTACAGGAATGTATCGTAAAAGAACTGGGCAAAAAGATAGGTGTTGTGGTATACTGTGAAAAGGAGCACCAGCAGACCGTGCGTGACTTTGTTACCCAGATGAACCGCACCGTCCCGCTGTACAAGCGCATCGGCGTGGTGGAGTTCAGCGAAACACCGCTGCCCCGCAACGGCGCAGGCAAGCTGGTGCGCAAGTAAAACGCAACAGAAAGGAAGCATAATACGATGGAACGTGCAGAAATCATTTCTCAGATCACGGCTATTCTGGAGGACGTCGCAGAGGTATCGCCGGAAGATGTGACCGAAAGCAGCGTCCTGATGGACGATCTGGATCTGTCCTCTATGGAAATCTTGACCATTGTGGCAGATCTTGAGGAGACCTTTGGTCTGCGCATCCCGGAAAAGGAGCTGCGCAACTTTGTCACCATGGGTGATCTGGTGGATTATCTGGCAGCAAACGTGGGGTAAAACCAATGGAAACACAACAGCGCTCGACGGAATATAACTTTCAGGGTGTCATGTATTTTTTTCGTCGGGAAAAGGTCCAGTGCCGGTACCAGTTCTCACTGCGGGATGCGGTGGACATCACCCTCTTGCAGCGGGCACTGACAACGGCCTTGGCAAGTGCGCCTTATTATACCCAGCGTCTGGTGCAGGAAAAGCGGGAGATGTGGCTGGAGCCCAACACCGAGCCTTGTCTCGTCTACCCCGGCAGCACCATGCGCAATATCCCGGAGCAGACGAACGGCTACCTGTTCTGCATCAGCTGCGAAGGGGATACCATCTACTTTGACTGGCACCACTTCCTGATGGACGGCCACGGGGTATCGCCCCTGTTCACCAGTATTCTGGAACAGTACTGCAACCTGCGTTACGGCACCGCCTTTGCGGTGCAGCAGATCGTGTGCGACCCTCCCTATGATATGGAGGCTATGTTGGCAGAGCACCCGCCCGTGGAGGGCGGGAGCGATGCCATCCAGCGGGACGTGGTGCAGACCTACGAGGGAACGCTGCGCCGCACCCGGGTGTGCCTGAGCAAGCAGAGTCTGGTGGAAAAAGCACTGGCAAACAACGCAAAGCCGGTAAGCGCCCTGATAGGTCTGCTGTGCATGGCTATGCGGGAGTATCTGGGCAAAGAGAATATCCAGTATTCCTACTCCTCCGATACCCGCGATGTAGCCGGTGTGCCGCATGCGCTGTACAACTGCGTATGCAGCTTCGAGCATACGGTGCAGCTGCAAGCCCAGACCCGTCTTGCGGATTTTGTATCTGATGTAGATGCAGATATCAAGCGGGACTTGCAGCCGCAGTCCAAGCGCCGCCGCATGGCCGAGCAGATGGGCTGGGTGTACAAGGTGGATCAGCAAAAAGCACCCCTGCGCATCAAGCAGCGGGTGTTCCAGATGGGCGAGTACATCGGCGGCACCATTTCGGACTTCTGGCTCAGCTATCTGGGCAATCCGCTGATGCCCGCCACCCCGGAGCTGGCGCAGTACACCACGGATTTTGGTGTCTGGGTACCGCCGGAAGGTGCATCCGTGGGCGTGGAAGCCGCCAGCCTGAACGGAAAGATCATTCTGTGCGTCCACAACAAGGCACCCAATCCGGGTCTGGCCGATATCCTCCGCAAGACCTTTGAGCGCGAAGGTGTCACGGTGCTGGAAGCCGCCGATCTGGACTGAGAAGTACATAATAAAAACAAAAGGGGTCGCTGTGCGTCATTTAGTGCAGCGATCCTTTTTTCATAGCGCAGCCGGGTCTTTCCATTTTATCAAATCCCCAAAATTGCCCAACAAAGTTCCACTTCCGTTCACAAAGGGCGACGGGAGATGTGCTATACTGGTTCTAGAATTTCCGGTTGTGAAAGGAGTTTTGTTTCCATGAGCCAAGCCGCCGCGCAGCAGCCCTCCCGCAAAAAGACTGTGATCTCTCTGCTGGTGCTGCTGGCACTTACCTGCATCATCGTGTTTACTTTTAAGGATCACTGGGCCGAGATCACCACGGCGCTGGCACAGCTGTCGGTGTGGCAGGTGCTGGCGGTGCTGGTGGTCGGCATCAGCTACCCCCTGCTGGAAGGGTGCGTAGCGTGGGTCATCGTGCGCAGCCGTCTGCCGCAGTTCAAGCTGTGGCAGGGGCTGGATGTAGGCTGGTGCGGCACCTTCGGCAACGTGGTCACGCTGGGTGCCGGTGCGGTGCCGGTGCAGCTGTACTACCTGCACCGGGCTGGGCTGCCGCTGGGCCCCGGCGCAGGCCTGATGACGTTGGAATACGTTTTCCACAAGAGCACCGTGCTTTTGTACGCCACCGTGATGCTGCTGTTGCAGCGCCACTGGCTTGCCGCCAACACCACCGGTGTCATGCGCTACCTGCCCATGGCATACGCTGTGGTAGCAGTAATTATTGTGGCGCTGGTGCTGCTGTGCGTCTCGCCGCTGGTGCAGAACCTCGCCCGCTGGCTGCTGGGCTTTCTGCCCAAGACCGAAAAGTGGCAGCAGCGCCGCGCCGACTGGCTGGAGCAGCTGGAGGTGCTAAGCACCGAGAGTCGCCGTCTGCTGGCAGATAAGCCCCGCTGCCTGAAAATTTTTGCCCTGCAGGCACTCAAGCTGTTCGGGCTGTTCTGCCTGCCCTACCTGTGCATCCGGTTCATGGGGCTTTCCCCGCTGGGGTTCTGGCAGGTGCAGCTGCTCACCAGCCTGATGCTCTTCGTCTCCAACGCTTTGCCCAACGTAGCCGGAATGGGCTCGATCGAAACCGCCTTTCTGCTGGTGTTCGGCAGCTTTCTGGAACAGGGCGAGGTGATGAGCGTGCTGATGCTCTACCGCATCGCCAGCTATTATGTGGTATTTGCCGCCAGCGCCGTGGGCTTTTTCATCGCCCAGCGGCATCTGGCACAAATGGAACCGCCAAAGGAGGGGTGAGCAGATGAAAAGCTTCCACATTCCCCGCACCGCTTTATTTTTTATCCTGTTTGCACTGGCAGCTTTTGCGGTGCTGTACCGCCCCATCGACCTGAAGGCGCTGGTGCGCGCCAGCTCGCAGGGCACGCTCCGCACCGAGGAAGTGGCGCATTTTGGCAGCACAAACGAGATGGACTTTCACATCCTCTCCATGGACAGCGAAGCGTTCCAGCAAACGGCAGAATTGCTTTCCACCGTCTCCTGCCGCAAAAAGCTGAACCAGAACTATTCTGCCTACACCCACGATACCTTCCCGGTGCAGTCGGTCACCGTCAGCTTTTATGACGATGCCGAAAACCAGAAGTTTCTGCTGACGGTGTATTCCGACGGCGTGTGCATCCTGAACAGCGCCTTTGTCAGCGTAAAATACCCCGGCGGCGGCGCAGCGCAGCTGTATAAGCAGCTGGCAGGGATGGGGAAATAGTTTTATACGATAAGACCCCGGAGCGGTTCATGTCGCTCCGGGGTTATTTTTCACATTCTGCTTTTAATTTGTGGAAAATCTGCTGTTTTTCTTTTTCAGTTCTATTTTTCCAGAACCGGTACATCTGCACATCTGTCCAGTCGGCACGTCCCACAATATAATCCACGCTCACATCGTAGTAATCCGCAAGTGTGACCAAGTGCCGGGTCGGAACCTCCTGCACGCCCAATTCGTACTTTGCATACTGCTGCTGGGTGGTATTCAGCAATACTCCCACCGCCTTTTGGGTCAGATCTGCATCCTCCCGCAAATCACGCAGCCGCTTGTAGTTTTCCATTCTCCCATCCCCCTTCAGGGGAACTATACCTGACATCTTATAAGGTGTATCGACTTTACATCTTATCAGGTGTATTATTGAGTCAGCAACGCTACATCATTCATATTAAAAAGGAGGAATCTTACATGAAAACTCTCAAAAAATTTTCCCTCGCACTGCTTTCCATGGTTCTGCTCTTCACCTTAACTTCCTGCAGTGGAACCGGAATCGAAGCTGCAGATACTGCCAAAGTAGAAAAGAGCGTTCTGTCCGTGATGAATACAGCATTGGGCACAGATTTTACCAACGATGAAAGCCTGCGGAGCAAAGCGGATTACATTTGGGATAAGGTCGATAAAAACGGACGGATTTTCTGGACACAATCTGTATACATGCCCGAAAGCGAAAATGGAAAACGGTTCTGGGTAGAACCCATTTATGATTCAAATACTTTGGGTGAGGATTCAAAATTTCAGCTGACGGCATTTACCGAAGAAGAGCTGAAAAAGTATGAAAACCCGTCCAAGGAACTGCTTGCACAGGTCAAGCAGAAAGTTGGAACCGTTGCTTATAATACGGAAGTTACATCGCTTTGTGTAACGGCAAGAAACATTGGTGGAAAAATTTACGTTGTTTATGTAATCGAAGCAAGTAGCAAGTAAAGCAACCGGGCTATCGCTACCTCAAATCCAGCGTAGCTTATAAAAACAAAAATCGGGGCACTCAGGTGGTCAAGCTGAGTGTCCCGTTTTTGTTTTCTTTGCGTCGGCTGTGGTACCAAACACAGCCGGTGCCGCGCCGGAAGCAGCAGAGCAAACCGTGCTGCCGCTTCCCGTAGAAAAGAGAAAGGAATGGAGGAATGGAGCGGAGCGCTTGCAGACGCTCCTTTTTTCTGGTGCAACGCGGTTAGAATTAGCTAACCACCGCTGCGAGAACAGGATACCACAGACGGTTAGTCTTGTCAACCCTTAATTTGCAATTTTTTTCGCAAAGTGTGTGCGCCGCCGGGGTTTCGGCGGTTTTTCTACATTCTGCCCAAAGAACAGCCTTTCCGCTGGAAGAAAACCCACTTGTTTTCTATTGCTTTTTAAAGTGGTTCTTGCTATTATAATAGCGCAAGATTTTGTGGACAGTTTTTTATTTTTGTCTACACCTTGTATTCAGAGCTGCCGCAGCCGGCAGTTCAAGACCGTTTCGCCCCCAGAAAACCGCCTATGAAGAGCGGTTTTTCAAAGGCTCATTAGTTAGAAAATGCTAACCGTTTAATGGAGCAAGGAGGTTCCAATGATCCAGTTTGAACAGTGGGAAGGCTTTGAAGGCCGTATCTGGAAGGAAGAGGTCAATGTGCGTGACTTCATCCAGAAAAACTACACCCCGTATGACGGCGACGAAAGCTTTCTGGCAGGCCCCACCGAGGCTACCGATAAGCTTTGGGGTGCTTTGCAGCAGCTGCAGAAGGCCGAGCGCGCCAAGGGCGGCGTGCTGGATATGGAGACCGAGGTGGTCAGCAGCCTGACCTCCTACGGCCCCGGCTATATTGACGAAAGCCTGAAGGATCTGGAGCAGATCGTTGGCCTGCAGACCGACAAGCCCCTCAAGCGCGCCTTTATGCCCTACGGCGGCATAAAGATGGCAGAGCAGGCCTGCACCACCTACGGCTACCAGCCCTCTGCCGAGCTGCACAAGATCTTTACCGACTACACCCGCACCCACAATCAGGCTGTGTTCGATGCCTACACCCCCGAGATGAAGAAGGCACGCCACACCCACATCATTACCGGTCTGCCGGACACCTACGGCCGCGGCCGCATCGTGGGCGACTACCGCCGCGTTGCCCTGTACGGCATTGACGCCCTGATCCAGTTCAAGCAGGAGGATCTTGCCAACTGCGGCGACGGCACCATGACCGATGACGTCATCCGCCTGCGCGAGGAGATCGCCCGCCAGATCAGCGCCCTGAAGGGCATGAAGAAGATGGCCGAGGCCTACGGCTACGACATCTCCCAGCCCGCAAAGGACGCCAAGGAGGCCTGCCAGTGGCTGTATTTCGGCTATCTGGCTGCCATCAAGACCCAGAACGGCGCTGCCATGAGCGTGGGCCGCATCTCCACCTTCCTTGACATTTATATCCAGCGCGATCTGGACAAGGGCATCCTGACCGAAAGTCAGGCACAGGAGCTCATCGACCACATGGTCATGAAGTTCCGCATGGTCAAGTTTGCCCGCATCCCCAGTTACAACCAGCTGTTCTCCGGCGACCCCGTGTGGGCTACTCTGGAAGTGGGCGGCATCGGCATGGACGGCCGCAGCATGGTCACCAAGAACTGCTACCGCTTCCTGCACACGCTGGAGAACATGGGCCCCGCACCGGAGCCCAACCTGACCGTGCTGTACTCCTCTGCCCTGCCCGAGGCCTTTAAGAAGTACGCCGCCAAGGTATCTGTCAACACCAGCAGCGTCCAGTACGAGAACGACGATGTGATGAAGCCCGTCTGGGGCGATGATTACTCCATCTGCTGCTGCGTGTCTGCCACCCAGACCGGCAAGGAGATGCAGTTCTTCGGCGCACGCGCCAACCTTGCCAAGTGCCTGCTGTACGCCATTAACGGCGGCGTGGACGAGAAGAGCCACGAGCAGTGCGGCCCCAACTACGCCCCCATCACCAGCGAGTACCTGACCTATGACGAGGTGCTGCCCAAGTATGTGCAGATGCTGGACTGGCTGGCCGGGCTGTACGTCAACGTGCTGAACCTCATCCAGTATATGCACGACAAGTACTACTACGAGGAAGCCGAGATGGCACTCATCGACACCGATGTGCGCCGCACCTTTGCCACCGGCATTGCAGGCTTCTCCCACGTCATCGACTCCCTGAGCGCCATCAAGTACGCCAAGGTGAAGGTGGTGCGCGATGAAAACGGCCTGGCCACCGGCTTTGAGACCGAGGGCGACTTCCCCAAGTACGGCAACGATGACGACCGCGCCGATGAGATCGGCGTGTGGCTGCTCAAGACCTTCCTTGAGATGATCAAGAAGCGCCACACCTACCGCAACTCCGAGGCTACCACCTCCATCCTGACCATCACCTCCAACGTGGTGTACGGCAAGTACACCGGCGCTCTGCCGGACGGCCGCGCCGCCTTCACCCCGTTTGCACCCGGCGCTACCCCCAGCTACGGCGCAGAGCAGAACGGTCTGCTGGCGTCGCTGAACTCGGTGGCAAAGCTGCCCTACCACTGGGCACTGGACGGCATCTCCAACACCCAGACCATCAACCCCGAGGCGCTGGGTCACAGCGAGGGCGAGCGCGTGGAGAATCTGGTGCAGGTGCTGGACGGCTACTTTGATCAGGGCGCACACCACCTGAACGTGAACGTCTTTGGCAAGGAGAAGCTGCTGGACGCTATGGAGCACCCTGAGAAGGAAGAGTACGCCAACTTCACCATCCGCGTTTCCGGCTACGCTGTCAAGTTCATCGACCTGACCCGCGAGCAGCAGCTGGACGTGCTGGCACGCACCTGCCATGGCGTCCTGTAAGGCCCTTGGGTACGTCCACTCGCTGGAATCCTTCGGCTCGGTGGACGGCCCCGGCGTGCGCTTTGTGGTGTTTTTGCAGGGGTGTGCCCTGCGGTGCAAGTACTGCCACAACCCCGAAACATGGGCGGAGGGCGGAGAGCCGTGGACGGCAGAAGCGCTGTTCCAGCGGGTATACCGCTACCGCAACTACTGGGGCAAAAAGGGCGGCATCACAGTCAGCGGCGGCGAGCCGCTGCGGCAGCTGGATTTCCTGACTGAGTTCTTCACGCTGGCGCGTGCCAAGGGCGTGCACACGGCGCTGGACACCGCCGGGCAGCCCTTCCGCCCGGATGACCCGGCCTATCTGGCCGCATTTGACCGTCTGATGGCTAACACCAGTCTGGTGATCCTTGACCTCAAGGAGATCGACCCGGAGCGCCACCGGCAGCTCACCGGCAAGGACAACGCCAACATCCTTGCCATGGCGCGGCACATCTCTGACCTCGGCATCCCGCTGTGGATCCGGCACGTCCTTGTGCCCGGCCTGACCGACGACGAGGAAGGGCTGCGCAAAACAGCAGACTTCATCCGCAGCCTGAAAACGGTGCAGCGGGTGGAGGTGCTGCCCTACCACACCTTGGGGCTGTTCAAGTGGCAGAAGCTGGGCATCCCCTATCCCCTGCCGGACGCTGTACCGCCCACGGCAGAGCAGGTAAAGCGGGCAGAAGAACTGCTGGAAGTGAACCGGTATCCCGGGTAAAGAGGAAAACCTCTTTTTGATTTGAAATTCAGCCAAGCCTGTAGGCTTGGCTGAATTTCATTTTCACAGGTTTGTTCTGCCTTGACTTCCCTGTGCGGCACCGCTATAATAAAAGAGTAAAAGGATAAATGCGTTTATCCGGGCAGAGTAGCGCCGCACACCGTCTGCGCAGAGAGAACAGGCCACTGGCTGGAAGCCTGTTTGCAGACCGCCGCGCAAAGTGCGCCCGGACAGCACGCGGCGGGAACCCCTGCGGGGAAGTATCGCCGTGCGGTGCGCCGCCGTTACCGGCTTTGAGCGACAAACAGAAGTGGAACCGCGATTTTGATTTTAAAACCGCCTTCGGAGCTGTGCTTTGTGCACCGCTCCGGGGGCGTTTTGTTTTGCGGCTTCTGTTTGGAACAAAAAGGAGAATTGACCATGCAGATCTTCAACACCCTGACCCGACAGAAGGAAGAATTTGTGCCGCAGGTGCCCGGCGAGTACCGCATCTACGTCTGCGGCCCCACCGTGTACAACTATATCCACATTGGCAACGCACGCCCGCTGATCGTATTCGACACCCTGCGTCGCTATCTGGAGTACCGGGGCAACAAGGTGATCTACGTTTCCAACATCACCGATATCGACGATAAACTCATCAAGAAGGGACAGGAAGAGGGCACCTCCATGAAGGAGGTTGCACAGCGCTTTGAGGCCGAGTACCTGAAGGATGCCGCCGGTCTGAACTGCGAAAAGCCCACCGTGCAGCCTCGCGCCACCGAGCATATCCCCCAGATCTTGGATATCGTCAAGGATCTGATCGACTCCGGCCACGCTTACGTTGCCAAGAATGGCGACGTGTACTTCCGCGTGAAGAGCGACCCCGGCTACGGCAAGCTGAGCCACCTGAATCTGGACGATCTGGAAAGCGGCAACCGCGAGCTGCGCAGCCGCATGGAGGACGATTTGAAGGAGGATCCCGCCGACTTTGCCGTCTGGAAGGCTGCAAAGCCCGGTGAACCCGCATGGGAAAGCCCCTACGGCATGGGCCGCCCGGGCTGGCATATCGAGTGCAGCGCCATGAGCCGCACCCATCTGGGCAAGACCATCGACCTGCACTGCGGCGGTCAGGACCTGATCTTCCCCCACCACGAGAACGAGATTGCTCAGAGCGAGTGTGCCAACGGCTGCGAGTTTGCCCGCTACTGGATGCACAACGGCTTCATCAATGTGGACAACCAGAAAATGTCCAAGAGCCTGCACAACTTCTTTACCGTGCGGGATGTGGCAAACCTCTACGGCTACGAGCCCATCCGCTATTTCATGCTGACCGCCGGCTACCGGATGCCCCTGAACTACACTGTAGACCTTATCGAGAGCTGCAAGAACAGTCTGGAGCGTCTGTACACCTGCCGCGAGAATCTGGACTTTGCCCTGAGCAAGACCGACTTCGGCACCGACGAGACCCTGAAGGAAAAGGCCGCCGAGGCACGCACCAAGTTCTGCACCGCTATGGACGACGACCTGAACACCCCGGATGCGCTGGCTGCCGTGTTTGATCTGGTCAAGGAGATCAACACCCTGTCCGCTGCTTCCAGCAAGGCTGCCCTGGAGACCGCAGCCGCCGCCTTTGACGAGATCACCGGTGTGCTGGGTCTGCTGTACAACCGCAAGAAGGACGAGGTTCCCGCCGAAGTGACCGAACTGGTGGAAAAGCGCGCTGCCGCCAAGAAGGCCAAGGACTGGGCCACCGCCGATGCCATCCGCGCACAGCTGACCGAACTGGGCTGGGCTGTCAAGGACACCGCACAGGGTCCCCAGCTGAGCAAACTGTAAAACTTAGCGCCGCAAGCGCGCTGTATAGCAAAAAAGAGGACACCGCACGAAGCGGTGTCCTCTTTTTGCTGCTTATGATATTGTCAGGATCAGTGGCCGCAACTCTCGCAGTGCTCACAATCCTCTTCCAGCTTGCCCACGATGGGTTCCGGGTCGATGCCCTGACGGCGGTAGTAGTCGGACAGAGCGGCCTTGACAGCCTGCTCCGCCAGAACAGAGCAGTGCACCTTGACCGGAGGCAGACCTTCCAGAGCCTCCACAACGGCCTTGTTGGTCAGCTTCAGCGCCTCGTCCACGGTCTTGCCCTTGATCAGGTCGGTGGCCATGCTGCTGGTGGCAATGGCTGCGCCGCAGCCAAAGGTGAGGAACTTAACGTCCACGATCACATTGTTCTCGATCTTCAGGTACATCCGCATGATGTCGCCGCACTTGGGGTTGCCCACTTCACCCACGCCGTTTGCATCGGGCAGCTCACCTACGTTGTGCGGATTTGCGAAATGCTCCATGACCTTGGCACTATACATACTTGCCATAATTACTGCTCTCCCTTCAGGCTGAACTGGCGGGCCTTGTTCTGACCCTGCAGCCACATACAACTCATAGCGCGGCGGCGGGGGATGACCTCCTCCAGCACGTCACACAGATATTTTGCTTCTTCCATGGTGTTCTGCGGGCCAAAGGTGAACCGCATGGAACCGTGGCCGATCTCTTCCGGCAGGCCGATGCTCAGCAGCACATGGCTGGGGTCCAGGCTGTCGGAGTTGCAGGCAGAGCCGGTAGAGGCGCAGATGCCGTGCATATCCAGATCCAGCAGGATGGTCTCGCCCTCCAGACCCGGGAAGCTGATGTTCACGTTGCCGGGCAGACGGGGTGCGCGGCCGCCGTTCAGGCGTGCTTCCGGGATGTTCTTCAGGATGCGGTCGATGACGTAATCCCGCAGCTCCTGCTCATGTGCCATGCGCTCTTCCAGATGCGTGGTGGCCATTTCCAGTGCCTTGCCCATACCGGCGATACCGGCTACATTCTCCGTGCCGGCGCGGTGGCGGGCTTCCTGACTGCCGCCGTCGATCAGGTTCTGGGGCCATACGCCCTTGCGGCAGTACAGCACGCCAATGCCCTTGGGGCCGTTGAACTTGTGGGCACTCATGGACAGCATATCCACGCCCAGCTCCTTCACGTCCACGGGGATGGCGCCCACAGCCTGCACGGCATCGGTGTGCATCCACACGCCGTGCTTGTGGGCAATCTCGGCGATCTCCTTGATGGGCTGAATGGTGCCGATCTCGTTGTTGGCCATCATGATGCTGACCAGTGCGGTATCGGGACGGATGGCGGCTTCCACATCCTCGGGGCGGATGTAGCCCTCGGAGGTGGGACGGATATAGGTGACCTCAAAGCCCATACGCTCCAGCGCAGCCATGCTGTGCATGATAGCGTGGTGCTCGAAGGCGCTGGTGATGAGGTGCTTTTTGTTCTGGCGTGCCTTGGTAAAGGCAGTGCCCTTCACCGCCCAGTTGTCGGCCTCGGAGCCGCAGCCGGTAAAGAAGATCTCGGCGGGGGTGGCGTTGATGGCCTTTGCCACCTGTGCGCGGCCGGTATCCACAAATTCCTTTGCCTCATAGCCGATGCTGTAATGGCTGCTGGGGTTGCCGCAGGCACCGCTGAGCGCCTGCACCATTACCTCCAGCACCTCCGGTGCACAGGCTGTGGTGGCAGCATTATCTACATAAACCACTTTTTCTGTGTTTTCCATAAGAATGACCCTTTCTCATTGAATGCGTGTGCCACAGGGCGGCACCCCCGCACGCACGCGCAGAATCTTTCAACGGATAAGTTATACCATATCATTCCCTAGTATGTCAATAGGAATACTGGAATTTCCCGGCTCAAAAGCAGTTTTCCGTGCTCCAAAAACCGGAAAAAGCCATTATCTTCCTTTTCCGGTCAGCTTGCCCAGCGCCACCTTCCACTTGGGGTAGCCCCAGCGCTTATCCTCGGCAAAGTCGTCCGCCAGCTTCCACGGGAACACCCCGCCGTCAAAGTACAGGTTTCCGGCTTCGTCCACCCGGTCCAGCTTTTTGGGCAGATAGCTCTCGTCGTAATAGCTCTTGCGGCGATCCGGCAGCACCCAGTGCAGGGTACCGTCCTCGTCCATGCCGGACGCCCACACGCCGAACACAAAGGTGGCGGCTTCGCCGTAGCAGTGCTGCTCAAAGCGGATAGCGCCATCATAGTAGAACTTGATGACCTCCAGCGTGCCGGATTCCTTTTTGCCGTCCCGACCTAAAGTAGGGCGGTAATCCTGCTGGTAACGGCAGCCGCAGTGGCTGCCCGCGAACTCTTTTGCATGGAACGACATGGCATGGTTTCCTTTCTGTTGTGGTTTTGCGCTTCTTATTATAATAAGCGGCTTTTTGGCGGGACAATTTGGAATATCCTCCGCTGCGCTCTGGATATTTTTAGCGGAATTGGATTTTTTATTTGAGCATCTGAAAAGCCTGCGGGCTTTTCAGATGCTCTTTTTCACGAGTGGAGGGCGCCGGTTTTCTAAGCCCCTTTTGTGAAAATGCGTTTGGAGCGGCCCGCAGGCCGCGACAAACGCGAAATAAAAATAAATTTTCCGCTATTTATGCCCAGAGCGTAAGCGGAGGGCATTTCAATGGTTTTCCTTAAAAATGCCCCTCAAAATCGCCCTCGATCTCGTAGGGCCAGCTTAAAATGCCGCCGAGGTCCCGCAGGTCGGTGTAGCCAAGGGCTTCCAGCTTCTGCACGGCATCGGCGCTGCGGCGTCCGGTGCGGCAGTACACCAGCCACAGGGCGTTTTTGTCCGGCAGCACCTCGGCGGCGCGGTCGATGACCTGCCCCAGCGGCAGCAGTTTTGCCCCGGGGATGTGCCCTACGGCGTATTCGTCCGGCTCGCGCACATCCACAGCCACGGCCTTGCCGGAATCCAGCAGACGGATGGCGTCTGCGGCGGTGATCTTCTCTGTCATACTCTCACTCCTCAAAGATAGGTTCTGTTCCATCCTATGATAACAGACCTTTTTTGTTTGCACAAGAGGTTTCTCCTTTGCAAAATCCGAGTAACGTGCTATACTATGAAATACAGCAAGGAGAGGACGACCATGAAATTTTCCACCAAGAGCCGCTACGCCCTGCGCCTGATGGCGGAGCTGGCGCGCTATGCGCCGGGCACCACCGTCAGCCTGAAGGAGATCAGCGAGCGGCAGAACCTGAGCTTGAAATATCTGGAGCAGATCGTCACCCCGCTGGCGCGGGTGGGGCTGGTCAAGAGCGAGCGGGGCAGTCAGGGCGGCTACCGCCTGACGAAAGACCCTGCCGACTACACCGCCGGCGAGATCCTGCGCGCCATCGAGGGCAGCGTAGCGCCCATTCCGTGCCTTGGCAGCGTGACCAACGAGTGCCCCATGTCCGAGCAGTGCTTCACCCTGCCGTTCTGGGCTGGGCTGGACGAGGTGATCAACCAGTATATTGACAGCGTTACACTGGAACAGCTGGCAAGCCAGCTGCCCGCACCGGATTCTGACGCACAGGAGAACTGCTGTAGCTGCGGCGGCGCGAAAAATGAGAAATAAGTAAAAATAAGGCTTGACATTCCCCTTTGCATCGGCTATAATAGTCAAGCATTCAGCGAATGCATATAGGGGTATAGCTCAGCTGGTAGAGCAGCGGTCTCCAAAACCGCGTGCCGTGAGTTCGAAACTTACTACCCCTGCCATGACGCACAGGTTCTTCGGAACTTGTGCGTTTTGTTTTTCTCCCTCCGGCACGTCCGCAAGCTTTATGGCTTTGACCGGCAACCTCGCCGCTACTGCTAAAGCCCCCCCTCAGGCTCACTACGTTCGCCAGCTCCCCCAAGGGGACGCCTTTGCACTATGCCGGAAACTTTGCCGCTACCACCAAAAGCCGTCCCCTTGGGGAAGGTGGATTGCCGCGTAGCGGCAAGACGGAAGGGGTACTCCCGTGCAAGCGGCTTTGCACTTGAGCAAGAAACCTTCCCACCATGCCAGAGGCTCCCTCTCCGAGGGAGCCTCTGGCAAAACCGTCAGGTTTTGACTGAGGGAGTTCAGCCGTCCCCTTGGGGAAGGTGGCTACGAACACAGTGAGCAGACGGAAGGGGTATTTCCCCGCAGCGTGGTCATTTCCAAATTCTTCTTTCGCGGAAGAAACCTACGCACACAAAAATGCCCCCGGAGAGCTTGTTGCAACTCTCCGGGGGCATCCTATGTACGTTATGCCTTGGCACACACGGCCGACATTTACTCGATCTCGATCAGATTCGGGTTCTCAGGCAGAGCCTTCGTCTGCTGAGGAGCGGGCAGCTGGATGTACAGGACGCCATCCTCGAACTTTGCGTGGATGTCCTCCTTCTTCACATCGCCCACATAGAAGCTGCGGGCGCAGCTGCCGGAGAAGGTCTCGCGCCGCACATAGCGGCCCTTGTTGTCCTTTTCGTCATTAGAGTGGCTGCGCACTGCCTGAATGGTCAGGTAGCCGTCGTTCAGATCCATCTGAACGTCCTCTTTCTTGCAGCCCGGCAGGTCAACGTCTACTTCGTAGCCGTTGTCCGTCTGCTTGACATCGGTCTTCATCATGTTTGCACCGCGCTTACCAAAGGTGTCGCGGGTTTCGCGGTTCATCGCACGCTCCAGTGCACCCTCGTTCCAGAACGGATCAAAGAGATCATCGAACAGGTTCTCATGAAAAACAGTCGGCATAAACATAAAACATACCTCCAATCCCGGCGTTCGGGTCGGGTATAAAATTACGTTTTGAAGCTCCTCGCAAAGGGCTTTCCGGGGAGCCTTGCGGCTCTCCTTTTGCCCTTTCTCCTGAGCACGCCACTGTTATAACACGATTTTTTAGCACTGTCAAGCGCAGAGTGCTAAAATTCACAAAAGAATAATACTTTTGTCACAGCTTCTGCGATTTCTTTGAAAATACTGCGCAGCATCGCGTTTATTATGTTGTAAACGGAACAAGCGCTCCTTGGATATACCCCGCAAAATACGCAATGCCTGTGCTTGCAGCAATGCAGACGCCCCACAAGACCCATGCGGCAAGCTTTTTACCGGTCAGCCTGTAAATGGCATTCCAATACTCCATGTTGCACCATACAAGCGCCGCCGAAAACAAGACCGAGAACCACTGCGCACGGAAGGACAGCGCCATGCTGATAAGCAGATAGTTCGTCAGCGTATAAAACAAGCTTCTGCCCACGATTTCCGGCACACTTGAATGCCTTTGCTGCATATCGGTCACCCGTCTTTTCGTTCAAACCCCAGATAGCGCGTGCCCTGAAAACTCAGCTTTCCGGTGTCGCCTTCCACAAGCATTCCGTAGCCCGAACCATCTACTTCAAGTTCCATACGGTCACCGCTTTCCACCTGAAAGGTCACATAATAGGTCGTGAACGTATGCGCCATCGTATTGTCCGTATGATGACGGGAAGCATTCATCCGCTTGGCCACCACAGTAGCCGGGACGGTAAGGCGCGGGGACGCATTATTTTTGCTCCATGTGCGCAGGTTGCTCACCACAGTAAACAGCATCATGCCCAGCACCACCAGAAATACCAGCGGGAACAGGATGCTGAACAGCGCGTCAAACCCACTATAAAACATTTTAGCCCTCCAAAATTTCTTCCAGCAGCTGTTTTACGTCCTCCAGAAAAGCGTCCTCGCCGAGGGTGTTCATTTTAAAGAACACCGCCTGACTGCCGCCCGCTGCAATGGCCGACAGCCGGATGGGCGCGTCCCCGTTCTGGAACAGGGTCAGCGTCAGGCTGAGACGGTTGCCGCCCACCATACTGTACCGCTCAAACACCCGCACGCTGCACCGGGCGCTGCCCTCCTTGAAGTCGCTGCCGGCCTCCAGTTCTGCCGACCAGCTGCTGTCCGGGATGGCGTGTTCCAGCTTGCGGAGCAGGGTGTCGAAGTTCTGGTTGCGGATGGTCTTTTCAAAAATAGCCATAGCTGCCTCCTTTTGCAAAATGCAGTCCCTTTACCCTGAATACGAATGAGAGCGGGCAGCAATTGCAGCGCCCGCCCTTATTTTGCTGCGTTCAAGCTTTCTTTTTGCGCAGTTTGGGTGCGGTGGCGGTGTAGCTCATGTCCAGCACCAGACGGAGCTTATCCTCCGGGGCGCTGCCGTCCAGCGCGGCGGTGATCCAATTTTCCTTATTCATGTGGTAGGCCGGGTAAAAGCCCGGCTCTGCCCGCAAAGACCCGATGAGGATGGGGTCGCACTTCAGGTTCACGATATCCACCGGCTGCTGCCCGGGCAGCCCCAGCTTGCTTTTGGGCACGGTGGTGACAAGCGCAAACCACTTGCGGTTTGCCGCGTGACGGAACACCGCCGACTCCGGTGTGTCCATCCACGGATAGTCCGGCTCTACGCTGTAAGTATCAAAAATGAGCTGTTCCAATCCCTTGCGGTCCATGGGCTCGCCCCCTTTACGGCTGCTGTGCCAGCAGCTGCGCCAGCACATCCTCCGGGCGGGGGGTGTGGTTTTTGTATTTTGCCCGCAGCGGGGCGGCGGCGTTGTCCATGATGTAGGGCACGCCCACCACGTCCAGCATGGTCTCGTCGTTGTAGTTGTCGCCAAAAGCCATGACCTGTGCGGGGTCGATGCCAAGGGTACTGCACACGCACTGCACCCCGATGCCCTTGTTGGCAAGGGTAGTGTCGATCCAGAACGGCCCCGCCACGGCGCAGTTTGCCTGTTTCCAGCGGGGCACAAAGCGCTCTACATAGTTCTCCACGCCCTCGTGCAGATACACAGACACCTTGGTGATGTCCTCCGGCACCTCGGCGGGGCTATGGATGATCTGGTAGTGGTTGCCCACAAACTGCACCCGCTGCAGCATCCCAAGGCCGCGCTCCATCAGGTAGGCAGTGTTCTGGCCGGAGAGCATCACCTCGCCCTGCCCCTCGCTGCGCGTCCACATATCGTTGGCGATCTCCTCTGCCAGCGCCCGGGGCATAGGGTTCTTGGCGATGCACTGTTCTTCCTTGAAAATGGTGCCGCCGTTTTCACAGAGAAACACGCAGCAGTCCGCCACCGGTGCAAAAAGCTTGCGCAGGCTGGTATACTGCCGCCCGGAGGCCGGGCAGAACCAGATGCCCCGCTGATGCAGCGCCCGGATCTGGTCGAATATCTCGCCCTCCAGTTCCTTTTTGCCGTATTGCAGCAGCGTACCGTCAATGTCGCTGCAAACCAGTCTGATGTCCATGGCTGTCGTTCCCTTTCCGTTTTTTCTTATTTTACCACGGTTTTCCGCTGCGGAAAAGCCCCGGTCACGGCTTTTGCGCCCTTTCCCTGTGCCGCTCAGCGCTTGGGCTGGTAGTGCACACTGGACACATTATAAATCGTGACAAAGGCCTTGGGATCCTCGCGGTTGATAAAGTTCATCAGCTTCTGATACTCGTTTTTATCCACAATGGTAATGATCTCGTTATGCTTTTCAAAGTTGTATGCCCCGATGGCCTCGTACATAGTAGCACCGCTATGCAGGTCGTTGATGATGAACTGCCGCAGCGCCTCCTCCTTTTCGGTAATGATGCACACCCGGCGCTTGATGCTGTTATCGAAGATGAAATGATCCAGCACCATACCATTGAAGTAGGTGCCAAGAATGCTCAGGACAACGGTCTTTTTATCGTAGACAAGGGCAGCAGAGAGCGCCACGCACATTCCCGAAAGGGACATGGCCTTGCCCAGTTCCATGTGCAGGTACTTATTCATGATCTTTGCCACGATATCCAGCCCGCCGGAGGATGCGTTGCGGTTGAACAGGATGCTCAGACCCACGCTGACCACCAGAATGTAGCACAGCACATCCAGTTCCTGACTGCCTGTCATAGAGCCAAAATCCGGGAACAGCCGCTCGAAAAGCCCCAGAAATACCGGCAGCATCACGCTGGTATACACGGTTTTTGCTCCAAACTCCCTGCCGCAGGTGAAAAACCCGATGATGAGCAGCACGGTATTCAGCACCATGGTAATGACCGAAAGCGGCAGCGGCACAAAATTAGAAAGCACGATGCCAAGGCCGGAAATACTGCTGACAGATGTATGGCTGGGCACCAGAAAAAAATAGACCGCCGCCGCAATGATAGCGATAGCTCCGGTCAGGATGGCCGTCTCCTTGGCGATTGCGGGGTAGTTCAGCTTCTTGTTTGTCATTGTTGCTCCTCCAAGCTTTTGTTTTCCGTCTTTCAGTATACCATGCTTTGCGTTTATAGGAAAGCACCCCCGGTAAAAGACTAAAAAACGGGTCAGAAACACCTGTGGTGTTTCTGACCCGTTTCATACTATCTTATCGGTTCACAAAGTTCAGCACCAGAACCAGCAGCAGCATATGTACAGGATAAAAGGCGTAGCAGGCATACTGGAAAGGCTTGCTGTGGTAGCCCTGCCGCCCGCGGTACAGCCAGATAGGCACCAGTGCCAGCAGCGCCAGCCCCTGCTGGCAAAGCTCAAAGTCCATACCGAAGAGCTGGATGGGGTACATAAGCCCGCCCAGCAGTTCCACGTTGACCCAGTACAGCGCCGCCAGCTGCCCCAGCAGGCACCACCACCTGCGCCCATGGAAGAAGTAGAAGATGAACACGGTCAGCACACCGGTGCCGTAGTAGTCCACCATGCCCAGCGTGCCCAGCACTGCGCCTGCCGCCACCACAAGGGCGGATACCAGCAGGTACAACCATGTTTTCTGCTTTTTGCGCACCGTTTCCATCAAGTGGATACCCAGAATGCCCAAAAGCAGCGTCCAGATGACGTTCTGGTGCACCGGGTAAAACCATGTACCGCCGTACATCAGGTCGAAGGGGATCTCCGAAAGCAGGGCAAACAGCAGCAGACGCAGGGTGTATTTTTTCAGGTCGTGGGTGTGGAAATAGCCCTCCACCGCCATAAAGGCAAAGATGGGAAACGCCACCCGCCCCGCGCAGGTCAGCCATTCCTGCGCGGGCAGCAGGGTCGCCCACAGGTGGTCCATCAGCATCAGCGCCATGGCAAGGATATGAAGAGCCGCTGCGCTCAGGTCAAAGCGGGTCGCGGCAGTGGAATCGATCGGTTTGGTTGACATGATCATACCTCGTTTTTGTCGAAACTCAGTCGTTCTGTCTGGAATACGAACGAACCCCTTAAAGAATTGCAGCCCCGGCAAATCTTTCCCCGCCGGGGCTGGCCTGCTGCTTTATTTTTTCTGCTGCGAAGCACCCAGACACAAAAAACTTGAGCCAAGGCAGAGCCATACCACCGCCATGGAGTGACTCTCGCCAGCGATAAAATTCAGCACAGCTGCAATAAAAAACAACAGCCCGCTGAGATAAAACAGATTGTATTTTTTCATGGTTCTCTCCTCCGGCTTTGGTTTTTCACCGGCTATTTTGGATACGGCAAGCGCAGGGGCGGCTTCCATTTTACTCCGCGTGCAAAGGGGCGCAATGCGCCCGCCCGGCACACAGAAAATGTGCGCCCGCAGCAGTCTGCGGGCAAAATTCATGAAGGGTGGCTTGCCTACCTGCCCATGGAGACGTAAGCGCAAAAGCAGGAATGCGGGAAGGAGCAAGGGACGGTTTCGGCGAAAAAGCGTCTGGCGGTGGCGGAAAAGCCGAACGCAAGATTTTTCAATTATGCTGGCTCGTAAGGTGAGCCGTACCGAAGCTTCCTTGCGGAAATGTGCAGCCTTATAGTTCATCTGCACCTGAACCGGCAGCCGTGCACCCGGCGCTTGCCGCACCCAAAATAGCCGGTGGAGCGTTTATTTAGTTTTTGGCGTTTTCCAGATAGGTCTCAAAGGCCTCGGCAAAGCTGGCGTTCACATCAAAGGGGACGGTGTAGTCCACCTTGGAGGTCACAAGGCAGAGGTCCAGTCGGTTGGAGGTCTCGTCTGCCTGCCGGTTCAGCCTGCTCAGCGCCGCATGGATGACCTTGCGGTCGTAGTTGATGGTGGTCACCCGCTTCACATCGCAGCAGTAGGAGATCTGGTTGCCCTCGGCGTTGAAACGGTAGCCGGTGCCCCCGCCGGAAAGCAGCTGCTCGGAGCTGCGCAGGTCGTTCATCCGCTTGAAGGTACGGGCAATGCTCTGGCGCGCGGCATTCAGGCTGACCTCGCTGTCCATATCCATGTCCAGCGCATCCTTTGCCTTGCGGATGGCGGCAAACAGGCGGCTCTTCTCCTCCAGCAGGTAGAGCATGAACCGGGCAATGTCGGTGATCTGCTCCGCATATTCGGTCTGTGCCACGTCCATAACGGTCTCGTCCTCGGCTTCAGGCATCACCTTGTGGCGCAGGTAGGTGTTGGCTACCTTGGTCACGTTGGAATCGCAGTCCAGAATGCCCTGTGCCTCGTCCAGCAGGGACTGGAGCTTGTTCTGGTAGCGGAATGCTTCCTTCAGGTTCATAGTCGTTCCCCTCCGTCCTTTTTCTGCTTTCAGCTTACCACAGACTGCCCGCCTGCGCAAGCTTTCCGGTAAAACAGGCAAAGCGCCCGCCCCGGCTTTGACCGGGGCGGGCGTTTTGCTTTTGCTGTGACACTTATTGGGATTAGAGATTGGCATTACTCAGCCGGCCACGCGCTCGGTGCGGCCTGCTTCCAGCATATAGCGCAGGAAGCCGGTCACGTCGGCGGGGTCGGTCACGGTGAGGTCAAAGCCCTTCTTGGGGGCAGTGTCCATCATCTGCAGCATGGAGCGTGCGGTAGCGTCCTGCTTCAGGTCGCAGGTCTTGCCGTTGTCCAGATGCAGCAGCACGCTGCCGTGGCTGGCAGAAAGCTGGCGCATGAAACGTTCCTTATCAAAATACTCGATACGAAGCATAGGAATACCTCCTTGATAAACTGGTTTATGTTACACTTGCCGTCCGGCTGTAACTCCGTTAGACGGCGGGAGAATAGCGGTCTTGCCCGGCATGGGAATGCTTGCACAGCTTGCCTTCCCGCTGCCTCGGTGCTATACTGAGCTTGGAAGCTCTGATAGGATAATACCACAAAACAATCGTAAATAATAGAATAGAACCGCATAGTATATGCAACAAAATCGGCATTGACAAAAAACATTCAAAGTATTGCGGAAAGGAATTGGTGAATATGGCATATCAGACAAGCTGTGCATCTTATACCAGCGGCCGGGTGGGCTTGACCAGCGCCACCGCCGTGGTTGCCGATGCCGCCGGGCGGGAGCAGACCCAGCACGGCAGTCCGCTGTTCCCCATTGCCTGCTACGCCGAGGACCTTTCCAGCTACTCGGTGGCGTGGCACTGGCACGAGGAATTTGAGTTTATTCTGGCGGCGCTGGGGCCCATTCATGTGGATGTAAACAAGACCCGCCTGACCCTGCAGACCGGGCAGGGCGTGTTTATCAACTCCGGAGCGCTGCACGCGGTAGAGCCTGCCGAGGGCAAGGCGCTGCTGCATTCCGGCGTGTTCCAGCCCCGGCTTGTCGGCGGCATGGACACCGTATTCTGGCAAAAGCTCATCCGCCCACTCTTGCAGCCCGGCACACCGCCCTTCTTTTTGCTGGACGAGGCCGTGCCATGGCAGCGGCAGGTGCTGCTCTGTCTGCGGGAGGCGTGGAAGGGCGTGGCGGACGAGCCCTTTGACTACGAGAACCGGGTGCGGTACCATCTTACCGCTGCCCTGCGGCTGCTCATTACCCAATGCGTCAGCGGCAAGGTGAAGGTATCGGAGCAGGAACAGATCGCCTCGGAGCGGATGAAGCAGATGCTGCGCTATGTAGAGGAGCACTACGCCGAGGAGCTGACCGTGGAAAAGCTGGCTGGATGCGTAGCCCTGAGCGAAAGCGCCTGTCTGCGCAGCTTCCGGCAGTTTCTGGGCATCACGCCTATCCAGTACGTCAAGCAGTTCCGGGTGGAAAAAGCCGCCGAGCTGCTGCGCTCCACCCGGCTCAAGACCGGCGAGGTGGGGTTGGAATGCGGCTTTTCCGACGCCAGCTACTTTATCAAGACCTTCCGGGAGATCAAGCACTGCACTCCCCGGGAGTACCGCATCCGTTTTTGCTGAATAAAAATAAAAGCTAAAAATGCAATGCCGGACAGCTTGTGGGCTGCCCGGCATTGCATTATAAAATTATCCCCTGCCAGCGCTTCGGCGGGATGACCGGCTCGGTGACAAAAGCTTCAGGGTTTGGGGCAAGAACGTGGCGGGTGACCCGGAAAAGCCCCTCGGCGTCGCACAGGATGCACTTTGCATCGCCGAATTTCGTGTTCCGGGCTGCGCCGCAGTCCAGATACGCCTGTTCCAGCTTGACGAAATCCTCCGAGATGTGCGGCTGCTGCGCGTTGTAGTGGCGGCGCATATAGACTGTGTGCTGCGCCCCGGCTTCGTCCACCACGGTCAGCTGCAGGGGCTTGTCGGTCAGGCGGTTCGGGACGTTCAGCACCTCCTCCACACTGTGGATAAAAGTGTTGCGGGCATGGGTGACCCCCAGCAGCAGCACCTTGCCGTGAACTGCCCGCAGCCGGTCGTAGCAGCCGCCGGGGGTGCAGGGAGTGTTGGCGTTCAATTCCCCTTCTATGTAAGCAGTCGCCCCCTTGCCGTAAGCTGCCATGCTGTGGGTGGGGTGCAGCGAGCGCACCACGCCGGGGCGCTGCCGGAACAGCTCCGGCAGAATGCCCACACAGCACGGGCTGCGGCGCACATCGAACACCCGGTTCTCCTCGTTGATGAACCGCCATGTGTGGGTGGGCAGCAGCAGCAAGCCATCTGCAAAAAATTCCATCAATGCGTCCAGAACCGTATCTGCACCGCCCTCCACCGCGCCGATGGCCTTCATGGAGGAATGGATCAGGATGGTCTCGTTCCCTGTCAGCCCCATTGCTGCAAGGTCGCGCTTGAGGTCAGCCTTTGTATATGCCATGTTGTTTCTCCTTTTCGGGCATTTTTCTGTACCCAGTTTACCGCCTTTCGGGCAGCAAAGCAAGCCGGTACGCAAAAAAGGCCAATACCCTGCTGCATTTACCGGAGACAATCCGGTGTCTGCCGGATATGCGCTCTTTCAGCTTTTTTAGCAAAATCCTGTATACAGCGCATCACCTCGCCGTGCTGCCACGAAACAAGCGCAACACCTTGCAATTATATCATTTGACAATTATTCTCTGTTTTCTTTGTACATTTGGTACAGCAGCCGCTTTACCACGGCATTTCATCAGCACTTTCCCTACGCTATGAAGTAGTATATCAATCTTTCCATTTCCTGTGCAGCTCCGTGCGCAAGCGCAAAATCTTGTATACAAGTATCTAAATAAGGTTCCGTTTCGGCATTGACATTCCGCTGCCGGAACGGTACAATGATAATAAGCTTAATTTACCGGATAAATGGAGAACGACTATGGCTACATTACAGCACACGGATGAGCTCTATCATATTCTCGAGGACGAGATCTGCGCATTGAAGATTCTGCCCGGGGAAGCGCTGAGCGAAAACCAGCTGTGCAAGCGGTTCGGCGTTTCGCGCACCCCCATCCGCAGCGTTTTACAGCGGCTGGAGCAGAACCGCTTTGTGCAGATCATCCCCTGCAAGGGCACCATCGTCACTGCTATCGACATCGGCGTGGTGGATCAGCTCATCTTCCAGCGTGTTGCGGTGGAGGGCATGGTGTTCCGGGATTTTGTGCAGAGCTGCTCACCCATGGAGATCCTTGCGGTGGAACACCTTTATAATATGCTGCTGGAAGCCGCTGCGGGGCGCAGCGACCCGGAAAATTTTGATTTCAACCACTTCCTCAGCTGCGACCTTGCCATGCACGAGTACTGGTTCCGCAAAACCAGCAAGGAGTACCTTTGGGAGCAGATGACCCGTCCGCAGGCAGACTATTCCCGCTTTATCCGTCTGGACATCGTAGGCGCGCGCAACGTGCCCAGCGTTGTCAGCGAACACGCCGAGATGCTGCGCATTCTGCGGGAGAAAGATCTGGACGCCATCGAGCCGCTGATGCGCACCCACCTGTACGGCGGCGTGAGCCGCATGGGCAGCAAGATCTACTCGGACGAATACCGCATCTACTTCAAACTGCCGGAGGGCAAAAAATAAAAAGGCAGCTACACAAAGCACTGTGCAGCCGCCCTTTTGCGGAAAAGTTATTTTTATTTTAGCAATGCCGGGCAGCCTGCGGGCCGCCCGGCATTGCATTTTCCCAGAAAATCACAACACCTTTGCACCGTTTGCGGTCAGTTTGAAGGTCGCGCCCAGCATATCCGCTGCGCCGCGGCACATCAGCATCCGCTGCAAAAAGATCTCGAAGTACTCGTACATGCTGCAAATGTCCGTGTCAATCTGCAAGTTCAGTGAAATGACCTTTTTGTCCAGATCGATCTTCAGGGTCTGATCCGTGACCGCGTAGTTCACCCGGTCGTGGATGTCAAAGGTCGCCTTGGGCTTTTCGCGCACACGGCTGCGGCGCACATCGGTCTTGTCGCCGATGATGAGCGCCGCCGACACCGCATCCACTGCGCCGCCGGTGGATTCATCATGGTTGGAGATGGCTGACACGATGGTGATGCGATCCGCAACGCTCAGGTCGTATTGCTTTAAAATCTCATTCGCCAGCAGCCCGCCGTATTCTGCGTGGCGGCTGCGGTTGATGGCATTACCGATATCGTGCATATAGCCTGCAATGCGGGCAAGCTCAATCTCGTGCTCCGAGTAGCCGAACTTTTTCAGGATGTGCGCGGCAGTCTCTGCCACCCGGACGCAGTGCGCCTTGGAGTGGTCGGTATAACCAAGCAGGCCGAGGTTTCGGTCGCCCTTCTTCAGCAGCTCGTTGACCTCTTCATTATTTTTGATTTCTTTATATGTCATGTTCGTTGCATCCTTTATTGTTTCAGTCTGAGAAAACACTTATTATTGTAGTAGCCGCGCCCCGCAGATGCAATCAAATCCGAGTAAAATCTTTGTGCAAAGCCTGTTTTCTCCCTTACCGGCACGTTTCTACGCAAAACGTCCGGCCGTGTTCAGTAGGTCTTTTCGTGCAATGGTCAGTTGATGCATCTTGCTTTCTCTTTGTTAGGTCTGCTCGTCAGTAAGTTCTTTCCATTCCTTTCCCCTTCTCTGCGTCTTGACAAGCAGTTTTCTTCTGATTACAATACGAAAAAAGAATCCGCAGAGGGTCTTTTTGCAAATTACAGCCGCAGGCTCCGGGAAAGGAACATCATCATGGAACCGAAAACAAAACAGTATCTGCTCGTAACCGTTGTAGGGGTAACACTTTTTGTTGCACTGCTGCGTTTTTCTGCCGTTCTGGCCTTTGCTGCCGATCTTGTAGATCTGGTACTGCCTATTCTGGCAGGTGGCATTCTGGCGCTTTTTATCAATGTACCTATGACTGGGCTGGAAAAGCGGTTGAAAAGACTGTTCTGTAAGGCTAAAAAGCAGCCGTCGAACAAAACCATCCATCTTCTCAGCTTTTTCATCACCTTGTTGGGCGTTATTCTGGTATTGGTACTGGCTCTGACCTTGCTGATTCCGGAGCTTGTGCAGTCCTTTCACAGTCTTTATGTGCAGATCGAGGCCAACATTCCCCGCTGGACCGCCTATCTCAGCGCACAGGACTCTGACATGGGTTGGCTGATGAACTGGCTGGAAGGCATCAACTGGGAACAGCTGCTGCACAAGGTCACCGCCAGTATCGACACCGTGCTGGTCAATGCGGTAGGTGCTGTATCTGCCACGGTGAACATCGTGGTGACCGCATCTTTTGCCTTGATCATCTCCATCTATATGTCTCTTGGAACAGAAAGCCTTTGCCGCCACGCCCGCACACTGGTATGTGCCTATCTGAAACCTGACTACGCCGCCGGGCTGTTGAAATTCTGTCGGCTGTTCCGTCAGTCCTTCGCAAACTTTCTGACGGGGCAATGCAGTGAGGCGGTGATCCTCGGTGTTCTCATGACTCTGGCGTTTTCCATTTTTAAGATTCCCTACGGCAGTCTGGTGGGCGTGCTGACCGCCATCTGTGCCATCATCCCCTATGTAGGTGCACTGATCTCCTGTGTGGTCAGCGTGTTCCTTGTGCTTTTGGTAGACCCTGTGCTGGCCGTGCGATGCCTCATCGTTTATCTTGCCGTGCAGTTTATTGAAAACCAGTTCATCTATCCCCGTGTGGTGGGAAAATCTGTGGGGCTCTCTCCGCTTTACACCCTTGTGGCCGCCATGATCGGTGGAAATCTTTTTGGCATCATTGGCATTATTTTCTTTATTCCCCTGACAGCGGTAATCATCGAGCTTGTAAAAGAGGACGCTTGCCGACGCCTGCGCACAAAAGAAACCTTGCAATAAACACCAAAACAGACCCCAGCGGGCACGCGAGCCTTGCCGGGGTCTATTTTTATCATTGCACGGAACACCGGCGAATTTTTTTCGCGTCACATTCTCTGTAAGTGAAACCCGTCAGAACAAAGCACCTCTTCACTGCACGAAATCATTGAGATACCGCTGCTTTATCCGCTGGCCACGATCTTCTGAGCGCCGCATAGGAAACAAGGAAGTTTGCAAGCCAACCTGCCGGGACTGCAAGCCAAACAAAAGCAATGCCAAAACGCGGTGCACAAATCAAAGCAACAGACAAGCGGATTGCAAGGTTTACCATATTTGCAATAAGAAACGGCCGCATAATCCCAAGTCCGCGAAGAACGCCATCAGTTGCCATCTTGATGCCCATGAAGATGAAAAAGTAACCAAGCCATCTCATATAATCACCGGACACCTGATAGGCCAACGCGGTTCCGTCTTTTCCCAAGAACAACGAGGAGATCTGTGTGTGCAGTGTTTCAATGACCACGAAGGCAAGAACTGCAAAGCATAGATCCAACACCAGTGCAGCATGATAACCTTTTTTGATACGCTCAATTTTCTTTGCGCCAAGATTCTGGGATACAAACGGCGAAACTGCATTGCCGATGGATACGAAAATCAGCGAAAAAACATTTTCTACCCGCATCGTTGCCGCATACCCGGCAAGTGCCTGTGTGCCGAAGGGATTTACCACTGCCTGCACGATCATCATACCGATAGACACTGTGGACTGCTGCAAAACCGACGGTACCGCAATGCGAAGCATAGAATACAGCTCCTGCCGGTCAAACCTGCTAAAGGAGCTCTTGTATTGCCGCATCCGAGACAGAAAGATCAAAAACGAAAACACGGCAGAAATTCCTTGTGCGATCAAGGTCGCAAGGGCTGCACCAAACACCCCCAGACCAAGACCAGCCACCATCCAGAGATCCATAAAAATATTCAGGATAGATGAGAATATCAGCAGTCCCAACGGAATTTTGGATTCACCGATGGAAGTGAACATGGTGGAAAGAATGTTGTACATGAATAGAAACGGGAAACCCACAAAGTAGACACGCAGATACAATACTGCTTCTTCCAATATATCGGCAGGGGTCTGTAATCCGCTCATCATGAAATGGGAAAAGCAAAAGCCAAAGACACCAAGGACAATGCTTAAAATCAAAAAGCTGATCAAGGATGTTGAGACAATGGTTTTCATTTTACCATAATTTTTTGCACCAAAATAGCGGCTTACAAGCACACCGGCACCCACACCGGCGCCAAGCGCCACACAAATGAAAACATTGGTTAGTGCAGCACAAGCACCAACAGCAGCAAGTGCCGAGGAGCCAACAAATTGACCAACTATTATGGAATCGGCCATATTGTATACTTGTTGAAAAAAGCTGCCAAGGATCATCGGCATTGCAAAAACAGTCAGCGCTTTAAGGGGTGGATCCGTGATCAAATATTCATCTTTCGACATGATTATATTCCTTCCAAAATTCGTTTATCGTAATTTTTATCGCAAGTCAAGAAATTAGTACAACTTTCAAGCAGCATATTTGCGATATGCACTCCAACGCAGTTGCATTAAAAAGTTGAATCGTTATAAAATATGCTCCACATCTTCCATTGCAGCATTTTGAACTACAACAATTTTCCTTTCTCCCTTCAAAATCTACTCTATCCAAGTATACCACGCTTTTTTATAACAGAAAAGCTTCCGCTTGCATTAACCCCTAATTTCTATCGCCCGTAAAAAACACTTTTGGATCTCTCATTCTTAGAAGCGAAAAGCCGTCCGCCTTACAGGATAACCTGCACGGGAGAACGGCTTTCACATTTATAATACTTTATGCCACTTGCCTTGCATCATGTGGCAGGTGTTCCTATATCAAGAATGTACGAACGACCGGAAGAGTCCCTTGACTTTCTCCCAGAAGGCCACGACCTTCTCACGCGGCAAAAAATAATTGACCAGCAATGCCACAATGACGCCCACCGCTGTATCGAAGATGCGGTTAAGAGCGTAGGAGACGTAGGTTTCCACCGGAGTACTGAACAGCACGATGCAGAGCACAACACCGCCCGGCTGTACACCACCGGGCCAGAAATACTGGCACAGCAAAATCAGCACCACGATAGCCGCTCCCAGCAGCAATGCCAGCAGCATACTGTGGCCGCCCTGCGGATAAAACCGCAGATATACCCAGAACACCACAATAGACAGCAGGCCGCCAATGAGGGTGCCGAACAGACGGTTTCCACCATTTTTGATCGAGTCCTGCATATCGGTGCCAAGGCCGAAAATAACACCGATGCAGGCAAACGCAGGATTGCGCTCCAGCAAGCAATAGATAACAGCCACCAGCATAGCCGTCGCTGCGGTTTTGATGGTACGCCAGCCTATATGCAGCCGAAAATCTTCGTGTGGGATCTGAAACATTTCCAAATTCCTCCTCTTTTTGCTCTACCGTTTCAGAATACCACAGGGCCTTGTTGGATACAAGGCCTTTGCTGCAAGTAGATTTTTTAACGAGACATTCACTTTTTAGCATTTCAGAAAAAGGTGAAAATCTGCTTTTTTCTCTTGTTTTATCGCAATCTTCAAAATCAGTGTCTGTCAAAACGGGATGTTTCTCCCGTATTTTCTGGCTTTCATACCTTCAAACGTTTTTTCAAAAGTTCCGTCAAGCCGTAAAACGTCCGGCCGTGGCTGCCGGTAACAGTCTCGGCATGGAGCAGACTGCTGAGGACGCTTTCCTCCACACACTCTGCCACCGCCCGGAACAAGGGGTTGATGGCATCATCGTGGAGCAGGGTCATAGGCAGCAGGGCTTTTTCCGAATAGTGCGGCACCCGGTTGGCAGTAGTGAAAGCAATGACGATCTCGCCGCTGCCGTTGCCGCAGTAGGACCCGGTGCGGGAAAGCCCCACCAGCGCCCGGCGGCACAGCCGCCGCAGCTGCCGCTCGCTAAGGGGAATATCCGTGGCCAGCACCGTGATGATAGATCCCTTGTCCTCGTGTGGCGGGATGTTGTCGTTCAGCAGGGTATGGATGGGCGTACCGGCCACGATCAGGTCATCAAACAGTGCATGGTTGGAGAGCACCAGCGCACCGACGGTGTAGGGCTTACTATCCAGCTCCACCACCCGGGAGGCAGAACCGATACCGCCCTTAATGCCATGGCAGCGCATCCCCCGCCCGGCACCTACGGCACCCTCGGCAAAGTCTGCCTTGCAGTCTGCCAGCGCGGCAAAGACGTGCTCCTCGGTGACATGGAGCCCCCGGATGTCATTCAGGCCGCAGTCGTTGCACTCACACACAACCGGGTTCACGCTGCCGGTAGTTTCGCAGATGTCAGGATTTTTCGCCAGCATATACTTCACCAGCGCTGTCTCCACCGTGCCCACACTGAGGGTATTGGTGAAGAGGATCGGTGTTTCCAGCGTGCCCAGTTCCTCGATCTGCACAAGGCCTGTGGTCTTACCAAAGCCATTGATGACGTGGCAGGCCGCCAGCACCTTTTCATGGAAAACATCCCCCGGGTGGGGCAGCAGCGCCGTTACGCCGGTCTGCACCACACCATCCGCCAGTGTGCAGTGCCCCACCGTCACCCCCGGCACATCGCTGATTTTATCCAGCGCCCCCGTGGGCAGTGTACCTACTTGAAAGCCCCACTCATTTCCTACAATCCCCATGGCAGATCCTCCTTACCTTTTCTTTGATTACTTCCGAGTCGTTGCGTTCAGTATACCACGCTTTCTCCCCACAGAAAAGCTCCCACATACAAAACAACCCCTGCGGACACACAGGCGCAGCGGGACGAGTACCGCCATCTGCGCACCCTCTTTGAGCGCGCCGCGCAGGTGCAGGTAGAGATGGAAAACGACCGCCTCTAACGTTCCGTCATACCCTTCCCCTTTTATCGCAGCTCTTTCAGCAAGGCGGTGCAGCCTTCCAGCACATCCTGCCATGTGGCTTCAAAGTCTCCGGTGTACCACGGGTCTGCCACATCGCCGGGGCGGCGAGTGTGGTCCATCAGCAGCGACACCTTGTGCTCCGGGTCGCTGCCCACAAACCGCGCCATGTTCCGCAGATTGTTGTGATCCATGGCAATAAGATAGTCGTAGGTCTCATAGTCCCGCCGGGTCATCTGCCGGGCGGTCTTGCCTGCACAGGAGATGCCGTGCTCTGCCAGCTTGTGCCGGGCAGGCGGATAGACCGGGTTGCCGATTTCCTCGGTGCTCGTGGCCGCCGAGGCAATTTCAAACTGCGTGGAAAGTCCGGCCTTTTCCACTAAGTCCTTCATCACAAATTCCGCCATAGGGCTGCGGCAGATATTGCCGTGGCACAAAAAAATTATCTTTATCATTCCTTACACATCCCTCCGCAAGTCTTTATCATACGATACACCGTGTTATTTTCAATCATCGATTCTGCGTGCTTTTCACGCATCTCTACGCTGTTCTCCATAGCTTTTCAGCAAAATGGTGTAGTAAACCTTTTTATATCCCTCAGTATACCACATCAAGGCTCACTTGGCACGTCTGATTATAAAAAGCTGCGCGAATACCGCAAAAAGGCGGCCATCTGCACCCACGCAGGCAGCCACCTTTGGTTTTATGCCGTATTCTGTTTTCTCAGTCTCTGAAAATATTATCCAGTTCCCTTTCCATGGTGCCCGCCTTGGCAAATTCCAGCGTATCGGCCTGACGGATATGGTGGGCGGTGATGCCGTGACCCTTTGCAAAGCCCAGAATGTAGCTGATGGCAATGCGGTAGATAATCTCGGTCGGTGCAAGCCCATAGACCTGTTTAGCAAAAATGTGTTCCAGCCGGGCGTTATCGTCCGGGAAGGCTTGCCGCATCTTCTCGCTGCGGTAAAGGCGTTTGACGATTTCGGTGATGTACAGGCCGGACTTCATGTAGGGGTCGAGGAAGGTCTTGCCGGGGTCATCGAAGCAGCCGGGGTTTTCCTGTTCCAGCAGGTCCACCATCTTTTTCACCACCCACTTGGGGGTGAAGATCTGGTTGGTCTTCTGGGGCGGGATGTAGTCAAAGATATCCTCGGTGCGGCTCTCGTCAAAGTAGTCCGCCAGCTTGACCTTCAGGTTCAGGAATTCCTTCACCGAATCGTCAAACACCACCGGGTCGAACAGGTGGCCTGCAAAGTGCTCTTCCTGTCCGGTGGCTTGGTTGATGTACGGCCCGCCGTCCCGCAGAAAGCGGAACTGCTCCAGCGTGATGCTGGTGACCTCCTGAAAGACCTTGTCCGGGATGATCCGGTCAAAGTTCGCCAGCGTCACGTTCTCGTCGCCGTAGGCCATGAGGAAGGACGGGATGGTGCGGGAGAAGCCCCGCAGATGGTCACGGACGGTGTCCTCGTAGCCCTTTTTCTCCTGCTCCTTCTGGTTGGTCTCCACGGTGCGCACGATGGTCTGCTGCATTTCCTGCACCGTCTGCTGGATGGTGGATTGCAACGTTTCCATCAGGGCGGCGGTACTCTGCTGCTGCTTTGCGTCAAACTCCCGGTTCACCTGCTGGCGCTGCTGGGCGGTGGTGCAGCTTTGCAGCTGCTGGGTGCGCTGGGTCTCCAGCTGGCTCTGGTCGATGCGGTAATTGTCCACCACCTTGTTCACCGCCACGTCCATCTTGGCTTTGGCGGTACTCTCAAACCGCTTCTGGTCGGACAGCTTCAAATCCCGGCCGTGCTCCTGCTTTGCCTGCTCCACCATAGGGGTGATGATCTCTTTGGTGATGCTCTTTTTCAGGGGTTCCAGATGCTCTTCTTTGGTGGGAGCCGGGGCATCGGTCAGGTCTTGCAGGGCGGTGTCCAGCGCAGGGGTGCTTTCGTAGATCTTCGCCCCGAACACATCCGCTGCCTTGCCGATGACATAGCCCTCGTCCAAATCCACCTCGCCCTTGTCGTTCAGGGAGAGGTCTGCGCCGGTGTCTGGGGTGATCTGGATGGGCTTTGCCTTTGCTTCGCTGATGGGCTGGAAGTTTTGCAGAATATCCAGCACCTCCTGCGGCGCACTGAACACGTTGGAAATGTTCTGGAACAGGAAATTGCTCTGGAAGCCCATCCGCACCACTTCCTTGGACTTGATCTTGCGGGGGATGCTGAGGACTTTTTCTGCATCCAGCGGGATCATCTCCCCTTCCTCGTCCTCGCCGATGACCGGGAAGAAGTTGAGCAGATTTTGGATATGCGCCTTGCGTTCCTCGGTGTCGCCCTTGCCGCTGGCGGTGTCCTGTGAAAGGTCGTTAGCGAACTGCTCGTAGATCAGCAGCGTGCGGGCGGGGTCAAAATCGAACACATAGGCGTTCTCTTTGCGGCGGAAGGTGCCGTTTTCGTGGAAAAGGCAGGGGTTCTGGGCACGGAACGCCGCCTGCATATACAGTGCCGGGCTTTTCAGGTTGGAAAGCATCAGCACCGCCGACCACTCCGGGATGGTGACACCGGTGGTCAGCTGCCCCACCGACAGGGTGATGGTCTTTTCGTGGTGGGCGATGGCGGCTTTTACCCGGTCAAAGCTCTTCTGGTTCTCGTCCGTGTCGTCCAGCTTGCCGTCACCGGCGGCAAGGATCACCTCATAGTCCCGGAACACCGGGTGCGCCTGCAGCTTTTTCGCCAGCGCTCTGGCGCTGTCCACCCGGTTCAGCAGCCAGAAGGTATGCTTCAGTTCGGCACGCAGTTCCGGGGTGGAAAACGGAAACTTGTTCTGGGTGGTCATGGCATCCAGAAAGCGGTTCACTTCGGCCTCATGCTCAAAGCTACCGCTGGGCTTCACCTTGAAGAACTCGTTCAGATCAAAGGCAAATTCCTGCGTTTCGCCGTCGATCTCCACGCCCTGCTGGATCTCGTCCTGGATGATCTCGGACATCTGGTAGGTGTAGAGGTTGAGCATGGGGAGGTTGGCGTAGGGGTTCTGCTGCCCCGGTGCGCCCTGCCAGTTCCGCTTGGCGGCCTGCTCGTCGGCGTAGGTCCAGTTGAAGATGGCATCCCCGGCAAACTTATCATTCGCCAGCGCCTTGAAGGGCGTACCGGACAGGTGCAGCGTGAACTTGCGGCGAATGCGGTCAAAGGCAAGGTCGGTCTTGTAGGTGTCCACGCCCTCGTGGGCTTCGTCGATGACCAGCACATCCCAGTTCAGCTCGGTCAGGTGGCGCAGTTTGTCGTACTCGCCGCCGAAATACTTGGAGCCTTTCATGTCCTGCAAGCTGACGAACTCTATGCGCTTATACAGTTCCTCGCCCTGTGCGGCGGCATCCAGATAGCCCTGCTCATCCAGCACATGGGGCTGCCCGGCAAGGGCATCCACATGGCTGACGAACAGATAGCCGGACTCCCTGCCCAGAAAGCGCACATAGTCGCTGTACCAGCTGTTGGCGATGGCAGGGCGGTTGGTGACGATGAGCACCGTCTGGGCATCGACCTGCTTGCAGAAGTCGTAGACGGAAAGGGTCTTGCCAAAGCGGGGCTTGGCGTTCCAGAGGTATTCCCCGCCGGGGTGGCTCTGGTAATAGGTCTTGGTGTCATGGACAGCCCTTGCCTGCTCCTCCCGCAGGGTGTAGGCGATGGCGGCATCCAGCTGCACCCGGCCCCGGTTCATGCGGAAATCCTGAAAATACCGCCGGGACTGCTGCCCATCCAGATGGAACCACTCGTTTTTGCGGTCGTTCTCCACGTTCAGCTTGCGGAGGTAGGCGTGGAAATCGTGGTCGGTGAACACCTCGCCGCTGCCGTCATCGTAGACGGCATTGCCCCGCCACTCCTCGTGGAACAGCACATCGGCGGTGTGGGTCTGCTGTTTCAGGCGTTTGTCCACCGACTGCTCGGTGTAGCCGATCTTCGTCCAGCCGTTGTGCCGGGCAATTTCCGGGGTGGTATAGGCGTAGATCATGGGCACCACCTGCCGGGCAGTGCGCAGGGTTATGCCAGCCATTATGCCATCTCCTTTACATGGGTCTCGATAAATTCGATCTCGTCAGCGGTCCGGTCATACTTGCGGTAAAGTTGCTGGTCAATTTCCGCCACCGACTTGCGGTCCAGAATGCCAATGCGCCGGGCTACCGGGATCATCTCGCCGGTGGCGGCATCGTACCGGGACGCCAGAAAGGGGGCTTCGCCGCAGGTCACCTCCAAGCGGCGGCTCTGCACATACTGCACCCATGCCGGGGTCTTGCCCCCGCAGGCCGGGAACTGCACCGGCGTTTCTACCGTCTGCCAGCCTTGGGGCAGCTCCACCGTGAACTGCCCGGCGCTCTCCCCTGCCCTCAGCCCACGGAACCAGTCGGCATCCAGTGCGTTGTTCATCTTGTTGCAGACCCATGCGGGGCTGAACACCTCGCCTTTTTTGCGGGTACGCTGCTGCTGGGTGTCGGTCTGCTTCATCATCCGGGGCAGCACTACCTCGTAGTGGGTCAGCCTGAGCTGCTGGGTGGTGATCTGCGATTTATCCGTGACAGGCTCGTACATCACAGTTTGCAGTTCCTCCGGCGGGTCGGTGGCCCAGATGATGTTTTTACCGGTGGAGTGGTCTTTCAAAAGTGTATCCAGCACCGCCTGCACTTCCGGTGCGTGAAAGTCGATCAGTTGTTCCAACGGGGATTCCCTCGCTTTGCCTTAGCGTTGCGGCGGAAGTGATAATGTTCTTAGCGCTTCCAGCCAATACTAACAACAATATTATCACTTTCACAGTTGATTCACAAGAATTTCGGCGCTTTTTGCCAAAAGTAACAAGATTCTCTATACTTGGAAGCAAAGAAGGGTGGTGCGCTAGATGATTGGTGAGCGGCTGGCAGAATTACGAAAGCTGAATGGTGAAAAGCAACAAGTGTTAGCAAAAGCTCTTAGTGTTTCGGTTTCTACCGTTCGTAGTTGGGAGCACGACAAAAGCTCTCCTGACCATACAACACTGGTTGCAATTTGCAGACGCTATCAAACTTCTTCTGACTTTCTGTTAGGCTTGTCCGACTACGACCCCTCCGACAAAGCCCGCATCCAGCGCCAGCGCCTGACCGAAGAAGAGCAGAACGAGATGCACCGCTACGAAGAATATCTGTTGTGGAAACGTAAAAAATAAGCCGCTCAGCGAGACTGTAAGGTCGCTGGGCGGCTTGTTTTGCTATATACTATATTTTACCTGTGGGATGTTCTGTATCTATCCATTTTACTGCGTGTAGTCTTTATAGCGATCCAGAAAAATAGACTGCTGCTTAACAAAAGGTGTAGAATCGCGGCAAAGAGGCGATTCAGCGGAATCATTTTGAGTTGTTGACCCACTGACAGCTTGGTACACCGCCTGCAAGCACCGGCTTCTTTGCGGAAACCGGTGCTTTTTGCGGTTGCACTTTTTCCGGGAGATTATTATACTTATAAAAAAGGCCGGGTGCTGCAAAGGCAGGAGGGAAAGCGTATGGCACGGAACAAAACCGCGCAGGGCGGTATCTCCCTGCGCCGCAAGGTCACGGCATGGCTTGCCGCGATCTTGCTGGTCACCATGCTTTCCACCGGCATCGCTACCATGGCGGGGCAGTGGACAGTACGCTCCTTTGATACGCTGCTGGCCGACAACGCCCTCTGCTACACGGTGCAGAACGCCCTCAAAGACGAAACACAGGCCTTTGCACGCTATGTGCGCCAGCCTACTTCTGAAACGGAGCAGGCTTATACCGCTGCCTGCGCTGCCGCCGAGCAGAGCCTTGCGGCCCTGCCCTTCGATTATGCCCGCATCGGTGAAGAGCGCTATGCCCGTACATGGAACCTTTTGCAGGGGTACGCGGGCTACCGGCAGGAGCGGGATGCCTTTTTGCAGCTTTCGCCCTCGGCAGATACCTATATTGAACAGATGTACCATGTGATGGCGTTGCAAGACTACCTTGCCGAATACGCGCTGCGGCTGACACAGGCCACGCTGGAACAGGAAAACACCCTTTACAGCAGCACGGCAACCCACCTCCGGCATCTGCCGTGGCTGTATTTGGGGCTGTTCCTGACGGCGGCAGTGCTGGTGCTGCTGCTCATCCGGGTGCTGAGCCGCGCTGTGGTGCGTCCGCTGCTGCGGTTGGCACAGGCTTCCCGCAGCATTGCCGAGGGGGATTTTTCCAGCCCGGATCTTCCGGTGAAAAGCAGCGACGAGGTGGGGCGGCTGACGGGAACCTTCAACCAGATGAAGCACGCCATGGCGCAGCAGCTGACCACGCAGCAGGCCTTGCACCGGGAAGAGGTGCGGAACCTTGCACTGGAAAAAGATCTGGAGCACACCCGGTTGGAGGTGCTCAAAAGTCAGGTGAATCCGCATTTTTTGTTCAACACCCTGAACATGATCTCCTGCATGGCGCGGTTGGAGGATGCTTCCACCACCGACCAGATGATCGTGCATCTGGGCAGCCTGTTCCGGCACAACCTGCGCACCAAGCGCCAGCAGATCACGCTGGAGGAGGAGCTGGACGGGCTGGAGGACTACATTTATTTGCAGCAGATGCGGTTTGATGGACGTATTACCGTTGAAAAAAGCATTCAGGTGCAGCCTGCGGCGGTTCTGGTGCCGTCCTTTATGCTGCAGCCGGTGGTGGAAAATGCTTACTCGCACGGGCTCAAGTCCCGCGAGGAAGGCGGACGCATCCTGCTGCGGGCATGGATGCAGGGCAAGGTGCTGGTGCTCACGGTCGCGGACAACGGCAAGGGGATGACCCCAGAGGAACTGGACGCCGTGCAGGCAAAAATTGCCCAGAGCGAGCAGACCGGCCGCAGCATCGGCCTTGGCAATATTTCCCGCCGCATCGGGATGCTGTATCCGGGCGGTAAAATGCAGGTGTACAGCCGCGCAGGTCATGGCACTGTGGTGCGGTTTGAGCTCCCGCAAACGCAGTAGCCGGAAGAAAAGGAGGAGACGCTTTCGTGAAGTGCAAATTGCTGGTGGCAGAGGATGAATTGATCGAGCGCAAGGTGCTGTGCAGGACCTTGCAGAAGTATCTGGGAGACCTGATCTGCCTGTACGAAGCCAAAAACGGCAGAGAAGCTCTGGAAATTTTTACCCGCGAAGCGCCGCAGGTGGCTGTGCTGGACATTGAAATGCCGGGTCTCACCGGGCTGGAGGTGGCGCGCAAGATCCGCGAAACAGACAAAAATTGCGCCATCCTGTTCCTGACCGGCTTTGATAAGTTCGACTATGCGCGGCAGGCGATCTCTGTGCGGGCGATGGACTATCTGCTCAAGCCTTACAACGAGCAGGAGCTGGTGTTTGCGGTGGAGGATGCCATCCGGCAGGTTTCGGTGCAGCTGCCTGCCCGCCCGGCACAGCCCCCTGCGCCTGCACAGCCCCTCCGCCAGGAAGAGGACGAGGATATGCGCACCGCCATCATCCGGGCAGAGATCAGCCGCTTTATCGACGCCCACTATGGGGAGGATATCTCCATGCAGGATGCCGCCGCCGCGCTGCGCTACTCGGACGCCTACTTCTGCAAGCTGTTCAAGCAGTGCTTTAAGGTAAACTTTTCGGCCTATTTGAACGAATACCGGGTGAACAAGGCACGCCAGCTGATGCTGGATCCGCGCCTGAACCTGAAGGATATCGGCGCTGCCGTGGGTTACAGCGACGCCAACTATTTTACAAGGGTATTCAAGCGCCTGACCGGCCAGACCCCTTCAGAATACCGCATAGCCGCAGCGGAAAAAGCGGTACAAGGATAAATCGGAACCAAAAGAAGCGCTCGTTCTTTCCTGCCTGTCAGCGGGAGAAGAACGGGTGATTTTTTGTTTTTGCCAGTTTCTTTCGTCAGAAAACCACAAAAATTGTACTTGGATACAACAAAGACAAAATCGTACTGCGTTTCACAAAATAATCCGGTTTCGCAAAAATGAACAAGTTGTTAAAATAGGATCATAGAAAAAGCGCGAAAAGAGAGGATGCAATTCATGAAGAGAAGAACGTTTCTGTCGCTGATGGGCGCGGCGGCACTGACCAGCAGCATGATGCTTACCGGCTGCGGCGCCGGCTCCGATGACGACCGCAAGATCGTGCGCATCGGCCATGTGCAGTCCCAGACTCACCCGGATCATTTGGGACTGGAAGCCTTTGCCAACTATATCAACGAGAAGCTGGGCGACAAGTACCGCGTGGAGGTGTACCCCAGTGAGCTACTGGGCTCCCAGACTGAAATGGTGCAGCTGACCCAGACCGGTGCCATCGACTTTGTGGTGGCGTCCACTGCCATCATGGAGACCTTCAGCTCCCAATACCAGATCTTCAACCTGCCTTACCTGTTCTCCAGCGTGGAAGCCTACCACGAGGCCATGGACGACCCCGAGGTGACGGACCCCATTTTCAAGACGACTTCTAAAGCCGGTCTGGAAACGGTGGCGTGGCTGGATGCCGGTACCCGCAACTTCTACACCATCAAGACCCCCATCAACCAGCCCTCCGACCTGAAGGGTCTGAAGATCCGCGTGCAGCAGTCGCCCACCAACGTGGAAATGATGCGTCTGCTGGGCGGCACTGCTACCCCCATGGGCTTCGGCGATGTGTACACCGCGTTGCAGGCCGGTATTCTGGATGGTGCCGAGAACAACGAGCTGGCTCTGACCGATAACGGTCACGGTGATATCTGCAAGTATTACTCCTACGATATGCACCAGATGGTGCCGGACCTGCTGGTGGCAAACTACGCCTTCCTGAACGAGCTCAGCGACGAGGAGCGCGCGATCTTTGAAGAGGGCTTCCAGATCGTGAAGAGCACCGAGCAGGACGCTTGGGAGGATGCCGTGGCTGAGGCGAAAGATAAGGCCGAGAATGAGCAGCACGTCAACTTTATTTACCCGGACACTGCACCGTTCCAGGAGGCTATGGCTCCCCTGCACGATTCCGTGCTGGCAGCAAACCCGGAATTGCAGCCCATTTATGACCTGATCCAGCAGCACAACGCTGCTCATACTGCGGACTGAGGAGGAGCATCATGGAAAAACTGAGAAATACCCTGAATAAAGTGCTCAACCTGCTGGCAGGTCTGAGCATGACGGTCATGGTGGTGCTGACCACCTATCAGGTCATCGTGCGTTACATCTTCAACTCTCCCTCCACATGGTCGGAAGAGCTGGTGGGTTATCTGTTCGGCTGGAGCACCATGCTGGGGGCCACCATCGTTTCCGGCGAGCGCGGCCACATGAACATTCCCGTGCTGGTGGATCGGTTCAACCCCACCATGCGCAAGGCATTCCACATCTTTGCCGAGGTCATCGCCTTCATCTTTTCCTCGACCATTCTGGTGTTCGGCGGTTTTCAGGTGTCCCAGCTGGCTATGGGACAGCAGACCTCCTCGCTGGGCGTAGCCGTGGGCGTGTTCTACTGGGTCATGCCCATCTGCGGCGTGATCATTCTGGTGTATTCCGTGCTGAACATTATCGGCATCGCCAACGGCTCCATCTGTCTGGATACCCCGGAGGATGCAGACTTTGCAAAGGTGGAAGCTGAAATGGCTGCCAATGCTGACAAGGAAAACAAGGAGGACTAAGCTGTGGCAATTCAAGCGTTACTCGTAATTCTGGCAGTGCTGCTGGTGCTGCTGTTCCTCGGCGTGCCCATCTCGTACGCCATTGCAGTCTCTTCCCTGACTGCCATCCTTTCTTCCATTGACCTGAACGTGGCCGTGCTGACCGCTGCCCAGCGCACCTTTGTGGGCATGAGCAAGTTCAGTCTGACCGCCATCCCGTTCTTTATTCTGGCGGGCAACATCATGAATCAGGGCGGCATCGCCAAGCGTCTGGTGGATTTCGTCATGGCCATTCTGGGCAAGCTGCCCGGTGCACTGCTGGTGACCAACATCGGCACCAACGCTCTGTTCGGTGCCATCTCCGGCTCTGCATCCGCTGCGGCTGCTGCTGTTGGCTCCATGATCCGCGACGGTGCCGACGAGCAGGGCTACGACCCCGCCGTGACCGCTGCCACCAACGCCGCATCCTCCTGCTCCGGTTTGCTGATCCCGCCGTCCAACGCCCTGATCACCTACTCTCTGGCATCCGGCGGCACCTCTGTGGCTGCACTGTTTATGGCGGGTTACATCCCCGGCATCATCTGGGCACTGTGCTGCTGCGTGGTGGGCGTGCTGCTGGCAATCAAGCTGGGGTATAAGGGTACACCCGGCAAATTTGACTGGAAAAACCTCGGTGTCTGCACCCTGCGCGCCCTGCCTTCGCTCTCCCTGATCATCGTGGTCATCGGCGGCATTATCGGCGGTGTGTTCTCTGCCACCGAGGGCTCTGCCATTGCCGTTGTCTATGCGCTGGTGCTGGCTTTCTGCTACCGCTCCATCAACTTGAAAAGCCTGTGGAAGATCATCGTGGACTCTGCCAAGATGTCCGGCATGGTGGTGTTCCTTGTGGGTGTTTCCAACATTCTGGGCTGGGTCATGGCCTTTTTGCAGATCCCGGATGCTGTGGCGGCAGCCCTGCTGAGCCTGACCAGCAACAAGTACATCATCCTGCTCATCATGAACGTGATCCTGCTGGTGTCCGGCACCTTTATGGATGTGACCCCGGCCATCCTTATCTTCACCCCGCTGTTTTTGCCCATCTGCCAGAGCTTTGGCATGAGCACCATCCAGTTCGGTCTGATCCTCGTGTATAACCTGTGCATCGGCAATATCACGCCGCCCGTGGGCAACGCACTGTTCGTTGGCATCAAGGTGGGCCGCACCTCGCTTTCCAAGGTCATGCCGTACATGCTTATGTACTATGTGGCCATCATTGGCGGCCTGCTGCTGGTCACCTTTATCCCGGCAGTGTCTATCGCGTTGCCGCAGGCAATGGGCCTAATGTAACTGAGACATTCCCTTCTTCTCCTAAAAAGGCGGTACCTGCTTTGCAGCGGGCACCGCCTTTTCCTGTCTCTTGCACAAAGGCAGTCTTGTGCGCTATACTATCTGCAAAGGGAGGGAGACATCATGCGCAGACGGACTTTTTTAGCCGGGCTGGGCCTTGCGGCCTTGCAGCTGGCGGGCTGTGGAGCAAAGCCGCAGACCACACCGGACTATGTGCTGACCTATGCCGACAACCAGCCCGCCGGGTATCCCACCACGCAGGGCGCACAGTATTTTGCGGACCTTGTGCAGCAGCAGACCGGGGGCAAGGTGGTCGTTCAGGTCAAGGCGAACGGTGAGTACGGCTCGGAACAGCAGGTGTGGGAGCAGCTTGCCATTGGCGGCGTGGATTTTGCGCGTGTGTCGCTCTCGGTGGCCACGGACGATCTGCCCCGGCTCAACGTGCTGCTGCTGCCGTATCTCTACCGGGATGCCGAACACATGTGGCGCGTGCTGGACGGCAGCATCGGGGCAGAGTTTTTGCAGGACTTTACCGCACAGGGAAGGGTGGGCCTGAGCTGGTACGACGCGGGTGCCCGCTCGTTTTATGCCCGTCAGCCGGTGCGCAGCCTGAACGACCTGCAGGGCAAGACCATCCGCGTGCAGGATTCGCAGATCGTGATCGATATGATCCGTCTGCTGGGTGCAGTGCCGGAGACCACGGCATACAGCGACGTGTACTCGGCGCTTGAGACCGGACAGATCGATGCCGCCGAAAACAACTGGCCGGCCTACTATTCCATGGAGCACTACAAGGTGGCGCGGTACTACATGGCCGATGAGCACAGCCGCGTACCGGAGGTGCAGCTGGCTTCCGGCCGCACATGGGACGCACTGCCGGAGGAATACCGGCAGACCCTGCAAGCGTGCGCCCGGGCATCGGCGCAGTACGAGCGCCAGCTCTGGGCACAGGAAGAAACAGCCGCCCGCAAGGCAGCCCTTGCAGGCGGCTGCTTTGAGCTGCCGCTGCCCGAAGAAGAAATGCAGAGTTTCCGGCAGCTGGTACAGCCGCTGTACCGGAAATACTGTGCCGACTATCTGCCGCTGGTAGAAGAGATACAGACAGAGTGACAACAGAGAAGAGGACGATTCAAATGTTTCTTAAAGTTTCGTCATCCACAGATCATGCAGGTTGCAGTAGGCATAGACCGCTACCGGCTTTTCGCTGCCCAGCTTAAACACCGCCCTGGGTGCCTGCCCGGGGGCAAGAGTGCGGAGCTGCCCTCCGTTTTCGGTCTCCACAAAGAGCCACTGGATGTGGTGCACATCCACCATGGGAT